>JAABUV010000664.1_pt1 | contig 52455 bp, 67 predicted proteins | sample 5559971 | NCBI WGS metagenome assembly JAABUV01 (sample SAMN10711881, study PRJNA513362) | rock metagenome | isolation source: Antarctica rocks | place: Antarctica: Victoria Land, Knobhead nord | collected 2015-12-19 | reverse complement strand
GGGGCTACCTGCGCTCGTCGCTGACCTGCGGCGACCGCACCGACCTGCTCGCCGCGGTCGCCGACTCCGACCTGGAGGCCCTGCAGCGCGCGCTGCCGCTCTGATAGGGCCCGCGGACAGGGTTTTTTTGTGCAGGCAGGGTTTCCAGAGTCCGGCCTGCAGGCCCTGCAGCGCGCGCTGCTGCTCCGATGGGCACTGCACAGAGGGGAGGCCAGTTGTCCAAACTTGCGCCGGCTGCGAGCTGGAGGCTCTGCAGCGCGTGCGGCCAGCTGAGGGGCTGGAATAATTGTTTCACCCGTAACACATGAGGCTGGACGATTAGCATGTAGAGCTCTGCTGTGATTGCTCGAGGTTTCTGGCGGCTGGCATCGTGTGCCCCGCCGCACAACTTCGCTGAGCGGGCTGTGCTGCGTCATGTCTCTCACCAGGTCAGGCAAGGTGAGCGTGCTGAACATGAGGACTGCTCATGCCATCATTATGCAGGCGCCTGCCCGCTGCTATGAGTGATGGTTGTCACGCTTAAAGCATCAGTTTTACAGGTGGTTCTTTATGAGTCGCTAGGCTAGGTGTAGGGTCAGTGAATTGGTATAGATTTGCTGTAATTCTATGTTGCTGTGACACAGCTGTTGTGTGCTGTCTTTCTGTGCGTGGGCATGTCTCACGCCCTTAGCGTGCTTCTCCTGCGATCATCGGTGTAGCAGATTTTGGTACCAAACAATCACACCAAGCGTGCTGTTTCCAGCGCTCAAAGGGCACACACCTGCAGAGCAGTTTCCGCCGACGGACACCCAGCAAACAGGCAGGCAGGCACCTTAGGCTCACAGGCAGTGCGCTGTGTGTGTGCTCCACACTGCGGCTCAAGGTTGGCTCCCGTCGTACAGACCTGCTGCAGCTGGCTCACCTAGGTGTGAGGAAATTCCCACACACTTGCTTTGACACTGCGCAGTGCCTGTGAGTCTGTCAAGACAGCGGCTGCTGCTACTGCTGCCCTGCAGGAACCTTGCTCAGGCTGGCCGCAGCGCGCAGTTGCCGCTCGGACTTGGCTGGCCTGAAGTGCGCAGCACGCGCCTGCTGAGCTTGGGCGGGGCGATCGGGCGCCTTAGAGAACGCATTTAAGTGCGCGTGATTGCAAGAGCGCGCGCCCTTGCTGCCGCGGCGGCCGCTACGCCCGCCACTGCCCCCGCCCACGGCCTCGCCGCGCCGCAGCTGCTGCAGCCCGTGCGGCTCGCCAGCGCTCCCCTGCCGGCGGCGAGGCGGGCGCGCCGGACAGGGGCCACCGGCGGCCCCCACTGGCCTGTTTCAGCATGCAAGGTGGCGCGGCCGCCGGCCCACGCCCGCAGGAGCAGGGCGGCCTGAGGTGAGGCGATCAGGCGCGTAACGGTTGTAAGCGCGGGCGCCACAATGTCGAGGGTAGGCATGGAAGAGGACAGCCTGGCGGCAGGGACAGGCATGGCCGCTCCGGCGGCGGCGCTCGCGGGGCCATGGAATGGGAGGCGCGGCAGGAGCACCAGGGCGGGATGCGGGGCGGCCGGGGCGCGCGCCTGGGCGCGCCCGGCCTGCCTGCTGTGCCTGCTGTGCGGCCGCCGGGCGGCCGCGGCGCCGCAGCTGCCCGCGCTGGGCATCCCGCCCGGCACGGGCGCCTGGCTGGGCGCCAGCATCGACTTCAACGCCTACCCCAGGCGCGCGCGGCCGCCGCGTGGCCGCGCAACGAGCGCAGACGCCTGGCAGCAGGCTGTGTAGCGCTGGCGCCATGCCTGCCGCACCACAGGGCCTGCGCACGGCAGGAATGTCACGTTGCTGGTGCTGCAGTGGTGCTGCCTAGCATGCGCCTGCAACCGCACATGTCACAATGTGACATGTGTCTCTGCCCCAGCCAAGTGCACATGTTGGCGCATGCTGCTTGCAGACTGCATGGGCGGGCTGGCACATGCTGCCTGCCTGCCCCTCAGACCTCCCTTCCAAATTGCACATTTGGACCTCTGGCTCCCAGCCCTCTGCGCCTCAGCGCCCTGACCTGCACACGCAGCCTGGCCAACTACACGGCCGAGACCGGCTTTGCGCCGGCCACGCACGACGTGTTCATCGAGGCGCCCATGAGCGCGGTGGACCGCGCCAACCTGGACCTGGTGCTGCCGCAGATCGCGGCCATGCAGACGTTTGTGAGCGCCCTGGCTAGGTTAAAACGGTGCAGGGTTATAATCAGGGTTATGCTAGGATTCCGTGGGGTTACGCACCGCCTGTGGGCTGCTGCGTCCTGGGACCAGGCGCGCGCGGCCGTGCGTGTGCCGCCCGGTGCCAGTCCAGGGCCCGGATTTGCCGCGCCGCTGCCGGGACGCAGTGCTTCGAGTGCTGTGTTTGATGCACATGGCATGCGCGCTGCGCTGTGCGGCAAAGGCGCCAACCAGCTGAACCTGCATGACGGGACGCGATTGCGGAGCGGCGGCCCCGCTGCTCACCCGCTCCGCGCGCCTCCCTTGGGCGCCCTCGGGGGGCCAGTCGCGCTCACCGAACACGGCGCCGCAGGTGACGGTCACGGTCATGCCGACCCAGGGGCTGCCGGCCTGCACCCAGGCGGTGGTGGACGACATCGCCGGCTACTTCCAGCGCCATGCGGTGGTGCGCCCGCATGGGCCGCGCGCCGCATCGGCACCGCGCCTGCACGCCCTGTGCCGAGCGCGGTGTCCCGGGGAGGCCGCACGCGGCCGGGCGGCGCATGCCCTGACACCAGGGCTGCGAACCGCTGCATGCCCGATTAAGGTCAGGCATGCCCAAATGCTGTAGTCACAGGTGGGAGCGCCTGTAGCCCCGCGAGCACGCTCCGCCGATCTGCACCCGCCGCGCCGCTGACCCGCGTCCGACTTGCCTCGGACCCGCGCCAGCCCCGCCTCGGGCCAAGTGCTGGCGGCGGCCGCCCGGCCGCGCCAGAGGCGGCACACACGAACGCAGGCGGAAAAACACATGGGGGCGCGCCTCGCACCGGCGGCGCTGACCCGCCGCAGGCGACCTACTTTGTGGCTGGCGCCGCAGGCGACCTACTTTGTGCGCTACGCGCACGAGATGAACGGCGTCTGGTTCCAGTGGGCCCAGCGGCCCAGCCAGTACCGCGCGAGCTTCGCCGCCGTGGCCGGCTGGTTCCGCGCGGCCTCCTGCGGCGCGATGATGGTCTGGGCGCCCAACTGGCGCGCCACGCGCGCCGCGCCGGCAGGCTGCTGGGGCCCGGCCATGCTGTGGCCCAGCCAGTCGCGGCTTGAAGTGCGTGTCTTCGCCATGCATAGACGGTCCTGCTTCTGTGCCGCCATCGGCGGCTGGCTTTCCGCGGCCCTGCGGCGGCGTGCTGGGCTGGGCGCCCGTTTGGTGCCATGCTGCGCCCCGCCCGCGTTGTGCACCACCGCGACAGACAGGATAGTTTGGCACAGCGCGGGTTACACGGTGGACCTTGTATGCTCGAGTTGGGTGCGCGACTGAGCGGTTTGCGCCTGCCCAATCGACCTGCTTCATGAGGCTGGTCTCATCCCATTGGCTGCACCTGCACCCAAGCGCATCCAGCTCCAGACACCCCAGCAGGCTCGCCAGCGGCGGCGACCCCTGGCATGCCTGCCCACTGTCCCCTGGGGATGCCCTCTGTGCAAGCCCGCCCATGCATGTCCGAAGGGAAGAACGTCCCAGACAGGGCGTCAGGGAAGCCCCCGCTGCGCACGCAGGGGCGGCGGCTACCCCTACGCGGGCAACACCACGACCATGTGCGCGCTGCTCGGGGCCGCGCGCAGCACCCATGCCATGCGCAGGGCACATGCCTGTGTTGGCATCGGGGTGTGTTTGCAGCGCGCTGCTCGCGAGCTGCCTGCCAGCGCGCCGCGCGATGCAGGCGCCAGACATGCGCCAAAGCTGCGATCTGTTAAGCGAGCTGCGCGCTTGAGCAAATGAGCTATGTAAATGCCCTGGTCGGTCGGTCTGTTGGGGCGAGAGAGGTTTCAGCCAAATCTTGGCTAGAGCTGCGCATGCGCTCCCTGCCGTGCCTGCGGGACAGGGCCACCGCGGGTGCACAAGGCCGCACACCGGCGCGCCGCGGCGCAGGATCGCATCGCCGGTCTACTCCGAGATGGACACGAACGGGGACGGGGCCGTCACCCAGGCGGACGACCCGTACGCGCCCTACTACCCAGGTCGGCCGCGCCCTGTGCCGTGCGGCCGCTTGCGCTTTTCTTAAGAAGCGGGAGCGCCTGGCATGGCAGGCGCGCTGTCCGGATCCGGCCGGGCTGCTTGGGCGTGCTTGAGCTTTGCGGAAGTAAGTATCCCGGCAAGAGCTGCAGGCTGGCTGCGATGGCCGCGGCGCCATCAGGATATGTAGGTCACAGGGCAGTTGGGGGTAGGTTTAGGGTTGGCCAAGCGGCCGAGGCGCTGGCGCGCGCGCGCAGGCGACGAGTGGGTGGACTGGGTGGGCATGTCAGTGTACTCGCTGGGGCCCTACAACCCGTACGGCCAGAACACGGTCGGCTACAACGGCGAGTTCACCATGAAGGCGCGGCACGGCCGCCCCACCAGCGCGGCCGCAGGCTGTAGCCTGCAGCTGAGGGAGCGCGGGTCGACGAGTGTGATTCGGGCGCTCCCCAACCTGTGGCTCGCCTGGCATGCCACGGGCTTCATGGCACCCGGACGCCTCCATTGCGGCCACGCACTCGCCGCCACCATCAACACATGTGCAGCGAGTTGTGGCAGCCTCGTCAGAGCGCCCGCTCTCCGAAAAGGGCGACCATGGGCCCCGGGTGAGCCTGAAGCGCAGGGGCGCGCCTGCGCGCAGATTGACTGCCAGCCCTAACCCTACCCTGACCCTTTCACGAGCCCAGAGCGCGGGCGCTCGCCCGCGTGCAGATCGACTGCTTCCCGCTGCCCATCCCCTGCTTCTACACAGTGTACGCGGAGGGCCGCGGCAAGCCCTTCATGGTCACGGAGACGTCGGCCGCGTTCTACCTGTCGCCCGTCAACCCGCCCGCCGAGCAGGCCTCGGACGTGGACATCAAGCGGTCCTGGTGCGCAGGGTTAGGGTAGGGTGAGGGCATGGAGACATCGGCCGCATGTTACCTGTTTCCTGTCAACCCGCCTGCCGAGCAGGCTTCGGACCTGGACATCAAACGGTCCTGGTGCGCGGGGGTGTAGAAGGTTTAGGGCATGCAGGCGGAGCGTACACCAGTGTGCGCACGGTTTGTTGCCAGCTTGGTGGGTGGGCCAGGTTGGGACAGCACTGCCCCTGTCGCTGCCGTGCGCCGCCCGCTTGGGCGCGCATGCGCTGCATGCGCTCACAGACTAATGGGCTCTCTCATCTCCGCCTGGCCGGCACCACTGCGCGCACGCCGGTGCCGTCGCGCACTCGATGGCGCATGGGACCATGCGCCACCAGTGCCGCTGCGCGGCCTGCTGAGCAGGCTCTGAGCTTCCAATATGCCCATGCGAGGCCGAGGGCAGAGGGCGCTCCCTGGTGTGATTAATCGGTCTGCCCATGCGGGCGGGCGGCCGCGCAGGTTTGCGCAGCTGTTCAACGTCAATGGCGACTCGGCGGCCGCGCTGGACATCAGCGTGCACTACCCGATGCTGCAGCTGATCGTCTTCTTCGACTGGCTCAAGCCCGAGGACGTGGCGAACGGCACGGCGCGCGCTTGGGCCCTATTCAGTGCGCTGTCCAGGCCGGGCGGGGGTGGGACCCCAGAACGCGCAGCGGGCACACCCCGCTGGCCATGTGCAAGCAGACGCGACGGGCGCCAGCTTGGGCTGCAGGGACCGTGTAGCAGGGTTTGAGCAACCCTACTCTGCGCTCTGCTATGCAAGGGTTGTGCCCTGCTGTGTGACAAACAGCTGGTGGGCGGCCGCGCGCCCGCCGCTCTCGAATGCGCCCTGTAGGTCGGGCTGCAGGCGGCCTGTGCGGCGCGCGCAGCTGGTGGACTGGCGCGGACCATCGGGCCCGCCGGACGTGGCAGCCGCGTTCGGCCACTTTGCCGCGCAGGGCAATGCCGCCTCCGCCGGGCAGCCATACTGGCGGCAGGCGGGCGCGGTGTCGCTGGCGTCGCCCTCCTGCCCCGCGCGGCCGAGCCCCCCAGGTTGGCAGAGCATGCGCCAAAGCAGTCTAGTCAGCGCCTGGCCAACACAAAGGGCCCTGTGTGGTCCTGCTCAGTGAAAGAGCGGCCACCCAGTTCCTGCATGCTAGTGGGTTGGGTGTGCGGGACCAGATTCGTGCCCCGCATGGCGATTGACCCTTCAGTGCAAAGACACCCAGCCACGGACACGCTCCACATGTCAAGCAGCTGATTTGCATGCGGCCAACACAATCATGGTGCCGTGGCTGCGCCCATGTCCTGTTCTTGGCTATCAAGCAGCCAGCTGACACTAGCAGTATATGCAACGAGCCGCCATAGGCAAACCATGCACATCGCTTTGACACCCCAGGGCGGCCAGTGTGCGGACCCAGGGGCCAAAGCGTGGGCGCGACACCGCTGACGCGCACCTGCAGGCACCCCGCCCCAGGACTTTGCCCACAGCAGCACGCCTGGCCTGGGCGCAGGCGCGGGCAGCGCGCAGGCCGCCAGCACCGGCGCCGGCGCCGGCTGCCAGCAGCGCTACGGCAAGTGGTGCTTGGGTGCGCCTCTGGGGCTTGCGTGACGCATGCCGCATGCGGGCGGTGTGGTCTGCTTGAAAGTGGCATGCAACCAGGGCTGCCGTGCATGCGCTGGCGACAGTGCTAGGTCAGCATCTGAATGCTTGCACGTACTGCACATAGCACGACATGTGCATGGCGTACTTACCTGGCCCTCTAGGCCTGGCTGTTGTGATTGAGGGCTGCATTGCGGCCTGACGCGCGCGTAGCCAGCACGGGCCCGCGCGCAGAGGTGCGCAGTGGGTGTGAGTTGTGGCTGCCTACCATAGTCCTCAGGGTTGAAGACAAGGGCAGCACTGTGCTCTGCGCCATGCCTGGGCGCGCGCGCAGACGGCACGGGCCTGAGCACGGAGGGGGTCGAGGGCATCATCGCCGGCAGCGCCATCGGCCTGGTCTCCGGCGTGCTCGCGGCGGTGCTGCTCGCGCACGTGCTCATGCGCGGCGGCGCCGCCGGCCGCCCTGGCCTCGCGGCCACCGCAGCGACTGGCACCGGCCGCCGCCGCTGGCGGGTCAGCGCCTGGCAAGGCGCGCCAAAGTCCGTATCATGCCCTCATTCACGGACGTGGCTGTAGACGGGGCTGTGGAGGGGTTTGCACACCTGTCTGCTGCACCTCTGTCCACCGCAGGTGCAGCCTGACTAATAATTCCCAGGAACGCTAGTGACGGCAACCCGCCATTGTCATTGGACAAGCAAAAAGAAAGAGCCTGTCGTGCAGAAGCAGGGTCTGCTGTCATGTGCGCTATAAGTGTCTGGGTGAGACCCAGAACCCATACGACTGGGTTCTGGGTCCGCACGCCATGCCCGCCCTCTGCAATGCAGAGTGGCCGGCTGGTAATGCGGCAGCGGTGCGCAGGCTTTCATGAAGGACATACGCGGGTCAAGAGACGGCGCGCGCGTGGCGGTGGCGGTGGACATGACTGCCGCGGGCGCCGCCGCGGGCTAGGGCAAGGGCTACCCGAGGGAGTCAGCAACTGTGGCTGGCGCATCGCTGGCTTGTTGCGGGAGGGTCAGACATGGAAGTCCATTTCTGGGTTGAGGGCTCACGAGATGATCAGAGTTGACACATTCCAGAGGTTGCGTCAACAAGAAGTACGTCCGCTTCCGATTACACACAGTCACAGTGCGAAACGTGAAGCAACAAATGATCTCATTTACACCTCTGCATGTGTAAGCACTCTCTGCCCAGCGGCTGGGGCCCACAGGCATACGCCTGACACTTCCCGCTGTGTCGCATACTGCGGGTGCAGCGCGGGCGCGCTTGCTGAGCAGAAACTGCCCCCCCGGACAACACTTTCGCCCTATGAAAGCGCCTGGGACACTGACGTGCTTTTGCGCCACGTGCGTGCGTGAACCGCGCGAGCCAATTGGGCGGGGTGCTGCACCCCGGTGGGACCCTGGCCCCGCCAACCACCCTGAGCCAGCGCTAAAGGCCGCCGAAGCGCGTCGCGCGCCGCGTGCGCCGCGAGACGGGCGACGCGCACGCGGGCGCGCCCTCCAGCGCGCACAGGTCGCCCAGCTCGCGCGCGAGTGCGGCGCTCAGCGGCGCCTGCGCCAGCAGCCGCCGCTTGCCCTTCCTGCGCGCGCGGCCCAGAGCTTGTGGCCCAGATGCACTCCTCGGAAATGCACAGACTGTGACGGTCCAGATGCGTTACGTTGAACCATGCGGGTAGCAGTTCTGGAGCTGTCCTGGGGGTGAAGAGGGTACAGGCATGTGATCAGGCGACCCTGATCTGCCAGTCTCAGGAGCCGCAAGAACATGCCGTCTGCCACGCAGAGACCCTGGCAAGCACTCCATGCAGTCCTGCCGGGACGAATACGATGGCTGGGCGGCATGCCAGAGAAGCGCGCTCGCCGCGCACACCTCTTTTTACATGCATGACACTCAGCATAGCCTCCCAACCAAGCGGCGGGCGCACTTGGCCAGCGCGGGCTTGGTGCCGCTGGCGCGGCCGAGCTTTGGCGAGGGCGCGGCCGTGGGCGGCGGTAGGTTCTCCTGGCCGCCGCCCGCCTCTGCAATGCCCTCCGGCGCTCGCCCCGCCTCCCGGGGCGGCAGAGCCTGGCCAGCCCCCGCCCCCGGCGCCTGGTCAGGCTCTGCCGGAGCGCCCTGCGTTACTGCCCGCGCGGCCAGGGTCCGCCGGCGCTTGCCTGCGCCGCCGCGCGACCGCGGCGCCTGATCAGGCTCCGGCCGCAGCGCCGCCTGCCCTGGCTCTGCGCCGCCGCTGCCGCGCGCCACGTCCGCCGCGGGCTGCTCCAACGGGCAGTCCATGGGGGCGGCTGCCAACCCAACACCGTCCTCCACGGCAGCCTCGCGGCATGTGGGCAGGCTGGGGCGCGTGCTGCCGCGCTCCGCTCCCTGCGCGGCCGCTCCAGCCGCGGCGATGCCCGCCGACGGCCGCGGCACCGCCGCACCATGCTGCGGCGCGGCCGGGGCCGGACTGGCGCCCGAGGGCGCAGCTGCCCCCACACCAGGCTCGGCGGTCGGTGCCGCGTCAGGCTGGCTCGCGGGCGCGGCCGCAGCCGGCTTCGCCCCTGCGGCCACCGGCCCGCCGGCCGCCTCGGTCAGGCGCTCGCCGTGCGCTGGGGCCAGCGCCGGGGCGTCCTCTGGCCCGTGGCGCGCCAGGAACGCACGCGTCATGCGGCGCGCAGGCCGGCACGGCGGCGGCGGCCGCGGCGGGCAGCCGCCTGCGCCCGCGCCGCCGCCGTCCGCCTCGCGTCCGGCGGCCTCGGCGCGCGCAGGGGCGGCGTCCTGCTCTGCGGCGGGGCCTGCGCAGTCGCTCGCGCCAGCCGCGGCGTGCGCCTGTGCGTCGCTCGTGCCAGGGGCGGCCTCGGCAGCGGGCTCGCAAGCGGGGGCAGCCAGCTGCGGTGTCTGCGTGCAGGCGGCCGCGCGCGACTGCCGCCGCACGCTGCGCTCGGCGCGGCCGCCCCGCAGGAGCGCGTCGGCTGCGGGTGGGCCTTCCGAGGCGCGCTCGGGCGCCGGTGCTGTCGCCGGCACCGCGGCGGCAGCCGTGCCGCCTGTGGCGGTGCCAGGCGGGGACGGCTGGGGTGCGCTCTGCGCGAGAGCGATGGGCGGCGCTCAGCGAGGGCAGCCCTTATGAGCTGGATGATGGGAAGCAGAGGGTCGGAGCAGCTCGTTTCGGTGCGTGTCCCATGGCCGCTACTGTGCATGTGCCAAATTGCTTGTCCTGTGTGCATGCACTGACCCTGTGCATGGAGTCATAGCGCAGTCGGGTCGGTGTGCACACACAGGACAAGCCGTCAGGAGGCGCCTGCTCACAACCTGCCATGCACCTGCGCATCGTCTTCGGCGCCGGCCGCGGCCGCGCGGCGCGCATAGGCGAGCGCGACACTGTGCGGCGTGCCCCCCGCGCCGCGCGCCCCGCCCTGGCCGCTGGCGGATGCCTCCTGCGAGGCCGCGACCGCGACATCTTGAAGCGCAACCCTGTCAGCATGCCGTGATGGCTGGGCCGCAGAGCCGGAGGAGGGCCTCGAGCCCAGTGGCCCTCTCGCATGCGCGCGGCGCGCATGCAGCGCCGCCAGCGGCAGCAGCTGCGGTGCAGAGTCCTGCACAAACCCTGCCAGATGCCAGCGCTGCCGGACCATGCCCTGCAGCGCCCGCATGTCATGGACAGGGTGAGACGCATGCGAGAGCATGCCATGGCGCGCCCGGGCGGCGCGCGTGAGCGCAGGGGGCGGGGTGCCGGGTCCTCTGCGCGCCTGCGCGACGCGCAGCAGCGCGGGGTTGGCGCGCGCCCCGGCGCCGGCCGCTGCGGCCTCTAGCCGGCGGCGCAGCGCCATGTTGTCCTTGCGCGCGCGCTCCAGCTGCGCCTCCAGCATCTCGGTCTCCATGCGCGCGTTGGCCTGCGGCCGCGGTCCCGGGGTGGTCGTCGCTCGGAGGATAGCCATCAGTGCGACAGGTCACCAGCAGCGTTTGCTAGATAACCTGTTAGAACCGGACTTGGGTGCATATGCAAGCGACGCAGCACTTTGCCAATGAATTTGAACCGGAGTTAGGACAGCTCCATCCCGGGATGCATCTGGGTCGATATGGCACATGCTTCAGCAGAGTCGCCGTGTCCCTCATGGCCATGCATGCACTGCGCCCGTGCGGCGTACGGGCAAGCAGCTGGTCCCGCACAGCCCAGCCGCACTCTGTGCCACACGGCGCAGCACGCAGCACGTTGCTCAAGCGCAACCCACTATTTTTAGCAGCCATGTTGGCCGTCACATACCAACGCGCAAAGCAGCAGCACCAAGTCAGCAACAGCGCTTCCTTGTCACAGGACTGCATCCATGCACCAGAACGGCAAGCCAGGCGCAGGTGTGTCTAGGTCTGTTAGCTCGGACAAGCTGCCGACCGGCGTTCATGCCTCTTAGCTGCGTCCGTGCCGAGCGCAAGCGCATGGCGAGGGGCGCCGCGCGCGCCTGCAGCTGCGTGACCTCGCGCTGCAGCTGCCGGCGCATCTGCTCCACGCTGGCCGCCGCGGCGGCCTCGCGTGCGGCGGCGGCCTCCACGGCCGTGCGCGCGCTCGCCGCAAGTTCGTCGGCGCGGCGCTGCAGGTCCGCGGCCTGCCGCAGCGCTCCGGAGCATGCATCGTGCGGGGCGCGCAGACAGGCACGCTGCGATGGAGCTACCCCTACCCTGTGCCCTCTATGGTCCCACAGGCAGTATACACACACTGTGCGCATTTGCCTCGACCAGCAGCAGCATCAGTCAGCATCCTGGGCACGTAGCGCATGCGCGGAGTGCCCGAGCGGCAGCTGCACGTGTCGCGGCCCGCCGGGCTTCCCGGACCTGCACACGCATCGCGTCCCCGTTGGCGGCCACCACGGCAGCCAGCGCCACGACGCCTGTACGCGCCTGCGCGATGGCGGCCTCGGCGGCCGCGGCGCGCGCCTCCGCGGCCTCTTGCTGCCCCGCGGCTGCCGCGGCGTCGGCGCGCGCCTGCGCGGCGGCGGCCTCGGCGGCCGCGGCGCGCGCCTCCGCGGCCTCGCGCTGCCCCGCGGCCGCCGCGGCGTCGGCGCACGCCTGTGCGGCGGCGGCCTCGGCGGCCGCAGCGCGCGCCTCCGCGGCCTCGCGCTGCTCCGCGGCCGCGGCGCACACCTGCCCGGCCTTCGCCGCGGCGGATGTGGCCTCCTCCCTGGCCGCCTCCTGCGATCAGCGGCCGCGGCAGCGACTTCAGTGCGTTCAAATGTCCGCAAGTGGCTGGCTGCGTTATGCCGAGCTCATATCCACACACAGCGCGGGAGCGCTGCATGCAGTCGCGCGTGAGGCGGGGTTGAGTTGCGCAGCAGTGGCATCAATGAATTTCTGTCGCGCAACTGCGCCCCCCCGACGCTGCTGCCATGACCTGGGCAGCCATGGAGCACCCTCTATCTGCTCGCGCGCTCGGTCTGCCAGTTTCGAGCGGACGGTCCCGGTTCGAGCGGACGGTCCCGGTGGCCAGCGTCTTCCCGGGCAGGGCGCGCCTGCCATTCTGCGAGCTGCGCAAGGGCCGTGGCCTCGCGCCGCTCCGCGGCGTCCGCGCGCGCCGCGGCGTCGGCGGCGGCCCGCTGGCGCTCTGCAGCGGCCGCCTGCAGGCGCGCGGCCTGCTCGGCCGCGGCCTCGGTCTCCGCCGCCAGCTGCGCCTCCAGCTCCTCGGCACGCGCCTGCACGCACGCGCCCCTTTCTCCTGGCGGGTGAGCGCGCAAGCTCCCGGCAGGCGCACGTATGGGCCGCAGCCGCCCGCGTGCCCGGGTGCTGCAGGACGCGTGCGGCCTCTGCGGCGCGGCGCCCGCTCGGCGGCGCCCTGCCGCCTGCATACGGCCTCAGCGCCGCCGCCGCTGGGACAGCGCACACAGGCCGCAGCCCTTTATCACAATTTCCGCTGCCTTCCGACTCTCGCTGATGCACTGACCAGGCCCCTTCGATTAGAGCCAGAGTCTGGCAAAGCACACGCCTGGAGCGGCTCATCTGCTGAGCCGCTTCACACGTCCGGATGGCCCACCCAGGCCGCCTGCAGGGCGCACCGCGGCCCCCGCCAGCGCATGGCGGGCCTCTGCCAGCTCGCGCTCGGCCGCGCGCAGCGCGCGCGCGTCGGCGCCCGGCGCGTCCGGCAGCGCCGGCACGCCCGCGGCGACCTCGCAGCGGCACGCGGGCGCCCTGCGGCTCTGGTACCGCTCCTCCAGCTTCAGCGTCTCCAATGCCAAGCGCTCCTGCGCGCGCGCTTTTCCATCTCAGGGCTCCAGGCGTGGTTCGCTGCACAGCGCAGGCACTCCCTTGCGTAACCCACGGCTCTAAGCGCTGCCCGGGCATGGTGCACGGATGCTGAGCAGTGGACGGCACGGGGCAGCGTCCGGGGCAAACCTGCATGGCTGTGGGACCCTGGATTTTTTCATGAGAAGCCCCACATCCTCAGCAGCACCGCCAAGGCCACACACACCTGTTTCTTGTCACATTTGTCACAAAGAGAGGGCGCGCCTTGTAGGAGCGCTCCATGCCGCGCAGCAGCTCGCCCATCTCGCGGGACACCTCGTCGCGCACGTCGGTCTCCGCCAGCGCCTCGCGCTCCTCCGCACTCCGCAGCTGCGTATGCCAGTCGGCTCGATGATCACCGCATGTCTGTGAGATAGAGTGTGCACATCAAAGGCACTGTAAGCGGACGGCATGCACATACGCCATCGCGCAGCCGGCAGCACTCATGCACGCGGGCGCCGCGCGGTCACTGGTGCGAGAGCGCCGCAGCACACCGCCTCGGACAACACTAGCGCCTGCCCTGCAGGAGCGCCCGGCCGCAGCGGCTGCACGACCGCCCGCTGTTGAGAGAAAAGCGCATGGCCAGCCTGTTTAAATGTCAAAGCATGACTCTAACTCTAAACCCATGGCCAGCCTGGTGAAGCGGCCAGAGCCTAGCCCTAACCCTACCCCCGGGGGCCCGCACCGCGTCGGACAGCTGCACGACCTGCGCGCGCAGCTCGAGCACCTCATCCTCCAGCTCCGCGCGCGCGTCCGCCCACGCGCCCGGCGTGTCCCTGTCCGCCGCCGCCGCCGCGCCCGGGCACGCGCCCGCCGCCGCACGCGGTGCCCCCGCATGCTCCCCAGTGTGGGGCCCCGCAGCAGGCTGCGCGGTGCCGGGCATGCCGGCGGCGGCGGCGGCAGACTGGAGCGCTGCTGGGGCACCTGCGGTGTCGTGCGAGGGCTTTGCAGGGCCCGCGTCGGGCTTCCGGGCGCCCGCTGCATGCCGCTTGGCGTGCGGCGCTGCCGCCGCCGCGGGCTCGGCCGGCTTGCGCTTCTTTGTGATGTTGGGCGAGACCGCCCTGTCGCCAGCAAGCAGCCGCGGTCACGAGACGGCCTTTGGGCAGGCATGCGGCTGACTTCAAAGGTGATGCAGCGAGACTGGCTGCCTGACAGAGGTGGTGCCGCACGTACCAGCATGGAGAAGCCTTGCATGGTACCCTGTACATACCGGGGTGTCACTGATGGATTGGCACAGCGCCAGCAGCACAGAACCAAGTGCTCCGGAGCTTTCGCATTGTGCTTGCACCATCGGCATGCCACCCGGCAAGGCACGGAGCATGCAACGCGCACCTGGGTGCGCGGCAGCGGCGGCGGTGCCGGCCTGCGCGCCAACCGCGGCTGGCGCCGCCTGGCAAGACATGGGGCGCGCGGGGGGGCCCGCGCCTGAGCGCGCGCAGCGGCGGCTGCGCGCGCGCAGCGGTGCCGACCTGCGCCGCGACCGCGGCGTAGCGCAGCACGCGCGCGGTCTCGTCGTAGTCGCGCGAGGCCGGCGACACGTTGACGCACAGCAGCAGCTGGCCCCAGCCGTGCAGCACGTCGCGGAACAGGTGGGTCACCTGCCGCGGCCCCGGCGCGGGCGATGCGGCGGGCACGCACGGGCGCACCAGGCGCAACGTCTGCAAGCCCTGGCACGGTGCAACAACGGGGAGGCAGACAGCCTTGCGTGCCGGGGGTCATTGCCATGGGAGGCAAGGCGCCCGGAGACCGCTCCGGGCGGGCATGTGCTGATAGATTGATATGGGGATGTGACAAGGGGGTCTTCATTGGCTCTGCACATTGTGATCCTGCATCTAGTATGGATGCGCGCTGGACCCTGCATCAGAGTTCAGATCAAGGGCGCCCGAGCGCCGCCCGCGCCTTGGACTCCCGGTAGGGCACCAGCCTGGGCTCCGCCTCGCGGTGCCGCTGGTTCCAGCGCAGCGCCTCCAGGCAGCGGCCCAGCGTCATCAGGCTGGCGTTGATGGCCACGCTCTCCTTGAGACGCGCGCCGACGTTGCCGGTGCGGCCCGCGCGCTCGCTGCCGGCCAGGTCCACAAACGACAGCCGCGCCAGCGGGCCGTCGTCCGCGGCGGCGGGCGCCTCCGCTGCCGCCGGCGAGCTGTCGCCTGCGGCGGGGGCATCGGGGTCCACATGTCACATTTTCAACAGCAGCGCGCTCGAGATCTGCCCCACCAAGCGCGCTCGCTGCCCGCCAGAGCCACCACCAGGTGCAGTGTCATTGGGCCCTCTCCATGTCTCGCATGGGGCGCTTCGGCACCCAGGGGCGCTTCGGCACCCGCCGAGATGGCGAGCGCGACGGCAGCATGTAGCCAGAGTGGGCCGGCAGAGGAGGACAACAAATGGCAACGGAGAGCTGTAGCGCGCAAATACAGGTCGAGCTGAGCGACCGGGAGCGCCGCTGGCAGAGCGGGCGGTGCAGCGCGCGCCTGTGCGAGCGGACGCCTCCGAGGCTGTGGCGGAGGCCGCTGTGGGCGGCGCGGCCGGCGCAGCCGGCGCGGCCGGCGCGGCGGCCGGCGCCGCCGGCCGGCAGAGCAGGACGGAGAACACCGAGTGCGAGCGCGAGGAGGCGTAGTTGAGCGCGGTGGCGGCCTTCTGGCGCAGGCGCGCGCCGCGGCGCAGCGCGTCCAGCGCCTCGCCCGGGCTGCCGACCTCGACCTGACCGACCAAATCACCAGCTTGTAAAAGGCAAGCCAGAGGCCCATCCATAGGCTATGTGCACTGATCGAACACGCTAAACAGCTGATAGCCTCTGCCGACCTTACCTGCGTGCGACGCGACGAACAGTCAGAGCAATCCAGTGTAGTGGGATGCTGATGCGGTGATGGGTGGGGGCCGCGCTGCGCACGCATGTTTCAGGGCTGCCGCCCCACATGGTGCTGGGGCAGACACCGTGGCAACGGATTAAGCGTTCAGGGATGTGGCAGCAGGAGGCACATGTGCACAGGCACTTGTATGCTGACTGCAGGGCATGGAGTGGCAGTGCGCGCGGTGAAACCAAACGAGCAGCCAGCCGGACAGCAGCGCACATGCAGCCAAACCCCTTGCTGCGCTTGTCGGGTCACGCAAGGCATCATGTGGCACAGGCGTGGCGAGCCCTGGCTGGCTGCGAGGCCGTGTGGGCCTCATCACTTTGCAGGCGCGTGCCAGCCAGGGGCGCAGGCGCGCGCCTCAGACAGCCCGGCCACAAACACGCGGCTGTGCGCATCCTCCTTGACCTGCAGGCGCGGCCGCGGGCCCAGGCCGCCCACGGACGCCTCGTCCAGCAGGTCGTACAGGCACTCGTTGTACACCTGGCGCGCGCGCGCGTGCGCCTGGCCGGCCGAGCCCGCAGAGCCCGCCCCACATCGCGTCTGTGTCCACTGTAGATACACCTCCCTGCAGCCAGGCGTGCTACACAGAAAGGGATGAAGCATGCACAAGGAAACTGCTAGGTTGGAGGGGCAGGGGGCACGGGCGGTGCGCGCGTGCTCGCGCACCTCGTAATGGGACACGCGCACGCACAGGGCCTCCGCGCTGGCCTGCACATCCTGCCGCGCGCCCACACCGGCACGTTGCGCCTGCCGTGTCTGCAGCCGTGTTCCAGGCATGCTGTGGCCGCTGAGAGCGTGCTCAGCGCTTGTTTCGCACCAAGGATGCAAGTGCATATGACTTGCAATCCCAACCCACCAGCGGCCACCCACTGGCTCTCCGCAGACGGGAGCATGCCCGGGCCGAGCCAGGCCGGCTGTAGGGGCGGGGCTTCCCAGTGCGGCTTGCTGCCCCCCAGCCTGTGCGCTTCGCGAGTGCCGCCTGCTCACCATCACCCTTCTATGCCGCTCGCACCACGCCGTGTTCATGGGTAAGCCGCACTACTAGGGGCAGGGCGAGTCACCTGGAAGAGCTGCACCAGCGCGCGCGGCAGCAGCCCCGGGTCCGCCCGCGTGCCCTGCCGGCGCAGCAGCAGAAAAGGCGATCCGCGCGTGCAGTCAGGCCCAGGCTCGCCTGTACGGCCAGGAGGGTGCTGCTGCACGGGCCTTGCCACGCACAGCCCTGGCATCCCGCCTGCCGGGTGCCCGGTGCCGTGCGGGAGCCGCGGCCACACAGAAGCACCACGCATCTATTCCATTGGCTTTCTTTTCTTTATGTTACCTACAAAAGTAATAAAGACGCTGATTTGCGAGACAATATATACAAAGAAAATATTTCTCGGAGGGTGCGCGCGCGCCTCCACGGTGTGCGTCTTGCCGGCCGCGGAGATGCCGTAGGCCATGAGCACGCTGCTGTGGCGCGCGCGCGTCACCTGGCGCACCATTGGCGCCGCGGTGGCCTGGTAGAAGGCCTCCTGCGCCGTGTCGCCGCCGAACACGCGCGAGAAGTTGTACGTCTGCCCGCGGTCGCCGTTCTTGTACCTGCGCCAGCGGCGCGCCAACGCCTGTTTTGCCGCTCACTGGCCGAGCGCGAGCGCGGGTCACTTCCCAGTGAGAGGGAGACCTGGTGAAGTGCGTCAGGGTTTGAGCCTCAGCATGTCAGCGTCAAACTCTCATGCGACTTTACTTTACTAGTTGATAATGGTGTGGGCCAGCGAGCGGCGGTGCACTCGCTGACTTCCCACTCAGTTCAGCTTATGGCTTGAGCAGCTGCGCACCCCTGCGACTCCTCCGGAGGCGCAATCGCCAGGCTACATGTGGACAAGGCGAAGATGCAGTTGTCCCTGCTCCAGCGCGGGACGCCCTTGGTCAGCGGCGGGCGAATGCGCACCACCACCTGCTCAAGCGGCGCGCTGTCAGGCTCCAGTGCGTTACGGACGTGCTGCATTTTGCAAGTGACCCACCAGCCGGCGCAAAGCAAGGGCTACAGTGATACACTGCTATGTATGCAGGCCTGACGTGTGCTGTTGTGGCGGATTATTTGCTGGGCCTGAGAGTGTAAGGCTAGGCGCGCCTGCATCCGCTCCAAATCCAGGCCCCCCGCTCCACTGGAACCCGCCACTGCCAGCGGCCGCGCGCCGCCGCCCCCATCCCAGCCCTTGAGGTAGTCTGGTGGCGAGAAGAGCGACACCAGGTTCCTGCGCGACGTGTGCACGCCATAAGCATCGTCATGGGCAAAAAGTGCTAGCGCTGCGTGCCTTGCGCGGTTTCAAGCTGAGGAGCCATCTTGGAAGCGGCGCCGCAAGCGACTCGCCTAGGAAAGAGCTCTGAGACGCGTTGCCCCAGCGCGGCCTCCTCCTCATCCAGCGCCACGGGTGCATCCGGCTGCGCCGGCTGCGGGTCCGGGCTGCTGGACGCGTCCGCCATGGCTTGATAGCTCACTGAGCTGAGAGATTTAGAGCGCAAGCTGTCCTACAGCCCTTCGAAAGGGGTGAACCCTGCGGGCTTAACACGCTGCTGGGGTGTAGTGCTGGGTAGCACGCCCATGCATTCTGCTAGATAAAAGTCGGAAATTTCATGCACCTAGCCTGCAGTACACCAGTCGCCCTGAAGTATTTACAGAGGTCTACAGTCCGAGGTACTTACAGAGGTCCAACAGTCCTGCACCTCGGCCTGAACACTGCTGGCTGTCTGTAAGCTGCGTGCTAAACTGCGGTGTAAAGGCAGTACTTATTTTTATCCTGCATTACACAGCCTGTATGCAGAGGGCATTGCGTGCCCAGTACATGAGCGGCAACGCTTCGCTGCTATGTCACACAGCACAGGCGTCATGACGCTTGTGCTCTACATCTTGTGGCCTTGCGCGCTGCATAAATGTACTTGGCATGTGGTGCATGTTATTATCCAGCCGTACTCCGTTTCACTCCATTTCAGCAAGCAATAATCAAGCACGGCCGGTCAGCATGCGACTGCCAGGTGGTTGAAGGCTGGCTTGGTGCCTGAGAGCACGGCCTTGTGCACCCACACGTCCTTGGCATAGCCGCGGCCCTCGTCGAGCCGCCGCAGCGCCTCTGCACGTACCGCGTGCGCCTGCCGTGCCCCAGCATATGTGACCAAACAGCTGCCTACATCGCTCAGTAGATAGGTGCTCTGCTTGCAGTGCGCATGCCTGCTGGGACGCCGTCCACACCGCTCAGTGTATCTGCACACGGGTGTACACAGAGGGGCAGCCCGCCACGTCTTCGGCAGCTCTGAACTTAGACAAGCGCTATCTCCCACGAGTCCAGGGCCTTGAGCAGTGCCTCACCTGCAAACCGTCTCATGCCTGGCGCCTGTGCCTCAACCACTTGCACACATGGTAAACGACTGCATGGAGCTGTTTGCTCTGACACCTGGGGCGGAGATTGCGCGGCCACCTGCTCTTCCAGGCGCCTGGCCTTGTCAGCGCGCGCAGCCACAGCCTGCAGCGCCTGCTGCTCCTTGTCCGCCGCCTGCTGCGCCTGCAGGGCGAGAGCACACAGGCTGGCGGGCACAGCAAGGATGGGAGCCAGGCTCACACCAAGGGCCTTATGCCAATGCAGGCTGTGCGGGTCCTCACAAAGTGCCTGACCCTCATGCACAGCAAGCACAGCACCCCATGTGTCGGCAGGCTTCCAAATCAATTTGGTGTACTCTGAGCTTGTGAAAGGCACCTGCAGCTGCTGCGCCAGGTGCTGCTTGTCCGCCAGCTGCGCCGCCCTGCCCGCGCGGTGCTCCTCCACCTGAGCCGCACGGCGCACCGTCGGCCCCTGACCAACAGCCAGCCATGCCCGCACCATGCAACGCATGCATCGCCGCAGCCACAATTTTCAGTTCTCACAGCGCATGCAATGCCAGGTCCATATCTTGTGCTTGAAGCTCCTCAGCAAACGCTGCACAAGCAGCAAGCGCAACAGTCAAGCACAGGGACAGCCCAGCTAAGGGGCGCAGGTGTATGCTGCCATGGCCGTGTCCCAGCGCGAATGCAGCGCATGAAACGCCACGGCAATGTTTGGAGCGCATGGCGCTGTGCGGCACCTGGCGAGCGAGCGTGCGCTGGACGTCCAGCGCGCTGCGGCGCTGCGCGGCCTGCCGCGCCGCGTGGCGCGCTTCCTCGGCGGTGTCGTGCTCTGCCTGGACGCGCGCTGCGCGCTCCTCGTCCTTCTGCGCCTGCGCGTTCCACGAGAGCGCACCAGTTTATGCCAGGCACTGCGCCTGCCTGCAGGTGAGTGCGCATGTCTGCTTATGACTAGCCCTGCATGTGCATGCATGCACAAATTTTGCACGCTGCAGTGACTGAGCCCTGAAGATGAAGAGACGCACATCAGGCACTCTCCATGCAGGGTCCCTGCCAGCCAGCAGGGCGTTGCAGGGTGCGGCAGTATGTGAAGAGCACCCGGTCAAGCAGCTGCTGCGCCAGCGCCTCGCCGCCGGCGCCGCTGAAGGCGCGCTGCGCCTTGGCGGCGTGCGTGGCCAGCTCGCGCGTGCGCGCGGCCTCCCAGCCGTCCAGCCGCGCCGCATACTGCGCGTTGTAGCTGCGCAGCAGCCATCAGACGCTCAGCACAGTCTACAGTGCCGTACTACATGTGCATCTCATGTGTCGGCACAGGATGTCAGGCCATGCAGTTCGCTATCACCCAGCGGCAAGGGCGTGTGCGTCGCAGCTGTGCTCCTTTGTATGACGCGCTCACTGCGCCACCCATGCAAAGCATTATCCTCTTCTTGTCACAGGGTTGTCCCTGGGCTTCATGCACAACTGATAATTGCATATTTGCATCACATGCACCTCTGCTCCTCGGCCCGTCGCATCTCTGCCGCGCCGGCGCGCTTGGCCAGATTCGCCAGGTTCTCGCGCTCCACAGTGGCCAGCACCTCTCGGTTGGCCTCCGCCAGAGCTGCCTGCAGTATAATATGGTATTGTTGAGCCAGGTGATAGGGCTGCATGTCTGTTGACCGCTTGACTCGCTCGGCTAAGTATGAAAGCCGATGTGGACCGGAGTGGCAGGAGTAATGTGTGCATATCATCCCGATGATGCAGGGTACGTGAGCACACTTACTCTCACTCGGATGTCAGACGCATGTGCAAATAGGGGTTACAGATGATGCGAGGTTGAAGTCTGGGCTATGAGCAGCTGTATTGGCAGCGGCCACCACACTGCATGCGGCCAGGTCAGCGCTCTTCAGCACCATCTCGCAGTTTGCTCTGGCAGGGCACCTTGGCGGCTGCCTCGGCGGCGGCCTCCTGCGCCTGGCGGTGCCGCAGCAGCACGTCGTCGCGCTCGCGGCCCTCGCGCTCGCGCAGCCGTAGCTCCGCCACCAGCCGCACCTGCCGCAGCACCGACTGCTCAATCATGAGCTTTCGAAGCGCAAGTCCCTGTGACGTGAGGCAGCGCCTTGGGCTGCCTCAAGCGGGCCAGCTGGTACCCCGGAGTGCGCCGCTTGCTTGCCAACACGCATAGGCGGAGGCCACGGGCATGGGCGCAGCTGAGGGCACGCCCGCCACCCCGGCGGCCGTCATGCTAGCATGGACAAAAGCTGTGCACACACGCACCAGTGCCACCCTGCACCAGCGCTCCCCGAGACGTGGCGGCGCAGGGGCGGCGTCTGCCAGGCGCGGCCACCTGCTCATCGAAGAAGCTCTTTGCGGCGGCGACGCGCTGCGCCTTGGCCACCGCCGCCGCCGCCTCCTCCGCGCGCAGCCGCTGCGCCTCCGCCTCGCGCGCGGCGGCCGCCTCCGCTAGCCGCGCGCGCTGGGCAGCCGCCCGGGCTGCGGCCTGCATCCACGCATGCGCGCGTGTGCTACACCAGACATGGAGCCTTTGCTGACAACAGCTGTAGCCTGCCCGGCTATACGATAGCACTTGTTACATGATTATTGGGGAGGGGCGGATGTTATCACTCTGTGTTGCCCCGGCCGCTGCACTCTGTCAGGCACGCATGCCGCGCTCTGCCCCGTCATGGAGATCTGTCTCGCCACAGGGGCAAGCAATCAGGGGTTGGAGGGGGGCACTGTTTTGTTGTTGGGCTGGTTGCAGTCGCCCTTGGCAGAAACGCAGGTCGCCAGAGGCGATAAGCAGCCTACGCCTTCCTTTCTCATGATGATGCCTTGGCTGGTATGCATGCGGCACATGCAAGCGCACCTGCGCGTGCTGCGCCTGGAGCTCCGCGCGGGTGGCCGCCCAGCGCTGCGCGCGCCGGGCCTCGCGCGCCGCATCCTCCGCGGCGGCGCGCTCGTCCTGCAGCCGGAGCTCGTGTGGGACCTGGGGCGTGACCTTGTCCTGAAGCTGCTTCAGGCGCTTGCTTGCTGCATGTGCGGGCAGCCGGAGTGTGGAGCAACGCGGTGTCTGCATCGCTTGGCTTGTACTTTCACATCACCTATGCATGTGGGTGGGTTGCAATTTACGTGCCACTTTGCGAGCTCATGTTCCTACTGAACATAGATCAGCGTTTTACTGCTGGCAGCATACTAATGCAGGTGCGCAGAGTGCACGCGGACGCATGAGAGGGTTGGCCAGGGACGACAGTGACTGTTGCAAGCAAGCGGGCTGGACAAGTGAAATATCACCTGCAAGCGCGCCATCGTGCCGTAGATAGTAGGCTGAGATTGCTCACGCGCTGCGGCTACGCTGGCTGGCAGCGCAGCTTCTGCGGCGCCTGAGGCTCGCTGGGGGCCACAGTGACAAGAGAGTGTTAGTGAGCTTTTGTGTGCCGTCAGCGGGGCTCTGTGCCGCAGGGAGGCGTGCACACCCTGTCTGATGGGCCTGGCGGGAAGCTCGCCTCGTCTGGCTGTGCGTGCGCGCTGCGCGCAGCTCCTCGCTGCAGCTGCTGCTCCTCAGCGCTCTTGCGCACCCTCCTAGGCATGGCCTGGCGGCACACAGCCCTTGCAGCGTCCGGACACGTTTGGCAGCAGGTCTGGTGTGACCGCGCTTAAACTCAGTAAGGAGCTTGCAGCGCTTGCAGCTGCCTGAACACACGAGCAGAGGGTGGGGACTGCTTTCTCAGCCCCCGGCATCTTATGTGTGAAAGAAGTGCAGCAGCGCTTACACGACACCACCTCTGGCAGGCTTTTGGCACATCTGTTGTCAGTGGCCTGCTTCGCACACCGGCTGAGACAGGGCAGCCTGCACGTCTGCCTTCACGCGTGGCCAGCTCCTCGCGCGAGCCGCGCGCGTGCGAAAGGAAGCGGACGCAGAGGCGCAACGCGCGCAGTAGGGCGCCTGTGCTCGCGCCGGGTGCGCTGCTGGTGCTTGTGCACAGCCTTTCAATAAGGACCGCCTTCAGCTCGGCCGCCGCAGCCTGGCCCGCGCCCTGCACTACGTGTGCGTCCTGTGTCTCGCTCATCTTATTGTCAGGCAATTCGTGCCGCTGTTTGTGTCTGTTTCCACACCGGTCCGATTCACAGGCCAGCGAAGCGGATGAACCTTTTACCATGGTAACCAAACGCGGGCACCACCCTAACAATGACTGTGCTTTGTGAGACATCTGGGCACTTTTACGGCGCGGTTGACATGCCATACAGCCTGCGAAGTAATGACGGACATGTGCTACCTACCACTGGTGCCTTCTCAGCTGGCACACTTGTTCATGCTGAAGCCGTCGCTGCCAGGCTGCACTATCTAAGTGCCCACAGACAAACCGCAGCATATGGCACCGCAGGCCAACAGCCACTCGTTGTGCTTTGCTGTTCAATACTCTGATAAGACAGGTCTGAAGAACATGACGTCAACAAAGACAGCCGAGCGTGAGGCACACATACAGAGCACTGAACACGGCGCGTCAGTCAGCACACAGGCCATCCTTTTCGGCGCTTCTCCCCTGCGCCGCAAGCACGCCGACTGCGCCGACCAGCCGCGCGACCTCTGCCTCGTTGTTGTAGTAGTGCACGGAAGCTCGCACAATTGCGTCTGGCAGGCTCCTGGCCTGCAGGCGGTGCAGCCATGCTTCATGACCATTGAAGGCTGCATGACATGCCATCAAGCATTCAGTCGGCAGCATAGCTGGGTAAGTATGTCTTCAAGCCTCTTACTGGGTTTCAAGGGCGGGACATGGCAGGAACCTACATCATCCTCACGAGTCCACCAAATGAAGATGCTAGGATCACAGACCTTTCAATGCACACCGTGGTGTGCGTCTGTAGCCTCCCTATTCAAGTGAGCTGCGGAGCTGATCTCTGAGAGGCACCGTGACTTTATAACTGTGTTATGCACCCGTACACTTAACAGCGTAGAGGCGGATCTCTCGCTCTAGCTGACCAGCTTTGATTCATGGTCAACGTTTTGGGCTCCCCCGCCATCTCCACACGTTGTAGCGCACAGTGCATACACGTCAACCCATACTCCTTCCGACTCGAGCGGCCCCCGCACCTGGAAGTCCAGCAGCGTGGACGTGGCCTTTGAGGTGTGCACGGCGACGCCCGCGGCCGCCAGGTGCGCCCGGACGGCCGCGGCCGGCGCGCCGGCCACTGAAAAGGCGACGATGCCGCACAGCGTGCGCCCGGCGTCGTGCAGCCGCACGCCCGGCACGCCTACGCGCGCGCGCCCGCGGGGGTCGGGGGTGGACCCTGAACAGGCAGAGGGCCGCGCGCGAGCGAGCCCCGCAACGTGCGCGGGTGCCTCGCCGCCGCCGCGCGCGGTGAAGCACAGATGCGGTGTGATAGGCCCAGGTATACCAGCCCAGCCCAGCGGCAGGGATGAGGCGCGGCCGCGCGCGTGGCCGGGCGCGCCTGCCAGTGAGGCGCGCAGGAGCGCCGCGAGCACGCGGATGCGCGCCCAGGTCCAGTCCGCGCCCAGCGCCAGCGCTTCGTCCACCGCCACGCCCAGGCCTGCCTGCCGCCCGAGGGCGCGCTGCTGAGCGCCCGAGGCGTGTGAGGTCACGCGTTGGCTGGGTGAACCAGCTGTCGACACTCTTATGCCGTTTTCTAGCCCGTCCGGCATCAGAGCAGTCCGCGTCAGCGCTGAATCAGCGAGACGGAGGTGCGCTCCCGCTCTCGTGTAGCCCTGCACAGCTGCACGGGCAGCAGACACGCCCGTATCTATCAAACACACTATCAGGCTGTGCCGACGGTGCCCTCGGCAGGGCGTGAGGCGGGGCGCGCACGATGCTGGCAAAGCTCTTCTCGTAGAACTCGTAGCGCCGCGCGCCGGGCGCGAGCCGGTAGGCGCCCGGGCCGTCCAGCGTGGCGCCCCACAGGTCGATCATCGCGGGCTCCGCGCGCTCCATGGCCGCCCTGCGCGCCGCGCCCCGGCGCTCTCGGCGTGGCGCGCAGGCTGCCATGGCGCCCCTGGGACGCCAGGAACGCCAGGAGCCTGAACGTGATCAGGCTCGAGATCGGCGCGGCGTCAACGACATGGAGCGCGCGCCGCGCCGGGGCCCTGGCCGCAGGCTCACAGAGCGCGGCGCGCAGAGACGCACGCCGATAATCGATGCGCGTGCGGCCGCAGCGAGCCGCCGGCGCGCCGGCGCGGCGCCTGCCCGCATCCCGCGCGGGCTGGGCTGCCCCCGCCCGGGGCAGCCACAGGCGCAACTGCGCGCGCGCCCAACGGCGGGGCCCCGCCTGGACCAGCGTCGGCCTCCTGGATCACTGTTGAAACTAAAGCTAAATCTCCATTCAGGGTCTGGACCTGCGCCTGGACGCGTACAGGAAGCCGACGCCGCGCGGCCCGCGCAGGAACTTGCGCGCCGTGCCGGTGAGCCAGTCGCAGCCGATCGCGCGCACGTCCACCGGCAGCTGGCCCACGCTCTGCGCGCGCGCCGCGCCCCACTCACGCGCTGGCGTTGGCGAGGTGCAGCACACGCCCAGACCCGACCGATGCTTCCTATCACAGCGTCCCCGGTTCACGCCCCAGGGTCCCGCGCGCCCAGGGAACCAGACATGCTCGCGCCTCCTCGGCTGTGAGCGCACGCTCCGCGCCGCGTCGCATGGCAGCCACCCGCACGCCCATTGCACGTCCGGTGCGGCGCGCCGCGCAGCGCCGGGGCCGGCCGCAGGGCCGCGCGGCAGGGCGGGCGCGCGCCTGGCAGGCGTCCAGGAGGAAGGGAATGCCGTGCCGCTTCGTCACTGCGCCCACGGCCGCCACATCATATACGCGCCTGCCGCCGCGCGCCGCGCCGTGCGCGTGAGGTGGCGTCCAGCGCCGCTGACAGCTCTGCTGGCTGGATGCTGCGCACGTGCGTGAAGTGCGCAGGGCCGCCCTTGCTGAAGGCTGTCATGTTGCCACCTCCAAAACACGTTGTCACACACTCCTGTCCTCCTCCAGGTCAGATCCAAGCATGCCTGGTCCTGCTGAGGGTGTGAGCAGTGAACATAAAAACCTTCACAGCACCCCTGGTTTGACCTGGCAGATATTGCTGACGCCCCCAAGGGAGAGACAGCTCTAGGGGGCGGGCAGCTGTGCGGGGGGCACAGGTGGACCCGCAGTTGGTCGGGATGTGCGTGATGGCCACCAGCGCGGGCGGGCGGCCGCGCGCGATCATCGCCTCCAGCGCCGCGACGTCGATCTCGCCGTCTGGCGCCTCCGGCACGACCTCCGTGACCGCGCCGGTGCGCTTGCCCACCTGCGCGCGCCGCCCGCACGGGTGGCGCGACGAGGCGGCCGGCGCCGCTCGGGCCAAGGTGTCTGACGACCTCGGCTGCATGCCGTCTGCGTTCTCCCCCGCCTAAGCCAAGGAGGCCGCTTGACCGGGCTCCGGCGTACAGCACCCTTTAGAGTAGGGAGAGAGTGTGAGGCTGCGACCCATCCGGCGCCAGGCCGGCCCGCTGCATGCCGCGCCATGCAGCACAGCGCGCGGCGCAGCGCGGCCGGCCGAGCCATGCAGCGGCGCCGCGACCCGCGCGGCTGCGCTCAGCGCGGCGGGCGCTGGCGTCGGCCGCAGTTAATGTAGGTTAAGATTAGGCCTGACCCTGACCGGCCGCGCCTGCAGGAAGGCGTTGAGGTTGGCCGCGTACTCATGCTGGGAGGTCAGGATGCGGTCGCCCGCGCGCAGCCGCAGGCCGTAGAAGACCTGCGCGCCCGCCGCGCGCGCTCGCGGACCGCACCCGCGCTCGGCTTTGGCGCCGGCGCTCGAGCCCAAAATGCATCAACAGCGCGACCCGCGAGTGCGCCTGGCACTGCCTGCACCACTGGCGAGAAGCCCGCATGCGGGTCCGGCGCCGCGACGCTGAGCACGCTTACTCTTGCCGGAGAGCTTCGCGCGCACGCACCATGCTGATTCCCGTGACACGCACGGCAAGAGCGAGGGCCGGTGTCCGCCTGAGGCCGAGTTGATACAACCCCACGGTGATTGCCCGCATGCAGAGGCCTGGCGCGCGCATGCAGAGCCCTGGCGCAGCACCTTCCCAGGCCGCGGCGCCGCGCGCAGACCGCCCACGCCCGGCCGCCGCCTCACAGGGCGCGGAGGCCGAGCGGCATTGCCGCGCAGGGCGGGCCGGGGCGCGCCTGCGTCCACGCCGCAGTGGCGCTCTGCAGCAGCGCGACCTCGTCGCGCTCGCAGTTCAGCAGGGCCGCCAGGCCCTGGTAGGGTCGCTCCAGGGCCTCCGCCTGCGCCTCCACCGCCTCGTACCTGATGGCGGCGGCGGCGCTCAGTGCTGCAGCAAGCCATGCAAATGAGCAGTTGGATCCTGGTGGGAGCTCCTCAAGTGCTCCAGCAATCGGCCTCCAGCACGGGGTGGTGCACGGGGTGACAATCATTGTCGCCTCAGTCTGTATCATGTCCGGGGCGGCTTCAAGCAGGGACGCTCGCCAGGTATATACGGGCGCGGTGCAAGCAGGCGCTATCTGCGGCGCGGCCCACGCGCCCAGCCGGCCGCGGTGGTTCAGGAAGCGCACGCGCCATTCGGGTGTGACGGCAGCCACATGATAGCTGCAAGGCGACGCGGGAATAAGGCGCACCCGCCCAATACGGCCTCCAGCTCCTGGTAGTGCTGCTGCGCCTCCAAGGTGGCTTGCGAGGGCAGCGACGACCCTGGCGCGCGCCACGCAAGGTGCTGAGGCTCGGCAGGCGCTGCGCAGGCTCAGGAAAGGCGCGCACCTAGGTCGCCGCACCCGTCGGCCCGCCTCACAGGCGAACACGGGCTGGCTGCACAGCGGCTTCCGGAGCTGCAAGGGGTGGGCGCTGTGTGTGGCGGCGGCGCTTTCCCGCTAACAGGCGGGTCAGCACTGCAGGTCGGCCAGGTCTGCAACTCCAGTGCGGGCGCCCCGAGCCCACACACTGTGCAAGTGTGCCACAGCCCGCCGTCAGCAGGTGCTTCACCTGCGGCGTTGAAGTGTGCGATGGGCGCGCCGCCGTCCCGCGGCCTGGAGAGAGCGGGCGTGGCCGCTCGGAGGTCGTCCACGCTGTGCTGACACTGCGCAGGCGTGCATGCAGGCACCTGCCGCGCTGCGCGCTTGTCAGCGACACGTTGGGAGCCTGCCAGGCGGGCACGCGGCCAGGGCGACACCATCTTGTGCACTAGATGCGAGCGTCCCCACTTGCGAGCGGGCCGTGGCGCCTTGCAGCACGTGCTGCTCATCCACGCGCTGGCAGTCTTCAGCTCTGTGCACGCCTCTCAGCAGCACTGACATGGCACCGGACCCTGCAGTAACCTCGCTACAAGCAACTTGTTTCAACCACCTCGGAGCACGCAAACTTGAACGACACAGGCTCGATCGACGGGCTGGAGGTCGCGGAGCACCGCACGAGCAGCCGAGGCTCGCCAGTGCGTTCGAACAGCCGCGCTCTGAGCGGTACAAGTCTGCGTAACGCGTGCAGCATGCAGCAGCGCGTTGTGCAGCCGGGCGTGGCTCGCGCACTTGCCGGACCGCTAGGGAGGCCGGCTGCGCCCTCTCAGAGTCGGCCCATCGCGCCGAAACGCCTGACACGGGCGGCTGCCTACGCCCCGCCCGCTCCACCGCCGGTGCGGCCCTTTTGGGCTCCCTGGGTGGCTCTGGGACGTCGCACGTATGCGAGATCAGCCCGAGCACGCACTGCACGGAGGGCGAACTACATCGTTCCCACTTCAAGCTCCTGAGGCCACCTACGTGTTTGGCCTGTGGGGTTGCGGGCTCCCTGCAGGCCGATATGTTTTGGCAGGCCAGTGGCCGGCACCTGGTGTGCTAAGTGCAGCCTGTGGCTGCATGCCTCGCGCATGCGCGGTCACCAGGGCAGCGGGGAGTAGGATCGAGCACAGAGTGGAAGTTCTGGAGCTGAGTCCAGGTGTCCTAGTTTGCCCTGGTTGGTCAACAGAGCCACTGGCGCTGCCAGCCTTGCCTGGCCGCGTCAGTGTGATATCTGACGCGGTGGCGCAGTCTCACAGCGACCGGTCACGGTCAGCGCGGCCTGTTGCGCTGGCGGACATAGCGCAGCGCTGTGCGCTGTGCCACTGGGCACCTGTTCGCTCCTCTCAGAGACGGTTGGCTGACTATGCGGTTGTGCTGGCGCTGCAAAGTCAGAGCCGCACGTTGAATACCCCCAACAAGCAGCGGTCAGGTGAGCTGTCTGCGCCTGCGCACTCCTGTACAGGCGCGTCATTGCTTCGGCTGGCATGTGCGCTTGTGCACGGGGAGCTCGTCTGAGACCTGACAGCGCGTTTTGCAGCTGAGCCCTGGGTTGTGCTGCCACAACACGCAGCCTTTTGCAGCTGTGTGGTGGGGAGTGCTTCTGCTGCTCGGCCCGCCCTCGAGAACGATTTTTGTGGCTCTGCTCGCCGCAGGCGCCAAGCAGCAGCAGACTGCTTGCAGCACAGCGTCAGGCACCACAGCACTTGTGTGTCAGGTGTGCTGTGCGGGAAGCACTGGGAGAGCTGTGGTTGGCCCCTCATAGCACCCAGGTAGGCGGAAGGCGCTTGTCAGGCGTGGGGCACCTGCACACAGCGTACCAGGCAAGACTTAATGACACACACCTATTCAGCAGGGTCAGCTGGACGGGCGTGGCCGCGTTGCTGGGCAGGCCGTTGGTGTTACATGCGGGAAGCGAGCGAATATTGTATCTGGCAGCATGCAAACAGGCATGCTGCCTGTTTGCATGCTGACCGTAAGCTTGGCCCTCGCTTGCTGGTAGAGCGTATATGTACACAACTGCAATAGCAAGGCAGCCTGTGCCCTGGTTGTTGCACGCGTCCTTGCTCTTAAGCTGGCAGCGCAGGCGTCGGGGCGCGCCAAGTGACGTGCTGTTTGTGCTCCGCGACTGGCAGGTCGCGACTTTTCTGCAGCGTTCTATGTCTTTACTGGGTGTTTTAGGCAGAAGGGTCATCAGGGCAGACTGGACGGGCAAGGGACCGGATGCACAATGTGGGTCTAACAACCTTCCTCGCACGCGCAGCTGCAGCCGGACGGGCCGCCGGCGGCGGCGCCGGGCGCGCCGGGCGACGCGCTGTTCGCGCCGCGCGACTGGGCGGCCGCGTTCACCAGCCAGACGGGCGAATTCGAGTACTGGGTGGACGATGTCGAGGGCGCCGTGCCCGAGACGCTGCGCGGCACGCTCTTCCGCAACGGCCCCGGCAACTTTGGTGCGCCGCGCGCGCCGCATCGCTAGGGCGCCAGGGTGCGCCTGGCGCCTGGCGCGCGCCTGAGCTCGGCAGGCGGCGGTGTGGCCGTCTGCGCGGCCTGGTTGCGCGGGTTGCCCCGCTGGCACTCAAAGAGTGCGCGCGCCCAGCGCGCAAAGAGCGAACGCTGCTTCTGACGAAGGCCTAAGTCACGCGTTGCAGAGCGCGGGGAGCACGCGTACGCGCACCCGCTGGACGGCGACGGCTACGTGTGCGCGTTCTCGTTCAAAGCAGACGGCCGCGTTCACTTCCGCTCGCGCTACGTGCGCACGCCGTGCGCCCCATCCGGGGGGACCCAGACCGTGGAGGCGGTGGGAGTGGAGCGCCCCTGCGTGTCTGTCGCCTGTCGCCCTGCATGCCCCATCACCCGGACCAGGCAAGCATGGTTGGTTGCACAGGTCTTGAGGCCGTCATCGTATCTGGAGCAAGCATGCGTGGTTGATCGTGCGAGGGTGGCGCCTGACGGCAGCCCCGCCGCGCGCCCAGCGAGCTGGCGGCGGAGCAGGCGGCCGGGCAGCCGGTGCACCGCGCGACGTGCTGCAATTGCCTCCTTTGCTCTCATATCTGGCACAGGCATGCACAACTGGTTGTGCTGTGCAAGGGTGACGCCTGACGGTGGCCCCGCCGCGCGGCAGCGAGCTCGCGGCGGAGCAGGCGGCCGGGCAGCCGGTGTTCCGCGCGACGTTCGGCACCGCGCGCCCGGGCGGCCCGCTCCGCAACGCGCTGGACATCGAGCTCAAGAACCCGGCCAACACCAACGTGCTGCTCTGGGGCGACGTGCCGCACACGCGCCTGCTCGCGCTCTGGGAGGCGCGCGCGCGCGCCCATGCAGTTCCGCAAATTTTGCAACAAGAGATCCGAGGACGACGGCTCGCTCGTTGGTTCTGGGAGCTTGGCAGACTGACTCAACCTCCCTGGGGTGGACAGTTTGCTTTGGTCATCAGGTCAGCGCAAATCCACAGATCTACTACAGCAGATGGTGAAAGGACAAGAGTGGACGCTTTGCTAGGCAAGCGCTCACGCGGGCAGAGCGCGCGCGCGCGCAGGCCGGCCCGCCGTACGAGCTGGACCCGTACACGCTGGAGACGGTCGGCGGCGGCCCCAGCAGCCTGGGCGGCTGGGTGACCGCCGGCAAGGCGCCCAGCACCACCGGCTCCTCCGCGCTGGACGAGGTGCGCCGGCGCGCCCGATCAGGCTCCCCTGCCAGGCCAGGGCTCCCCTGCCAGGGCAGGCGCGTCCGGTCCTGCGCCTTCTCAGGGGCGCGCCGACAGCGCCCTGGACCAGGAGCGTCTCCCCCGCCTGCAGCGCGGGCTGTGCACGCGCCTCCTGCGCTTGCAAGGCCACGACCGAGGCGTGGGCGCTGCACGCTTCTTGCAATTGCTATGGTCGCACAGAGCGCCGCGTCTTGTAGCACACTCTGCCACCATCCAGGGGAAACAATGGCCAGGGCCGGCGTGTGGGACCGGGCGAGGGGCGCTGGCTGTCTGCATGTGGGCAGCTCTTGGGAGCTTGCATTTGTTCTCCCATCATTCCTAGCGTGTCAGACCCGGAGCCGGCTGTGCCACTCACCGTGCTACGTGAACGGCCGCGCAGGCGATCGGCCTGGGCTCGGCGCTGACCGCGCACCCGCACATCGACCCGCCCACCGCCGAGCGCGGCGCGCGCCTGGCGCTCTGGAAGTGGCAGAGGTGCGGCCTGGAGCCGCCCGGTGATCAACATTGGGGGTCGCACGCTCTGGTGCAGCTGGTCAGGCGCGGCGTGCGTGCGCGCTCGCGCCTGGCCTGCGCTCGCTTAGCTGTCAGGCTTAGGAAGTGCGTGCGTGACACTATGCGGCGCGCGGCCGCTCCCTGAGCGGTTAAGTGGGCGACGCCGCGCTGTGACGCGGCGCGTGCGCGGCGGCCGCGCAGCCAGATGGGCGTGGCGGGCGCGTGCATGCGCATCGACGTCGCAGAGTACGACGCGGCCTGGACGCGCGTCGGCGGCAACGCGTTCAAGATGGACGATTCTTTCTTCAACCCGCACGATTTTGGCATGACGCCTAACCACTATGTCTTCTTCCAGGCGCGTCGCTCGCGGCCCCGCGAGTCCGCGCGAGCCAGCGTGAGGTCTGTCCTCTGCTGGTGTCGCCGCCTGCCTGCTACGTCAGAGCGCGCGTCCCGCGCGCGCCGTCCGCTTCAGTCAAGAGCGTCGCGCATGCGGCCACACTTGATGCGCAAACCGGCCGGCGTTGTGCCGGACTCGCAACAAGCATTCACCTGCGCACAGCGCGCCGCCGCAGCCCCTGAGGCCGCATGGCAGTCGCGCTGTATGCAGACAGCGGCTGCGCCCGCCCGCGCGTCCGCGAGCCGCTACGCCTCGCTCGGCTCGGGCTTGACTGGGCGCTCGGCGCGCGCCTGACTGGGCGGGGGTGGCATGCGCGCGCGCAGCACCCCACCAGCTTCACGATGTGGAAGTATCTGCTGGGCTTCGCGGGCCCCGCGCAGTGCGTGGAGCTGGTCGCCAACCAGCCCATGAAGATCCACATGGTTCCCCGCGCCGGCGGCCCCGCCCAGGCGCGCGCCCGCGCCCGCCGGCCGCCGCACGTGCACCGCCGGCGCTGCTGCGCTAGCAGGGGCCCCTGCGCGGGCTGCCCGAGCCGCAAGCCACGCATGCGCCGACTGCTGCGCGCTGTCCCCGACGCGATGTGTTTTGCAGGGCGCAAGGCTGGTGCACCTTCAGGGCAAGGCAATGCCCGCACACTGGACAGCACAATGTGCGGGCCTGAAAAGTGGTAGAGGTGCTGTGGTAGATCAGGGCATGTAGGTGTGATGGAAAGCTGGGGCGCCCATGTAGTGCGCTGCGGGGCAGGTGTATGAGACGGAGAACACGTTCCTGATCCACCACGCCAACGCGTTCGAGGAGGGCGACGAGACCGTGGTCTGGAGCAGCGGCTGGGTGCGCCCGCCGGGCCGATGCCGGATCCAGAGCATACCACCCCTGCGCAAGCAGCCTGCTGTGTGCGCCAGTGCTGCTGCTTACTTGACATCACAGCCGCGCCCGACATGGGTGCAAGTGGATAAAGCCAGGCGCCCCGGAGATCCTCACATCTGTGTCCCCCTTGAAAGGCATCAAGCACACCTTCTGGGCATGCATGTGGCATGCCACGACATGCCCCGCAGAGACGTTTATGATGGAGCCTGCCTGGCGCGCAGGGGCCGGAGGCGCTCAAGTCGCTGGCGGCCGGCTCGGGCATGCTGGGGAGCTGGAAGGTGCTGCTGGAGGGCGATTTCTCCGGCATCCCCTTCACGTCCTTCTGGCGCCACCGGCGCGCGCCCCCTCCCCCCGCCACCCCCCACACCCGGGCCTCCTCACGGGTCGCGGGCGGCCCCCAGAAGCCCCGGAGGGCCTGGCCGGCGGCGCCATGGTCGATTGGCGTCAGCTGGCCGCTCGCGCGCTGCACGAGGCTGTAATGCCCTCCTGCTCTGTTCTTGTGTGTGAGCGGCTGCCAGGCTCAGTGATCACAGCAGAGCTGCTGCCCTCTAGCAAAGAATTTCTTCGCAAGACAGTGTGCCTGTGCGCCCTGGCTCATCTGGGCATCCCGTCGATGATAGATTTTGGGCGCCCGCGCAGGATCAACCGCGCGACGGGCGCGGTTACGCGCGAGGCGCTGTACGACGGCCAGAGCATGGACCACCCGAAGGTGAACCCGCTGTTCGCCGGCCGGCGCACGCGCTTCGCCTTCTTCAACGGCAGCTTCCACGTGGCCGACCAGCCGAACGTGGCGGGGCCGCCGCAGGTGCGACGCCCTATAGGTTTTAGGGTTGTGCCTCTAGGGCGCAGCGCCCGCGGCAGCTTCCATGTGGCCGAAAAGCCGAACGAGGCGGGGCCGGGGTCTGAGGCCGGGGGTCTCTGGGTCGCAGCGCCCGTGGCAGCTTCCTTGGGGCGACCAGCCCAACGAGGCGGGGGCTGCCGCAGGTGCAATGCCCTGTGGGGCTGGGGCCTGTGGCGCGGCGCCCGCACCATACAGCGCTGCATGCTTGTGGTGAGCGAGTGCAGGGCATGCCTTGGGCGTGAGGTACAGGCGGCTGCGCTAGCTTGGGTGTCTGGAAGTGCAGGCGACGTTTGGAGTTAGGGCCAGGCTGCCAGCTTCAGCGACCATCCTGAGCTTGCTCTTGACGTACTTATGCCACCTGAGACACGCCGAATGAGCAGTGTCAAAGTGATCCTGGCAGCATGTCACAAGGCAGGGCTCCATGGCCACTGCATGCATGCTCGTGCCTTGTGTGCCGTCTGGGACTGTGTCGCCCCACTGTGCAAGCGACACGCCTGTGGCACTGGCTCTGTCAATGGTGCAGCCCTGTGCCTTTTACAGCTTCCCGCCTGAAGCCGACAGGGCGCCCGCTGCGCAGGTGTGGACGCGGCTGGACACCGTGACGGGCGAGGCGCAGATGTGGTCGCCCGGCGCGCGCTGCTTCTGCGAGGAGCTCATGTTCCAGCCGGGCGCGGCCGGCGCGGAGGTCGAGGACGACGGCTTCCTGCTCGGCATGTACTTTGACGCCGAGCAGCAGCGCTCCTGCCTGGTGGTTCGCCGGCGCTGTGCTTGATATTTCGGGTTCTCGTGGGTGGCGTGGCTGACCTGCAGCATTGTGACGCGCTGTTGCTGCTGCTATTGTCAGAAAAGCTATTTTCCAAGCGTATGTAGGATGCGTGTGTCTACTCGTTGAAACTGGTGGGCTCGACCTGACGCGTCCATGTCAAGCTGGCGCGTCTGCCTGGGTCGCGCCTAGGAAGCATAGCTAATAGACACTGCACTTGGGGCGCAACCCATGCACGCATGCGGGTTTCAACCGACGCCCGCTCCGCGCCGTGCAGGTGCTGGACGCGGCGGACTTCAGCAAGGGGCCCATCACGCGCATCTGGCTCCGACACCATGTGCCGCACGGCTTGCATGGCTTCTACACGGAACAGTACTTTGGGCCGCAGCGCCAGTGAAGCGGCGCTTAGGCGCCAAGCGCCGGACGGCGTGCGCGGCTCTTGCACGGCAGGGTTCGGGCTGCGGGCGCCGATGAGGTCTTCGCAAAGGGCGTCAGAGCCCGGCCGCACCGCCAGCAAGCAGCCTGATGAGTGCAGCAGCGGCTGGCCAAGCGCTTGCTGCAGCGCATGCGCATGTCACGACATGCCCCGGCTGCTGTCGGCTGCCGCACGCATCTTATACGATGCGGGCTGGCCTCCTGAGCAGGGGCAGGGGCCTATTCAGGCTTGAGCAGCTGGGCAGGCCCCGCATAGAGCTGCTGCGGCGCTGCGCAGACTCTGGGCGCCTTGCGCCCGGACGGCAGCTATCTTGGGGCACGCGCAGTAAGTGAGCTGCGGCCCTGTGTACTTTGCAGCCCTCGCGCTGCTGGACAGCTGGGTGACAGAAGCAGCCGGGCGGGCGCGAGCCTGTGTTGGTGCCTTGTATGAAACGGGTGGCCAGCGTGAAACGGGTGGCCAGCGCGGAATGGGTAGCTGACGTGCTCGTCGAATGGAAACGCATGCTATCTTCTCAGCAGCTCATGCCGTGAGTGGCCGGCTGCCAGCGCGACAGGCAGGCAGCTTGCAAGGTAGTGAGGGGTGGACCAAGCTTTCCAACCCTATCATTCGTTTGCAGCAAGCGGGCCAGGGGCTTCCATGCCTTGCCGCACGTGGATGTGCGAGACGCTTGCACTGGGTAGATGACTTCCGCAGATGCATGTACACCAGAGGAACAGTTTTGAAATAAAGCTGTGGGTGTGGCAACAGGCCAGGCCATGAGCGTCTGTGGGTTGTACTTTTCCAGAGCACTGTGTATTTGTGGCCGTGTGTGATGAGGACGCCCTGGAATTAGCTGCCATGCCCGTTTGCAGGTGCGGGAGTACAGGATTCGTTGTGTTGAAAGTTGACACGAAGCGTTGTCATTCAAGCTGGACCATGACGATGCATTCGCTCAGAGTGGAAGGGGTTTTATGCTTCGCATGCAACCAGCAAGGCAAACATGCCACCAAGTGAAAGGCAACCCTGACTAGGGCAGGGCCAGGCCCAGAAGGTTGCAGTTGCAGTTGCTCACTCTCTCTGCAAAGGTGCAACCTTTTACCAGCATCGTCCGCTTGTGAGCACGGCTGACTTGCAATGTGCAGTACGTGCAAAGTGTTGGGGCCAAAGTGTTGGGGGCAGTGCTCGCAACAGCCGCTTATGTCACCGGTCGCAGCAGCCTAACGGATCTCATGTCCTATGACGCTTGGTGGGTCGCGCAAGGTCGCTCAGAGTTCTGGAGTCCGACAGAAAGGAGCGCCTGTGCCTGGTCACTGCGACTTGGCACGCCAGCTCGAGCTTGCCGTGTACCCTATGCCGCAGAAGGACACGCGCTGCAGAAGCTGCTGGAAAATGTGCTCAAGGCGCGTGACCACGAACTCAGGTCACGGTGCATCTGGTGCCTGGGCTGGCGGGCGCGCGAGCTGCTGGAACCGCATGATTGCATTCCGGAGAACGGAATGAAAAGCTTCAAGGAGGCCACATACAGCCTCCTCAAGCTTTTTATGTCGTACTCCAGATATGCCATCAGTTGGTCCAAGTGTGAGCCGTGGCCGCGCACCACCACCCCAGGCAGCAGACGCTCCGTGACCTGATCTCGTGGCCGCGCGCCTTCTGCACATCTTGCGGCTGCTTCTGCGGCGCGCGCAGCGTGTTGCAAGCGAGCCCGGTGGTACGACAGGCATTCGTCCGGGCCTCAGCAAGCAGACTGAGGAAAGCTACCACCGGTTGGCCTGGCCTATCCGCGCAGCCTGCGTCACAGCAGCGGCCTCCCGCAACAGCGCCAGCTCCAGCCGCCAAACAGGCTCGCACCCGGACAACTCCCTCGCGCGCCGCACCTGGGCTGGAACGCGTGCGGCTGTGCTGAGCCCGGCCTGAGTGCCTCATTACACAGCCATGCATCATGCCGCCTCAGCACTAACAGCCTCTTAAGCCTCAGCACTAACAGCCTCTTAAGTGGTTGCACCCTGACATAGCATTGCTACAACCATGATGCTACTACCATAACATGGACACAGTGATACAGTCAAGGCGCTACCATGCCCACCCTGCAAGCCTGGGTTGTGTATTGTCCCGTTTTGCTCGCATGTGCAAAAGTTTCAGCCCTTAGGAGCATATGGAACGCACCACAAACGCACCGCTCCTTTCACATTGGTTGCATGCGGTGGTGCAATCAGCACTGTATCTTTTTTCGGTGTGGCTGCTCGCTGCAAAGTGGTTTCGGTCATAAGGGCAGCGGGCAGCCACACCGAAAGAAGATACAGGGCTGGTTGCACCACCGCATGCAACCAGTGTGAAAGCAGCGGTGCGTTTGTGGTGCGTTCCATGTGCTCCTCAGGTCAAACCCGACACTCACCTGGAAGAGGATGGGCTGACCTTGTATTGAAAGGTAAGTATATAGCACATGCACTATGTGGAAGGAGTGCGCATGCAGTGCGCTCAATACCCATATTACGTTGGTCTTAAGTTACGAACAGGCGCACTGAAGCTAAGGACGAATGAAGATTAAGACAAAATGCGCTGTCCTTACAGACATGTTCCACACACAACGCCAAGCACACAGAGATAGCTACACAACAAACGCCAGGTTCACTCCAGCAACGCTAACTGCCAAAACTCACACATACATCACACCAAAGCGATGCCTGCTAGATGCAGGGGTCGCCATTTGTAATGTCCACCATGCAAGTGGATTTCCTGCCAGGAAAATGGAAACTACAGACACACTCTAGACTTGGAGGATATGCAAGGCTGCTCATCCTACACGTTCGCCCTCTCACACACAGAACCACTTCAGACAGCGCACACATTGAAATTACAATTCATCCAAGGCATGTCGCTCAGTACACACCCTCGTCGCCCTCCTGCTGGCCAAAGCCGATGGCTGCACATTACAGCACAGCATTGTCAGAACTCAGACCACTGCACACAGACACAAGACCTTGGGAAACCTCCTGACTAATGAAAACCCAGCACACATTTTGACAACAACAGTTCTGGGTCACAGCTTGATGTGACGGTGGACACTGGCCTGTGACCTACAAGTGACACATCATTTTGCTCAACATCACAGTTGTGTCTCAAATCATTATGCTCACCATCACAGTGTACGTAGATCGCACTGCTTGGGCAACCTCGTGCACTCACCTGCTACCAAGAAGAAGCCGACCCAGATGGCGAGGCCAAAGCCGGCCAGCTCGGAGTTGAGAGGCAGGTTCAGGGGCAGGCCGAGCTGCCCAAGAGGGCCTTTGCCCTTGGTCAGCACCTGCAGCCACACACAACACGCGTCAACAGCCAAAGACGTGTGCAGACCTTTCTGCATGCCCTACACCCAACCTAACGCCAAGTTCAGGGTCGGGCCGAGCTGCCCGAGCCCCTTGCCCTTGGTCAGCACCTGGAGCCCCACCATGCGTGTCAACGGTCTAACAACATGCGCAAACTTTACCGCGTAACATCCCTCCCCAAAAACTGCCAAGGCACCATGTACTCAGCACACCCTGCCTGCAACAAGAGGCAGGTCGCACCTCGCCGACCAGCTCGGCCGCAAAGCCGAGCATGGCCACACGGCCGACAAAGAGCTCATTCTTCTTCAGGAAGCCAAACTCTCCCGGGATGCCCAGCGTGCCCTGCCGCATGCAGCGGCATATGGCACACCTTGCATCGCCTTGCATTGCATGCACACACCAGGCAACACTGTGTAAAGAGATCCAAACTTTGCTTACAAGTGCACTTTCTAACTGACATGCCCAGCTCAGCAAAACGGCGAATCAAGACAAGTGCATGAACACACCACGGCTATGCCGGGAGGCGCGCCTTGGGGTCGTTCACAAGGTTCTTCTTTGGGTTCTGCACCGCGCCCTTGGGGCGCTTGCGCACATCCTTCTGGTTCTCCTCAGAAAATGTGGAGCCAAAGGGGTTCAGCGCGGTGACGACGTTGAAGCCCACGATGGCGATCACCAGCCAGTTGATCACCGGCTGCGGCAGCCGCGTCTCCAGGCCCAGCTGCCCGAGCGCACCCTTGCCCGTCAGCAGCTCGCCGATCACGGCCGAGAAGAAGCCCGTCATCGCCAAACGGCCAACAAAAATCTCGCGCCTGCGCGGCCGGTGCATTGGTGGTTTAGGGGCAGCACGCCCGCAGCCAGGACTTGACATACAGGGACATAATCTATGGCAACAAATAGCACACTGTCAGTGTGTGCACGAGTGTGCGAGCACAGCAACACTGGGCACTAGCAGCCCTGCAAACCACTTCTCGCACAAGACAACACAAGAGCGAACAGGGCGCCCAGGCAAGGCGCCTATATAACGCGATGCAAGGCCTCGTAGAACGCTGCGCACCGGCGGGTGAAGGCGCTCTCCAGCGGGGTTGTCTGGAACGAGTTGGAGTCGTACTTCACCTGCGCCTCGCACACAGGCTCACTTGTGTGGCCGGCAAGGTATTTTGTGCGCCTCCCAAAACTCCCGTACAGGCGTGCACAGGCAGGCGCTGTCCATGTCGCACAGCTAGGCCCGTGTCCAGCCAGGTCTTGGCAATACATGCACACGCAGTGTGTACTAGTAGTGCAATGCATGGCGCTGGTGACACAATAGAACAAGCGCGCCAGCCTCAACACATACTGGAAGACTAGACTTTACAGTAAAGTGCTGTCCTCATCCACGTCTTACAAGCAAAAGCTGAGCAAGCAAAAACAATGGCTCACCTTTGCAATGTTGTTCTTCTGTCCCAACCTGGGACCCTTGGCCATAACGCGCATCTGGCGCGCCGGGGTCGCCATCGGCGCCCGGGCGGGCAGGAACGCCTGCCGGCTGCCGATGGCAGCCTTGAAAGACACTGCGGCCGGGACCGTCTGGCTCAACATAGCGGCAGCCATTTGAATTTTAAAGTGCGCGAGATCAAGTATGCAAGCTCGGAAATACTTGACAAGGAACGTCGTCGATGAAGTAACACCCGTTCCGTCTGCTTGTGGCAAAACCTTAAAATGCCTTCAGGCTCTCGGAGCGGCAACGTGGCACGACGCCGTGCGGGCGTCCGTCTAGATACCCCATCGACCCCCCAGCTCGGATCGAGCGTCAGGCTGGGCTGGCGCCCATGTGCCTGAACCATGTGGGGACCAGTGCCCCTTCACCAGACACAGGGCGTGCTCGAAGATATGGGCGTGCTGTTTTGGAACCGCTGCGCTTGCGGCGGCGGGCATGGCAGGGCGGGCAGGCAAGGATGCGTGAGCGGCTGGCGATCGGAGGCGGCAGGGAGGGGAGCAGCACATGGCGGGCGCAGTGCCAACGTATGAGCAGCGGGTGGTGGGGACACTGCGCATGGGGGGCGACCCCGGGTACTACGCCTTCAGCCAGGACGACGCGGGCCAGCTGCTCATTTTCTCGTGCGCCCAGGCCACAGCCGGTGCCCCACACTTGGCGTGATGCGCCCCTGCTCACTTCAAGCGGGAGTGTCTGCTGTGTCCATGGCTGACGGATGCAAAAACCGTGTCTGCATACCGTGGGGAGGCAGCTTGGCTCACAGTCACGGACGCACTGGTCACTGCACTGCTGGTACAGGCACTGGGTGCAGGGCGAGCGGGCAACTATGCGTTTCTGATGGGGTGCTCACCAGTGCACGCTGTGGCCGTGGCAGGGTCGTCATCTTCGCACAGCAGGTCGGCTTTGCAGTCCTCGGGGTGCGCGCTTACTATGACTTTCACACCGCGCGGCGTGCCCAATTCAAGCGTGCGGAGCTGCTGGCGCTGAGGTGGCCTGCCTGCGGCTGCTTGTTCGGCCGGGCGGCGGCTGCGCTGTGCAGCACCGCCCTGCTTCCCACTTCACCTTGCAGACGAGCCGCGCCCGCGCCCGCAGTCTGGGAGCGTGCGCGCCAAGAACGTGCGCAACATCCTGCTGCACAACATCGTCGACAAGCTCATCTGCGCCGTCTGCTACTGGGCGCTCGGCTTTGCGTTCGCGTACGGCGACTCCAAGGCGGGCCTCATCGGGTGCGCCCGCCGGCCCCGCTCACCCGCTGCCTGCGAGACCTCGGCGGCCGAGGTCGCCAGCGAGCGCCTGCGTTTAGAGAGCCGCGAGGGCGGCGCGAGCGCAGGGCGGTGCGCGGCGTGAAGCAGGCCTGAAGCCCTGTGTGAAACCCTGGGTTTACCCCGCCCGCGCAGGGCGTCCAACTTCTTCCTGGGCGCCAGCTTCTCGCGCGATGTCGCGCTGCTCTGGTTCACGTCCTTCATGTTCCGTGCGTGGCGGGCCCACTGCTCGGCCCGCCTTGCTGTGACCCCACAGGCTCTCAAAACTGCCAGCCGTGGGTGTTTTGGATTGGACAGACCCGCTGCTCGGCCCGCCTTGCCATCCCACAGGCTCTCACACTGCCAGCCGTGCATGTGGGCGCTTAGGATCAGGCAGAAGGCCTGCGGTGACAGCGCCGCGTGCGGCTGGGTGCCCACTTGGCTGCGGCCTGCCTTGGTGCACAGCCGCTTGAGGTCTCCGATCTGATACCAGCTCAGCTTGCGGTAGGGCGCCTCTGTCGCCGCGCTCCTGCTGCGCACGCTGCTTCAGCCGATGCAATGAGCAGTCGCCCAGTCGCCCGTACCCGGGCATGGTGGCGCATGCAGCGCCGGGGCGCCCGCACATGCGGGCGGCCCGCCTGCGCACCGCCGAGGCCGGCGCGCGGCGGGCCTGACGGACGGCGTCGATAGGCGGCGCCGGCGCGCGCAGTGCTGACCGCGACGACGATTGTGAGCGGCTCGCTGGCAGAGCGCGCGCAGTTCGAGGCGTATGTCGCATACACGCCGTTGATGGCCGTTGTCATCTACCCGCTCGTCGTGCACTGGGCGCTGAACGGGTGGCTCACGACCTTCGCGCCTAGCTGCCTGTATCTCGACTTTGCGGGCGGGTCGACGGTCCACCTGCTGGGTGCGGCCCCCGGCCCATGCGGTCCATGCGGGCGCATCCTCGGCTGAACAGATGCCGAGGGAGACTGTTGGTGCGGTGCGGCAGCAGTACCATTGCTTCCAGCATCAAGTGCGACTGGTGTTTGCTTCACACTCTTGCAAGGCCGTGCCTGACAACAGCGCCACCAATTTCGGTGACAGCATCAGAATATGACCAAAGTGCGCCATCGTCATGGTGCAGAGAGAATGCCGTGACATGGGTGTCTGCGCCAGGGGGCGTGGCGGGCCTGGTGGGCGCGTGGACGATCGGGCCGCGGCTCGGGCGCTTCAATGGGCCCGAGGTGAAGCCCATCGTGGGGCACAACGTGGAGTCTATCGCGCTGGGCACCTTCCTGCTGTGGATGGGCTGGTGCGTCGCCCTGCCCGCGTTTCACAGCGCTTGCCAGCATGACGCTTGTAAGGGCGCTGTGAGCCTGGACGGTGGACTTTGGGTTAACCCCTGCTCCCCCATATAAATCAGGCTGAGTGGCGCCGCGGGGCGCCCTCTGGTGGGCGTACGCCGCATCCGCTTTAGTCGATGATAATACGCAACAGCTTGAGAGTGCTCTGCCAGCTACTTCGGGGCTTGGATTGCGCTCATCGCTCGCTGCGGGTATTTGGAGAGCAGGGCCGGTGCGCGCTGCGCGAGCTGCTGCTCAGCGTTGCTGTTGGTGCTTGCTGTGAGTTAACTCAAAAGACAATCAGCTCAACCAGAAGACACACCCACCGGTCGCCTGTCACGGCCCAGCACGGCGCGAGCTGCGCCCTGACACAGCAGGCTGAGGTGCTGAGTGCGCCGCTGGGCGCTCAGGTATGGCTTCAATATAGCGCCCGCATACCTGCGCGGCAACGAGCGCTCCACGGTGGCCGCGCGCGCGGCCGTCAACACCACCATCTGCGGCTGCGCGGCCGCGCTGACGGTGCGCGCCCGGCCGCGGCCTGACCTGGCCCCGCAGGGCAAGGCTGGCCACCCGGCACGCGCGGGGTGGACTATGCCCTGTGCTTCAAGGTGTTTAGCGCTTGTTCAGTGACTTTGGTGTCACAGCATGTGTGCACAGTCTGTGCACCGCCTGTGTAAAACTACAGCACCTGTTAATTCTGCCGCATGCCCTCGTGTGCCTGGCACACAGCTCTTCTGCACACGCTCTAAAGCTGGACCGCCAATGCAAGAAAGTGGCCTGCGTCAGATTCGAGGATGCTTTTCCATGACGTCAATCCAGAGTCGTGTTCTCAAATGCCTCTCAAATGCCTTAAACATGTGGCGGGCTGCTGTGCAGATGGGCGGTCCCGCATGTGGCAGCGACGCATAGGGAATCACTGTTCCCCTGTACAAGCCTCACGGGCTGGCCGGAGTGCCGTCAAGCCTGTGAAAATTTGAGGCTGTTTCTGCAGACAGGCAAGGATGACGTCGAGCGGGCGTGACCGCGGGCGGCGCCGCAGGCGCTAGCTGCGACATGGTGGCGCTCTGGGCTGTACGACCTGCGCGTGTGCTGCAATGCCATCCTCGGCAGCATGGTCGCCATCACGGCCATCTGCCCGCACGTGGACCCCTGGTGCGCGCCGCCCCGCGCTTTGCGGCCGCTGGCGCCAGGGCCACGCCGCCCCGACCGCGCGGCGGGGCGACGAGGCGGCAGAGTGGCTGCCACGGCACGCGCGCTTGCACCTCTGGATTTCCATGCAGCCTTCGCTTGCGCATCTGGCGGTGCCTGCGCTGAGCAGCGGGCTGTCATGCCGTGACATCACATTAAGTCTCAGCCGCTAGACTGCCTGCAAGGCGTACGGGATAGGGCCACTCGTCGTCTAGGTGTGTTCCGAGCTTGCCACGCATGTGGAGTGCGTCCACGAGGCCTTGCTGCCTCTGAATCAGCAGACGGCCAAGGTCAGGGTGGGAGCAGGGCCGCACCCCACCCTGCCCGACCTCAGCATCATGTGCCGTCATGCGCAGGGCCGCCTTTGTGCTGGGCGTGCTCGCGGGCCTGGCCTACCTGGGCTGCTCGCGGCTGCTGCTGCGCCTGCGCGTGGACGACCCGCTGGAGGCGTGCGCGGTGCACGGCGGCTGCTCGCTCGTCGGCATCCTGGGTGCGCCGCCCGGGCGCCCTGCAGCAGGGGCTCCTCAGGCAGTGGCCGGTTCAACTCAAGGACGCCCGCTGGCCGGGAGACTTGCACATGGAGCTGATGCACCTCCAAGGAGGCCAGCACACGGAGGCCTTTGATCTGATCTGGCGAAGGCGTTCGGCGCCGTCGCTTGTCCGTGTGCTCGTTGCATGCGCTCTGGTCTGCGACGGGAAGCCCCGCCTGTCATCGGGGCGGGGCTGGCGCCTCGCCAGGAAGCCCCGAATGGGCGCGCAGGCGTCGGCTTCTTCGCGCGGCCCGACTACATCACGCAGCACCGCGGCTCGCCAGAGCGCATCTGCGGGGGCGTGTTCTTCGCGGGCGCGCTGGGCTGGCAGCAGCTGGGCGTGCAGGCGCTGGGCGCGCTGGCCATCATCGCCTTCACGGGCGCCTGCAGGCGCGCTGCAAATGTGGTAGGGTTCGGGTCCCCGGTAACTGATAGGGTTCGGGTCTAGTTCTGGCCGCACGCAAGGCGGGTGGCTGTGTATGCTCGGGGCAGGCAGCGGCACGGCGTGCTGCTGCTGGGTGCGCCTGGCGCATGCGCTGGCCGTTGACAGTCTGAGGCGGACGTGCGCCGCACGGGCGGCACAGCTGCATGCACGCGCAGGGCTGGCAGCGGCAGGGCGCGCGCGCGCCGTGCGGCCACGGCCCTATACCCGGACAGTGCAATAGCATACCCTGATTTAAAGCCCTGATCACACCGCGCTGTGCCTGGCAGGTGCAGACGCACCACTCCACCAGCACTGCCTGCTTTGCGGGCATGTGCACCCACCCGTGCAAGTGGGAAGTGGGGTGAGTCACCTGCAGAGCATCATGCACGTCATAGTGACTGCAGCGCCGTGCCCGCGCGCAGCCTGGCGCTGTTCTGGGCGCTGCATGCCGTGAAGCGGCTGCGCGTCGACCAGGCGACTGAGATTGCCGGCATCGACAACATCGACCACCACGGCCCCGCCTACCCGGACTTTGTCATTGCATCGCACGACTAGCCGGGCGACGCCAGGCTGCGGCTGTGTCTCTATGCGCAGCTGTGGCAGGACATATCTTGGCGCTGTGTCAGCAGCCTGTTGTGCTGCTCCTCGTGACTGGCTGGCGCCCAGCTCGCTGTGGCGACTTAGGCGCGGCAGCCATGCGTTGCAGCATTGCGCTGTCATAATCAGTTGTAGGTGACGTCAAATAGCCCGGCAGCAGGTGCGCTGTGCAGCTCTTGCATGTGCATGCAGAGCGCATATTGCTGTTTTGCAGCACAGTGATGAGCCAAGCAACAGGTGAGTCCCAGGTGCAGCAGAAGTGTTGTGTGCCAGTCCCGTCTTGCGCCACCTGAAGCTCCTGCAGGCGTGTTGAAGTCGGGGAGACCTGCGAGCGCAGCGGCAGCGCAGTCCGTTTTTTGTTGCTTCCTCGGTAACGGGTCATTTGCAGCCTTGCCTCATCAGACGAGGCCGGGCATCGCTTTGCTGCTTTATGCCATGGTGTCTGGTGTCCCCTTGGAGCTCCGCACGTCCCTTCCAGCTTCCATGCATTGGCGACGCGCAGCTCCCTGCACACTGTCGCGTGCAGACCGAGCTTGCGTGTTTGGGAGCCGTCAGCGGCTCTGGTGAGCTCGGCCAGACTTGTTTTGTGAGGACTGGCTTTTTGGGGCGGCCAGCTCCGCACATGCCCGAGCCCAATCGAGGTGTGCTCAATGAATATCCCCTATATCGCGTGCTCATCGGGGGCATGTGCGGGTCAAGCAGCGCATGCAGCGCTGCGCAGGGGGCATTGTTTTCAGTGTGCTGCGCGAGTGCATGGAGAGGCATTCTCAAGCCTTGGGGTATGGTTGTAACAGACTTGCCACATCCCACAGGTCTCTGTAATGCGGTCTTATGGAGTTCTGTTGCATGCAGCGCGGCCTGAAGCCGTCCTTGCAACATGAAACAGTGACGCCCCGAAGGTCTGACATGTGCATCAGCTGACTGCCAGGCAGTCACTGCCTGTGCTCAGCTGACCCATGACTCTCACATCGCATGCAAATCACCGCTCTGTCCTTTTTTTGGTGACAAGGCTCGGGCCTGCTCGAGACTGCCCAGTGCTCGCATTTGACGTCCTATACGACATGAGCAGTGAGCAAATCAACTCGACCCTTGCCAGCAGCCTTCTTCTTTTCCTTGCCACAGTCAGAGGGACAGAGACAAAGACATGGATGCAGTCCAAGAGTAACTATTGTTTAGTAGCTGCTCTACTGTGAAGCAAAAAGCGTGCATACAGCACCAGCGACTTTGCACGTGCACAAGGAGCGCAAGGGCGCAATAAGATGTGGCGGCACGGGCAGGCGCTGTTACGGTGCATATCACTGCTACCCTTCGTGTGCTGCAGTAAGTATTGCAGGTCCATGGGTCTTGCAAGTGTGTGGTGTATGTGCTGACAACTCTACATTAGAGATTCTGCTCAGTGCCCGCTAGGCGCACACCTGTGAACGTCGTGTTGTTCTTGCGGTCACAGGCCCCTGGCAGCGTGCGCTGGCAGAGGCGCCGCCCTCGACGCGGGGCATGCCCCAGCCCTGGCGCGCGTGCCCACCCTGCTGCGCGGCTTTGCGTCCCCAGCCAGCGACGGGGGCGGCGAGGACAAGTCCGGCCGCGCTCCCAACTTCAGCGAGCTGGCCGATAAGAACGAGTGCGGGCTCACAGCTTGCGCACTCTCCTTGCTTCTACTGCGCATATGCACGTCTGCTTAAGCCTAATAGCACAGCAACTTTGTCTACCTAGTAACATGTGCCCTGGCGGACAGCAGCTTGTTGGGGAGTCACTGTGTTGCTTCTGCAGAGTCACGCTTTGTAGCTTTTTACAATAGACTGCACGTTGCGTGTCTCTGCTTCACGTCCTGGGCCCGTGTGCTTGGCAAGTCGAAACGTCTGCAAACTTGCGTCCCCTCCACACTGCGCAGCTGCAAAGCAGTGCGTGCTAGGCGGAGGCTCCAGGGCGCCCTGCGTGCGGTTGCAGGGCGAACAGCGGCGAGAGCAAGCAGCTCAGCGACGCGGTGCACTTCTCGAAGCCGACCGCGCCGCCCGGCACGGACCACCCGGAGCCCCACCATGACCCCGCGGGCGCGCCGCCGGAGAAGGTCAAGGTGGAGCCGGCGCCCGGCGTCAAGACCGCTGGTACTGCCCCAGGTGCAATAGGGTAGGGTTAGGGTGTAGGGCGATGCCCCAAGCGCAAACTCGTGAGCGCAAACTTATGAACGATGTTGTGTGTCTGTGTCAGCACACGAGCAGCTAATGGACCGCTGGACGTGTCAGCTATGGACGCATTTTTGCACCTGGCCCGGTGCTGGCCACTTTTCCTCGCCGAGACTTTGCCCTTCATCGTGCCCTGAAGCATGGACGCGTGGCGCCAGCAGCGCACGCAGGCGCTGGCGACGGCGCGGCAAACGTGACGCCCGGCATCCCCCCCGGCGGCATCTCAGTCAAGCGCCCGGACGCAGGCGGCGGGCGCGCTTTCCACACGGCGCGGCGCTCGTTCCACGCGTGCGCGCCGCGCTGGACCGGCGATGTGGATGCGCCCTACCGCAACGTCGCGCACCCGGGCGAGGGGGTGCGCTTCCAGGGCTATGGCAGGGTTGAGTAGGGTCCACCGGGCCAGTCGCACTTGGCTGGGTCGTAGGCGCAGAGGCCCGCTCTTAAGTTGTCGGCCACTGGGCAATTAGGGCTCGATTCGGTAGGTCAGCGATATTGTGCGAAGCTTGCAAGAGCAAGTCGCGCTGTTGTGGCCACGTGAGGGCCCCATCGCGCACCACGGCTGAAAGGGGTGCTTAAGCGCGCACATCCTTCATGAGGGTGTTTCTGCCGTCTACAGGGATGCGGTGCGTGAGATAGATGGAGGGTCAGGCATTTGTGCGCGGAGAGCTACGTGAATAGCTGATCATGCGAAGCTGGTAGACGCCTTTGTGTGACGCCTTCTTACACGAAAAGGACTGTTGTCCTGTAAGGTCTAGCCCAGAAAACTATGAAACAAGGCAAGTGTCGTGCTGGTGCTCAGGGCGCGCCGGAGCTGAGCTCCGCGGACATGCCCGCGCACGGGCACGAGGCGCACAAGGCCGCGGGCGAGGCCGACGCTGCCGGCATGGCGACCGGCGCGCACATGGGCCCGCCGCCCGGCGCGGCGTTCGACGCCGATGGCAGCCTCACCGCCGCGCCGGGCGGCGGCCCCGCAGGCGAGCCCGTCGGCGACGCGGCCGCCGCGGCGGACGCGCCCGGCGACCTAATCGGGGTGCCCCCTTGACCCACACAATGCTTTTGTGCGGTGTTACTTTGTTACAGCAGTTTTAAACCTGCTGACACTGCGATTGGGTGCATGCGTGGTGACAGGTTGCATGTGAGAGCAGTCTGGACGGTGCAGGGTCCTCCGACAGGGTCCCACATGCCCCTGCAACACATTTGCTACCTGGTCTGCTCGAGTCCCCCACTGTCGGGTCCCCTGCTACGGGAGGCAGCAATAAACGCGTGCCAGGGGTCACGCGCGTCAGGAGGGCACAGTCTCTGAGGTGGCCACGCCGCCATGCTGGCCTGCCCCCTCCGATTCAGGCCTGAGCCCAGCGGCCAAACGCAATCATGATGCCATGCGAGTGCGCTCGCTGCGGCGCAGGTGGCGCCCAAGATGCCGGCAGAGCACGCGGACGTGGGCTTCGGCAAGGAGATGCACGCCACGGGGCAGGCCGAAGCGGCCGGCATGGCCACGGGCGGCGGCGGCATCAGCCCGCCCAAGCGCGGCTTCGCGACGCGCGCCGGCGCGCGCGCCGCGCCCTCCCTGCACCCCAGCCCGGCGGCGCGTGGCGCCGGCGCGCCGCGGCGCATGAGCACCCCGGGCGGCCCGCACGACTCGATGCACCACCCGCCGCCAGAGCCGGGGTGGACGCCGGCCGACCGTGGCGAGACGGGCCAGCCCTCCGTGGGCGCGGACGACCACAAGGCCTTTGCGGTGCGCGCCACGCCGCTCTAAAGGCTTACCAGGCATGCGGGGCGCGGGCCGCTTCGGGCCGAGCGCCCGCCCCTGGCAAGCGCACAATGACTGCTATGCATGAAAGCCCCTTGAGATCTCAAAGATGGATGACCACTGGCGGTCGGAGAAGTGCGCGGAAGGTTTGTGGTGGCCTGCCTTTGCTCGCCATGGCCCTGCTGCACTGCTCTGGAACACCTCCACTGGCAGTTTATTCCCACTGCCCTGGTTTGCCTGCCTGCGGTGCAGGGCTGCCAGGGCGCAGGCCAGCGGACGGCCCCACGTCTGTGCGGCTGCCCGCCCGACACCGGGGTCCGCGTCAGGCTCCGGCGCGTCTGCCGCGCAGGGCGACCAGGGCGCGGGCAAGGGCGCGGCGCCGCCGATCGACGCGGGCGTCGTGACGCCGCACCAGACGGGCGTCAACCAGATCGGCGGCACGCCCATCAAGGCGCCCGACGCGCGGCACAACCAGCCCGACGCGCGCCAGCGCGAGGCGGACAGTGCGCCCCCGGAACCCTGGGCGCCTCGGGCCTGCTGCCAGCCTTGTGTCTGCCCTGTAGCAGCCAAGCAGCAGAGGCACCTCTTGCCTGCGTGCCGCGCGTGCCCCCCAGCATGCAATGCAGCGCCCAGATCCACCTGAGAGAGTCGAACGCTGCGGGTACTTTATCAGTGGAGGCCCAATCAGTGCGTGCAACCCACTACCCACATTTTTGCCTCGTGCATGCTGGGTATAGCCTATACCCTGTACCCTATAGCCTGCGCCAAGCATCTGGGCACCCGCGATGCCCCTCTCACTGAGCGGCCCACACAGCAGGGAACCCCGTCAGACGGCGCGACCTGGTGCAGCCGGCGGGCTGCTCAGGCGGGTTGGCGCGCGGCAGGCATGAGCCCGCACGTCGAGCAGCGCGTGGCGGAGGGCGTGCTGGGCGGCAATGACGCGCTGGGCGCGCCGACCAAGGACCACGCCGACCACGAGTGGGGCCGCAGCGGCCCGTAGGCGACCTCCGTGGGGGCCCGCGGGGGCTGCCCGTAGGGCGCTGCTGGGGCTGGGCGCGGCGCGCCGGCCGAGGATGCGCTGGGCGCGCCCACCAAGGACCACGCCGACCACGAGTGGGGCCGCAGCGCTCCGTAGGGGACCTCCGTTCAGCGCTGAGGCGTTTCCGCCAACAGGCGGCCTGCCAGACGCCCTGCGTACGGCGCAGAGCAAGGAACCAAGGGAACGCGCCGACGGCACATTAGACACGGCGGCGACGCCTGCGTCAGTGAGCGTGCAGCGGCGACGGCGTGACCGCTACAGGACCAGGCAACGCACAGCCGTCGGATGCCCCAACCCTACCCTATCCCAGCCAGGCCGCGCCTGGAAGGGGCAGCCCGACATCATGCCGCTCAGGCCGCGCGCCAGGCGCACGGTGTAGCCCCAGTACACGCCCGTGGCCGCGCGCGGCTCCGTCGGCGGCACCGGCGCGCCCAGGTACGCCTCGCAGGCGGGCCCCAGCGGCCCGGCCGCCTGGCGCGCGCGCGTGGCCGCGTCGCCCATGCGCAGCGTCACGCGCCCGGCCGCAGCGCCTCAGCCGTGTGCGCGGCCTGCGCGCCGCGGCCGCGCCCCGCCTCGCGCCCCGCTGCAGCGGGGCCTGCGACGGCTGTGCCGATGGCGGTGCGCGGAGGCTGCCCAGGCGCCGACAAGCGCCTGCCGCGCCCGCGTCTGAGGCCACAGGCTGGTCTTGCTCCCACACAAGCCAGCCTTGCATGACAGAAGGCAGGGGCCTGTCGGCGCCTGGTCCACACGGACATGCGCCCATGAAGCAGGGTTGGTGCAAGGGACGAGGCGCGGGTCAATGCGCGCACTTTGTCACTTTCACAGCTGCACGTCCAGTGCAGAGCAGCACGAGCGGAGCCACGTGAGGGTCGGGGGCGGACCAGGTCCAGCCCGACGTCGAGCCGCGAGCCGGCGCCGGGCGCAGACGCCACGACGACGCCCTCGCGGAAGGGCCGCCACTCGTCGGCGCGCATGTGGTGCGGCGCGTCCAGCGGCGGCAGCTGCCCCGCCAGGCGCAGGTCGCGGTGCATCGGCACGAGCGCCCTGCCCGTAAGCAGCCAAAGTTTGCCGAAGATGGCTCCGATACACGAGGGCCGCCGGGAGGGCTGCAGGCGCCGAGCCACCTGCCCTGGGCGCAGACGCGCGCATCTGAAGCAGTACGGCTGCCCCGCTGGGCGCGCTGCAGGGCTCATTCCGGCAGCAGCGCATGCGAGCATGCTGCTCTGTGCGCCTCGCAGACGCGACTGTCCTGCTTGGTCATAGAACTGCGTGGGCTGCGTGCGGCTGATCAGAGCATGAAGCCTGCTTTGAGACGCGGGAGGAGCGCAGCATGCACTCGAACAGCCCCGGACCGGCGCTTCCGACCCACGCCGCCGCGCGGCCGAGGGACCGCACTTGCGCATGTACTGCGGCGTCTCCATGAACTGCAGCACGCGCGCCAGGAACGCCGCCGCGCTGCTTACCTGGCCCTCCCTGCACGCGCGCCGCTCACGATCAGCGCCCGCGGCACGCCCGGGCGCGCCCGCCCGGCCGCCGCGGCCGGGCCGCGCATGGGGCTCATGAACAACAACAGGAACGCCCTGGGTGAAGCTGATAAACAACCCGGGCACGAGCACGGCCCCGCAAACAACTGCCAGGTCGGCCCATGAAGTCCTGCGCACCCCACGTTCGGCGCGTCGTCAATGACGACGACCTCGTCGATGCAGAAGATGGCGGCCGTGCGCGCGACGAGCCCGGCCACCGCCGTCGCGCGCTCCAGCGTCTGCGTGTTCTCGATCACGGAGCCCGGCAGCGCCAGCGTCACCGTGGGCCGCGCGCGCGGCTGCTCGGCGCCGGGCGGCGCCCCCCTGGCGCGCGGCGCGGCGGCCGGCCGGCGTGAGCGGGCGCGCCCTGCAACGGCGCGCGTGGCGGAGCGCGGCCGCGAGCCGCCCTACCCTACCCTAGCGAGCGGCGCTACCTGCGCCTCTTGCGGCTGTGCGCGTCGGCCGGCTGCCCGGCGGCCTGCTCGCGCCCGGGCCCCTGCTCGGCGCCCGCCTCCCGCCCCTCCGCCGACCGCTTGTGCTTCCTCGCTCGCCCGCCGGCCTGCGCAGCCGCTCCG
>JAABUV010000662.1_pt1 | contig 52542 bp, 62 predicted proteins | sample 5559971 | NCBI WGS metagenome assembly JAABUV01 (sample SAMN10711881, study PRJNA513362) | rock metagenome | isolation source: Antarctica rocks | place: Antarctica: Victoria Land, Knobhead nord | collected 2015-12-19 | reverse complement strand
GCCGCCGCCTGAGGCCGCGCGCGCAGCGGGCGCCGGCGGCGGCGCGACCATCCCCACGATCTCGCCCTCGTCAAACGACGCCAAGTGCTCCAGCACGCGCGGCCGCTTGGCGGCCCGCGCGCCCGGCGAGCCGCTCGGCGCCGGCCCCGGCGACCCCCTCCCGCCGCTGCCATCGGGCGACGACGCCGAGCGCCGCCGCCGCTGCGAGCCCGGCGTCGGCGCGGCGCCGCCCGAGTCAGAGTCGGCGCCGCGCGGCGGCGAGCCAGACGAGTAGCCCGAGGCGGCTGGGACGGGCGCCGCGCGCGCCGCCGGCGACGGCGACGCCGCGCCGCCGCGCCGCGCTGCGCCGCCCGACCCGGCGTCGGACGATGTTGCGCTGCTGCCGCTGCTAAGGCTGGACGTGCTGGAGCCCGACGACGAGGAGCTGGAGGAGGATGAGGGCGAGGCGGTGCCGGAGGGCGAGCCCTGCGGCGAGGCGCGCCCCGTCCCGCCGCTGGAGCTCGCCGCGGGCCGCGTCTGCGGCGAGCGCGCGCCCGGCGGCGCCACGCCAGGACCGGCACCGGGTCCCTCGCCCTTCGGGCCAGGCTGCCCTGCCTCACCTTCGGCCGCGCCGGGCGCGGACGCGGCGCGCGCGGGCGCGTCCGGTCCCGGCGCGCCCGCAGCGCCGCTGTCGCCCGCGCCAGCCGTGCCTCCGCCTCCGGTCCCGCTGGCCGCCTCCGCGTCCCCCGCGGTCGACCGCGCTCCGCCCGTCTGCGGCCGCGCCACCGCAGCAGCCTGGCCTGCCGCAGCAGCGCCCAAGCGTCCGGCCGGCTGCTCAGCCGGCCGGCTCGCCGCGCGGGCCGCGCCAGCCGCCGCAGTGCGCGCCTCTGCTGCGGCAGCCGCGTCCGCCGCGGGCTCTCCAGGCGCGCCGTTGGCGGGAGCGCTGCTAGGGCGTTCGGCGCGCTCCCAGGCGCCAAAGGTCGGCAGGCGTCGCAGCGCCACAGGATCGCTCGCACCCGGGGACGCCTCCCCAGCATCGAGAGCGCTCGCGGCACCGGTCGCCGGCAGGGCCCCTGCGCTATGGTCCGCGGGCGCGCAGAGCGGCACGGGGGCTGCCCCCGCCGCTCCAGCACCCCGGGCCGCCGGCCCGCGCGGCTGCACAAACGGGTTGGGGCTCGCGCGGGCGTCGCCGTCGGCCGCTGCGGGCGCGCGCGCGCCTGCAGGTCCGGGACCAGGGATCGGCTCGGGCGCACGCGCTGCCGCGGGCGGCGCCGCCACCTCGGGCGCGCGCGCGACCGGCGCGCTCGCAGGGCCGGGGCTGCTGGGGCGCAGCGCTTCTGCGGGCGGCCCGTCGCCTGGGTGTCCCCCGCCCCCGGCGCTCACGCTCAGCCCCGCCAGCAGGTCATCCACCGCGGGCTGCAGCTGCAGGCCGCCCGGCACACGCGCCAGCCCCTGCCTCGCCAGCAGCCGCTCTGCGCGGGGCAGCACGGGCGCGGCGTGAGTCGCGCGCCTCCTGGGCCCCGGACGCCTGTTCCTCCGCACGCCGCACAGGCCGCGCTTACAAGCACACGGGCGGCACTATTATGAGGGCCAGCATGGACATCAGGCGCGGCTGCGGATCGCGAAGCAGTGTCGGTCGCGCCCACGTTTACGTGGCCCCTGGAGCCAGACAGCGCCCAGCTGACCCAGCGCAGCTGGAGGTGTCAGCTGAAGAGAAGCCGCGCCGTTCAATAAAGTCAACGTAGTGCTGGGCCGGGCGCGGCCGCTCACCCAGTGGAGACAGGACGTCCGCCAGGCTGGCGCCGTCGGTGCTCGGGGCCGCGCCGCTTTTCTTCTTCTTCTTCAGCCCTGTGCACCCATGCCGCACGCAAATTGAGCCCAAAGCTTGTTGCTAGGTTGATCACCACTGCCACGTCTCGGCGCAAGCTGAGTCGAAGCGGAACCGGACTCTAAACGATGCTAGTCCATGCGGCACAAACTCACACGCTGCATGCTTTCAGGTGGCCTTGGGCTGTCAGGCTGCCCACATAGATACTACATATCGTTATCGTTATCATATATTATTGTTATCATATACAGAGCGGGCAGGCACCTTTGCCCTTGGCGCCAACCCGGATCTTCAGCTTCAGGCCGCACTGCACGACGCGCCCGGGGCCGCCGCCGCTCGCCGCCGTCGCCGCAGGGCTGTCCTCGGAGCGCGCGCGCGCGGCGGCGCCCTCGCGCGCCTGCACAGACCCTGCCACCGGGCCCATGGACCGCGCGCGCGGGTTTGCCGCCCCGGGTGCATCGGCGCCGCCGCCGCCGCCGCTGCCGCCGCCGCCGCCGCCGCCGCCAGGCAGGTACGTGGCGGGACTGGGCGACTGAGGCAGCGCGGCACTGCTGCGCCGCACCGCTGCGTCCGGCTGCAGCAGCCCATCAAGGTCACCGGCCTCCTGCGCGGCGGCAGCGCGCTCTCACGCGCCCGCCGCGGCGACAGCCAAGTTCACGGCAGGCTGCAGCGCGGCGCGGCGCCTGTCCCAGGTTGCGGAGGCAAGGTGTGGCTGCCGGGGAGCATCGGGTGGCGACTATGGGGTCAGGCCACAGGGCCCCAGCCAACCCGCCGCAGCGCGGGCGCTGCTTCAGGAGGTCGCGGCGATCTCACGGCCGCCGCTGTAGCCGCAGAGCGTTTGAACGGCAGCAGCCCAGTGGCCAAAGCCAACAAAGCCCGGAAGGGGTGGCGTGCTGGTACACGCTCCCCCAGCGCTTTGGTGCGCACACAGAGCACCTGGCGCGCAGCAGCGCCGCCACGGCAGCCGCCCCAGATCAGCTGGCAAGTGCCAGGACGTGCAGCGGCTGCGCGCGGCTGCTGGCGCCGCGCGCGCGGCCTGAGCGGATGGGGCGGGCGCAGCGCCCAGCGCTGCGCCGGGCGCACGCGGCGCGCAGGTGCCAGAGGCAGAGGCAATGCACGGCGCAGCCCCGCGCATACCAGGCCACACGCTGCAGCCTGACACGCCCTGCGGCGCTTGGGAAGCCTCCCGCAGAGACCCAAGCAGACCGCAGCTACCCCCCGATGACGCAGCACAGATCTTCCCGCAGAGCGCTCCCAAGCCCGGAACGCGCCACCGTGGGCGCAGCAGGGCCCGCGGGCGCACCCGCAGCGGCAAGACACCCTGTCCCTGCAGCACTCGCATCGTGCATGAGCACGCACGCCCGCCGCACAGGCAGGGGGATGCAGGCCGATTCGCTTCCTAAAGCCGCTCTGCGGGCAGACGCAAGATGGCGACGGCGAGGTGGCGCGACACATGTGCCCCCCGCGCAGCTGTTCAAGGTGCGTGGAACCAGGAGGCGGCGCGGGCGACGGGGGTGCCTTGAAACCGCACCAGGCCAGCTGCCCAGGCGCCCGGCAGAGGCTGGCCTGCCTGCACGGCCATTCCTCGCGCGCTCCCCGCGCATGAGCTGGCCAGCTGGGCGCCGCTGCGGCAGCAGCGTCAAGCCCCAGCGCCTGCACGTTGCACACCGCCTGCGAACAGCTCCCTCCCACGCCGCACGTCGACTTTGAACGCGCTTCGTTATTTCGCGTCGGTCGTCAACCAGCCGCTCGGCCGGATACCTACTGGCCCAAACAGAGCTCCTAGCGTCCCGGTGTAGTCAGCAACCGCCGGCTCCACCACCGTGGCCGAGAGTCTCGAAAGCAGGCTGGTCTGCGGGGCAACCCGACAAGAACCTACCTGGACTCTCGCAGCGCACAAACACTCGTCCTTCGAGAAATAATCGTCTCTCCTGAGTGGCGTATTGTGAAGCATGGTGCAGCTCAGGGAGGCCGAGGACGCTGAGCCTGTGGGTGCGCGCGATGATGGGCCAGAGTCAGCAGGCGTGTTGCCGGCCCACCTGTCTGGGTGTGCCAAGCATACCATTGCCTCTGCGATGACAAGCTCGGGTGTTGCGCAGGCTACGAAAGCTTGATGACTGCGAGCGGGGAGAGTGCAGAGTGCAGCAGCTCCGCGCTCATTGGCACGGCCAGCTGCGCCACAGCACACGGTGAACCAAGCTGCTGCTGTACGGTTCAGTGTGTCGCTGCTGTACCTGTTAAGTGTATAGTCGAGTTGAGCGCGCGTTGTTTGGCGCAGCACGGAGCTGTGTGGAGGGCGCATGCTCAGCTATGAATGGCGAAGGGGCCCAGCGCGGCAGCACAGCGTTGCAGCAGGACGCTGCAAGCACGCGGGAAGCAGCTGCAGTTGCGTCCGGACAGTCGGGCGACTGGGCCGACTTCTCACGTGCGCCTGGGTCTGCAGCAGTGGGTGAGGCGCCCATCCCTTGCGCTCCATATGCCACTTGCTCACATTCTCACAAGCTACGGGTGCTGTAGCTCTATTGCAGTTGCTGTGGGCGCTGGGGAATGGGCGCTGGAATGCAGGGAGTCAGCTGTGGATGGGTGTTGCGCTGTGCTGCTTCCCACTCCAAAGCCACACCTAGCACACCTTCACCAGCCTGTCACGCTTTGCTGCTCACTGCAGCGGTGAGCGGCTGCAGGCCGTGGCGAGCGAGTTGGCCCAAGGGTGGCTGTGCGGCTGAGGCCTGCAGACGAGGTGGACGCCAGCGCGGCCGTTATGGCGCTGACGCGGGAGCGGCGCGAGGCGATCGCGGGCGCGATGCAGGGCGTCAGGCTGGACTATGTCCCAGCGTGGGCGGCCAACCTGCCAGAGGAGCGCTGGCGGCAAAGCGCGGCCCTCGTCAAGGCCCATGGCGAGCAGAGTCCCAGGAACGGCGCAGGGCTGTAACTCGCGCTTGCAGCGCCGTGCGGCTGGTCACGCGCGCTGCAGCGGCAACTAATATGGTTGCACGGTCCCACAACCACTGGACACTCTGACCAAGACAGCAGCACGCTGCAGGACGCACGAGTCCCAAAGTCGTCGCCGCAACGCAGCAAGTCCACGCTACTGCAAGCATCAGGTCAAGAGCTGGGCAAAGCCCATGATGATGCACGCCAGTGCAACCCACGGGCTCAGGCGCTCGCCTGCCGCGATGCGCAGCTGTCAGGACGTGCACTGCGACATAACACCCCCTTCGCGCTTTGTCTAGAGCACTCTCAGTGTGCGACACCACGCACCTATCCTCGCCGCTTTCCAGAAGAGCCCGCGGAACCTGCGCTCACACCAGAGACGCGCTCTAAGCAAGGTGCGGCTCGCAACCGAGCACGAGCTTGCGGCGCAGGCTGCAGAGCCTCACCAGACAGGCTACAGGCGCCTGGGACGGGGCGGCGCACCCTGTGCGCTCGGAGAGCAGCTTCGGAAAGCGCGCCTTCACAAAAGTGCAGGCGCAGATGGTGAGGAGCACCACCGTCAGGAACGCCTTGAAGTCAAAGAGTGCAGACATGCTGCGCCCCGGCCTGCCCGAAGGCAGGCAGGCGGGTCGGCTTCGTGTGTGGAGGGACCCAGCGGTCTTGCTTGGTGCGCTGCAGCGGCTGGGCGTGCACAGACGCCGTGTGCTTAAAGCAGGAGCACGCACACGACACTGGTGTCACAGGGATGTCACAGCACTAAGCGGAGAGCTAGCTCTGTCCGGCAAAATAAGATGCACAAGCCAGCCGTGATGAGATGACCCAGGTGTTCAAGTCTGCTAACTATCGACTAGCTCCTAGGAGTAGAAATTAACAGCAATTGCAGAGGAGATCATGCGGGTATGGGGCTCCTGTCCCTTGCTGAGGACGTACTGGCAGCAGGCAGCGGGCCCGAGCGCCTGAGGGTACGTGCGCGGCGGCGCGCGGAGTGCACCAATGAGCGCCAAGCAGCAGAGCAAGCGCGACCTCGCCGAGGCCGGCCGCCGGAAGGCAAGCACGCGCACGCCGTGCCCTCGCTGACCTGCGTGCTCGATCGCACGAGTCTGCGCTCCGAGTTGACACCCTGTCATCAGGCTCAGCCTTGTGCTGTATGCGGCGTAGCCCGCGCACCGTATGCCAGCGCAGGTGTTGACTTGACGTTGAGCCGACCGTGCTGCGGGTGCGGGCGCGCAGCTGGAAGCCTTCCGGCGGCAGAAGGCGGAGGCGCGGGCCAAGCCCCTGGGCGCGGCTGCGCAAACGCGGGCCCCCTCTGGCCCTCCTCCAGCGCCCGCGCCGGCAGCTGCGCCCGCGCCCGCGCCTGCAGGGTTGGCCCCTGCCGGACCGCCGCCGCCGCCCCGCGCCGTGCCTGCGCCGCCCACCTCCCAGGCCGCCAACGGCGCGGGCGGCGGGCTCGGCCGTGCCGGTGATGCCGCCGCACCCCGCGGCGAAGGCCAGGCAGCTGTTTTGCTTACTTTTTATTAAGGTGCACGCACGTGTGTAAGTGTAGTCGGCCTGTCTGAAAGGGCCTGGAGGTTTTTGCAGTTTTTGCAGTCATTCATTACCACCCTGATCTGCCTCATGCAGATCAGCCCGCGCAGCAAGCACAGCAACAGAGACACTCCTGGCACAGCCAGAGAGTCACAAGCATCGCAGCCTGTAAGCCGCCTCTCAACAGTTGCCTTATAGGGGCAGCACTGCACGCCCCTCCACGGGTGCCCTGACATTGCCGCAGGCCTGCAAACACAGACGGGCAGGAGCGCAGCAGCGCATCCAACTAACAAATGCGTCCTAAACAAGAGACTGACGCCAAAGTATGCCCCTGCTTCGAGCCCGAGCGCTGCATGTGCACCGCTTGGGCGAGCGCGCCGGGCCTGCACCGAACGGCTGCCGCCGCGCCGCCTCAACTGACATACGCATGCCGCGCAGACTTGACGCCCTGCGTGTTCCGCGCCTCTGCCTCCTGCGCGCGCGCGCCGGGGCCGCCTCAGCTGCCTGGGCACTTTGCATGCAGTAAACACACACTCTGGTTCAATAAATCTGACAATGAGCTTGGCAAGGCGTAGGAGTGGTGCAGTGCAGCCCACAGTGTGAATTTTTTGGGCCTTGCATGCCTCGCCAGGTGCAGTCCATCATAGTAAGGAGGCTTGCGACTCTAGGCTCTCCAGCAAATGAGCTGCCAAGCACCAGAGCGCACAAGCCCCAGTCACGCAAGAATGAACCAGAGCGAAGGCGCGGGTAAGCTCTAGCTTCCATTATGTGAGCTGCCAGCCCCGAGCGTGCTCGCGTCACAGCCACGCAGCATACAAGATGAAAGCAAGCGGCTGGCATGGGCAGAACTTCCAAAGCGTGCTACACTGGCTATATGGACTGGCACATCGCACAATATCGTGCAAATGCCAATCCATATTGGGCAAGGCCAGCGTGAGATTGAAGTGTTGGCCTGGTCAAATAGGCGTCTTAAGTAGCAATAGAACATGGGCAGCAGAGGCTGGCCGCAAAGGAAAGTCCCCAAGAAGAAGACCTGAGCGGCGCCGCAGGCTGGCGCAGGGGGCACGCCTGCTCGGCGCAGCGCTTGCGGGCATGGCCGCTGGGCGCCGGCCGGCTCACGGGGCCCAGCTGCGACGTGCGCCGGTAGCGCGTGCCGCACGCGTTGCACAGCACCGGCTTGCCCGCGGGCCCCTTGCGCCACTGCGGCGAGTCTGCGCGCGGCCGCACACATGCCTTTTCACTGGGAAGCAGGCGGCGGGACATGGGCCAGGTGGCCAGCGGCCGCGGGGGGCGCTAGGCGCGCGGGCAAGGCGGCAGCTTCCGGCGAACCGCATTTCAATCCTACAGCTGACTGTTAATTGTCTGTGGACTGTAAGGAGCTGCAAGCGGGGCGTGGAGGTGGCGGCTGCTCGGCACGGTGAGCACTTTGTGCAAGCACAATTGCGTGAGCGCAGGCGCAGAGCAACAAGCGTGTCAAACAAAATCGAAGTATGAGAGTTCAACCCGCGTACGCGGCAAGTGGAAAACAAGGCTGCATGCTGGTGCGCCTAAGCTATCACTTTCAAATTTAGCTAGAGCGCACCCTCCACGCCGCAGTGGCTGCAAGGCCCGGCGGGCCGCGCTGTGTGCGGCGCCGCCGCAGGCCCCGCGCACGCGCTCGGGTTCTCCTTCGACGCGGCGTGTGCATGCGCGGGGAGCGCCAGCGCGCCCGCCAGCGCCTTGCTCAGCTCCTGCGCCTCGTCGTCGGATGCTGGGCGGGGCATCGCGTCGCCCACGTATACCAGAGTGAACAGCTTCCGGTCGCCGAGCACCCTGCGCTCCGGCGCGCTGGCGCTCACAGCGTCCAGCAGCGTGTGCGTCATAGTTGCACTTGTTGGGTGAAGATTATGAAGCGATCAAGCTCACTGGCGATGGTGCCTCCGACCCGCCCTCGGGCCGCGTCTTTACTCGTAGCATTTTGAACGGCAGGGTCTGGCGTCATAGGGCGGCACGCACGTGCGTGTGTAATCTGCTCAGTTCGAGGACATCGAGCGACAGATGTAATATTACGGTGTACGCCCTGCTGGATAGCCGCCCGCACTGGGCGCACGTTGTTGTGACTGGCTGCCTCACTTTCACACAAGCAGGCATCAGCGCGACGCATTGGCCCCGCCGTTCTGCCAATACTCTGCACGCACGAGGAGTGTTGAACGTACAGCGCACCCGCTGACGGCTGCTTGACCACGTGCGCCGCCCAAGGCGCCCAGCAGCTAACCTAGCATTGCTTTCTGCTGCGTTCCCACGGTGTGCCGGCCACAGCCACTTGACTTGTTCAGTGCCCGGCAGGTGCCACAGCGCTGCAGCATGACGCAGACGCAGACCAACGGCGTGGCACATGCAGCATCAGAGGGCGGTGCGCTGGCGCGGTGGCCCCGTGCATGGCTTGGCATTGACACAGCGTGACTTCGTGCGGCCCGCCTGTGGAGGGTGAACAACTTGTGGTACGTGCAGCTGTGTCCAAGACGAGACTGACTTTGACAGGGCACTGTGTTAGCTACAGTGTGCGAGGGGAGGCCCGCAGGTGGCAGTCCCGACGCGCTGCGCCATGCAGACTGCGCCGACGCTGGCTGCTGCAATGCAAAGCTGTGTGCTTGCGCTTGACACTGCAGCTCACCCAAAAAGACCGCTGCTGTGATGCACTTGCAAAGCGGGTAGCAGCGCGCGCGCTGAGGGTTAGGTCAAGCAGAGCGGTGCGGCCCCCCAAGATGCCGCGACGCGCCCATAGGTTCCGCCCTGCGTGGCAGGCGCGCGCCGCGTGCTGATAGCCAACCGCGGCGAGATCGCGCGGCGCGTGTCGCGCTCCTGCCACGCGCTGGGCCTGGTACCAGTGGTGGTGTTCACCGAGGCCGATGCGCTGTCGCTGCACGTGCTGGAGTCCGATCACGCCGTGTGCCTTGGCGCTGACAAGCGCGCATACACCAGCATCGACACCATGGTCAGCGTCGCCGTCGAGCACGGGTGCGCGGCCTGCATGCTTGCGCGCCTGCTGCGCACGCCCATGAGCGTTTGCCGAGCGTCCGGGTGGGCAGGCCTGCTGCGCCGTGTGGAGCCGTGCGCGACACGGGGTGCTGCACGACATGGCGTGCGCCGTCCCTGCTTGCCGTATGGAAAATGGCACCGCAGGAAGCGGTGAGAGGCTCTGGTCGGAACGCCCCGAGCGCACGCCCACAGCAGGAGCACGGCGAGGCGCTGAAGCCGGCCGGGGCGCCGCGCTCTGGCCGGGGCACCCCAAGTGCGCAGCAGGAGCGCGGCGCGGCGCCGAAGCCGGCCGGCCGCGCGCGCGCACGCAGGTGCTGCGCGGTGCACCCCGGGTACGGCTTCCTGAGCGAGAACGTGGACTTTGTGGAGGCGTGCGAGGCGCGCGGCATCGCGTTCCTGGGCCCCACCGCCGACACCATGCGCATGTTCAGCCGCAAGCACACTGCGCGCGAGTTTGCCGCCAACGCCGACTGCCCCGTGCTGCCCGGTGCACCCTGGGCCCGCCGCCGGCCGGGGACCGCCTTACAACGGCCACGCAAACTCTGTCATGCAAGCGGCCCGCTTATGCGCTGCAGCCTTGCGGGGTGTGGCAATGAACGCTCTCCTCCTCTGCTACTTACATTGTGTTTAAATACACGGCTTGATCATGGGATTGCATCCTGGATGCACCTTGCAAGATGCGGAGCTGTGCCCGAGGCGCGGCCGGGCGCGCGGCACAGGCAGCACGCTGCTGGAGACCGAGGAGGCCGCGGTCAAGGAGGCCGCGGCCGCCGGCTACCCCGTGCTGCTCAAGGCGACCGGCGGCGGCGGCGGCATCGGCATCTACCAGTGCCCCGACGAGGACGCCGTGCGTGCCAACTTTGCGGCTGCCGGCCGGTGCGCTGGGCTGAGGGGTGGTTAGGGATAGGGTTAGGGCAGCAGCAGGATTTCGGGATCCTAGCAGGTGTCACCGCCTGCTCAGCCAAGATGTCTGCCTCGCCTGCGGGAGCCCGCGATGCTTGATAGAAAGCCTGGGTGGTGCTGGCGTCTCAGCGCTCGCTGGGCTGGCCTGTCTGCTGGACCAGCTGGCTAGTGCACCACACGCGCTTTGCTCACTTTGCCTTCATGCTTGTGTGATATCAGGCAGGCTATAACCCTTTTCTTCATTTTTCACAGTGCTGCGCATGCAACCCAGGCACTGGCAGGAATGGTAACATGCACGTGTTTGTCAGAAAAGATACTGATCAGTACTTTGGGGGTTAGCGGGCACCTTGGTGCCCGCGCAGGCAGGGCAAGGCCAGCTTCGGCGACGCGGGCGTGTTTGTGGAGAAGTACGTGCAGCGCGCGCGGCACATCGAGGTGCAGATCTTCGGCGACGGCAAGGGCGGCATCATCACGCTGCCCGAGCGCGAGTGCAGCATCCAGCGGCGCCACCAGAAGGCGCGCCTCGCCAGGCGCATGCGAGCGGTGCAGTGCTGTGCTGCCTGCATGCGCAGTCCCTGCTGTACATGCTATGTGTGAATGACGTGTAGGCGCATGGGGACGCCTCCGCACTCCCTCGTGCGCTCGTGCCCCCACCAGTCGCCCCAGAAAATGGAAGTCACACCACGAACGCATGCCTGGCGCGCGCATCGTCCTCGGGCAAGCTCTTTGGCTAGCGCCCCGCGCTCCCTGCAACGCACCAGGTGCACCTTGGGGCCGTGGCTCTATGCCGTTGACGCCAGGGCCCCGCGCTCTCGCGCAGGTGCTGGAAGAGACTCCGTCGCCCTACGTTGGTGCGCGTCACGATGCGCTGTGACGAAACTTGAGATTGTGACTATGGTGTCGCACATGGAGTGGCCCGCTGGTAGGCGCGCTCGGCGTTGCCAAACCTGCAACGGCCGCGCGTGTTGATAGTGCTGGTCAAGTGCTGGGCAGGAGCAGCAGGGCCTTGGCCGTCACGCGCCAGAAGAACAGCGGAGACCAATCGCACATGCAAATGGCGCAGAGGACGACCTGCGGAGGGAGCTCAAGGCGGCCGCGCGGCGGCTGGGCGAGGCGGCGCGCTACCGCAGCGCGGGCACGGTCGAGTTTCTGGTGGACCAGGACACCGCGCGCTTCTACTTCCTGGAGGTCAACACGCGCCTGCAGGCGCGGCCCCGCGCGCCCCTACCCTACCCTAACCCTGTCTAGGTGTCCGCGACGGGCCCGCAGGGGTCGCGCGCGGCAGCCCGGCTCGCTCGGTCGTCCAGCGCGCTGGCTCAGGCGCAGCCGACGCGCCCTGCTTGGGCTTGCGAGCGGCGCGAGCGCGCGAGGCCCCGCCCGCCCTGCCTCGTCCAGGTTGGTGCGCGCCTACGTGGCTGGCACCGCTGCCTGCGCGGTGCGGGGGACGCTGCTGTGACAGCAAGAAGCATGTTCCTGGCCGTGTCATCTGATCACGCCCATTGCAGGGCGCCGCTTTGTGCAAAGGTACACAGTCTGCCGAGCAGTTGACCGGGCTCGCCCAGAGCGCATGGACGCCGTGAGGGAGTACTTCTGCGTTTGAGTGAGGCTTGGAACGTTGGCACTCCCTGCACGCGGCGTCTGGCAGTGTCTGCCCTGCTTCAGGCGCCTGCGCGCGCCGGCGCCAGGTGGAGCACGGCATCACGGAGATGGTGAGCGGCCTGGACCTCGTGGAGATGCAGCTGCAGCTGCAGGTCCCCGGCCTGGAGGCGCGCCCACGCGGGCCCGCGCTAGGGTTAGAGTCAGGGTAGGGTAGGAGTGGGGCCGCTGGGGCAATCGGGCATTGCCTGCAACAAGCCGGACGGCCTGTCACTGAGTGCGCATGGGACACTGTGCAGCGAAGTCAGAAAGAGTTCAGGTGGGCCCGCTGTTTGTGTGCGACGAACGTGAGCGGGCCGCCATATGCGGTGCTTGCCTGCTTACGGCATGCATGACCCCAGCGACACTCTGTCATGGCTGTGAGCCACTGCATTGTCGGAGGGCCTGCATCGCATGGCCGGCCGCATGCGTGCACCAGCCCGGCGGGCCGGGAGAGAGCCAGCGCAGCCTCCAGGCGGGTCTGCTCTGCGCTCGGCGCGCTCGCGTGAACGGGGCAACCGCCCATCGCTGGCTTGCGTCCCCAGGTGCCGGACATGAGCAAGACCGACTACACGCCGACCGGCTGGGCCATGGAGGCGCGGCTGAACGCGGAGGACCCGCTTCGCAACTTCCTACCCTCCGCCGGCACGCTGGGCGCCGTGGCGTTCCCGCTCAAGGACTCGGGCGCGCCCCACCGCTGCGGTAACCCTACCCTGACTCTTTCGGGCCGGGCAGGCTGTGAGCTGGTGGCGGCTGCATATGCGCGCGCCCGTGCCGGCGGCTGCGCACCATACGGCAGGCAGGGGCGCGGGCCCACAGGCTCCCGCGCGCGCGGCGGTCGCCCGGCCCGCCCTATAGCAGAGGCGCCTCCAGGCGCGCAGCGCGAGCGGCCGCGTGCGCGCGCCCCGGCAGGCGTGCGCGTCGACACCTGGGTGGAGACCGGCACGGAGGTGACGCCGCACTATGACTCGCTGCTCGCCAAGCTGATGGTGCACGCGGCCAGCCGCCCGGCCGCAACGGCCGCGCTGCAGGCCGCGCTCGGCGCGACCACCCTGGGCGGCATTGCGACTAACCTGGACTACGTGGCCACGATCGCCGCCGCCGAGGGTTTCGCCGCTGGTGCGCGCGGCGCGCTGCGGCGCGCTGCGGCGCGCATGCAAAGCCCATGCAGCAAGCTGCGGTTGCGTTGGCCGCGGCCAGGGCTCCATGGTGGCCTCACCATCAGCCAGGGCGTGCAGAGGTTGGGCTTGCAACAGCGGCTTGTCCTGCTGTTTCTTGCCGTGCAGCGGAGCGCTGCCCCCCGATGCCGGGCGGCGGCGCGCTGACGCTGCCGGGGCGCGCCAGGCGCGACGACCACGCGCTTCCTGGACGCGCTGCCGTTTGCGCCGCACGCGCTGGAGGTCGTCGCGCCCGGCATGAACACGACCGTGCAGGACTGGCCGGGCCGCACGGGCTACTGGCACATCGGCGTGCCGCCCTCGGGGCCCATGGACGCATTTGCGCACCGCGTCGCCAACGCGCTGGTCGGCAACGCGGAGGACGCGGCCGCGCTGGAAGTGCAGCTGTCGGGTGGGCAGCAACCCTATCCCTAACCTGGCCCAGGCCGCCTGCGCCGCACATGCGCCATCGGCCATATGCGCGCCCGACTGCCGCATGTGGCCTCCGAGAGACGCCTTTTGGTGTGGTACAGGCTGCCTGCTGTCGAGGTGGGCACGGGCAACGCGCCGGCAGCGCGCGGCTCATGCTGTTGCCCGACCGCCTGCGCAGGGCCCTCGCTGCGCTTCATGGCGCCGGGCGTGGCCGCCATCTGCGGCGCCGAGTTTGCGGCGGAGGTGGACGGCAAGCCGGTGCCGCTGTGGCAGTCGTTCGAGGTGCCCAAGGGCGCGACGCTCTCCGTCGCCTCGGCACGCCACCACCCTCCATGCCCTCATTATGACATCATCCATCGGCTTGTTCTTTCTCATCATGTGCATGAAGATCTGGCCATGCCAAATGCCTGTGTTTGTTTGCGCGCCAAGCGGGTCTGACTTAGGGTGCGACACCCCGCCTGATGCGCCATGGTTTTGGGCATGAGCCGGCCAGAGAGACTTTGGGGCGGCCTGGCGGACGGTGGCCAGGGCGGCCGCGGCCTTGGCACACCCCTGAGCCTGCCCGCGGCGCGCAGCTGGCGCGCGGGCGGGGCGCGCGGTGCTACATCGCCATGGCGGGCGGCCTGGCCACGCCCGCATACCTGGGCGCGCGCGCCACGTTCCCCAGCGGACGCCTGGGCGGCACCCAGGTCCGCCCGGCTCGCCCCCCCGCCCGGGTCCACCCGGGTCTGGCGCAGCCGTGCAAGCAGGCCTGCCTGCCAGCGCCTGCACATCCAAGCGCTCGTCGCCATTGCCGACGGCTGCGGCCAGCGGCCGCGGCCGTGCCGGGGCTGGCCGCGGTAGGCAGCCTTCTTGCGGGGCAGCCGCCTCTGGGCGCTCCGGGGTGCACACCGTGGATGTGCTGGCGGCCGGGCCGTTGGCAAGCATGCCAGTAATGTGATGTGCTGCCGGTGCGCTGCGCGCCAGGGGCGCGCGCTCAAGCCGGGCGACCTGTTGCTGCTGGGGCTGGCGGCTGCGGCCGCGCCGGGGCTGGCCGTGCCGGAGGCCTGGCGCCCGACGTACCCCGAGGCCGGCCAGGCCTGGGAGGTAGGCGTGCTGCCGGGGCCCAACGCGGCGCCCGACTACTTCACCGAAGAGGACATCCGGACGCTGTACAGCGCGGCGTACACCGTGCACTACAACTCGTGCGCCGCTGGGCTTGGGACAGGCTGTTTACTGCACGATTCGGAAATGGGTCTTCAACAAGTACATACACCATGGGCTGGCTGGGCACCCCAGCTTGCATGCGCCAGACCATGCACTGCCACTCCCAGACCGGCGTCTGCTTCGGGCGTCAGAAGTGCGCAGCGCGTGCACCATACAGAAACAGCACAAGTGTTTGAACTGCACAGAGCCTGACCGTGTGCCTCTGCGCCTTGCCGCTGTTTTACGGGGCGCCTCGCGCATGTGTTCAGGCTCCAGGAACTCACAGATGCTGGAATGAGTGCTTGCAAATAAACCACCGACGCAGTGCACGTCCAGCCACTCAGGCCCGCCCGCGCGCAGGAACCGGCTGGGCGTGCGGATGCGTGCTGGAATGAGTGCTTGCAAACAATAAATCACCAACCGCAGTGCACGTCCAGCCACTCGGGCGCGCCCGCGCGCAGGAACCGGCTGGGCGTGCGGATGCAGGGCCCGCGGCCCAGGTTTGCGCGCACGGACGGCGGCGAGGGCGGCAGCCACCCGTCCAACGTTCACGACCACGTGTACGCCATCGGCACCATCAACTTCACAGGCGCGCGCGGTGGCCCAGCGCACGTCATAGGGTTAGGGTACGCCATAGCCCTATCCTCGCGGCCGTTCTCCGTCTGAAGTTGCGACTCTCGTGCTGCCTGCCACGCGCATGCACGCAGGGGCGGCGGCGCTGCGCGCCCGACCTGCCGCGCGCCGGCGCGCAGGCGACATGCCGGTCGCGCTCATGTTCGACGGCCCCAGCATGGGCGGCTTTGTGTGCCCGGCGACCATCGCGAGCGCGCAGCTCTGGAAGATGGGCCAGGTGGCCGCCAAGGACGAGGTGCACTTCCGGCCGATGACGCTGGGTGCGCCGCATGGCCGCGCGGCCGCGCGCGGGCGCGCCGCTCTGCGCAGCACGCAGCGCATGCCCAAGGGCGGCCTGCGGCCACACTCAGTGTTAGGTGGCTGATGTCTCACAAGAGCACCCCATTTTGGTATGCAGGGGAGGCTTGTGCAGAGCCTGCGCTGATGCAGCACACGGTGGTGGTGAGAATTGTGCTTTTACCGATGCAGAGCACTGTGAGAACTCAGCATGCCAGTGCCGGAGCTGCGCCCGCATGCGCGCAGAGGAGGCGTACGCAGAGTGCATGCGCACGGACCGCATCGCGACCACGCTGCGCAAGGCCGCCGGCCGCGGCGCGGCCGATCCCGCGCAGCTGCTGGCGGCGCTGGCGGCGGCGGACGCTGGCGCGCCAAATCCGCCGGCAATGCCAGAGACGTGTGCGCTTCTGCGCGAGCTGCCCGCGCGCGGAGGCTTCCCGGGCGCACAGTACCGCCTGGCCGGCGACCGGTGCCGACCTTAACCCTAGCCTGGCTGCCCTACACGTGTGTCAGATGCTGGTGGCACCCCAGCAGCAGGGCAAATGGTGACTGATGGTAGGTCGAGCCAGCGCTGGCAAGCGCGGTGCTGCCTGTGTAGGCGGCATGGCGCCAGCCGAGCTTCTCAGACGCGTGGCAACGCTCCGGCACGCCGGCAAAGATGGCACATGTGCCTGTCATCGAAGAGGGTGTCTGGCAGGCCGTCATGTGATAGGGTAGGAAGGGTAACCCCTAACCCTCACATTTACTAACCGCCAGGTACGTTGTCGTCGAGTACGGCCCGATGGAGCTGGACCTGAATCTGCGCGTGCGCGTGGCCGAGCTGGAGGCGCACCTGAGCAGCCTAGCGCGGCCGGGCCTGCTGGAGACGTCGCCGGGCGTGCGCTCGGTGACGATCGAGTACGACCAGCGCCGCCTGCCGCTTGCGGAGCTGCTGCGGCTGCTGGAGGAGGCCGACGCGCACCTGCCCCTGGCGCGCCCCGCTGTGCGCGCTCTCTGCAGGTGGAGCGAGACGGTGTTCGGTGGACGGGTGCTGGCGCCTTGCTGGCAGCGGCGCCCAGCATGCGCGCGGCGGCTGCGGGACCGGTGCCGTCAGACCCCGGGGCGAGCTGCCGCAGCTGCTGCATGGCAGGGACCTGGCGCTGCCTCCGGTGCACACGAGAAGGGTAAGGCAGAGTCGATCCAGAGCACGCATGGAGTGACACATGCATTGCGTCAAGCGCGTCTGCATGATGCCGGGTACATGCGTGCGCGCACTGCGTGCGGCCTGCTTGGCTGATAATAAGGCTAGGGGTAGGGTAGGGCACAGAGCCGCCTGCGGCCGCGTGCAGGCGAGCGACCAGGTGCTGCAGACGCGCGTTGTGCACCTGCCCGTCGCCTTCAACGACAAGTGGACCAACGACGCCATCGCAAAGTACATGAAGTCGGTGCGCCCTGCGGCTGAGCATGTGCACCCGCCCGGCCTGGCGCACCCCAACCCACCGATATTGCATTCTGCTGGGCTACCCGACAGACCTTGCCTCCTGGGGACGCGCGAGCGGCCGCTGATCACGAGCTGAGCCGAGCTCGAGCGCTGGCAAGCTGGGCCACCTGCTAAGGTAGGTCGCAGCTGCTGCCAGCAATCCGTTGGAGCCATGGCTATGAGCTGCAAGTTTGGGCGCATGTGCTGGTAAGCTGGGGCACCTGCTTGGGTAGGTCGCAGCTGCGACCCACCGGAGCCTCGGCTGCGAGCCGCAACTGCGGGCGCGCATGTGCGCGCTGCAGAGCCGGTCAGAGGGCCCGTACCTGCCGTCCAACGTCGACTTTGTGGCCGCCAACAACGGGCTGCCCGAGGGCGCGGCGGCCGTGCGCCGCATGCTCATGGCGGCCTCCTACATGGTCATGGGCCTGGGCGACGTGTACCTGGGCGCGCCCTGCGCGGTGCCCGTCGACCCCAGGTGCCGCCCGGGCCCGCCTGGTTGCGCCCTGCGCTGTGCCCGTCGACCCCGAGTGCCGCCCGGGGCCGCATGCGCGCGGCGCCCGAGTCGGGCAGGGCGCCCTGGTTGGCCGGCTTGCGTCCTGCCAGTGGCCAGGATGGGGTATGGTACAGAGTTTGATACACCCTCTCCCCGTCCTGCATCTCAAGCTCACATGTTCATGACGTCCTTGCTCCTCGCTTGGCCAGCTGAGGCAGCGGATGCAGGTTTTGGCTGATATAAGGGTGATCAACGCTGAGGGCAGACACGCTTGAGCGCAGGCATCGGCTGGTGGTACCGAAGTACAACCCGGCGCGCACGTTCACGCCGGAGGGCGCGGTGGGCCTGGGCGGCACCTACCTGTGCATCTACCCCATGGACTCGCCGGGCGGTGCGCAGGCTCACGCCCGGCTGCAGCACCCTCCTGCTGCGGCCCTCATGCTTCTTTCCTGCTGCCCTCCTGCGACCCTCCTCCTGCTGCGGCATTACGCTTGCAAATGCGTGAAACGTCAGCATCAGAGGCGGTTGGCCCGGGAGGCAGCGTGAAGAGGGCGTGGCGGGGCAAAGCGCAGGGTACCAGCTGGTGGGCCGGACGCTGCCGATCTGGAACACGTTCGGGCGCGTCAAGCCCTTCACGCCGGAGGAGCCCTGGCTGCTGCACTACTTTGACCAGGTTGCGCCCGAGCTTCCTCCCCCGCGTCCTCTCAACATAAGCAGGCGCCTGAGCTGCCCCGCCCTGAAGTGGTTCAGCTGCAGCCGGCGGCTTTTAGTGATGCAGGGGTCCGCAGCGCTCGCACTGCAAGTCTTTCCCGCGGCGAGTCTGAATGTGTGTTCAGTGGCACTCAACAGCAGCGCCAGGCTGACTCGAATGCCAAGCATGGGCTGTGGGCGTGCACGTGCATGTCTTGCGGCATAACAGGAACCCGGCACCTGGCACATGCGCACGGTGTATCCGGCGGTCCAGCACTTCTGTGCAACCCTAACGTGCAAAGCGGCTGGACCAGGTGCGCTTCTTCGAGGTCAGCGAGGCGGAGCTGCAGACGCAGCGCGAGCTTTTCCGCACGGGGCAGCTGCAGATCAAGATCGAGGACATCGACTTCAGCATGAAGTGCGCGCGGCCTTCTGCACCCCGCCCCCTGTGGACTATCAACACGCTGTGCACTATCAACAAATGTGGCGCACCGACGCCCTGTCAGCAAGCTCCACTTGGTCTGTTGCGTATGCTCTGCTGTCTCTGAACGCCAGATAAAGAGGGATCAAGCTTGGTGGTCGGGTGCACTTCCACAGGTACTGTGAAATGCTGCGGGCGAGCGCGGTGCCGCGCGCTCACCTGCTCCACACGGCGGCAGGGAGTACAACGCGCTCGTGGAGAGCACGGCGGCGGAGGTCGCCAAGCTGAAGGAGGTCCAGCAGGCGGCCATGGCGGAGCAGATGCAGCTGGACGAGGCGTCACTGCAGCGCCTGCATGCCGAGCAGGCAGCCGCCAAGGTGGCCCCCCTCCTCCACGCTGTGCGAGAGGAGCTGCGCACACAGCTTCAAGCTCATGGTACAACCAGCACAATTCTTTTTGCGCCTGCAAGCTGATGCGCATGGTGAGGACATGAGTGCTTTCGGGCGCGCTGTCTGTCTGTCCCCACATGAGTGGGTGCACATGGCATGGAATGAATCCCGAAGTCTGTGTGTGCTGTAAGGCTAATGTGGAGCATGCACGTCTGCAGGTGAGTGGCGCGGGTAATGCTCCTGCGGAGGTGGAAGGCCTGGAGGTCGCATCACCGTTTACGGCCAATGTCTGGGAGGTTAGCAGCCCTCTGAACAGCTCTTGGTGTGGCGGGCATACGTGCTGTGCTGGTGCATGCCGCGCGCGCTTCCGCATGCATGCCTCGGCTATCGCGCGCGCATGCACCGTCATGACTGGCGCCACTGGACAGACTGCACAGCCAGCCTTTGTCTCATGCTTGACATGATTTACTGGAAACGTGTCCGTATGGATGAGCGGCTCTGCCCTGCTGCAGGTGCTGGTGAAGGAGGGCGACCATGTGAAGAAGGGCCAGTCCCTGGTCGTCCTGGAGGCCATGAAGGTGCTCCCGCTTTTGCACCTTACTCAGATGAGAAGTGGTGCATCATGCTCAAAACTATATATCGTAAAATGTTGCAGTGCCATGCAACCTCTTTTGGTTAGAGGCACATCCGCCTGCAGTGCTTGCTCGTGCCCTGGAATGTTGAGGCCCGCGTTGGCAGCATGCAAAGTCCCAATGCTGACGCGCCGGCTGGCATGATCACAGATGGAGTACCCAGTGGTGGCGCCGGCCGATGGCGAGGTCAAGGCCATCCTGGTGGAGGGCTCGCAGCTGACGCACCAGGGCGATGCGCTCCTCGTGTTGGCTCAATAGCACCCTTTTGTAGGCGTGAAGGCCGCGGTGATCTTGCATGTGCCACATGTCTGTCAGACAGTCGGATCATGTCGTAGGGGCTCGCGACAGAAGTTGCTGAGGCGCCCATGCTGGTTTGCCCATCAAACATATAGCTGTACATTACCTGGTCATTCTGTCTGTGAGTCCCCGTCATAGTTAAAGGCTCCAACTCTGGGGATGCATACTGTGTTTGCAGCAGGCAGGTCCTGCTCATCTTCGAACAGACATGCTGGCGTGCATTACATCAAGGAGCGCCAGTGTATTTGCTTTTGTTGTGCATTGCAGTTGTGACGCTAGAGTCAACACGCTGTGGGACACTTGTGCCATGTGCTGCTGCCGGACATCAGTGTGTCACTTCAATTTTCACAGTTTGTGTTGCTAGCAGGACGCTATGCATTTGAAAAGCAGGGGCACGCATTGCCACGACATACTGTTGATGTGTGCACCTTCAGTTCTATACTTATACATGCGACCTCAGTGCGCAAGACACTGCTGACGCATACACAGAAACCCGACCTTTGTACAGGGCCTGGTTGCAAAATTCTAAATGCTATGAGCTGATTGCTGCAATGTTGCGCCAGGGCGATCCAGTGACCGGGCACGCGCTCAGCCAGGCATTCCGCACAGCCTGCACAACCCCAACCACTCCCTCATTCACACTCCCGCTTATTGCAAAATCCAGCGCCTTATTGAGTCAATGGTGCTGCTACGCTATGGCATATCAGTGCATGTGTGCACGTGCAGCAGACCACTGAGTTTGCTTGCACATCCATGCTGGTCAACCCCGGGCTCCTTGCCCGGCAGCTTCTGCACAGACAGGGTGCTGCACTGCCACAAACGGACACACGGGGATAGCCTGGAACCAGGCAAGCAAAGCAGCTATGTACGCCTGATCACAGGAGACGCAGCAAAGATGATACGCAAGCTTTTATCAGCAGCTCCTAACACCTATACAGGCAAAGCCAGGCCGCATGCGCGCCTGCTCGTAGGCTGAGCCGCGGGGCGCAGGCGCGCCGTAGCCGAGCTCGGCGGTGCAGCCGGCGCCGTCGGTGGCCGCGTGCCACGGCGGCGCGTTCCAGCCCAGCACACGCAGGCTGATGCTGTCCGTGCAGCCCTCCCTGCGCATTGGCATGCGCCTTGTGAGCATTGCGATCATGGGGCTTAGAGCGAATCTGCGCTCTAAACAGCACAGCAGACAAATGATCATGGCTACATATGGGGGCAACAATGACAGCTGCAGGGGAGCGCATGTCCATCCCCAATGCTTATATGAGCAATAGGAGGGCTTGCCAGGAAGATGATGGCGCCGCCGCGGCGAGGCCAAACGCCGCATCGCGCTCCGCGCGCCAGCGCTTGCGCTGCAGGGCCAGCGCGCCCGCGGAAGCGTCGGGCGCCAGCTGCTCCAGCATGCCTGTGCCGCTGGGTGCGTCTGTGGCAGGCGTAAGGCGGATGGGAACCTGACTAACAGCTCCTCAGCAGGCGTCGCCGTAAGACCTGCTCCAATTGTACAGGCATGGCAGCCTTGAAACCTGATATAGTGCGCCTGGTAAGAAACAGCACTACCATGAACCTCTACTTCACTTCTCGCGCAGTTTTGTGCAGTGTCCCTGGTCTTGCCCACGCCCTAACAGACTCACAAAAGAACATTGTAGAGCCATGTGGTAGATCGCCTTGCTTGCTTGTACAGCCGAAAGATAGTGTGCAGCGCGCACCATCAGCAAAGTCATCCACAGGCAGCGGCTGCATCGCGTGCGCCGCGGCGGCGGCCGCGCCCGGGCACGCGCGCTTCCGCTGCCCAGGCCCTTGCGCCGTCAAGGGCGAAGCCTCGCTCCCCACGCCGGCAGCGGCCCCACTCTCAGACACGCCGTTGCGAGCTTCGCCAAGCGCCAGATCGGGCAGTAGGGCGCCGTGAGGGCTCCCCGCGGGTGGCAGCTGGCGCAGCCGCTCAAACTGCTCGGAGACCTGCTTGGCAGTCAGCGCCGGCGCTTCGGCGAGCGCCGGGATGAGCGCGCCGGCGGCCGTTCGCAGCGCCTGCGGGCGCACGCGGCCAGCGGTGCGCGCGTAGTGCAGCGCAAACCGGCCCTGCCGCGCAGGGGCTGACGTCAGACGTGGCCTGGGTCATGTCGAGTATCATGCTCCAGTGCTTGTCACGGTGTGCATGGGCGCATCCAAATAGCTGTTCAACTGAGTCGGTTCTATATAAATAATCAAGCATGCGCTGCAATCACATGCTCATGTGCAGCGCAGGGCGGCCCTGCTCACATGCAGGCATGAACGCTGTTTGTCGCAGCCTGCCCATTATACCCTGTTGACACTAGGGTACAGGGCCGTACACCGCAAGCGTGGTCATGGGCTTCAACATAAGCAGTGGCTTCACTATGCATCCAGGAGCATGGAACCGCACTCACAGCGCCACATAGAGCGGCAATGAGCCTTCTCCGGACCCCAAAGCACATGCCCAGTACGCAGGCGTCTGCAGCTGGAGCGGGCAGCAGTGTGCACCTGGAACGAGGCCGCAGCCGCCGCGCCGTCCTCTGTCGCCCCAGCGGCCTTTTGGTCGTTGCCGATGGCCTGCCCAGCACACCTTGGCAGCCCGGACGTGGCAGGCGCCCGGCCAGGCCACTGTCCAGCACAAGCCCAGCGGCCTCGCACTCGGGTCGCACTGGTGCCCTCGTGTGGCAGGGCACCAAGGTGCTAGGTAACGCGCCGGCTTGCTGACTGCAGGCTCCTGGGAGCACAACTGTGAAGCAAGGTCACATGTCACCAACACAGCCTCGTGCTTCGCAATGAAGAGCGCGCGCCTGGTGGAGCTGGAAGAGGGCCGTGATGAGCGCGCCGAAGCGCGACACCCTGTCGGTGTCGGGCTGCGCCTTCAGCGCCAGCGCCGCGATCGTCAGCACCTGCCCCCGCGCGCAGCACGCGCTCGGCGCCAGCGCTGCCAGGGCGCTTTGCTGCGCATGGCGCATGGGCGGTGACGCGCGCTGGCCCATGCTTTGCGCAGCAGCTCGCCCCACATGCCCACATCGAGACCATGCCGCGTCGCCCTGGCGGCCACCCCCCGCACAGCTCGCCATGGGGCAGGCTGCGCGCCGGCGGGCACAGGCCGGGCGGCGGCGCCTGCAGCGGCGCGCCCTGCCATCCCTCCCAATGGTCCCTGCTCCCAACCCCGGGCGCGCGCCTCGCGCAGGTCGTGCATGAACAGGCTGTCGGCCAGCAGGCGCGGGCCCGGCAGCGCGTCCGCGGCCGCCGCGGCGGCGGCGGCGGCGCCGCCCTCGGCCGCGCCCGCGTGCGCCTCCGCCCAGCGCCGCGCTGCCGCGAGCAGCGCGCCTGCCAGACCTTCCAGGTAGTCCATCCAGCCGCTCACGGCCGCCGCGTCCGCGGCCTCCATCTGCGCGGGGGCCAGGGCTGGAAGGCAGCGACGCGAGGAGTATTTGCAATCAGATCCGCAAGGTCTTGAGCCCTAATGAGGTTGCCTGTAGCTGTGCACGCTGCCGTCAGCCGCAGCGGGTCCCAGGCGCCGCGCGTGGCCACCGCGGCCGCCGCCGCCGGGCCCGCCAGCAGTCCATCAGCTGTTGACTGAGTGCAAGCTCAGCAGACCACTGCGCTTAACCTTTGTGTGCACGTCAGCGCTCAAGTGCCTTTTGAGCATGGTCCTATGGCATTCGTGAAGCGTCGTCCGGATGGGGACTGTAATTCTAGGGGCCTGACCACATTGCTATTGAGGGCGCACGGTGACGGTAGGCCGTGCGGGCGCAGCAGCCGGCTGCGCGGGCGCCGCGGGCGCCTTGGGCGGCGGCTCCTCATTGTGTGTCAGCGCCTTGATCCCGGCTGACACCACGGCGACCATGGCGCGCGCCCACACGTCCTGCCGCACGCCCCAGGTATCAGGGCTTCCCCCTCTCAAATGCATGGTTTCCTCCAGCCTGTGCCCTAGCAGGCCTGGTCTGAATTACGCAGGCTTGTATCTCTCCAGCACCGGTGCACAGCAGTGACTAGGAGCACCCTTGCTGGCTTTGCAGGAACACATGCCAAGGGCACAAGCAGCACCTGAAGCACAGCCCCATCAGCCTGGTTGGCACGCCGCACATGCATCACGCCGCGTGATGCGGGCATGATGGCCAAAGGCCGGGCGCAGACGGCCGGGGCGCGGCGCCTGGCCAGGCGCGGTTGCAGTCGCAGTAAGGACCCTTTTTTCTGTCTGTACAAGTCTGGAATAGGCGGAGCAGGGAGCACCTGCAGCACGGCCGCGGCCGACTCGTCGGCCACGCTGCGCAGCGCGACGGCCTTCACGCGGCTGAGCGCGCGCGCGAAGCCCGGGCGCGGCGTCTTGGCATGCGCATGCACCGCCGCGTCCGCCGCGGCCAGCGCGCTGGGCAGCATGCCGGGCCGGCCGCGCAGCGCCGCGAGCACGTCCCAGGCGGGCGTGCGCGCCGCCATGCTCCAGCACAGCCTGCCGCGTTTGGCCCCAGTTCAGGCACACCTGATTATACCAACCTAATCTTTTCTGCTCAGTCGTACCTGGCATTACTATCTAGGCTGTTCTGTACCGGCCACGCTGGCACACATATTGAGGTGGCCCCTGGCGGCCACCCTTGCAAAAAGCCTAGCAGCCGCAAGCCCGCGCAGCACCGGACACGCAGGGCCACGCTCACCCAGCGGCAGGCCCTCATGCGGCCCCTGTAAGTCAACACGCGCTGTCTGCGCCTCCGTCCGGCGACACAAACACAGCGACGGGGCATGCCTGGCGCCCAGGACGTCCTCGCAGGACGGCGCGTCGCCGCCAGCGGCGCCGTCCAGTCGCCGCCCGCACGCGCTGTCAGGCAGCAGCGCCACGCACAGCGCGCAGCCCGCGCCGCCCGGCCCCGGCCCCAATGCGGCGAGCGCGAGCGCGTTCGGGGACAGCGCCAGCGCTGCAGGGCGGCATCCCATGTCCAAGTGCTCCAGCGGCTGCAGGCCCCGCCCACTTGCCACGTCAAGGGGAGAGCTTGCGCACTTGGACTGCATCAGAGGGAGAGGTGGTTAAACTGCGTGAAGATGCGGGGATTAGCTGTCGCGGCGTGGGTGCGGGTGCACCGCTTGCCGCCCGTACTCGGCACAGCAGCAGGTAGGCGCGGCATCATCAGGACAGCGCGAGCGCCAACATTCTTGGCGCGAGCCAGCATGAGGGGGAGGCCGCAGCATTGTGCACAAAAAACCTTGCAATAACGGCATGAAAGTGATCGGAAGAAGCGCGCTTGTGGGGCCCAGCAGACCCTCCCGCACACCTGCAGGCCGTCGCCGGCCAGCAGCGCGCCGCGGCCGACCGCCGCCAGGCTGCCGTCAGCTGCAAAGCACATGGGCGCCGCCGCATCGGCGTCCTCAGCCCCTGCGCTCATGGCGTGCGCTGCGCACGGCGCCCAGGCGGCCCCGGCAGCGTCTGCCCCCGCCCCGGACGCGGCGGGCTCACCGGGCGCCGGCGCCCGCCAGCGCTCCAGCCGCAGCCCGCAGGCGCCGCCCGCGCGCGACTGCACGACCACCGCCGTGCCTGCAGCGCATCCGCACAGCCCTGGCATCGCAGGTCGCATCGCAGCCGCTGCATGCAGGGGTGCAGTCACCCCCTGCCAAATCAGAGTGAAGCCGGGCGGGGCCAGTGCAGCGCCGTTCTGGGCTCGTGCGCCCGACGCGGGCCTCTGTGATGCGACAGAGCTAGTGGTGCGCTCGCCCTCTCGGGAGTGCCCGGGCCTGCGATGCCGGCCCCCGGGATGGCACGCCAGGGATGGCGCGCACCTCCGGTCGCCGGGTCAAACAGCGCCTGCAGCCCGCGGCAGCCCTGCGGCAGGTCCAGCGCGGCCACCGCCTGGCACTCCAGCGGCGTCATGGCGGCGCCTGGCCGCGCGCGCGCAGCGTCGGGCTCTGTGCGGACACCGGCGCGTGTGCCGGCTGCCGCAGCACGAGAGCGGGGCGCGCAGACTGTCCATGGCATGGTGCTGTTGCACACGGTGGCTGCCGAGCAACTGCCGTGACTGCCTCCAGTGCTACCTGCCTGCAGAACCGCACCTGGAGCACTGGCCTTCCACGACATGCTCATTGGTACGGACGGAGCAGGGGCAGCAGAAACACAGTCCAACGCTTGCAATCTGGACGATGACCGTGCATGATGGATCTTCATCAGGTGGAGACACGACGCCGTCGTGTGGGCCGCCATGTGGCAAGCAGTGCAGTGCCTGCAGCATCCTCAGCTGGCCCTGGTGCGGCACCGGCAGGCCATGCGCCTGCTCCGTGGATCCGCACGCACCGTAGCATTTCACATTTTATCACAACCAACCTACAATGACCCCGTTGACACAGGCTAGTTCCCGGGCCGCCGCGCCTGTGCCATCGACGCAGGTGGGGTCGCCGGTCACAGCGAGCACAGCCGCCGACGGCGCCGCGGCGCCCGCCGCCACCGCCAGCACGCGCAGCGCGGCCCCGTGCGCGGCCACAACGTCCGCGCGCTCCAGCGGCGCCGGCAGTCGCAGCGCCAGCGGCGCCGACTGCAGCCAGCGCGGCGCCCCGCCCGCGGCCGCCGCCCGCCGCCAGAACACCTGGTGTGCGGGATCGGGAACTGGCCGCGACGCTGGCAGGAACGCTGCCTGGGCAGGAGCCCATGCCGTTCGCCGCCATGGACATGCCGTATGCGGCAAAGCACTGTTGAATGCACACACTGAAGCCCGCTCATGAGTACTAACGTACTGGTAACGGCCCGCCACAAAGCATCTCCGTGGCCGGTAAGCTGCTGAGCTGGCCTGATGCTGGGGCGACAAGGGCACGCGGCCGCCGCCTCTGTGTACACTCCGGCATCTTCATGCGGCCGCTGTTCTGAGGGCCAGGGCCGTGTGTCTCAAGCGGATGTGCTACACACCGCCGCAGGCCCGCACAGTGGAGAACCGATCCATATGTGCCTGTGGCAGCCCGCGCCGCCCTGAACGCACGACGCCGCAGGGCTCTGCCAGCAGGCGAGCCCGGGACGCGCCTCCAGGGTGCCCTGCCGCGTGACGGCCGCGGCCACCAGCGCGCCCGGCCGCACCCAGTGCAGGCCGGCGCCCGGCGGGAACTGCGGCCCGAAGGGCGCCTCCACCCCGTCGGCGTAGGCGCCCGCGACGGCAACCGCCGCGTCCGCGCCGCTCGGCCCGGCGCCGGCGCCGGCGCCCGCGCGGCTGCGCTGCGGCGGCCACCGCCAGGGCGACGGCTCCGCCAGCCACCGCACAGCCACTGCGAACCGCCCATGGAGCCTGAATACGCGCCAGTCTGGTAATCGACTGACGCCGGCGGTGCGGCCTCAGTGTGCGCGGCGCATGGACGGCTGCTTTGAGCACACCTTACAGGCCCAGAGGCGAGCACGCCTGCAAAGCAGTCATGCAGGCGGCCAAACACTTCATTTTGTTGCATATACGCCTGCTGCAAAACTTGGGTGAACGCACAATATTGCTTGTAATGCTTGCAAGAGCCCTGGAGAGCGGCCTGGCCATGCCCCATGATCATTGGCATGCGCCAATTCGGTACGGGACCCTGCATGCTACCTGTCATGAAGTGCGGGGCCGCGCACAGGGCTCGCCGGCGACCTGGAATGCGGTCCGGCCGTGCCACACGTTGGTGGCGGCGACCTGCGGCTCGCCCGCGCCCTCGCAGGGCACCTGCGTCCACACGTACGCCGTGCCGCCGGAGGTGGCCGCCAGCAGCGCCGCCTGCGTGCAGCAGGCAGATCATGCCCATGCCTGTATCAAAATAAGTGCACAAGAGTTAAATAAGTGCACAAGAGTTTGCGGCCAGACGTGGCCGACAGCCGCGCCGCAGCCGCGCCGCCACTGCAAAACAGGCGTGCGACCCACGCCGGGGTGCGCAGCGAGACCTCCCTGGGGAACAGGTGTGCCAGGCCAGCCCGCTGCTGACCCAGTCCGTCCTCCTGTGGCCCACAGCTGGTGTGCGGCGCTGCTGGATGGTGCGGCGCGCGAGCCTGGGGCGCGGCCCGCGCCTGACAGCCCGGCGGCGACCACTCGAGCGCCACCAGCCGCTCGTCAACCCCGCACGGGCACCGGAGCACCTCGTGTTCCTGAGAGGCGACGACACGCGGTGTGAGGCGACTGAGGCTGGCTTCGTGGGCAGCCCGCAGCATTTGAGAAATTAGCAAAGTCCAAGATGAGCTCTGGCAAGGTACATCTCAGGTGCGCCAGGCGCAACGTGGGGAGGTCCTGCACATCAAACTGAAGTATGTGCGTCACTCTCCACTGTCAGGACAGTAGAGAAGTTCTTGCCGAGTCTGCCACTGCTGCCTGTCACGCCCTCACCTCTGGCACGGAGGGGTCCACCACGCATACAGTCAAGCAGTTGCCAGCGTCGCGCAGCTCCATAGCCAGGAGGTTGCTGGAGCGGCACCAGGCCAGGCGGGCGCCGGGCGGCCTGCTCCCCAGCTGCACGCTCCACAGCGCAGCGCCCGGCGCTGCCATTCTGCGTACACTGGCGCCTCTTGCTGCAGCACACTCTGGCTAAAGGTGTAGTCAGTCCATTATGGCAATGATGCAAGACTGGAGGACCGGGTCCTGGGTACCTACCTCCCGCAAGGTGTACTGCCGCCGCTGCGGTGTACTGCCGCCGCTGGCCGCCGCTCGACCTCTGCTGCAGCATCGAGTCTGTGCCACCCGACCTGCTTGCATCCACAATCTGACGCCACGGCGGGTGGTGAGACGATCGCGGAGACTATGTGGAACACCTGCCCTGACGGTCGCGTACCACGGTCAGGCGGTGGAGGCCCGGGCAAGCAGGGGCGATCGGTGTCGAGCAGCTCGGACACTGCAGGCGCGCTGAGGTCCTAGCAACGGACACGAGCCAGAGCGGCCATAGGGCCTATGCAGGTGGGCCGCTGCCTCTTCGCACAATGCCCTGCGCGCACCCGCTCCCTAGGCAAGGGGCAAGGTGCACTGCCGGAAGGATGCACCAATGACGTCTGTCCAGTGTACAAACAGGCCAACACTGAAGTCTGTGTACCTGCACACTTGCGGATGCCACCAAACAGACCCGCCCTGCCCAAGGGGGGGTGGAGGGGACCTGAAGCTGGAGTGCGACTGTGTTTGATGCTGCCTGCAGAGGCTGTTCAGAAGGCGGCAGCGGGACAGCGGGCTGTCGTGGAGGAGGGTGCGAGTGCCAATTGCGACAGGTGTTCAGCCTGCACCTTTCAGCATATATGACTATATAGACGCCCGAGCCGTGAGCCCTGCGACCGGTTGGTGGAATGAGAACGTGCTGCTCTCACTCGCTGGTTTGATGCTACTGGCGCCTGCTGCCCAGCCCCTGGGCGCCCTGGGCGACCGGCTATGTAGGCAGGGGGCGCCGAGGCGAAGATCACGCAGGCGGCATCAGCAGCGGCCCAGGACAAGTGCACCTCTCTCCAGCGGGCGTGCGGGCCGCACAAGTCGCCGCGCGCGTCCGCGCGAGGCAGCACTGCGGGCCGGCAGCGCGCCAGCACGTGTCGTGACAGGCCCAGGGCGTCGTAGCTCTGGCGCTTCAGCGAGGGGAGCTGCCACGCCAGTCCCGCTTCACTTGCCGCGCGGCGCGCAGGCGGACGCGCCTGGCGCGCCGGCGCCAGCGCAGCGCGCGGGTAGCGAGCCAGTTGGCCATGCGGTGGCGGCGGCGGCGGCGGCGGGCGCCGCTGCGGCCGCGCCGGGCAGGCGCGGCGCGCAGCCGCGCGCGGAGCGGCCGCCGCCGCGCAGCCGGCGCACGTATGCAGAGCTGCTGGTCGCGCTACGCAAGGTGAGCCGCGCGTGGGAGGAACGGGAGGGGGAGGAGGCCGCGCATTGCGAGCTCACGTGTGCTGTGCTCCTGGCCCTACGGCCGCGTCGGTCGACCAGCGTGTCGGCGAGCGCGAAGCGCTCGACCCGCTGCCTGGCACTCCGCTCACCAGCGTCAGCGCTTCAGTGGCCACGTGCTCGGCCCTCATGCTGCCCAGCGCGTGCTGCCCTGTGCATGCATTCCTGTGCACACAAGCCCCATACGGAGACTGTGTTGTGCGCCGCCGGCCGCTTGTTGCCACACGATGCGGCCGCTGCTGACCCTGCCCCTGACAGCTCCCTGCGCGGGGCGCGCGCCAGGGCGCGGACCTGCTGAAGCACGGGCGCGCCGGGCGGCCCAAGGTGCACTTCTTCCGGCTGGCCGAGGGCGACCAGCAGCTGGTCTGGCGCTCCGCGCGCGGCCAGCTGCGCTGCATCGGCCTGCCCGCCGTGCAGCAGGTGGCCCCCGCCCGCACGTGCAGCAGGTGGCCCCCCGCCCGCAAGCGGCCAGTGCGCGTCGCCCTGTCCTGCCCAGCACTTGGGCCGCCGCATGGTATGGTGCAGCGCTGCGGCGCGGTCCGCACGGCCGATGCTGCGCAGCGAGTGCGCGCCGCGATGGGAGCGGCGCCGCGGCGCTCCCCGCACGGCCGGCGCGGCAGAGGGGCGTGCGCCGTGGTGGAATGCCCCATGCACGCCCAGCGGCCGTGCCGCGGGGGCGCAGGTGGTGTACGGGCAGACCACGGAGACGTTCCGGCGGCACGCGCTGCCCGCGCTGGCGGGCGCGTCGTTCTCGCTGGTGTACGCGGGCGCGGAGGGCGGGCCGCGCACGCTGGACCTCATCGCGCGCACCGACCGCGACTTCGAGCTCTGGTTCTACGGCCTGCAGGCGCGGCCCGCGCCATGAACCCCCGCAGCACGTCCGCGTGCGCGTCCCGATTACTGAGGGTTCCGCCAAACCCCGAGTCTGGCAGTGCCCGGAATTTAGTGAGCGTGGGGACTTGTGGTGACGCGACCTGCACAAGAGCCTGCGCTCGCTGCGCCCCCTTTGCCATCCTCGCTGCGAGGTCTCTCGCAGGCTCCTCAGCGCGCTCTTAGCGGGCTGCGCTCACAGCCATGTGCCTGCCTGTGACTGCCCCGGTGGGTCGCAGCTCGCTTCACCACCAGGCACTGCCGTTCGCAGGTGTGGTTTGAGCCGTCCCACGTAATTCTATCCCGCGGCATGCAACGACGCGCCCGCCAGACCAGCCGCCGCGCGCGCACAGGCCGTTGTGGAGCGGCTGTGGCGCGCGCCGCCGCGCGCGGCGGCGCCCGTGCCGGCGCTGATGGCGCGCGCGCCCTCCGCGCCGCTGCCCGCCGCCCTGGCGCTGCGGGACCAGGCCGCTGCCGGACCAGAGAAGGCCACGCCGCCCGTGCTTGGCGGCGGAACAGCGCAGGCGCGCCCCCGCAACGTCCCGAGCGCATGCGCGCCACTGCACGGCGTGCCTGCATGCGGCGTCCACGTGTGTTTGCCCGGGGAAGGACAGTGCGTCACCTGCCCCTGGTTTGTGAACGCGCTCTGGTTCCAGGGCTGCTACTGCGCCGCCGCAGGGGCGCGTGGCGGGCGCGGTCGGCATGCCCGTGCCGGAGCACCGGCCGGGCGACTGCCTGGTCTGGGGCGCCTGGGAGCGCGGCGTGGGCGGCCGCGGCACGGGCGCAGCGCCCATCCTGTCCTATGCCGCCACGCCGGCGGCCGAGGGCGGCGGCCACAGCGGCGGCGGCGGCGGCGGCAGCGGTGGCGGCACTGGCGCCAACGGCGGGTGGGCGCCGACCTCGGTGCCCAGAGTGGTCGCGGACACGGCCCACCTGGACGCCGTCGAGGTGCGCCAGCCCTCCATCTGCGGCCCCGTACGCTGCTGGGCCGCCACGGGCGCTGGCGCTTCGTGTCGCCGGCGGCCAGTCACGGGTGGGCGCCTCTACTGCGTGCCGCGCAGCCGGGTTTGCAGAGCGGGCGCGCTCGCACGAGCCGGGGTGCCCCATGGCTGCCTGCCCCTCGCCTCTTCCCCGTACAAATGCGGGCATGACATGGTCCCACATAGCAGGCGTATGTGTGGCCCGACACCTGAGCAGCGGCATGCCGCCGGCTGTGCTGTGCGTGCGCCTGCCAGCGGCTGACAGGCATTGCCGGAACCGGGCACCGCGTGCGTGGTGCTGAGGCTTCCTTTCCCGTGCGCGGCGGCAGGTGGGCGCCGGGCCGCGGCATGCGCTGTTGGTCACCGTGCGAGGGGAGGCGTACGCCTGGTGCGGCTGCTGCCAGGCCGGGTGCCTGCATGCGGGGCGCGCCTGCACAGTGCTCACATATTGCGGCGCTGCAAGGGGCGACGTTGCGGCTCAGGCCAACCCGGCGCCCGGGCTGCAGTGGCCCGCGCAACTTGTGGGAGGCTTGCCAGATTACTGATGCGGTGCAGTGCACTCCACTGTCAGCCCACCTCTTCAGCAGAGAAGGCACTCCATACTCTGAGCGGGCGCTGCATACTCTGAGCAAGCGCGGCTGCGGCGCAGGGGCGACGGCGCGGGCGGCAAGCTGGGCCTCGGCCATGTCGGGGACGCGGCGACGCCGCAGGCGGTGCACACGCTGTGGGGCCGGCCCGTCGCGCACGTCGCCGCTGGGGGTGCGCCCATGTGCTGTCCTGCACATGCGCATGCACGTGCATCCCATCCATGGGCTGTTAACGATGTGAAACCTTGCCTCGCCTGTGAAACCTCAACCACGCGCATGTCATGTCCCATGAGCGTCGACTCGCATCAGCAGCTGCGTGAAGTCACTCCCGTGCTACGAGCGCTTGCGCAGCATGCTGTCACATTTGTTGCGGAGGTGTCTCGAGAAGCTCACGCCTGTCTTTGACGGTCCAGGCGTGTGCTCTGCGGCGGTGCTGACGGACGGGCAGCTATTCACGTGGGGCCGTGACGCCGGCGGCGCGGGCGACAAGGGCATCCCGCGGCCCCTGAGCGGCCTGGGCGAGCACGTGTTTGTGCAGGCGCGCACCCGCGCTGCGGATCATCAGTGCAGCAGCGCTGCAGAGCCTAACAGCAGCCGATCTGCGCCGCACTGGCCGCCCGTGCCAAGCTCGAGGGCGCGCCAGCTCTGACGTGTCGCGGCGCTGCAGTGTGTCCTGTCTCTGTGAGCGCTGCCGGCGCGCACACAGCTGACTCCGATGCCGCTTCCAGCGCTGGGGTGGGCAGAGCTGTGAACCTTTCGACAGTCGGTGAGCCGCGCGCGCGCGCGGGCAGGTCGCTTGCGGGGAGTTCCACGCCGCGGCGGTGACGTCGGGCGGGCTGCTCTTCACCTGGGGCGACGGCCTGGCTGGCAAGCTGGGCCACGGCGACCAGGCGGGCTGCGCAGCGCCGCGGCAGGCGCGCCCAGCCGCCGGTCACTCCCTCGCCGCACGCGGCGCCTGCCAGCGTGCTGAGCCGTTCGCTGGCTGACCGGCCTTGTCTGCGCCTGGATGCTAGCGGCAGCGCCAAGATGCACAGACGCCGTTGCGCATCGCCAGCCGCCAGCCGCGAGCGCCCGCGCCTGCCTATGCGCAGCGGGATTTGCGGCTAGGGTATGGTATGGTAGGGTAGGGTTATGGGCACGGATTGTATAGAGTATGGGTGTGTCAGAGCGCGCTGGTGGCCTCAGGTGGCGGCGCTGGCGGGCGCGCGCGTGTCCCACGCCGCGTGCGGCGTCTGGCACACGGCGGCGGTGGCCGCGCCGCGGCCGGGCGGCTGCGCCGCGGCGGCGCTGTCCGGCCTGGGCGCGCTGGAGCAGCGCGTCGTGCGCATGCAGCAGGCGGCCGCCTTCGAGCTGCTAGCGGAGGTGCAGCCGCAGAGCCCTGTGCAGGTTAGGGTTCCTGCACCTGTGCGCCTGCCAGCAGGCGGCTGCCAAGTTGCTGGCGGACATGCGGCGCGCGCGTGCTGCGCGGGGCGCGCGCGCACTTGGGCGTGGCGCTGCAAACGCGGTGCAGGTAAGGGTTCCTGCGCCCTGGGCGCGGCTCACGAGGGTGGAGGGCGGACGACATGTGCTGCGTGACACAATGGTTTACGTGCACAGGGCGAGCGTACCTCCCTGCGTGTGTGCCAGGCACATTTGCTGTGAATGTTCACCAACTCTTATGTTGGGCAGGGGGCACCAGTGACCACCTGGCCGCGCGCAGGAGGGCGGCGCGCTGTACACGTGGGGCGGCGTAGCAGCAGCACACGGGCGCGGCGCGCGCGACCACACACGTGGGTGCCTGGGCCTGGGCGACACCGCGGGCCGCCTCGTCCCCACGCAGTGCGGACACTGCTTTTCTGTTGTGTGTACCCTGACATACTTTTTGTGCCAGGCCAAGTAAGGAGCTTACTGCAAAAGGCATGTGGGATTTGCTGGCTCGCGTACATACCTTCGCCGCCTGTCTGCCCTCGCGCAAGGCTGCTGGAGCGTGCCAACTCGCGGGCCCGCTGCGCCGAGCACGGGGTGCGCAACGCTCGCCAGGCGCGCGCAGGGTGGGCGGCGCGCTCGCAGGCGCCCCGGTGCGCTGGGCGGCGGCGGGCCTGCACTTCACGGTGGCCGCCACCGCGGACGGGCGCGCGTTTCAGGCGGGCCAGGCCGGCGTGCCCGCCGACCGGCGCGCGCCCTGGGAGGGCGCGCTCGCCTTTGAGCAGGTGCGCGCCGCGGCCCTGCTGCCGGCGCGCGCGGGCGCGCCGTCGCCGCGCGCGCGGCCGCTCCTGGTGCCGGCAACTGCGCCGAGGAAATATTGGGCCGAACACACAGGATTTCTGCTGCACAGCCGCCAGTGTGCTGAATGTAATGAGTCCTGGGCGCAGCATCGCATATAGAGTCGATGGCCGAGCCCGCGAGTCTGCCTGCTGCCACTGGCAGCTCATGCTTGCCTCAAGTGCGGCAGGCGCCAACGCCAGGCCACATTCGTTGCGGCAGGCATTCCAGGCCGCTGTGCCCGCGGCAGGTGCCCTTTCCGGGCCACTTTGTGGAGCGGGTTGCGGCTGGGCTGCAGCATGCGGCGGCGCTGGTCAGGCCCGCCGGGCGCTGGGCCGCGCATGCCGAGGTGTGGGGCGCAGCATGGCGCTCCCACTGATGCGTCCGCGCCTGTCCATGCGCGCGTGCGCGCTGAGCTTTGTGCCCATCGTGTGGTCAAGCTTACACAGCAGCGCAGGGGCTGCCCTGTGACCCTCATCCCCGGTTTACTCCTGTTCAGCAGAAAGTGCCGCTGAATCCGCACTGGGCGCTGGCAGGGGGGCGGCGAGGGCAGCGCAGTGTGGACATGGGGCCGCGGGCGGGAGGGCCAGCTGGGCTACAGCTGCCCTGCGGGCTGCGCGATCCCCCGGCCCGTCAGCGCCCTGCGCGGCCGCCATGTGCTTCAGGCGCGACCGGGCGGCGCTGGTCATGCCCCCTCGTGCTTTGCTTCACTCGCCATGCAAGTAGTGCAGACATGAGAGCTCGGCGTCGGCCTCACTGACACCCTGCACGCCACTCTTGCTGCAAATAGAGGCTAGATGTCGTGCAGCTGACCGCGGTCGCCGCCTGCCGCATCGGAGCTCGTGGGGGGGGACAACGAGCGAGCGCGTGCGTCTGCAGGTCGCGTGCGGGGGCCACTGCACGCTCGCCGTGTGCTGCCACGACGCGGAGCGCGACGCGGCGTCGGCGGCGCCGCGCGCCAGCCGTGGGCGCGTGCGCGCCTGGCTTGCCAGCGCCCGCGTCAGCATAGACGCCGCTCCGCGGTGTGCCTCCGCTTTGGGCATCCGGGACGGCATCAGTACTGCATTGCGCCTGCGCATGCAATGCGCTGGTACCACACGTTCGAGCACCAACGCCGACGCATGTCTGCTGTGCAGCGTGTCCTATGCAAACTGCGCAGCTTCTGCACACAGCCTCTCTTGGGTTGATACCGAGAGGGCTCTAAATGTGTGTCTGCAGGGAGCGGGCTGTCGCATCGGCGTCCCTCAAGCTGCCGCGGCCCCCAGCAGCGGGCACGCCGTCGGGCGGGCCGGCTCTGCACAGCGGCGGCTCGTCGCCGCTGGCACCTGGTGCGCTATTGAAACGCCAAGGCGCTCACCAGCGAGTGCATACTTCCGAGAACCTGCGGCAACATGAAAATGCAAATTATGGTTGCTTGCTGGATGCTTGGCTGTGCGGACTCATCGTGTGCTGGCAGCTAGCGAGGCACTTTGAATGTGAAACAATATTGCTGGCGGACATGCAGCAGCCTGTTCACATGGCGCCGTTCAGGTGACCTCTTTGCAGCAATATGCACAGCAGTTGCGCTGCCGCGGCAGTGGCATGTGCGGACGCCAGCGCCGGCCCCGCGCTGGCGCCCCCAGAGCTACCCAGTGCTTGAAGCAGCCTGGGTGGCCCGCGTCGCTCCAAGCCCTCGCGTACATGAGCGGCAGTGCTCAACCCAAACAGTGAGCAGCACGGCTGCCTCGGGCGGTCGCCTGCCCCGCCTGGCAGCCTGGTAGGCTGCTTGGGCGCGAGTCCATCGTACTATTTACACTAACTACCTCTCTCAACAGGCCCGCCTACTCCAGTGCCTGGCGCGCTGCCGCGGCGCTCGGCAGAGCGGCCGTGGACCGCACGGGCGCCGGGCGCCGCGCGGGGCGCGGGCATCTCGCTGGAGCGCCGCAGCAGCCTGGCGGGCGGCGTGGCGCGCGCGGCGGCCGCGGGCGCGGCCGCGGGGCGCGCGCTGGCGCGGCGCCACTCGTTCAGCCCCGGCGCGCTGCGGGTAGACGAGACGGGTGCGCGCGGCCCCTCTGCTCCTTGACGTTTGACGGAGCACAGCGCTTGCTCCGCCACTGCGCGCAGTGGTCGCAGTAAGTACGCGTGCGCGGGCGGTTTTCCATGCCCCAATGGTTTTGTGCCTTTCCCTTGTTGCGATGACGGCGCTCTCACGGGAGAGCGCAGGTGACGAGCTCGATCATACGTGTTGACCAGCAATAGGTGTAGATGCGCCTATGCGTTTTGTATACAGACACCTGTGTGTGCCAGCATTGACACTCTGTGGCGGCGGCGGCGCGTAGGCAGCAGCGGGTCAAGCGGTGGGGGCTGGGCGCGGTCGCCCCTGGGGCTGGAGCCCAAGCGCGGCGCCAGGTTTCTGGCGCTCCCGTCGCAATCGTCGGCGCCCACAGGGCACGCAGGTCCCCCCCTGGCAGCGCGCGCGCCGACGCCGCCCCCGCCGGCCTCGGCTGGGGGCAGCTTCAGCAGCGCATGCCCCGAGACGCCCGCCGCGGCCGATGCGGCCGCCGAGAGGGCCCACCGGGCCTGGCCGGATCACGGGGCAGAGGCCTGGCCGGAGGGCGCCGCGTGCGCTGCCGGCGCCTCCGCCGTGACCGCGGCGGCGTTCGACAGCGCGGCCGCGGCTGCCGAGCTGGCAGAGCTGCGCGCGCGCATGCGGCTGCTGGAGGCGCGGCTGGCGGCGGCCGAGGCGCCCGCGTACGCGCCCTGCAGGCCCGCCCCGGCTGCGCCGCCTGGCAGCGGCGCGCCGCGAGGCGCGCACCAGGCGCCCGAGACTGATGAGCTCGCGGCTTGTGCGGAGCATGGGGATGCACATCCACTGCCTCGCCAGGGGTCAGGGCCGGGGCATGCGGCGCCCGCGGCCGCAGGCCCCGGGGCTGGAGCGCACAGCATGGAAGCCCCCGCCGCAGCCGTGGCAGCGCCCGGCCCCGGTGCGGGCGCGCTTGCTGCCGCAGCTGCAACATCGGCCGATTGTGCAGCCGCTGCCAGGGCGCCTGTCGCCGGTCTCACGGAGCTGCCGCCTGGACGCCCGGCAGGCGGGGGTGCCCGCGCTGCCGCGCTGTGCGACAGCGCGCCTGTGGCGTGGCTGGCAGGGAGCGCTGCACGGCAGGTAGACCTCGCGGAGGCGGGCGGGGTCCCCGCTGCGGCAGAGCCCGCCGCTGTATGCGCCGCCCCTGCGTCGCCAGCTGCACAGCCCCCGTGTGCGCCTGCGCCTGCGCATGGCTTGTGTTAGTCTTGCATCGCCAGGTGTGTCAGCAGCCACTCTGCTGCCACGCAGAGGTGCAGACTGCATTCGTGTGTAGAATTTGTGTATGTTGACCTAAAACCTTGTAATGGCATGCACATTTGCCCCTCCTCCCCACCAAGTCATGTGTGGATGTCTTTGTGCTGCGTGCACGTGATGCGCGATTGGGAGCATGATTTGCACAAGGAGTGCAACGCAAGGCTGCAGGGTGCAAAAGGGCATGCGTTTTTGAACCCTTGTTCTTTAGCTAGAACGCTTAGCGATGAGTATAGACAGGTTTTGATGTTGGTGGTATCAGCATGCTTGAGAGGCATTAAAGAAATGACGAGATGCAAGAATTGTGTATGTGGTAGGGTCGTTCAAAGAGAGGATTGCAGTCTTTTACAAAAGCATGATAAGCATGGCGTCATGACAGCGTGCGCAACGCTTCAGGACGTGTGCATGCCCTGAGGCAAGTCCTTGCCTATAGGTTGCATTCGCACAATGTGGTGTGGTCGACAGCAATGCACTTTGCATAAAGTGGTGTGGTCTACAGCAATGCATGCCCGTGCTTCAAGTCATGCACACACCACCTCGCATGTCTGCAATGTATTTGGTCTCTACCAGTGCCAACGCACCGCGTCTGACAGCCTGGGACGGGCTAGGCTACCCCGCCTGCGGCGAGGTCAGGCCAAACACCAGCAGGCTGTTGATGTAGCCGACATATACATAGCCGTTGGCCACGACAGGGACGATGAACTTGACCGGCCCGCCGTTGTTGGCCCGGAAGATTGTCTGCACAGCCTGCGGCAGGTTGCTGCTGCTGAAGAGCGGCACGAGCTGCCCGCTGGCGTTGGGGTCGAACGCGCGGAGCAGGGAGCGGCTGCTGACCCAGAGCACCCCGTTGGCCCCCTGGTTGCTCGAGATGGTCATCTGCCCGCCCAGCATGCTCTGCTGGTCCTGCAGCAGCCAGCCCATGCGGTCAGATGCATGGTCCAGGCGGGGCGCTGGCTGCTCCCTTGAAAGCAGCATCTCGTGCAGGCAGCTGTCCGCACATGCTCTGACAGGGACTCAACCAGCATGTGCGGCATATGGCTTGACACCGTCATGCAAAGAGAGTTACTCGCCAAGGGGGATGCAAGCACTGCCAGATGCGCCGTGGCAGGGCGGGTCAGGTGTGTGATTCAGGCAAGCTGCTTCGCATGACGAGGCAAGAGGGAGCCCACCGCCCATGCAGTGGGGCCCGCCGAGAAACTGCCCGCCGCGTAGTCGAAGGCCTTGAGCGTGGTGGTCTGCATGCCGTTGGCCCACATGCGCTGCAGGCCCGTGCTCGACTGCCACCAGATCGGCGAGCTGTGCCGCCGAGCAGACAGTCCGTCAGCACCGCATAGCTTTCAGTCACTTGATTGGCCTCAGCCCGTCGGGGAAGGGCGGTGGTGCGGTGCGCGCCTGTAGAGCAGGCCGTTGCCGGCGGCGCTGGTGACGAAGGCCGAGCCGTTGCTGGGCAGCGCGCCCTGCGGCACCAGGTAGACGATGCCCGGCTTGCCGCCTGAGGCGCCGGGGCCACGGTCGTCGTCAGTGGCAATGCGCACAGGCCTCAGGGGCGCGGGGCGTCAGCGAGCATTGGAACATGGTGCATCAGGCAGCAGGTCGCGCATGCCTGACCGAGGGGCACGCACAGCGACAGCAAGCAGGGCATGGCGGCGCACAGCTCATGAGCTGCGCACGCCACCGCCATGCACTGGACGCCTGGCACCCAAGCAGACACGCGGGTGCACGTCCGGGCGCGCTCGCCTGAGAGCACCATGTCGGTGCCGCCCACGTTGACCAGCGTGGGCCCCGAGGAGCCGTAGTCCGCGTCGCCGACCGGGTATGCGGCGCCCATGGGCTGGAACACGCCTGTGACCTTCCACGCCTGGCTCCTGCGCGGCCCGCCGCCCCCCAGCTCGGTTTCCTGTACCATGCGCGCAGCATGAGGGCGCGCTCAGGCCTGGGCATCTTGTATTGTTGCACTGAACGCAAGGCTGCCTTGATGGGTGGCTTATCAAACGCCAAGTCAACGGCTTGCTCTGCTAAAGAAACAGACACCCCATTGATTGCCGCTGCACTGGGCGCGCGCACGGGTTCATGGGCGGCCGCAGCTGCAGGAGCACGTCGCCGTAGTTTGAGGTGCCGAGGTTGCGCGGGCCGTTGCCTGGCCGGCGCGCGTGCAGTCAGGCGCGAGTTTACCATGTGCAAGACGGGCTGGGCCAGCATGTGGCCAGTGTCCTGGGACGGGGCAGCGCGGGCAGCGCGCGCCTGTGTTCACATAGAGCAGCCCTGCGCGCCCCCCGCAGCTGGCCGCTCAATGTCTTGAAGCAGCCCGGTTGTTCAGACGGAGGTGGTGCATGCAGGTCAAGATAACCACAGCCAGTAGCGGCTGCAGGTTGATGTGTGTAGGAGGCGGGCGCGCCTGAGCTGTCGATGCAAGGCGCGTTGCCGCTCTCCCACAGGCCGGTGTCCGACAGCACATTGCCGGCGACAAAGATGCCTGCGAGCGAGCGGCATGCGCGGGTCAGCACGGCATGCGCTCCGCTTCACGCACGGCGTCCCTGCCTGCGGGCCAATAAGGCAGCATGCGCACCGACTTGCTGGAGCGTGGCGGCGTTGTAGGCAAACAGCCAGCCCTGCGCGCGGCAGGCAGCGCTGGCGTGAGCGTAGGGCCAGCGCAGGAAAAGCGGGACAAAAGCAAAGCGGGACAAAAGCGGGCGCGCCTGGTATTGAAAATAATCGCAATGGCTGCCATATCCAATATACACCTAGGGTTGTTTTACGGTTAGGATTGCCTGAACCATCAAAGTGCATGGGTGCATGCTCAGCAGTCGCCAAGCAGGCGTGGGCGGCGCGCGCACGTTGGTGCCGTCGAAGGCGAGCCCGAGGCGGTTGTTCTGGATGTTGGGCGTGAAGGTGAAGGCCTGGCCGCCGGAGTAGCCGACGCCGCCGATGACCGCCGGCGGCAGCACGGCCGCGCCCGTGCGCACGTCCAGCGCCCACAGCACCTGCGCCGTACAGCGTGAGCTGAGCTGCCAGGTTGCGGAGCAGCCGTGCGACGGCCCTCCTACCCCTGCCCCCTCCTTCTTATGAAGCAACAGCGTGGGTCTGGTCGATCCACACGCTCTGCCAGGCGGCTTCTCTGCATGGCAAAGCGCGCGCGCACGCTGCAGCCTCAAGCCCCGCTGCGAGCGTGGGCTCCACGTAAGGTTGTCACTGGCAAGCACCAGTTCCTGCAACATTCACAGGTGCGCGCAGGAACAGGAGAGCTGGTGCATGGCAAGATATGAGGGGGGCATGGCAGCGCACCCACGACACGCTCCCATCAGCATTCTTCGTGGACGCCGACACGTAGAGCACGCCCGCGGGGGAGATGACGCCTGTGCTCAGGATGCCCTGCGCGCGGCGCGGCGCGCAGGGCTGCTTCCACCTAGCAGTGCACACCGCCTGGGGAGGCTGAGCTGCCTGGCCGCCAGGCGGAGTGACAGCGGCGGTGACCGCGGTCAAAGCTCGGGACGGTGCCATGCTGGTGGCGCCCTGGGAAGCAGACGACCGGGCGACGCGCCGTCTCGATCGGGATGTCGCCGCACGAGCGGCCGATGTCCGCCGTCGTCGTCGGTGTGCCCAAGTTTTGGACCCACAGGGGCGCCGAGCCAGGCGCCGTGGCGTTGAAGCCGTACACCATGTTGTGCATGGTGCTCACGAAGAGCCCCGTGGTGGTCCTGCGGGGCGCGCGCGCGGATTGCATGCGGTGCGCCAGCGCGACTCGCCGCACGGAAGCTTCACATGTGTGCAAGTCATTGCAATGGCAGGACACGCCTGGCAATGCAACATGTAGGACTATGTGATAACAAGAAGCAGAGACAAAGTTAGTGTGCTGGTGCACTGCGTGCGCTCTTAGTCAGGCCCAGAGCAGCCATCCCTGTGTTGACATGACACACGCAGCCTGCCATACCACAGCTTGCCGACAGAGTACCACCTACAAGTGAGTCATGCATGCCAGCATGCGCTCAGTCCTGCAGCCACTATGCGGCAGTCCAGTGAGAGGGCTGGGCGCACCCCTGCGGGAACGCGACGTTGGTCTTGATGAGCGGCTGGCTGTAGATGGAGCCCTGGACCTGGTACTGGGCCACCAGCCCGAAGTTGGGCCCCGCCACGGCGGCCGGGGTTAGCACCGCCTCGTACGGGTTGTTGAAGGACCGCGAGTTCGTATACCCGTGCGTCAGCACGCTGATGGGCGCTGCGCGCCAGGCCAGACCGTGGGGTCAGCGATGCGCACTAATACATGCATGCGTGCACGCCGGAGGCCACTCTGCGCACTTCCGACTGGCACAGGCTTTCCTGGGCCATCAGGCACGGTCTGAGCGATCCTACCGCCAAGGGCCTTGCATGCAGCACATAGCACGCCCAAAAGGTGGGCCTAGCATGCCGATGGGTGCGCTGTCCCACTGTGAAGGCAAGCCCACCGACTGCTGGGGCAGGCCTTGAGGGACCCAGCAGGCCAGTAGCCAGCCCGTTGCGGTAGGCAGGCACACACAGACCTACATGTACATGCCTGGTGAGGTCCAGCAAACAGATGCGTGCTGTCGCAGCCATTGCACGGCCGCCTCGGCGCCTTGCAAAGTAGAACAAGAATGCAGGGAAGCGAGCGGGCGCCCTTGCTGTGTGTCTAAGAGCACCATGGTGCAGCAGCAGGAGCAGGGGCGCGCACCGCCAGGCGCAGGCGGCGGCGGCGGCGGGGTTGGTGGCGGTGTGGGTGCGGCGACAAACTGCGCGCGGCAGCAAAATTTTCACAGACATGCCCGGTGGGTTAGGGATCCACACCATGCAGCGCAGAGCTACCAAGCAAATGGCTCAGGGAGAGGTCGCATGCATGGCGGGTCTGCAGGCCCAGATGACCAAAGGCGTGAGCCTGAAAGCATGCGAAGCACAACAACACACGTGCACGACGGCAGTGGTGCAACCACAGGCGGGTGCGCTGCGACAGGCTGGGGGCCGCACCGGCGGCGGCGGCGGGCTCGGCGGCGGCGACGGCGGCGGCGGCGGGCTGGGGGGCGGCGGCGGCGGCGGCGGCGGGCTCGGCGGCGGCGGCGCGGCGGTCACGATGGACAGCGCCGAGATGATCGGCTGGTCCAGCACCGGGTTGAACGAGAGCGCGAGGCTGGAGCCTGTGGCTGCTATAGTCACGGAGAACGTGGACGCCCAGTGCTGGTTCCCCCTGCCGGGCGCGCGCCCACCTCGTGACGAGAGCGCGCGTGACGGTGACCGAGCCTGCGAGGCTGAACAGAGCAGGCTGTGGCAGCGGCGCGCCCAGGCTGCGCGCACCCGGCCAGGTACAGCGGGTCGTAGGACGGGAAGACGGTGACGCCGTTGATGACGATGTCGAACACGCGCGTGTACTTGGTCGTGAAGTAGGGCTGCGCGCGCGGCAGTCGGTATCAGGAGCCAAAGGCGCCGCGCGCGGCAGCGGGGCGCTGCGCGCGCGGGACGCGAACGCCCCGAACCAGGCTGTGGACGCGCACGAGGGCCGCAAGCAAGGGTTAGGGTTAGGGCGTGCCTCTTGGAAGCAGAGCGTCACCGTATAATAGCTGCCGGGCGTCGTGCCAGGGAATGTGCCCGCAAGCGCGGCGCCCTGCAGCCTGCGCGCGCGCGCGGCCTGCATTGAAAAGGAGACCTCGTTGAAAGTGCCGCCATACGCGCCCACAGCGGGGCCCGCACATGGACTGATATACAAACATGTCGTCCGCTGGCGCGGCTCCGGTGACGGGCGTGGGGTCGTAGTATGTGCTGTACGTTTTTGCCGGGAAGTAGGCCGCCCACGCGTTGGACCAGGTGTGCCCCTGCCGCGCGGCGCGCCCGCCGTGTGCGCAGCGGCCGAGCGCGGCTAGCATGCTGCAGGACCCCTACCCTATCATATACCCTAGCCATATACCCCAGGCTACCCTGCCCTAGCACGCAGCAGCGCGCCTTGCCTGCATGCATGCATCCAGACGCATGGGGCAGCTGACCGTTGATCATACGGCCTTGGAAGCAAAGACGCCAGGACTAATATTCACACGTATCTCACACACAGCACTTGGCAAGCGGCGGCATGAGGATGGCCTGCATGCACGCTTTGCAGGTGCACAGAGCAGAACGCTTGACACATGCGGCTGCTGGCCTGGAGCCCAGCCACCCTACCCCAACCCACCAGGCTGTCGGTGTACGAGGGGCTGGACGGGTTGGTGATGCCCAGGTTGACGCGCACGATGTCCTTGCCTAAGCTCGTGCCTGCGCGCCCGCATGGCTTCAGCGCCGTACTGGCGGCCACTACAGAGCCAGCACAGCCTGCGCACAAGGGAAGCATGCCCGCAGGAGCAGCGAGGGGCTGCGCAGCCATCTTGCCGCGGCCAAGGCAGGTGCCATATGCAGCCAGGACAGAGTCAGTACTTCATGTTGCACAAGCGAGGCAGTGGTGGAGAGACAAGGCACCTGCTGCTGCGGGCGCCGGCGCCGGGGCGTTGGGGGCAGCCACGACTTGCGGGCTGGGCGCCGCGCTGGCGGGCGCAGGCGCGCTGGCGCCCGGCGCGGGCGCGCCGGCGCTGGGCACAGGTACGCTGGCAGCCTGCAGACGCCCACAAACAGCTCATGCTATGTAGCATACCTGTCCAGCACATGTCATCACTACTCCATAGGCGGCGTCATGACCAACCTGATCTTCACCTGAATCAGAACATACATAACAAGGTGTCAAGGCTGTCACATGCCCCAGCTTGGAAACATGAGTATAATATCAGCGGGGAAGCCAGAGCGAGGAACATTTCTTATAGATCGCCGTCAGACCTGCGGTGCGAGGGCAGGCGCGGGCGCGGGCGCCAGAGGCGGCGCCAGCGGCGACGGCGGCAGCGCTGTCTGGATGGCGACCGCGCACACCAGGGGCTGGTCGGCCAGCGCCTTGAAAGCAATTACCATGCTGGAAGCCTGAGCAGCCACCTGCGCGCGCGCCGCAGCGGCTGGCATGCAATGCAGCGCACCAGCGCACCAGCGCACGCAGGCGCGCCGCCCACATGAGTGGCGCGCCATGATCGTGGCCTGCGCCGCGCGGTGTTTGCCGCCGGCGGCCGCGAAGGGGTCGTAGCTGGCGAGCACGGTGGCCGCATCGATCTGCACGTTGAAGACGCGCGCGCCCGCCACCGACCAGTAGACCTGCGCATAGCGCGCGGCCGCGTGTCAGCTCTCGCGCGAACGCGCCTGTGGAGCGCAAATGCGCCTGCGGAGCGCGCGTGGCCTCTGGTCCTCAGGTGCAGCAAGTCTGCCCAGCTGATGCAGAACTTCCCCGAGGAGGCGCGCGCCTCGGTGAAATAAAGGGTGACCTGGTACCAGCCGCCCTTGGTCACGCCCGGGAACGTGCCCGCAAACGCGGTGCCTTGCAGGGCGGACTGGTAGATGAACGCGTCATCCGCGGGCACAGCATTGGCCACGGCCGCGGTGGACGCGTAAGGGCTCACGCCCGCAGGGAAGTAGGCGGCCCAGCTGTTGGCCCACGTGAAGCCCTGGCCGCGCGCAGTATACGGATAGTCACCTCAGGCCCGCGCGCCTCGCGGCGCCCCAGCCAGAGCTCGGGCATGCGGCAGGGGCGGCACGCGCGGCGCGGCGGGCAGCAGGCGCGGTGCGGCCGCACCAGGCTGTCCGTGTAGGTGGGGCTGGCAGGGTTGATGATGCCGACGTTCACGCGCGCGATGTCTGTCGGGGTGAAGCTCGCGGCTGCAGCGCACCGCCCGCTGACGTCTCAGGCGCTCAGGATCTACACAAGTGCCACTTGTGCGCGCCGCTCAGGGCCACGCGGGCGTGGCAGCGGCCGAGGGCTGAAGCAGCACCACAGGGAGGGTTAGGGCACGGGCGGCGCACCGGGAGCAGGCGTGGGCGCCCAGGCAGACGCCGCGGGTGGGGGCACAGGCGGCGGCGCCGCCGGGGTCGGCGCGACCGCGGCGGGCGGCAGGGCTGGCGGCGCTGCGGGCGCGGGGCTCTGCGCGAGCGCGGGCGCAGCGAGCGTGAGCGAGGGCGCTGGGCTCGTGGCGCGGGACGTGGGCGCTTGCGCTTGGGGTGCAGGTGCGGGCACTGGCACGGTGGCAGCTGGCACTGGCACGGCGGCTGCGGGTGACGCTGCAGGGCTGGCAAGGGGAGGCGCCGACGGCGCTCCGAGGCTGGCGTTTGGCGCGGGCGCGGGGACCAGGCTGGAAGCACTTGGGGCGGGCGCTTGCACCGTGGCAGCTGGCGCGGGCGGCGGCGCAGCCGGCGATGGCGCGAGGCTGGACAGCGGCGCGCCGGGCGCGAGCGCGGGCGCCAGCGCTGCAGCTGCTGGCGCAGGCACGGGAACGGGCGGCGGCGCGAGCGGCGCGGGCGCGGCCGTTGTCGGGGGCGCAGCCGCTGCGGCTGCGGGCGCTGGTGTGGGCGCCGGTGCCGAGCTGGTCATTGTCGGCGCCGACGTGGGCGCCAGCGCTGGGCTTGCCAGTGCGGGCGCGGATGTGCCTGCGCATGCATGCAGTTGTCGTTCATATTGCGCAGGTACGTCTGTCGGCGCACGGCAGGGTGCAGCTTGGCATAGTCGTGCGCGTGTGACATGCATTGAGCAGCACCATGCCTCGCATACCAAGCACGCGAGGCGTTGCGCTTCCGCGTGGCGCGAGCAAGCCGTGTCTTGGCAGGTGACATACAGTGCGGCGGCGGGCCTCGCCTGGGGCGGGCGCGGGCGCGGGCGTGGGCGGCGCCGCCAGGTAGACGGCCACGCCGCTGAGCAGCGCCTGGTCCTTGGCGTAAGTGAAGCTGATGGCGAGCTGGGAGCCGTCGGGCGCCGGCGCCGCCACGGAGGCCGTCTGCCGCGCCGCACATGCAGGTTGCTGTGCTGCATGCTGCGGCCACGCAGTGCAGCAGGTGCGCAGCATGCAGGGGGCTAGGGTAGGGCGCGCCTGGGACGCGACACTGGTGGCAGTAAACGGCGCGCTGGCGTTGGCGATGATGTCAAACGGCGCCGGCAGCGCGGGCAGCCCGCCGTTGAACGCCCAGGAGAAGCTGCGCGAGCCGGCCGCGGCCCAGAAGGTCTCGCAGAAGTACAGCATGGCCACGAGCGGCGTGCCCGGCGCGACGCCGGCCAGCGGCAGCACCGCCTTCAGCCAGTGCCCCTGGATCGAGGTTTGGTACAGCGGGTAGTCCGATGGCGCGGCACTTGCGATCGCGCGCGTGCTGACAGGCCCCTTGCCGCCGGTGGTGCCAAAGTAGAGAGCGTCATTCGCTGTGAAGACGTTGCCTGCAAGGTGTCGCTCGGGTCAGGCTCAGACGATGATTTTTGTGATCTATTAAGCAAGAGACAAGAAGTATGCTTGTCCGCGCCGTGAGCGCCAGAGCAAGCACTGCCTCACCTGCGGCGTCTGTGAAGGCGGAGCCTCCAGCATTGATGGCCAGAAGGGCAGGCGCCGCGGCGCCGGGCGGGGCTGCGCAGCCGGGCAGTGAACCATCAACGTCGCCGGCGCATTGGAAGTATCAAGTCACGCTGTGCTGGCTTGCAGAAGGTGCAGGGCGTAGTCGTGGCGCACCTGTTATCACGGGGGCCTGCTGGAGCAAGCTGCGCTGCCCGCGAACGCGCTGGCTATCAGCGGCGGATGTGCCGTGCACGAGGCAAGCTGCAACTATGCACAGCAGAGAAGCACCACGTCCCGTGGTGGTCCCTGATCGAGCACGGTTAGAGGGTGAGCAACTCATGGTGCAGAAATTGGTCTCCAACACGTCTCGTACGTCTCGTGCAATGCGGAATCGAGATGCAAGCTTCGTAACCCCTTGAAAGGGGTCGGGGTCGGCGTTAGCAGGTAGGGGCCCATTCGGTCTCTCTTTCGCGGCATCATCAACAAACATGCTTTTAACCAGATACACGCTAGCACTGCTCCACACAGACACCTGCACCTGCTTGTACCATGCTGAGAGTATGCTTGCGGGCAGGTCCTCTCATATACTTGCTGAGACTGTGCTGCCAGTGCAAAACAGTTTGCACGGCCCCAATGCCACCTCTTTCTGACAAATGCGTGGGTGACACTCTGAATGCAATTGCCACTTTCTCATTGGCCGTGGTGTAGTGAAAAGCACATGTGCACTCATTGCATCAGCAGAGTGCGTACTGCGCTTGCACGCAGCACAAAGCTGCAGCCATACGTTGCTGACTCATAACTGCGAGGAGCCCCTTGAGAGGACCAGGGCACGATAGGACTCACATGCTCTTTTACATCATGAATTCAGGCGTGCACTGCATGCACAGCTAGTGTTCACCTCTGCCGTTCACTTGCCAAAACCCAACAGCAGCTGGCAGCAAGACAGAGCTGCTTCCCAGCGTAAAAAGATGGACTACGGCAGTCGCGCTTCCCATGCAAGAGGCCGGCAAGGGGCCCTGTCGCCGCGCATCAGGCTGGCTGGGCCGCGTGCAGGCGCGCCTCCAGCGCATGGATCTTGGCGTCCTTCAGCCGCAGCAGCTGCTCCAGCTTCCGCGTCTTGGCCTCCAGGATCTGCGCGCGGGCAGGCGCCCGCGCGTGGGTGTGGTGCTCGCAGGGGCCGACCCCCGCATGGCCTCCAGGATCTGAGCGCGGGCAGGCGCATGCGCGCGTGCGTGCAGTGCCCGCAAGGGCCGACCTCCGCATGGACCCAGGACGTCCGCGCGCTGCAGCGGTTGTGCAAAGAGCGAGCTCTGCGGCTTGAGCTCCAGTGCCTACCACAGCGTACTAAGGGCGGCTCAGTGTGCCTGCAGTATACAGTCAAGGCGCTACCGGCCTTGCTCATCGCCGCAGGTCTGCACATCGATGCGAGCAGTCGCTGGAGCTTGTTCACGGCATCCTGCCTCAGTCTGGAAATGACGTGGCAACTAGCCACCCTGCGTAGTGCGTCTGCGTGCATGGTCGCTGCTTTGCAAGGTACCCTCACATCACAGCATATCAAGCGCATGAGCGCACAGCCATGCTGCACCGGGCGAGCCGCGCCTCATTCAGCTCGCGCGTCTCGTGCAGCTCCAGCAGCGCATGGCGCAGCTCGTCGGCGGCCTGCGGGTCCGCGGGGCCGCCGGCCACGCCCGCGCCTGCCGCGCCGGCCCTGCCGCGCGCGCCGGCCGGCGCGCCGTCGCCGCCGCCGCGCAGCAGCTTCAGCAGCCCGCCGCCGCCGCCCGGGCGCAGCGTCACGCGCGCGGCGGCCGTCGCGGCGGCGGGCGGCGCCGCGCCGGCCGCAACGCCAGCATCCGGGTCGCGCGCTGGGGCTTCGGCCGGCGCGGTGCCGCACTGCAGGCAGGCCTGGCCCTGTGCGGGGCACGGCGGTGAGTCACGCCGGAGCGCCAAGCGTACAGCAACTGCTATATGGCGCCGCCGTGCAGCGACAGGCGTCACGCCGGAGTGGGCCTGGCGCCGCGCAAGCCTGCCAGCTCGCCTGGCAGCCGCCCGGCCGGCAGCAAGCGCACTGCCAGAAGAGAGCACACCTGCGCAGCCGGCTCGTCGCCGGCCGCGCCGGCTGGCTCAGTCAGCTGGCGTTGCCGCTCGGCGTGCTCCGCGATGCGCGCGCGCACGAGCTTGAGCACGCGCTCGACCGCGCCCGGCTCGCACAGCGCGACCGCCTCGCACTCGGCCCGGGCCACCACAAAGCCCAGGCGCCGGAAGACGCGCGCGTTGAGCGTGCTCCAGTTGTAGAGCTTCTGCGCCAGCCCGTGCGCGCCGCTGCCGCCCAGCGCGACTTGTCGTTGTGTTTGGGGTGCTTATCCAGGCCTTTTTGCGGGTCGAGGCTCGCGCAGGGGCGCCTGGTAGGGATAGTTCCACTGCGGCTGTGCCAATACAGCTGCACAGCATGCGCACGGCAAAGTCTGGTTTGTGGTTAGCCAATAGCTGTTCTTGGGCATTTCGTGTGGTGACTACACAAGCTTGAGCAAGCTGCAGCCTGTCGCAGGCGTGGTGCTTGAAGTGCTGGCAGAGGTGTATATAAAAAGATGTTGCACAGTGATGAGACGCACACGCTTGCTGCACACCTGTAGTTGTGCAACTCCACGAGCTTCGGAAAGTAGTGGTGCACCACCTCCGCGGTCAGCACTGCGAGCGCAGCGGCCTGTCAAGACTCCCCTGCTGCCACGCCCGGCGCGCGCCCCTCAGGAGGAGGCGCCGCACCTCCGTCCGCAAAGTCGCGCGCTATGCTGCGCTTTGGCCGCGACAGCGGTATGCTGTCGACCTGGCGCTCCGGGACGCGGATCAGGTCCTGTCTCGCCCAGCCTCTCTGACACAGCTCGGCGCTGCACCAGCAGCGCGGCGGGGCCGCACCCACGTGTACAGCGCCTGCAGCTCCTCCTCCTTACAGTCCATGCAAGCAGGCGCGCAGCATTCAGGCGCGCGGTTGACCTTCTTCAGGCTTTGCGCAACGCCGCAACAGGCTCGATGGCAACGTGGTAATCTGATAAGGGCGTCGGTGAAGGCCTGTTGATCGGTGGCACGGCTGTGAAGCAGAGGAGTGCACTAGGGTCTCCTGCCCAACCACCCAGCCAAGCACACCTGCTGAGGCAGCACCAGTCGACCGATGTGCAGACCCACTTTGCTCCGCCGCATCCCCATTTGTGTGCCACCAGTGCGGGCGCTGCACGCGGGCGCAATGGCCAGCTCCCCGGCACTCGGCACCATCAACGCCAGCGTCTGTGAGAACGGCCTGGGCATCATCAGCATCAACCGGCAGCGGGCACTGAACGCCATGAACCTCGGTGCGAGTGGCCCCTCGAACACCTGCTGCTTGCAAGCATGCGCTGTGCGCTGCACTGATTTTTTAAGGACGCCAGGCCCTGCTCTCTGACACGCCCTGCACGGCAGATATGGACGAGGCGTACCACGCCGCGCTGCGGGCCTTTGCTGGCGGGGCCGCGCGGGCCGTGCTCGTGGAGGGCCTGGGCGGCCGCGCGTTCTGCTCAGGCATGCGAAAACCCCAGCGCCGGACCCTGCGGCCTGACAGCAGTGCTGTGCTAAAGGCCTGGGCAGGCGGCTAAGGCTGCGCGCACGCAGGCGGCGATGTGAAGAGCGTGCGCGCCGCGGTCTTGGCCGACCCCTACCCTGACGCGCCGCCCCCGAGCCACCCTGCCGCCCGGGCGCGTGGCCACCTCTCGCCCTATCGCCTTCACCCTGTAGCCACCCCGAAGTAACAGCAATAAAAGCGAATACAGCAATAAGATGCGAGTGCTGGCTTCACATGACTCAGGAGCAGGAGTGTGGTGTACGGCGCGTCAAGGAGCGCCCCCCGCTGCATGACGTGCGACCCGGCAACCCGCTGTTGCGTGCCGAGCAGGCCCTCCCTGGTCGTGCTAGCTCATGGACGCCATGCTGCCCCCACGGCGCACATCCCGTCAGGCCATACACCCGCGGCCGTGCAGGTCTTCCAGGCGGAGTACAACCTGATGTGCGACATTGCCAGCTGCCCCGTGCCCTACGCGGCGCTGTGCGACGGCATCTGGATGGGCCTGGGCGTGGGCCTGGCAGTGCATGGCGACGTGCGCGCCTCTCCGTGAGCCTCGCCACTGCATGCCTTGCCTCGTGCGGCTCTGGGCGGGGCAGCATGTGGAGGGCCCTGGCATGGGGCACGCGGCGCGCGGCAGTACGCAGGCCACGTCCATGCCTCACACTCACCGCATGCTCTTCGGTGTGTCTTCATCAGCTCTTTGCGGCACTTGCAGTCCTGACAGCTGGACCGCAGCGAACGAGGCCACTTTGCTTGGCTGCCCCTGTATGCCTCGATGTTTGTGAAGCCCACCAGCCCGCAGTTGATGGCAGCAGCAGCTGCATTTCTCTCGTGGTTGAGGCATAGCCGCAAGGGCATAGGCTTATGCCGCAGGTGCGCGTGGTCACGGAGGGTACCCTGTTTGCCATGCCCGAGTGCGCCATCGGCCTGTGGCCGGACGTCGGCTTTGCGCTGCCGGCCGCGCGCGCGCCCGGTGCGTGGTTCATAGCAAGGCTTATCCATGAGAGCCTTTTGCCGCCCATAACAGCACTGGTGTGACCTGTGTGTCCATTGTGCGCGACTTAAACCTGTGATCGTTCCCAGTTTTTTTTTCGTAGAGCCGCATGCGGGGTGGGTGCCGGCCTAGGGGTTTGCACATGCACCAGCCCTGTCCGCCTGGCCCCGCAGGCGCGCTGGGGCTGTACCTGGCGCTGACGGGCGCGCGCCTGACCAGCCCGGCCGACCTGCTGCACGCGCGCCTGGCCACGCACTACGTGCCGCGCGCCGCGCTGCCGCGCCTGCGCGCCGCGCTGGCTGCCGCGCCGCTGCCCGCGCCGCGCCGCGCGCCGCAGGCGCCGGCGCCCGCGGCGGCCGGTGCCAGCGGCAGCGCCCGTGGGGCCGCCTTGGGTGCGGCACCTCCTTGTGAATGAGGTCGGGCGCGGTCTCTTTGGAGCCGGTTTGGATGGCCTGCTGCTGCAAACGTGCACAAGCAGTGCGCGAACCGATGCACTGCAAAGCCAGGCGTCTGCCGCTGACCGGTACGGCCTGCCCCCGCAGACTCTGCGGCCTCCGGAGACGGCGGTGGGGCCACGTCTGCTGTAGACACCGCGGCCGCCGCAGGCCCAGCGGCCAGCGGGCCCGGCGGGGAGCCGGCACCGGCCGTCGGCGAAGCGGGGGCGGCGGGCGGCGCGGAGGCGGACGCGCTGGAAGCGGTGAGGTCTGTTGTCGCCGAGTTCCAGGTGAGCAAGCACAGGTGCCATACACGTACCCTATCCTTACCCTAAACATACCCCGTTTCAGGTGAACAGTCTTGTGCACATCGGTGTCCTGTGCCATACAGCCAAAGCCAAGCCAGGGCAGCCCATTGCAAGCCAGCCCAGCCCAAGCCCCGTGCTAGCTCTCCGCATCATCTGCGGTGCGCGTTGCCTCGCTCCAA
>JAABUV010000661.1_pt1 | contig 52553 bp, 41 predicted proteins | sample 5559971 | NCBI WGS metagenome assembly JAABUV01 (sample SAMN10711881, study PRJNA513362) | rock metagenome | isolation source: Antarctica rocks | place: Antarctica: Victoria Land, Knobhead nord | collected 2015-12-19 | reverse complement strand
CACCCACCCACGGGATTCGAGCGTGGTCGAGAAGGTGATCTCGATCTCCGGGCCGCTCCGGGCCTCCAGCGCATTGCTCACAAGCTGGTCGAGCATCGAGCGGAGGTGGACGCCGTTCCCCCGGATCGTCGGGACTGGCGACAGGTCGGTCGACCAGGTGACGCCCGCGAGCCCGCCCTCACGCTTCGACTCGACGTAATCGGCGACCAGGCGGTCCAGTGCAATCCGGTCCTCGCCGATGTTGGTGATCGGCCGGGTGTAGTCGATCAGCCGGCGGGCGACTGAGGCCGCCTCCATCGCCGTCGTGATGATCATGTCGGCCAGGACCGCGGGGTCGACCGGGGCGGTCATCGCGAGCTTGAGCCGGAGGATCTCGGCGTTGCTGACGATCGCGCTGAAGGCGTTGATGACGTGGTGGCCGACGCCCGAGGCGAGGTGCCCCAGGTCGTTCAAGGCTTCGGGGGCCTCGGATTCGTCGATCTCGTACATGGCCGCCCTTCGTCGCCGGGAATCGGGTAGAAATGGGGACACCGGCCCGACGAGGGGGCGCGGCCGGTCGGTCGGCGGGCCGGATCAGCGGATCACCCGGGCCTCGACCCAATCGGCGTGGTCCTGGACGTCGCCCCGCTCGCCGAACTCGGTGATCAGGATCAGGACCCGGGCCCCGGAGACGTCCACGTCGACGGCCCGAGGCGGCTCGCCCGGGGTCATCGGCGGCGACGCGAAGGAGACCTTGTCGTCGACCCGGATCTTGAAGACCACGTTGCCCAGTGGCCCGGCGCGGTCGTCCAGACCGATCAGGGCCTGGAATCGCTTCGAGCCGGGCTCCAGCTTGTACGCCAGGAGGGTCCGGCTCTGGGTCCCTAGCCCCCGGTCGAACGACCGGCCTCCGAGGCGGAGCGCCTCGCCGGAGACGCTGGCGTTCCGCCGGTAGGGCCTCGTCGGCCCGACATACGCTTCATATTGCGTGCCGTTCGCCTCGCGGTCCGAGAGATAGGCGACCGAAGCGTTGAGAACATGGACCTTGGTTAGCTCGCCGATCGGGAGCCGGACCTCGGCTTTGAACCGGGTGGTGGCAACGAGTTGCCCACGCTCGACCCTGACGCCGGTCGCGCCCAGCCTCGACCCGTCGACGAGGGTCAGCTCCAGGTAGGGCCCCTCGGGCCTCCGGTAATCGACCTGGCCCGGGGCGAACCCGAGGGCGACGACCCCCTTTCGCTCCAATTCCACCCGGCCAGTGGCGGGCTGGAACGAGAGCTTCTTATCGTCCAGGCCGGCGAAGAGCCCGGGGAGCCGGTCGCCGTTGGAGAGCCAGAGCAGCTCCGCGTCGCGCGGCTCCGAGCGGATCTTTGCCACCAGGGCGTCGACCGCCTCGGGCTCGGTCGGGGGCGTCAGGATCAGGCCGAGGATCGAGTCCAGGGGAATCGCCAGGTTCCCCAGAGCGAACGACTGGACGTCGAGGTCTCGCTCGCCGGCCGGCCCGATCACGCTCCGGGCGAGCCGGTCGCCATCGGGGAAGACGACCAGACCCCCCTCGTTGGTCAGCGGGGGGGAGGCCCCCTCGCGGGTCAGCTTGACCAGGCGGTCGAGCGGGATCATGCTGTCAGGGTCCTGGCCGTTGACCAGGATCAAGCCAGCCTCGGTCCCGAGCCGGATCTGCCGGACCTGGCCCGAGGCGGTCGAGCCGTCGGTCAGCAGCGCCGTGAAGGTGGGGTCGGAGGGGACGGTCGCCCCGGCCGACGGCACCCGGTCCTCGCCGGGCGCGAGGCCCGGGGTGACGGCCAGGCTTCCCAGGGCCAGGACGAAGGCGATCGGTCGGATTCCGGGCATCGACGTGGCGACCCTTCGCGTCATCGTTGAAAGATCGGAAGGTAGTTGTTGGGCATCTGGAGGATGATCAGCGCCATGGCCGTGCCGTATTCGTGGCAGATCGAGTCCTGCCAGTAGCCGGCCGGGAGCTGGCGACGGACCAACTCGTCGCGGATCGCCGGGTACCAGGCGTCCCAGTCGTCGCCCCCCCGGATCCACATGGCTTGGGCCGCGTAATAGTGACCATAGTAGTAGTGGCTGTAGCGCTGGCCGAATTTGATCTCGGGCATGAACTGCTTGAGGTAGTCGACCCCGCGCTTGACCTCGTCGGCGTCGTAGACCGCGGCGCTGAAGAGGGCGACGACCCCGGCGGCCGAGCGGGGGAAGGCGCTGGCGCCCCCCTGGATCATGTAGCGAAACCCGCCGTCGGCGTTCTGAGACTGCTTGACGTAGCGGATGCAGGCGTCGACGGTCTCCTTGGGGACGAACAGGCCGGCGTTCCGGGCGGCCCGGAGGGCGTTGATCTGGCAGATCGTCACCGACAGGTCGGCGTCGCGTTTGACCGGCTGGTAACGCCAGCCCCCCTCGGCGTTCTGGGTGTCGATGATCAGCCGGACGGCGTTGGTGAGTTTCTCGCGGAGTTCGGGCTTGCGCGACATCCCGTAGGCTTCGGCGAGGAAGAGGGTGCCGAAGCCGTGCGAGTACATCGGCCCGTGGGTCCCGGCGTTGGCCACGGTGATGAAGCCCGAAGGGGCGGTGTTGTCCATCACGTACTGCAACGCCTTGTCGATCTGCGAGCCGAACGGGCCCCGCCCCGGGCTGGAGCCGTTCCCCATGAAGGCCAGCCCGGCCAGGCTGGTGACGGCGATGTTGCCCCGATAGGCGCCCGAGCCGTACGAGCCGTCGGAGTTCTGCTGCTTGGCGAGCCAGGCCAGCCCGGACTCGATGGCGCGGTCGGTCTCGGGGGTGACCTGCTCGGCCGCGTTCTCTGGGACGTCGCCGCGGCGGGGCTCGCCGAAGCCTCCCGGCTCCTTCTGCGGGGCGGCGGCCTTGGCCGGCGCCGGGGCCGGTTCCTGGGCCGGGGCCACCGATGCCAGCCAGGCGGCGGCGAGCAGGGCGGCTGGACCAGATCGCTTCGCGGGGATCGTCGGCATCGGCGTCACTCCTCCCGGGTCGCGGACTTCTTGCCCAGCGACAGGTAGTACAGCCGGATCAGGTCGGTCTTGGTGGGCAGCGGGTGCTCGTTCATGACGTTGGCCATCTCGTCGCGGAACTGCGAGGGGAGCTGGCCCCAGATTTCCTTGGCGATCTCGTTGGGGTTCGGCGGCGGCTGGCGGGGCTTCTCGGGCCGGGACGGGCTGGCCCCCTGGGCCGTGGCGCCGGGCTGGTTGCCCTGCTGGCCCGGCTGGTCGCCGGGCTTCTTCCCCTCGCGGATCATCTTCATGCCTTGCGACTGGCTGGGGGCGTTCTTGAGCTGCTCGATGAGCTGGTCAAGGTTCTTGACGATCTCGGTCTGCTGCTTTCGGGTCTGCTCGCCGGTGTCGGGCTGGCCCAGGCGTTCCTCGACGTCGCGCATTTCCTTGATGACCTGGCCGAGCGGGCCGCCCTCCTCGTCCTTCTTGTCGCGGCCTTTCTTGGGCTTTTCCTTCTTGCCGGTGAGCCCTTCGAGGAGCTTGTCGAGATCCTTCTCGCCCCCCTTGAGGTCGTCTGGCTGCTTGTCGTCGGGCTTGGGAGGCATGGGGTCGCCGCCGGGGCCGGGGCCGCCGGGCTTCTTGTCCTCGGGCGCGGGGGCGTCCTTGGTCTGGCCGAGCCCTTCGAGGAGCTTGTCGAGCGCCTGGTCCTTGGGGGCGACGGCGGCGGGGTCCTTGGCCTTGTCGGCGGCCCCGGGCTTGTCGCCAGCCTTGGACTCGTCGAGCTTTTCGAGGAGCTTCTCCAGCCCCTCATCCTTCTTGTCCCCGTCCTGGGCGAGGCCGGGGGCGGCCCAGCCGAAGGCCAGCGAGGCGGCCGTCAGGGTCGCGGCGATCCACGATCGGGCGCTGGTCATGGTCATTCCTCCCCGTCGTCCTTCTTGGGCCGGGTCAGGTCGCGGACGAGGTCGGCCAGGGCCCCCTGATCCTCGTGGAGCTTGTCGCGCTCGGCGGTCTGCTCGGGGTCGAGTTCCTTCTGGCGGCGGGAGAGCTCGTCGAAGGTGTCGGTCCGCTCATTGATTTCCTGCTGGAGCGATCGGAGCATCTTGATCTGGGCCGAGGCCGGGATCCCGTCGCCGCCCCCCTTGGGGCCGCCCTGCCCCGCCCCGCCCTCACCGCCTCCGGGCTGCTGGCCCCCCTTGGTCTTGTCGGGCTTGAGCGAGTCGATGAGCTGCCCGAACCGGCCGGCGGCGAGTTTCTCGGCGCGGACGGTGGGGTCGTCGGTCTTGAGGGCTTGGAGCCGCTGGGCGGCGTCCTCCATCGACCGGGCGGCCTTCTTGAGCGTGAGGCCAAAGACGGGGGCTCCCTCGCCGAGCCGGTCGGTCAGCTCGGCGACCTCGTCCTTGAGTCCGAGCTGGACCCGGCCCAGCTCGCGGACGCCGGTCCGTTGTGCGAGCGTGAGCTTGCCGCCGCCCTCGGCGCGGGACTTTTCGTAACGGGTGGTCTCCTCGACCATTTGATTCTGGCGTTCGCCGACCGACTTGAGGGCGTCGGCCATCTTGGCGATCTGCTCCATGGCGAGCTGGTCCTCGGCCTCTTTCCGGGCGTCGGCGACTTCCTGCTGGGCCTGCTTGAGGTCTTGCAGGGCTTCTTCCTCGTCCGCCTCGGCCTGCTCGCCCTGGTCCTGATCCATGTTCCCCTGGGCCTTGGCCATGGCGTCGGCGGCCTTCTGCCCGGCCTTGACGCCCCCCTCGTTGTTGAGCTTGGCCAGCTTCTGGATCTGCTTTTTGAGATCGTCCTCGATCTTCTTCTGCTCCTTGGCGAGCTGCTTGAGCTGGTCGGCCCGCTTCTGGGGGTCGGGCTCCTGGCGGGCCTGCTGGGTCTTCTTGAGGTTGGCGGCCTGCTGGGCCCGGAGCTTCTTGAGGTCGGCCTCGGCGGCCTTGAGCTCGGCGACGAGCCGGGAGAGCTCGCGCTCGCGGCGGTTCTCGATCTCGTCGAGCATCTGCTTGAGGTCGCGGCGGGCCTGCGCCTGGCCGGCCTGGGCCTGGCCCATCTGGTTCTTCTCGAGCTGCTCGGCGGCCTCGCCCATCTTGGCGCCGGTGGCCTGCTTCCGGGTCTTCTCGGCGGCGTCCTTGAGGGCCCGGGCGGCCAGGGGGTCGGACGGCTCCAGCTTCTTCGACATAACGTCGAGCTTGGATTCGAGCTTGCCCAGCGACTCGGCGATTTCCTTCTGGCGGGCGGCGAGGTTGCCCAGTTCGGCCTTCTGCTCGGGGGTCAGGGCGTCCTGCGACTTGCCCATCATGTCGGGCTTGCCGGCGGCCTCGGCCGCCTGCTTCATCGCCTGCTCCTGCTGGCCGAGGAGTTGCTTGGCCTCCTTCACGGCGCCCCGGACGGTGTCGAACTGGCCGAGTTCGGCCAGCATGTTCTGGAGTTCCTCGACGATCGCCTTCTGGTTCTTCTCGGCCTCGGCCAGTGCCTGTTTGGGCGCGGGGGATTGGTCCTTCGGGGCCTGACCGGGCTTCTCGCCGCCGGCCTGGTCCTGGGGCTTGGGGCCCTCGGGCTTCGAACGACCCTTCGGCTGGCCCGACTGGGCCTTCGGCTGGCCCGATCTGGCCTGGCCGCCCTTGGCCGCCTCGGCCCTCGGGGCGTCCTGGCCCTTCGGGACGTCACCGGGCTGGTCGGGGTCCTTGGGATCCTGCCCCTTGCCGTCGGGCCCCTCGGGCTGATCCCCTTTCGGGTCGGCCTTCCGGGACGCCTGGCCCTTGGACTCCGGGTCGCCCGGATCCCTGGGGGGCGGGGCGACATCGGCACTCGGCTGGGGCTCGGCGGCTTCCGGCTTTCTCGAGGGGTCACCCGCCTGGGGCTGGTCCATCGCCTTGTTGGCCTTGGAGAGCGACTGCTCGGCCGGGCCAAGGTTCCGGTCCTTGATCCGCTGGACGGCCTCCTGGAGCCGGGCGACCTGGCGGTCGACGTCGGGGCTCTCGGCCTTGAAATCGCGGGTGTCCTGCTGGAACTGGCGGACCTTCTGGTCGAGGCCGTCGGCGCGGTTGGTGACCCGGTTGTTGACCTGGCGCTGGATGATCTCGGCGTTCTTGACCTGGTCGCGGACGGGTCCGGGGAGCTTGTCGGTCTTGCCCAGGGTCCGGAGGGCGTCGTCGACGGGGGCCTTGGCCTGCTTCTGGATCGCCAGGATCCGGTCGGCCTCGTCGCGGATCGCCCGGAGCTGGTCCTCGCGCTGCCGGTCGATGTCCTCCTTGGAGGCGATCCGGAGCCTCATCTCGCGGCTCCGGCCGATGTTGGGGCCCTTCAGGTTGTCGAAGTCGCGGGCCTCGGCGTAGAACGTGACGATCGAGCCAGGCTGGAGATCCTTGAGGGTCGCGAGGTCCCAGCGGTGCCGGACCTCCTGGCGGCGGACCGGGCCGGACTCGCCGTGGGGCTCGGGGGCGGACCAGAGCGGGACGACCGACTCCTGAGTTGGCTCGGAGTGACCCGAGGCGACCTTGGCGACCAGCCGGACGAGCTGGATCCCGAAGTCGTCCTCGACGGTGAACTGGAGCGGGATGGTCGCCTCGGGGGGGACGTCGCGGTCGTGCGTCGGCTCCTCGACCGAGACCCGGGGGGCCTCGTCCCTGGCCACCCGGACGTCGAACCGGACGACCTCCTGGCTGGCGAAACCCTCGGTATCCTTCAGCTCGACCCAGATCGGCTGTGACTCCTTGGCCACGAACGCCGTGGAGATCGCCCGGCCGTTGTCGGCGACCTTCACCAGCTCCTTGGCCGCGGCCTCGCCCCGGCGGAGCGTGGCCGAGGCGATCGCCTTGTTGGCCCGGGCCTCCAGCTCGATCCGGGTCCCCTCGACCACCTTGATCTGGGTGTTGCCGGCCGCCAACTCCTGCGGCCGAAGCGCGGTGTACGCCGGGGCGACGATCCGGACGGTGGTCTTCTCCAGGGTCGGCGGCGGGACGACGGCGACCGGCCAGGGGGCGGTGACGTCGTCACCCGCCTCGACCGTGAACCGGAACGGCCTGGCGACCGACTCGACCCGGCCCCGGAAGGTCCCGTCCTCGGTGGGACGGAGCGGCTCGGTGGTCGCCTCGCCATCCTCATAAAGGAAGGTGACCCGGGCCGACGGCGGCATCCGCTCGCCCGGCGCGATGGCCACGGCCAGGGCGAACGGCATCCCTCGCGCGACCTTCCTCGGGGTCTCGGCCAGGACGGTTAAATGGGTGGTCTGCGGCCAGCGGTCGGGCCCGAACGGACGGAGGAGTCGGCGGAGAGCGATCCCGCTCAGGGCGGGCTCGACCGCGGCCACCGTGACCATCAGCGCCAGGATCGTGGAGGCCCAGCCGGCGGCCTTGAAGGCCGGGCGGTTGTCAGCCACCTGGCGGAAGTCGATCGACTCGACCTCGGCCAGCGTCTGCTCGACGGTGGCGTCGCGGAGGGCCTGCGAGCCATGGCGGTCGTCCTGGCCACGCTCAGCCCGGAGGAACTGCACGGTGCTGGCCAGCCGGTCGTTCAGGCCGGGCCAGCGATCCTCGATCCGGAGCGCGATGTCCAGGTCGGCGAACCGGACGACCAGCGGCATCACCACGCGCCGGAAGGCCAGCCAGGCCGCCAGGCCGACCACGCCGATCAGGAGAACCAGGCGGACCTCGGGCGTCAGGTGGATCAGCCAGTCGGCCACCCCCGCCCCGAGGACGGCCGCCGCCAGCCCGAAGGCCAGCCGGCTCAGCCCGTGGAGCACCAGGAGCCGACGCACCTGGCCACGCAAGGCGGCGATCCGAGCTTCGATGGGACCACGCACCGCGGCACCCTCCCGCCTGGATCCGCCAGGCCCCGGCGATCGCCGGGCGGGGCGTCATGCCCCCCCGGGCTCACGAAGTCTGGATCATACCATCCGGGCACGTTTCCTGAGAACCCACTCCGTCGACAGCAGGACCAGGAACAGGGCCAGCACGGGCCAGGTGTTCCAGAGCGGGATCGGCGGGTCGGTGTCGAGCGGGACCTGTTGCGGCTTGGGGAGGTCCCCCAGGAGCGATCCGGCGTCGACCGGCGTGTAGAACTTGCCGCCCGAGGTGGTCGCCGCCCGGACCAGCTCGGGCTCGTTCATCTGGGTCCGCTCGCGCTCGCCGGCCGGAGGGTCGACGCCGAAGGTGGTCGAGGGCAGGGCCCCTTCGAGGACCGGGGGCGGCAGGAGCTGGACCTCGTACTCCCCCTCGACGGCCTGCGGGATCACCCCCTCGAAGAGGTTCCTCGTGCCCGCCGAGGACTTCAGCGTCATCCGCCGCGACCCGTGCCCATTGCGCTCGACCTCGACAGCCACCTCGCCCCCGCTCGGGGCGTCGGAGGGGTTGGGGAACCGGACCTTGATCTCGATCGGCTGGCTCCGGAGGTAGCGGCGGCGGCCGGTCTGGATCTCGGCCTTGCGCTGGCCCAGGATCTTGGACCGGGCGAGGAAACGGATCGTCTGGGTCCAGAACCGGCCGAAGTAGCGGTCGCCCACCCGGAACCGCCAGCGCCAGGTGTCGTCCACCGCGTGGAACATCGACTTGCCCGAGCCGACGATCTGATAGACCATCAGCGGGAGCGGCCCCTCGGGGCCGACGAGCTTGGGGTGCTCGGCCAGGACCACCGCGGCGGGCTTCTTGCGGGGGGTTTCGAAGTACCATTGCAACTCGGGCAGGCCCGCCCAGATCCGGGCGCTGGTGACCTCGTCATCGCCGAACCGGAAGATCGGATTGGCGCGGCCCTCGACGGTCAGGCTCGGGCGGAAGCTGGCGATCGTCCCGGCCACGGCCACGGGGTTCCGGGCCTCGGCCAGCTCGACCGGCAGGAGGATCTCCAGGGGCGTCCCCTTGTAGCGGAGGGGGTCGTAGTTCTCACCGGCGACGAACAGGACGCCGCCCCCCCGGTCGGTGACGAACTCGGCCAGGTGCTCCATCTGCGAGGTGCTGAGGAACCCGGGGTCGACGTCGCCGACGATCACCGCGTCGTAGGCGAACAGGTCGTCCTTCGAGGATGGGAACGTCGGGAGCGCCGCGCGGTCCTGGTTACTGTACTGGGGGTCGGACGACTGGAGGACGACGTTCAACTCGATCGTCCGCTCGCGGTCGAGGAAGGTCTTGAGGTAGCGGAACTCGTACCGGGGCTCGCTGTCGGCGTAGAGAACCTTGAGCTTCTCCTCGCGGACGGTGATCGTCTTCTCGATCCGGTTGTTGCCGGCCTGGAGCTCGCGCGGCTTGGGGTCGACCTCGACGACGTAGGTGATCTGGCCAGTCTCCCGGGGGCGGTGGCCGATCTCGACCCGGGTCGGCTGACCGTCGGGCGGGGCGGGGAGCCGGATCGTCTCCAGCTCCTTGACGGCGTTCGGGTCGGACGGGGTGGGCGTCTTCTGCTTCAGGCGGACCGTCAGGCCCTGCTTGGCGAAACCCCGGGAGGTCAGCTTGGGCTGGAACCGGACGAGGTCGTCGACGAAGACCACGTCATCCACCAGCAGCTCGGACAGCTCCAGGTCGCGCGGGGCCTCGGGATCGCCCAGGCCGATCGGGTAGAGGGGGACCCCCTTCCGGGCGGCGAACTCGGCGGCCCGGGCGACGGTCTCCCCCTCGGTCGTCTGGCCGTCGGTGAGCAAGACGATGGCCGTCGGCGGGACCCCGCGCAGCTCGGTCAGGACCTGGCGGATCCCCGAGCCCAGCCGCGACTGCTCGCCGGTGGCCTCGACCTTCTTGAGCTTCGCCAGCGCCGGGGCGACGTCGCCGGGCTTGTCGATCTCGGCCAGGGGCCGGGCCGCGGACGAGACGAGGTAGAGCCGGACCCGGTGCTTTTTCTGGAGCTCGCGGAGGATCGCCCCGTCGTCGCGGGCCAATAGCCCCTGGGCCATCGCCAGCCGGTCGGCCTCGGGGTGGCCGGCGAGCTTGGCCAGCTCGGCGGCGACGGCCCGGGCCTTGGGGTCGGCGTACTGGTCGACCAACTGCTGGCTGGCCGAGTCGTCGACCATCACCACGAAGTACGGCAGGCCCGTCCGGTCGACCGACAACACGGCCTCCGAGAGCATGAACAGGGCCAGCAGGACCAGCGAGATCCGGAGGCCCGCCAGGAACATCTTCAACCACTCCGAGGCCGAGCCCTCACGGCGGTAGAGCCAGACGATCAGCGCGGCGCAGCCGATCACGACCAGGATGGTCGGGCCCTGGGGTAGGGCCTGATCGGCCCGGATCCGGAGGTCGAACGATTCGCCCACGCCGGCCGGGACCACGCCCAATCGATCGGCCAGGCGTCGGAGCAACCAGTCCATTGATGGTCCCATAAAAGAAATACGGCTGAATCGCCAAGACGCCAAGGCAAGCAGAGAGAAAAGAGATTCAGGAATTCGGCGTTTCTCTTCTCCCTCACTTCCCGAAATCAGCATCCTTGCCGTCTTGGTGGTTGAAACCTTCCATTCAATGGTGCCCGAATCGCCAGGCCGCGACCGACTCCAGCACCAGCATGACGAGCAGGGAGTAGAGCAAGGGCCGGTGCAGCTCGCCCCGGCGGCCGACCGACGAGGAGTTGCTGGTGAGGTCCTTCCAGTTGGTCAGATAAGTGAACGCCCAGCCGGGGACGGCCTCGGCCAGGCCAGCGCGGTCGAGCTTCAGCGGGTCGCTCTCGATCGGGTCAGGGTTGGCGGCGAAGGTCGACTCGACGGCCAGGGGCGGCCCGAACTTGACCCGGTAGGCGCCCGAGAGGTCGGTTTCCTCGTAGTGGAACACGCTGACGTCGCCAGCGGCCTTGAGCTTGGAGGGGGCCCGGGCCTCGTCGGGGCGGGTGATCTCGACGGCGGCCCCGGCGGCGGAGGCCGGGAGGGCCTGGTCGAACGGCTGGCCGACCCGGACGTTCCGCTCGGCGAGCCGGCCGGAGGCGGCCTGAAGGATCACCTGCTCCATGATCGGCGGGTAGCTCTGGTGGAGCGGCCAGGTGGTCCAACCCGCGTCGGCCGAGGTGGCGACCTGGATCACCGTCCCCCGGTGGCGGGGCATCTCGACGATCGCCGGGTCGCCGCTGTTGAAGTAGAGCGCCACCCGGGCCGGCGACTGCTGGTCCTCGGGAATCTTGAGCTTGTGGTACTGCCAGGTCTTGGCCCCGGTGAGCCCGGCGATCACGTTGGCCGCCGCGCCATAGAACGGGTTGACGATCGGGTGCTTGAAGTCGCGGGCGTCGAACTCGACGGCCGACTGCTTGGCCTGGGCGTCGCCAACGACCCCCACCAGCGACGCCGGGAGCATCCCCTTACCGCCGGCGAAGAGGATCTGGTTGTAGTTCTCGGGGATCACCTGGTCGCCGCCGAAGATGACGACGCCGCCCCCCTGCTTGAGATAGGCGTCGAGCGTCGACACCTCGGCCCCGGTGAACTGGGCGACGTTGCAGAGCACCACCGCGTCGAACGGCGCCAGGTCTCGGCTGCCGATCTGGGTCTCGTTGACCACCTCGGTCCGGATCTGCGAGGGCGAGCCCGACGACTTGGCCTCGGGGTTGAGCGCCTGGACCAGGTAGTCGGTCTCGGCCCCGAACGCCTCGGCCTTGGGGTGGCCGTCGACGAGCAGGACGTTGAGGACTTCGCGGACCGGCACGGCGAGCCGCCGGTGGTTGTCGAGCATCAGCGGGTCGTCGTCGATCCGGACCTCGACGAGGTGGTCGCCGGGCGTGGCGAACCCCGGCGTGAAGGCGAACGTGGCGTCGGCCCCCACCGCGATCTCCGGGACCGACTGGTCGGGCCCGAGCTGGCCGTCGACCAGGAGCCGGGCCTTCACCTCGGTCGCCGCCCCGGGCCCGTAATTCCGGACCGTGGCGATCACCTTGGGGGCCGGCCCGCCGAGGGTGACCACCGGCGCGTCAAGCCGGAGGTCGGTCACCGCCCGGTTCTCGCCGCCCTCGATCCCCAGGTCGATCACGACCGACTGCGCCCGACGCTCCGCCAGCTTGGCCGTGGCCCGCTTCAGCGCGTCGGGCCCGACGTTCCCTCTCCGCCAGCTCGCGGCCTGGAGGTCGGTCAGGAAGATGACCTCCTTGCGGGGGATCGTCGAGACCTCCAGGACCCGGTCGATCGCCCCGAAGCTGGCCACGAGGTCGGTCCCGCCGTGCGGCAGGTGGATCGCCTCGATCTCCTTGAGTACCTCCGCCTGGTTGGCCGAGGGGGAGGCGTCGCCGACGACCACGCGGGGCGGGTCGCCCATCATCACGATGCTCAGGACGTCGCCCCGCCGGGCGTCGCGGACCAGCTGCGCGGCGAGGGCCTTGGCCCGATCGAACCGGGTCTTCTCGGCGGTCGTGTACGCCATGCTCAGCGAGCCGTCAAGCACGATCACCCGATGCGTCCGCTGGCCCGGCAGCGCAATCGCCCCCAGGCTCTCCAGGAACGGCTTGGCCATCGCCAGCACCACCAGGAGCACCACCAGCGTCCGGATCGCCAGCAGGAGCCACTGCTCGAGCTTGACCCGCCGCTGGTTCTTCCGGAGCGCCGCGACCAGGAACCGCATGGCGGCCCACCGCATCTCGCGATACTTCCGGCGGTTCAGCAGGTGGATCAGGATCGGCAGCGAGGTCGCCGCGATCCCGAGTTGCAGCATGGGGAGGGCGCCGAAGCCGAGCGCCAGCAGGACCGGGAAGTGCAACGTCGTCTCCTGAAATGATCCTTATACCGTCGCATTTCTGATCGCAGGATTTCAGAGATCAGACCCGGCCGACCAGCGGATCGCATTGTGCGTCCAGGACCAGCAATGCTTGATGGAGAATGGCTGATGACTTAACTTCAAAACGCTCAAGCATTCGTGCCTTCTCAATGAGCCATTAACCATGAGCCATCACGATTGTTTCGATCCAGAGTCTCTTCTGAAATCGGAAATCGAGGATCTGGAATCCCTATCGGACCCGCAACGACCGCGAGGCCAGGTAGCTCGACAGCGGTCCGTCGAGGTCCTGGTCGGTCCGGAGCGGGATGTAGTCGATGTCGATCGACTGGCAGCCCCTCTTGAGGTCGTCGAGGTACGCCCTCAGCTCCTCCTGGTACGCCTTCCGGAGCGCGTGGGGCTCGGCGACGACGTCGGGGAGGCCCTCCATCCCCTGGAACAGGGTGGTGTCGCGGAACGGGAAGTCGACCTCGGCCGGGTCGAGGATGTGGAAGACGATCACCTCGTGGCGGCGATGGCGGAAGTGCTTCAGGCCAGCGAGGATCCGGGGGACCTCGTCGAGGAGGTCCGACAGGACGATCACCACCCCGCGCTTCTTGAATCGCTCGGCCAGGTCGTTGAAGACGGTCCCCAGGTCGGACTTCTCGCGGGCCGGGGTGACGTCCATCACCCGAAGCAACTCCTTGAGGTGCGACGGCTGGCCCGACGGCCGGACGAAGCGGCGGACCGCGTCGTCGAAGAGAGCCAGGCCGACCGAGTCCTGCTGGCGGAGGACCATGTAGCCCAGGGCGGCGGCGACGAACTGGGCGTACTGAAGCTTCGACACGTTCTCGCCCGAGGCGTACGCCATCGACTCGCTGGTGTCGACCAGCAGGTACGTCAGGAGGTTCGTTTCCTCCTCGTACTGCTTGAGGTAGAACTTGTCGGTCTTGGACCAGACCTTCCAGTCGACGTGGCGGATGTCGTCGCCGGCCACATATTCGCGGTGCTGGGCGAACTCGACGGAGAAGCCGTGGTAAGGGCTGGCGTGCTGCCCCGCGACGTATCCCTCGACGATCATCCGCGCCTGGAGGTCCAGCCCTTCGAGGCTAGCCAACGTGAGCGGATTTAAAAATCTTTGGTAGTTTTCCACTCTGCTCCGCCTCGCGCTCGTCGACGGGGACGTGCTTGATCAGCCGGGCCACGATGTCGTCGGGCCGGAGCCCCTCGGCCTCGGCGTTGAAGTTGGTGACGATCCGGTGCCGGAGAACCGGTCCGGCAACGGCCCGGATGTCCTCGGTCGAGACGTAATAGCGGCCATAGAGCACGGCCCGCGCCTTGGCCGCCAGGACCAGGTACTGGCTGGCCCGGGGACCAGCGCCCCAGCTCACGTAGTCTCGAACGAACTCGGGAGCCTCCTCCTGGCCCCGGCGGGTCGCCCGGGCCAGGCGGACCGCGTAGCGGGCCACGTGGTCGGCCACCGGGACCTTCCGGACGATCTCCTGAAGCTCCAGGATCTCCGCCCCGGAGAGAACCTTGGTGACGTTCGGCTTGTGCGTCGAGGTGGTCAGCCGAACGATGTCGAATTCTTCTTGCTCGTCCGGGTAGTCGACCAGGATGTTGAGCATGAACCGGTCGAGCTGGGCCTCGGGCAGGGGATACGTCCCCTCCTGCTCGATCGGGTTCTGGGTGGCCAGGACGAAGAACGGGTCGGGGAGCCGGTGCCGCTCGCCGCCGACGGTGACCTGCCGCTCCTGCATCGACTCCAGGAGCGCCGCCTGAGTCTTGGGCGGGGTCCGGTTGACCTCGTCGGCCAGGACGATGTTGGCGAAGACCGGCCCGCGAAGGAATTTGAACTGGCGGACGCCGGTGGCCTTGTCCTCCTGGATCACCTCGGTCCCGGTGATGTCCGAGGGCATCAGGTCGGGGGTGAACTGGATCCGGTTGTAGGTCAAATTCAGGGCGTCGGCCAGGGTGTGGATCATCAGCGTCTTGGCCAGGCCGGGCACGCCGATCAGGAGGCAGTGGCCCCGGGCGAAGATCGCGATCAGGAGCTCTTCCAGGACGTTCTGCTGGCCGACGATCACCTTGCCCATCTCGGCCTTGAGCCCGGCGAAGGCGGCCTTGAGCCGCTCCACGGCGGCGAGATCCTCGTGCGGCAATGGCTGGCTGGGGGTCTCTTCGCCCACGCTCGACTCCTTGATGAGGCCCGGTGCGGTTGTGGCCCGGGGGGTTTCGTCCCCCGACTGGCCAGGTTAACGGGGACCCTTGGCGTCGTCCATGACCTGCCGGTCCCCCAGGGCCCAGAGCCCCCCCTGGGTGGCCACCAGCGCCCCCCTCGGGGAGAACCGGATGGTCAGGTCGGAAACCGGGGCCTGGATCAGGAGCCGCTGGATCGGCTCGCCGTCGGCCCGGCCGTGGAAGACCAGCGGGAGGGCCGGCAGGTCGTCCTCCTTCTGCCGGGTCGGGTTAGGATAGGCCGCCACGCTCCGCTCGGTCAGGGCCAGCGACCAGCCCGAGTCCGGGCCGTTCAGGGGCCGCTTCCAGAGCGTCGAGCCGTCGGCCAGCGCCAACGCCGAGAGGGTCGAGCCGCTGGCCGCGAAGACGCGGTCCCCGGCCAGGGCGATCGCCTCGGGACGCTCGCTCAGGTTCTCCGTCCCCAGGAGCTTGGCCCACTTCTTGGCCCCGGTGGCCGGGTCGAGCCGGATCAGCTCGTGGCCGTCGTGCAGGACCAGGAGCCGCTCGGCGTCGCCGAAGAGACGGGGGGGGCCGTGGTTGGGGAATTCCTTGGACTCCTGGAAGCCCCAGGCGTTCCGCCCCTTGGTGACGTCGAAGAGGGCGACGGTCATCCGGTCGGCCACCAGCGCCACGTGCTCCTCGTCGATCGGGAGCGGGTCGCGGGGCCATTCCTCCTCCTCGGCCTGCGGGAACTCGGCCCGGCGGCGGCCGGTGGCCGTGTCGAGCACCAGGATCGCGTTCGGCTTGCGGACCTGGAGCACGATCCGGCGGGGCCCGACCAGCAGGTGCGGGTTGATCCGGCCCGAGGCTGGGGCGTACGACCAGTCGAGCAGCCCCGAATCGCCGTCGAAGGCCATCAGGACCTGGTCGCCCCGGAGGCAGAAGACCCGGTTGCCCACGATCCGGAAGTCCTGGAGTGTCGCCGAGGCGGCGTCGCGGGCCCCGTCGGCGGCCGGGTCGCGGGCGAACGGGTTGGCCGCTCCCTTGGCGGTCGTCCCCACGCCCAGGTCGTACTGCCACTCGACCGCCCCCTTATCGAGGCTCAGGGCGACCAGTCGGGTTCGGGTCGCCGCGATGATCCGGTCGGCCAGGTAGCCGACCCAGACCGGCTCGCCTTCGAGGTCGCGCGACCAGGCCGAGTCGCCCGAGCCCGGGTCGACCGGCCGGATCTCGCGCCCCTGGACCAGGAAGACCCGCCCGGCCTCGGCCGAGGGCGGAACCCCGTCGGCCCCGATCGGGTGGGCGGCCACGGGCCACCGGCGGTCCCACCGGCGGCGGAGCGGGACAGGAACGCTCGGCTCGGAGTGGTCGCCGACCATCCGGGCGAACGGCTCGCGAGCCAGCCGGGCAGCCACGAGGTCGCGGATCGGGACCGGACCGATCCGCTCGACGCGGAGGTCGGCGAACCGGGCGAGGGCCTGGAGGTAGGCGTCGCGGGCCGAGACCCAGAGCTTCTGCGCCTCATAGGCGCGGGCCAGGCCCCAGAGCGCCCGGGCCCGGAGGGGGTCGTCGGAGGCCCCGGCCAGGAGCCGCTTGTACGCCCTCGCCGCGTCGCCGGGCCGGTGGAGCTCGTCGGAGAGTTCGCCCAGGGCCAGCCAGGCGTCGGGGACGACCAGGGCCGCCGGGTAGCTCCGGCCGACGTCCTCCAGGAGCCTCGGGTCCTTCTGCTCCCGGCCCCGGGCCAGGAGGTCCGAGGCCGCCCGGTCGAAGTCGGCGTAGAGGTCGCGCCCCCGCTCGCGGAGGAGCGTGGCCAGGCGGTCGGCGATCAAAAGATCGGCGCGGACCGAGCGGTGGCCGTCGGCGGCGTCGACGTTCAGGGCCCGGAGCCGCTCGTCGGCCAGGAGCGCCTGGAGGGTCGCGACCGTCGTCCTGGGCTCGCCCCGGGAGAGCTGGACGTCGGCCAGTTCGAGCCGGGCTTCGAGCCGGTCGCGGTCGGACCGGGCGGCCTCGCCAGCGGCCTCGAACCGCCGGGCGGCCTCGGCCCAGTCCTTGGCGGCCCGGGCCTTCCGACCCAGCTTCATCAGGAGCCGCCGCTGGTGGTCGCGGGCCGCCTCGCCGAGCGGGACGCCGTCGATCCCCTCCGAAGGCCGGGCCCGGGGGAGCGCCAGCTCCAGGCTGGCCAGCGCCAGGTCGTCGCGGCCGATGGCCTCGGCCGCCTGCGCCAGCCGGTAGTAGTTCAGCGCCTGCTCGGGCGCCCGGGCGATCTCGTCGCGGTAGCGGTCGATCAGCCGGCTGTTCTGGCAGAACACCACCAGCTTGGCGGCCTGGGCGACGATCAGGTAACCGTCGCCCACCGCGAGGTTCCCCCCCTCGCACTGGTACGTCTCCTGGAGCCGGATCGGCGGCTCGGCCTTCAGGCCGGAGGCCTGGTCGAGCACGTGGATCTCGGTCCGGGTCGGCCAGTAGACCTTGTCGCCGGCCAGGATCCCGCGCCCGAAGCCCTGGACGGCCTGCGCGGTCTCGGGCCAGGCGTGGGCGAGCTTGCCGGTCTTGACGTCGAACCAGAGGACGCGGTCGCCGGTGGCGACCAGTTGGCCCTTGGCCACGCCCAGGAGGTGGGTCAGCTTGAACTCCTCGGGGATCGGCTCGGTCTTCCAGGCCAGCCGGCCGGTCGCCGCGTCGAAGGCGTAGATCTCCGGGGCGTCGTCGGGGGCGACGATCACCAGGCCGTCGTGGACCACCGCCGGATTCAGGTCGCGCTCGCGGCCCTGCCCCATCGCGTTCCGGCCCTGCCAGGGGTAGGTGGCCAGCCAGCGGATCCCCCCGGTCTCGGCGTCGATCGAGGCCACGGCGCCGAGGTTGGTCTGGTAGTAGATGGTCGGCCCGTCGAGGGTCAGCAGGCGGTGGCCGACCTCCAGGCCGCCGCCGAGGAACGGGTCGACGTTGGCGTTGGCCTCGCAGACGTAGCGGACCCACCGGGTGGCGCCGGTCTCGGCGTCGAGGCAGACGACGTAGGTCGCCGTCATCTCGATCCGGTCGGTGATCGCGACGTAAACATTTTTGGCGTCGGCAATCGGCGACCCCTCGAAGACGGCGTTCCGGCTCCCCCCCTCGGCCCTCCGCTTGGGCAGGGCGATCTCCGACGCCTCGCGCTTCCAGAGCAGGTGCCCCTGCGCCGACCGGGAGATCGCCACGACCACGCTGGTCGAGGCCGCCCCCATGTTGAAGGCGACCCGGTTCCCCATCTGAGTCGAGGACGGCGGCTGGCCCATCCGCGCGTAGACCCGGTCGCCGAAGGCCGTCAGGGTGTAGCGGGCCAGGCCGGCCGAGCCCCGGCTGGCCATCGGCGAGCCCAGGAGGTCGGGGGTCCGCCAGGCGACCTCCACCGGGTTCGCCGCCGAGCCGGCGTGCTCGCCCGGCCGGCTGTTGAGTTGATAGGCGGTGATCTGCTTCTCGCCGTCGACGATCACCTGGTCCCCTACCACGATCGGATGGTAGGCCAGGAGCCGCTCGGGCGGGACCTGGGTCGCGGGGACCATCCCCATCCGCCCCCCCCGGAAGCCGCCGGACCGCGACGAGGCGATCGGGTCGAGCTCGGCCTGCCACTGGAGCGAGCCGACGTCGATCGAGCCGGGCGCGATCTTGTTCCGGGTCGGCGAGCCGGCGAAGGTCGGCCATCGGCCGTCGGCCTGCGTGGTCGGGACCAGCCGGTCGTCGCGGATCGCCTCGGCCAGGTCGACCGCCAGCGGACCCCGGCGGCCGGCGAACGGGCCGGCGGCCCCGGGGTACTCGGCCCCGAACGAGGTCAGCTCGGCGGGGGTCGGCGGATGGTCGCCGATCGCCGCGCGGCAAAGGATCTTCTTGGCGGCGACCCGGGCCAGGTCCACGCTCGGATCGGGGTGAACCAGCCCCAGCCCGCCCGGCCGGTCCGGCGCGAGCTGCGAGTAGGCTGAGATCGCCTCGGCGAAATTCCCGTCCTGGAACGCCAGGTCGCCCAGCAGCTCCAGCGCCTCGTCTCCCCACGACGAGCAGAACGCCTGGTCGACGACCCGTCGGAGGAGCGACCGATCGCGCGAGGCTGCCCCCTGGCGAAACCACCGCTCGGCCAGGGCGTCGACCCGGGCACGGTAGAGCGCCCGGGCCTCCGGCGGCATCGCCGCGATCCGCCGCTGGCACTCGCGGCGGGCGTTGACCGAGAGCCGCGAGTCCTCCGGCACGCCCCCAGGCTCGGCCGGGACGTCGACGACCTTGTCGCCGAACTGCCCGATCACCCGCTGATAGATGTCGACCGCCTCGGCGAAGCTGCCCGCCCGGGCGTGGTTCTCGGCGCTCCGGAGCAGGGCGTCGGCGGCGTGGCTGGTGTCGAAATAAACCTTGGTGCTGCTGGGCCGGGTCGCCGCCCGGAACTCCACCTGGCCCCGACAAGGCGGGCCGATCAGCGCGACCGCCGCCAGGGCGACCGCGGCCGGGATGACCCCCCGAAGCACCCGGCCCCTCACTCCAGCGCCGATGATCGCCATGACCTGATCCTCCATGCGGGGTCGGGCCAGGCGGGGGCCGACCTCGCAGGGACGGGGAAACGCGGGGACGGTCCCGGAGACCCAACCTGGCCGCTCGGCACCCGACCCCCGATCGAACCGGGAGGTCTCGACAACCCGCGAACGGATCAGGCGCCGAAATCCTTCATGCATTCCAAACCATAGAGACATTGCCCTGCAATGGCAAACGGAATACCAGGGAAGGTGAAAGGCGATTTTCCCCGAAATCCTGGGGCTTTCTCCAGGAATCGACCCGAAAGCAGCGACCAATCCCGGCAGCATCGCCACCGAACCAGGCAAAAAACTGCGGGCCGCCGCACATTAAGTCGTGATCAACGACTCGCCGCCCATCAATCTCCAACCAAACTCAACTCCAAGCCCGAGGAACAAGCAGGCCGCCGCGCCTCCGATGACAACGCCCATCGATTGCCGTGTTCTCGAATCCAGAGGAATTCGGGGTGACGGCCGGGCCGCCGGAGTTCCATTCCGACCCGGCCGTCCGGAGGATTACTTGGTGATCTTGACCTCGCCCACGTCGGCGACGCCGCCGGCCGGGACGTCGACGCTCATCCCCTTGTTGCCGCCGTCGGTGACATATCCCTTGGTCGACTGCCAGAGGACAAGTTGCTGCTTGCCGGCGGGAATGCCGGTGATCTCGAACGAGCCGTCGGGTTTGGTCACGGCCACGAGCGGGTGTTCGAGGACGAAGAAGTAGCCCTTCATCCAGGGATGGATGTCGCACTTGATCTCGATCGGCCTGCGTTCTTCCTTCTTGATGGGGTAAGCCATCTTGCCGTTGGGGGCGAGCATCTGATTGACCGCGCCATTGTTGAAAGAGCTGAACCGGATGTTGTGGCCGACCGGGTCGCTCGACTTGAAGACGAGCTTCTGGTCCTTGTGGACGACGGTGGCGTAGGGGACGAACTCGCACTTGACCTGGTCGATCAAGACGTTCGGATTCTTCGCCAGCAGGGCCGCCTCGGCCGCGGAGTAGTCGCCGGCGGGCTTGACCAGGTAGGCGAACGCATCGGCGACGCCCTTGGTGGCGGGGTCGACGACGATGTCTTTGTTGAGGATCGGCTTGACCTTGCAGACGGCGTCCTTGACCTTGGGGTCGTCCTTGGCGACGTCGACCTTGGCCACGGGGACCGGGCCGGCGGCCCAGATGAGCTTGCCCTTGATGGTCCCGGTGGCCGACTGCGCGGGCGGAGGGCCGGCCTGGAGGGCGGGGGCCAGGGCCAGGAGGGTCGAGGCCGCCAGGGCGGCGGCCTTGCGCAGGCCGATCGGGCCGGTGAGGCGGGGCGCGTGGGAGAGTCGCATCGGGTCGGAATCCTTAGCGCGAGGCGGGTTGGCCGGTCTCCGGCGGCCCTCGGCGCCGCCGCCCGGAGCGGGGTAGGACTTACAGCTTACCACGGCCCCTTCGGCCTTGGAAACCGGGGACTCCCGCCGATCGGACCCGGCGGGGGCCGGGGACGGCGGGGGGTGCGATTTCTCCCATTCTTCGCGGCCCTCCCGCCGAAATCTTCGCCGGGGCTGGTCAGGATGGACCGGCCCGACGACCGCCCCGCGGTCCCGGTCGCCTGCTTCCCGGCGACCGAACCCTTGGTATTTCAACCAGGAAAGGAAAGGACATCGTGCCCAACTCCCGGCGTGGTTTCACCCTGATCGAGCTGCTGGTGGTGATCGCGATCATCGCGGTCCTGATCGCCCTGCTGCTGCCGGCGGTCCAGGCGGCCCGCGAGGCGGCCCGGCGGGCGAGCTGCGTGAACAACCTGAAGCAACTCGCCCTGGGGGCGGCGAATTACCACGACCAGATCGGGACCTTCCCGAGCGGCGAGTACCTCAACGCCGCCATCTGGAAGGGGAACCCGAACGCCCCCGGGAACAACACCGGCTGGATCGTCCAGATGCTCGCCCAGCTCGACCAGCAGGCGATGTATAACGCCGTCAACTTCACCTGGATGTGGGGCAACGCGGGGTCGTGGGCGGGCAAGACCAACACCGGCGAGCAGAACCTCACGATCCGGCGAACGGTCCTCAGCCTGGCGCTCTGCCCCTCCGACCCGAGCCCGCCCCTGAGCAGCTCGCACGCCGACGAGATCGTCACCGAGCCGGCCGTCGGGACGTCCTACATCGGGAATCTCGGGTCGAACTGCATCAGCGGGAGCACCTCGTACCCCTGCGCCAAGCCGAGCCTCGGCGACGACAACACCGCCAACCCCCCGGGCGGCAACGGGATGATCAACCGCGACGGCCCTTACACCCGGATCGCCCAGGTGACCGACGGGACCTCGAACACCTTCCTGATCGGCGAGCAGTTGATGGCGGCCACCACTTATAGCGCCTGGGTCCACTCCAACCAGTCGATCGGGTCGACCGCGATCCCCATGAACTTCGTCTACATCGTGCCCGCCACCGGGCTCCCGTCGACCGCCTACAACTACACTTACAGCTTCCGGAGCAAGCACCCCGGCGGGGTCAACTTCGCCTTCGACGACGGGTCGGTGCATTTCCTGAAGCAGTCGATCACCCTGGGCGTCTACCAGGCTTTGAGCACCCGGGGCCTCGGGGAGGTGGTCTCGGCCGACCAGTACTGATCCCCCGCCCCCGGGAGTGGCGAGGGTTCAGCCCTTGGGCGCCTCCTTGGCCGGCGGGGCTTCGGGCTTGGCCGGCTCGGCCGGGGCCTTGGGGGTGACGACCTCGGCGTTGTCGACCTCGGGCGTCTTGCCGCCGCAGCCGGCCAGGGCGGACCCGAGGGCCAGGAGCGCGGCGAGCCCGAGGCGAGGGAGGAGGGCGTTCGGGGTCGGTCGGCGGGTCATCGGGGGACTCCGGGTTGCGGTCGCGGGGGTCTCCGGCGGTCGGGCCGCTCAGCCCGAGTCGAAGACTTCCAGGTCGCTGGAGACTTCGTGGAGTCGGGCGGTGAGGTACGCCCGGATCTCCTCGCTGGTCTTGAGCTGGAGGATCTGGTGGGCGAACCGCTCGGCCTGGGTGGTGGTCACCGAGGACAGCAGCGCCTTGATCGTGGGGATGAAGGCCGGGCTCATGCTGAACCGGCGGAGGCCCATGCCGAAGAGGGCGAGGACCGACCGGGGCTGGCCGGCCATCTCGCCGCAGACGGTCACGGAGGTCCCGGTCCGCTGGCAGGCGTCGAGGACCATCTGGAGGACCCGGAAGATCGCCGGGCTCAGCGGCTCGCAGAGGTGGGCGACCTTGGGGTTGTCGCGATCGGCGGCCACGAGGTACTGGATCAGGTCGTTCGAGCCGATCGAGATGAAGTCGGTCTCGCGGAGGATCGCGTCGATGCAGACGGCGGCGGCGGGGACCTCGATCATCACGCCGGTCTTGACGTCCTCGCCGAAGGGGACCCCCTCGCGCCGGAGGTTCCGCCGGGTCTCCTCGACCAGCCGGTTGACGTGGCGGAGTTCTTCGAGGGTGGTGATCATCGGGAAGAGCATCGACACCTTGCCGTGCCGGCCGGCCCGGAGGATCGCGCGGATCTGCCTCTCGAAGAGCCTGGGGTGCTCGAAGGAGAGCCGGATCGAGCGCCAGCCCATGAACGGGTTGGCCTCGTTCCGGCGGCCGAGGTAGGGCACGGTCTTGTCGCCACCGAGGTCGAGGGTCCGGATGGTGACGATCCGGCCGGGCGAGTCCTCGATGATCTGGCGGTAGTGCTGGTACTGCTCCTCCTCGTCGGGCACGTCCTGGTGGGTGAGGAAGAGGTACTCGGTCCGGAACAGGCCGACGCCGGAGGCGCCCACCTTCTGCGCGGCCTGGGCGTCGGCCGGGTTGTTGATGTTGGCCAGGAGCTCGATCTGGGCGCCGTCGGCGCTGAGGGCGGGCTGGTCGCGGTTGAGGACCAGGCGGTCCTTGAGGTCGAAGAACTCGCGCTGCATCTTGCGGTAGGCGGAGGTGGTCTCGGCGTCGGGCCGGATCAGGACCAGGCCCTCGCGACCGTCGACGATGATCGGGTCGCCGGAGCGGACCTCGGCGGTGATCCCGACGACGCCGGAGACGGCGGGGATCCCCCGGCTCCGGGCCAGGATCGCGGCGTGGCTGGTCCCGCCGCCGGTCTCGGTGACGATCCCGGCGATGGCCAGGCTCCCCAGGCTCATGGCCTGGCTCGGGAGGATCTCGTGGGCCACCAGGATCACCGGCTCGTCGCCGTGGACGCCCCGGGCGATATGCTGGACGCCGGAGGGGGCCGGCGCGGTCAGGTGCGACCCGATCCGCGAGATGACGTCGCGGAGGTCGGCCACGCGCTCGCGGAAGTAATCCTGCTCGATCCGGGCGAAGCTGGCGGCATAGCCCTGCAAAACCACCTGGACCGCCGAGAGCGCCGTCAGCCGCTGCGACTCGATCAGGCCGCGGACCTTGGCCAGCATCCCCTCATCGTTGACGATCTGGAGGTGCGACTTGAAGATGTCGGCCTCGGCCGGGCCGAGCTGCTCGGCCACCTTCAGGACGATCGCCTCCAGCTCGGTCGCCGAGATCGCCACGGCGCGGTCGAACCGCTCGACTTCGGCGGCGACGAGGTTGGGGTCGGCCAGGATTTGCGGCTCGACGGGGCCGAAGATCGAGTCGACCCGATGGGCGACCCCCACGACCACACCCGGGCTGACCGCGACTCCTTTATGCATAAGACGCACAGTCTAGCAAGAAGGACCCAGCGGATACAAATCGGAATCGCGGCCCCGGGCGACGGCCGGGCGATCACCCCGGGGGCGGTGGCCCCGCCGCCGCGGTCCTCGGGGGGGAATGCCTCGGCGGAAAGCAAGCCGGGCCTGGCGACCGGGCCTCGCCCCGGATCCGGAGGAATCGCCGCGAAAGGCGGTTAACGGGCGACTCCCAAATACGATAGTCTTCAGAGGACATGGCGATGGCGGGCATCCGGGCGATTGGTTTCGTCTTTGCCGGGTGGGTTCGGGCGGGCGTCCGTCCGATTGGCTTCGTCTTTCCCGGGCGAGGTGGGGCGACCTGGCCTCGGATTGGCTTCGTCTTGCCGGGACCTCGGACCCCATTGGGTTCGTCTTGCCGGAACCCGCTCGGGAGATTGGCTTCGTCTTTCCCCGGCCGGGCCGGAATTTCGATCCGCTTGAGCCTGAAGTGGTTGCGACGAGAATGGCTTCGTGTTTCCGGGAAGGGAGAATGGCGATGGGGGGATATGGGCCGCCGCTCGACCGGCTCCTGACGATCCGCGAGGAGCCGGGGTTTGGGTTCGTCTGGAACGATTACCTCGCGCTGGGGATCGGCCCGGAGCACGTCCCGGACTTGATCCGGATGGCGACCGACCCGGATCTGGACGAAGCCAGCTCCCAAAGCCCGGAGGTCTGGGCCCCCGTCCATGCGTGGAGGGCGCTCGGGCAACTCCGGGCCGAGGCCGCCGCCGCCCCGCTCATGGAGATCCTGTTCCACAGATCCGAGAACGAGCGCGACGACTGGGCGAGCGAAAACCTGCCGACCGCCCTGGGGATGATTGGCCCGGTGGCGATCTCGGCCGCGGCAGCCATCTTCGAAGACGAATCGAGGGGGAGATTTACGAGGATCGACGCCGCCCGGGTCCTCAGCGCGATCGGTCTCGAGCACCCGGAGGCCCGAGACCAGTGCGTCGCCACCCTCTCGCGGAGCCTGGAGCGGGCCGAGTGGCACGACCTGGCCCTGAACGCCTTCGTCGTCTGCGAACTGATTGCCCTGGATGCGAAGGAGGCGGCCGGGGTCATCGAGCGGGCGTACGCTGGTGACTTCGTCGACGACTCGATCTCCGGGTCCTGGCACGACGTCTGGCACGACCTCGACCTGGAGGGAGAGCCGCCGCCCCGGACCGAGAGGAAGCACCGGCCCGACTTCGGCCTGCTCCCCAACCTCCTCGATGCGTTCGAGCTCTATGAGAATGAGCCGCCCCCTCCCTCCGACTCCCCCGGCGGCTGGGAGCCGGTCGAGGTCCGGACGCCGGAGGAGCGGAAGGATCGGAACAAGGCCCGTCAGAAGCTGGAGCAGAAGGTCAAGGGCAAGAAAGGCAAGAAGCGTTGACCGGGGCCCGGGGCGTCGCCCCGTCGGCCCGATCCCCGATCTTCAGAGTAGGGCCGAGCCGCCCCCCGCGCCGCGATCCGACCGTCAAGAGGCCCCCGATGCACCCCCCGAGCCGGATTTCCCCCGCGCCCCGAGCCCTGTTCGCCCTGATCGCGCTGGCCCTCTCGGCCGCCGAGCCCCCGCAGTCGCAGCTTTCGGCGAAGTGGCTCGGGCAGGATGGACACGACCTGGTCGGCGGCAAACCGGGCCCGTCCAAGAGCGACTACCAGGATATCCATTTCGCGGTCCGGGGGATCCCGGCCAACCGCAAGGTCGTCGAGACGATCGTCCGGGGCTTCGGCGGGGGCGAGTGGAAGTCGTCGAGCAAGGACAACGCCTCGGCCCTCCTGGTCCGGAAGGGGATGGCGACCTCGGGCGAGGTCTACGTCGAGCCTTATCAGCGCGAGTCCGGCCGCGAATTCGAGATCCACCTGATCTACGATAACGGGGTCGAGCAGGTCGCCGTCTTCGCCGGGGGCAAGGCCGACCCCAACCGCCGGGCCCCGGGCGCGGGGATCGAGGCGAAGTGGGCCGGCCAGGACGGCCAGGACCGGACCGGGACAAGCCCGAACCCCGGCCCGGATGGGTCCGAGGACGCCCACCTCTCGCTCACCCGGCTCTCGGCCAAGCCGGAGATCAAGGCCGTCGCCATCGAAGGGCCGGGCGGCCTGGCCTGGGCCGTCGGACACAACCCCAAGGGGCACCCCGCCGCCGAGCTGGCCCGATCCGCCGACGACCGGACCCGGGCCGAACTCTACTTCGCGCCCGGCGTCGACCTCGCCGGCAAGTCGCTCCAGGTGACGGTCACCTACGGCGACGACCGGACCGACGTCACCTCGGTGGCGGCGGGCAAGTGCAACCCGGCCAAGCCGGCGGCCCGGACGCCCGCGACCGCCCCAGCTCCCGGCACCGCGACCTCGACCGCGAAATGGCTTGGCCAGGATGGGGTCGAGATCAACCCCGGCGACGTCCACGTCGCGCTCGAGGGGCTGGCCCCGGGGCGGTCGATCGTCGCCGCCGCCTTGAGCGATTCCGTGGTCGGGACCTGGGTCTTCAAGTCGGGCGAGAAGGTCAAGTTCGACGCCGGGCAGGTGACCGACCGGCTCCACGTCCGGAGAATCTCGCCGACCCGGGGCGACCTCGTCTTCCCGCCGATCCGCGACGAGTCGGGCGCGACCATGACCCTTCGCCTGCTCGACCAGTCGGGCCGCGAGGAGGTCATCCGGTTCCCCGGCGGCAAGGCCGAGATCGACCGGAGGGCCCCCGCCCTCCCCCCGGGGGCCGTCACCGCCAAGCCCGGCGACGACCTGAACGACCTGGCCGGCAAGTACGGGACGATCAGGCTCGCCAAAGGGATTTATCCCCTCTCCAGGCCCCTCGTCCTGGTCCGCCCGACCCGGATCTCCGGCGAGGCCGGGGCGACCTTGCAATTCGCCCAGGCCCCGGGCGAGCCGAAATGGACGGCCGCCATCAAGGTCCACGCCGGCGGGACGACCCTGGAAGGCTTCGCCGTCCGGTTCGCCGGGCCGGTCCGCTGGGACCAGGAGGTCAGCTTCGGCCCGGCGGTGATCGGCACCACCGACGACCGCGACCACGTCCCCCACGACCCCAAGTTCAAGCTCCACCTGAGCCGGCTCGACCTCGAAGGGCCGCCCCCCTCGGCCGACTGGGAAGAGGCCACCCACCTGATCCGGGTGATCTCCGCCCTGAGCGGCCGGATCGAGCGGAACACGCTCCGGGGGGGCTCGGTGGTCTTCACCAACGGGCCCTGGTCGATCGCCGAGAACTTCTACAAGGGCACGCCCCCCAAGACTCTCTGCAACGGAGCCTTCGCGGGCCGGTATACCCACGACGTCATCATCTCGGGCAACAAGGCCCGCCCCGAGGGCCCCTCGGGCAAGACCTGGCGGTTCCTGGTCCTCACCCAGCGCGGGATGTCCGACACGGTCCGGGGGAACGTCGTCGAGGGTGGGATCGGCCCCCGCGAAGACGACCCCAAGCCGCACCCGAACGCCCCCGAGGTGATGCTCACCGAGGCGTACCGGCTCCATTTCGAGGGGAAGCCGGCGTCGATCTCGGCCGACGGCCGGCTCCTGACGATCCCCACCCCGCAGGGCGGAGGGGCGTCGACCGGCGACGCCGTGGCCATCCTCTCGGGGCCGGAGGCCGGCCAGTGGCGGACGGTCGCTCAGGCACTCGGCTCCCAGTCTTACCTGCTCGACGAGCCGATCTCCAAGAACACCGATGCCGTCTCGATCGCGACCGGCTTCGTCCGCGAGACCTTCGAGGCAAACACCGTCGACTGCCGGGGGAGCGGGATCGCGGCCGACCTCGTCCTGGCCGGCAACCTCTTCGGCGTCCGGGTCATCAACAACCGCTTCCTCGGCGGCGGCGAGTCGATCCGGCTCCTGGCCACCCCGACCGAAGAGCCGGTCCATTGGGGCTGGTCGCACGCCCCGTTCCTGGGCGGGGTCTTCCGGGGGAACACGCTGGAGGACGCCCCCGGCGGGGGGATCGGCGTCGAGCATGGGAGCGAGATCCGGTCGAACCGGGGGCGGGTCTACATGACCCTCGACTTCCAGGACAACACGCTCCGATGGACCAGGTCGACCGCCAAGCCCCCCCGGCTCCGGTTCGGCTTCGGGCCCTCCATCGACCCCAGGGAACTGGTCCTGACCGAAGGGGGGACGGTGGTCGAAGGGGCCCCGCCCGAGGCCGCCTGGGTCCACGCCGCGACCGTCAACGGCCGGGTCGTCCAGGAAGCCCCCCTGAAGTCCGCCGGGAACGCTGGCGCCCCGGAGCCGGCGCGGCGAAAATAACACGATAACACAATGGCATACGATCCAATATCAGATTTTAAATTTCAAATCACATGAACATCGTTAATCAACTTAGAGGCTATCCAGGATCGGAAATGGTGGATGGTCAATGGGCAATGATCGACAAGCGGGACGGCATACGATGCCGATGATGAGGAAATCTCCGGAAATTTTTCACCCATCAACCATCGTCCATTAGCCATCACTCATTGCCAGGTCAAGGATATGCTTCCGGATAGCCTCTCAGCAGAAGACTTACCGAGAAGCCCTGTTCTCTGGCTTCGCGGCGACGGTCCCGGACCCGGCGGGGACGAGGCCGATCCCGCCGACCCAGAGGCTGAACGGGGTGTGGTCGGCGGCGATGATCCCGGGCTCGCGGCGCGAGGGCTTGTCGGCCCCTTCGGTCGCGATGGTCAGCTCCTGGAGGCCAGCCGGGAGGGTGAACGGCGGCGAGGTCAGCGGCAGGCTCCCGGCCGCCCTGGCCTCCCAGAGTGCCAGGACCCGTCCGCCCGAACGGAGGGTGACGGCCCGATCCTTCTTGTTCGCGGCGGCCTGGAGGGTGATCGCCAGGGGCTGGTCGGGCGTCGGGTTGTAAACGACCACCCGCGCGGTCGGGCCGACCATGCACGCCCGCCGGTCCTGCCGGACCACCCGGTCGCCCCAGCCATCGGCGTAGAGGAAAACGGGCTTGGAGGGAGGTGCCATCTTCTCGCGGTCGTAGACGGCCGTGTCGGCGTCCTCGAAGACCTTGGCGTCCGCGAGCAGGGATTTGAGCCGGTCGAGATGAACGACGAACTCGGGGAACGAGCCGGGCCGCTGGTGGACCACGACGTACCGGAGGCCGTGGACCTTGAGGTAGAGCCAGACGTACGAGCGGAAATCGACCCCCTGGGCCAGCTCGATCGTCTCCGACTCGGGCGCGATCGGGTAGAAAGGGCTGGCGAGCTTGAAGGCGTCGAACGGTGAGTTGAAGTAGAGCAGGTTGTCATATTTGACGTTGAGGAACGCCGTGTAGCCCGCCGAGGTCTTGCCGCCGTGGAGCGACTGCCAGTACGAGCAGAGCGAGGGGAGCTGGAACGCCCCCGAGTTGAACTGGGGGGCGTCGAGGAAGGTGGCGTCGGGATCGAGCTTCCGGATCGCTCCGTAGCAGGCGGGCATGGGGGGGACGTCGATCGTCCGGTAGGGCACGGTGCTCAGGTCCAGCAGCGCCAGGGCCGTGATCCCTCCGAAGGCCGCCACCCGCGCCGGGCCGACCTGGAGCCTGGCCAGGAGGTCCCGGAGCCCCGCCGCCGCGACCACCGCCGCCGCGACCCCGGCGAACAGGTTGAACCGCGCGGGGACCCGGATCATCCGGAAGCCCACGAAGGACTTCTTGAGCCAGTACGCCGGGAGGCTGAAGTCGAGCCCACCGACCCGGGCGTGGGCCCCCAGCGAGAGGACCAGGAGCAGGCCGAACATCGCCCACCAGTAGGCCCCCCGGTCGAAACGGACCCGGCGGGCCGCCGCGTAGAGGATCAAGGCGATCGTGACCATCCCCAGGTACGACGGGACCGAGCCAGGGTCGGCCAGGACGTTGGTGTCGAAGGGGAACGCCCGGCTCAGCCAGTGGTTCGGCGACGGGACCAGGTAGCCCCAGAGCGGAGCCCGACAGATCCAGAACTCCGCATCGGGCCGGGCCATCGAGTATCCATGCGTCAGCGCCCAGATCTGGTTCGCGAACAGGAGGACCAGCGCCGGCGCCGTCAGCCCGACGAAGGCCGCGAACCAGCCGGACCGGGCCCGGAGCCACGGGACGATCCCCGATCGCCCGGCCCCGATCGCCCGCCAGGCGACGTAGAGCGAGGCGGGGAAGATGGCGAAGATGCCGAAGTAAGGGGCGCTCATCGCCACCAGGATGTAGAGGGCCGCCGCGGCGAAGAGCCCCTTCCGCGTCGGGCGATCGACCCATCGGAGCCATCCGATCAGGAAGACCGGGAACCAGCCGACGGTGATCTGCTCCAGCTCGCCGTGCGAGAAGAAGGTCATCGGACCCCCGAGCATCGCCGTCAGGCCGCCCAGGGTGGCCGCCATCCGGCTCCCGAGGACGTTCCAGATCAGCAGGAACGTCCCCAGGCCGGTCAGCAGGAAGGCGGTGGTCCGGATCAGGTTGTAGCAGAGGATGTCGTTGCCGGTCGCGGCCGAGAGCGGCAGGTACAGCAGCGTCTGGAAGTGCATCGGCGGGAGCGTGCCCAGCGACGCCCCGACCGGATACTGGATCCCCGGGCAGACGAACGGGAGCCGGCCGTGGACCAGGCAGTCCTTGTTCCACCGCATGGTCCAGATGTGGGCCAGCGGGTCGACCCGCGAGGGGAGCTCCGAGCCCATCGTGGCGAACGCCGGCCAGGTGGCCGCCCCCAGCGAGGCCAGGTAGAAGGCCGCGACCACGGCCATCGTCTTCCACCCCGGCGTCAGCGGCGCGGGTTCCCGGGCGTCGTCGGTCGTCATGGATGGCCCCTCGGGTCCGAGGTCAAAAGCGTCCCGGGCGTCAAGGGTTGGGGGATCGAGGGAGGAACGAGGTTTTTATCGGCCCCGAAGCGATCCGGCAATCGCAACTTCGCCGAAAACCTTCGGCGAAGTGAACCGGCAGGCGACCGCCAGGGCCGCGTGAACCCAGACCCGGCCCGGGCCGTGAAGACGGCGAGCAGCCCCGATTGGCACGAATCGTGCAAGATATACAATCCGTGATCGTATCACTGCCACTGCTGGACCAGGCAAGTCAACCTCCCGAAGGGAATCCCCGATGAGCACCTCCAGAATTCGGAGTCGATTCGCCGCCCTCACGATCCTGGCGATCGGCGTCGCGGCCGGGCTGGGCGAGACGGACGCACAAGCGCAGAACTTCAGGGGTCGAGGCCAGGGCGGTCAGTATCGGTACAAGGTCAAGGAGCGGGGCTACTACCAGCCTCCCTACCTTGCGTCCCCCTATACCAACTCGACCTACTTTCAATCGGCCCCGGTGACGGTCTCGGAGACCCAGATCTACCAGCCGGCCCCGGTGGTCCAACAGCACGTGTATCAGCCGGCCCCTTACGTCGAGAGCCGCGTGATTCAACCCCCCCCGGTGGTGGAGAATCGGCTCTATCAGCCGGCCCCCGTGATCCAGCAAAACACCTACTCTTCGTCCTACCCCTATTGATGGGGCAGCCGGATCGAATGAACCGCCCCGACCCGCGAGTCGGGAAGCCCCCTGCCCCTGGCTGGGGGCTTTTTTCATCGCCCGGCGTGGCCACCCAGTCCCTCCAGCCACCCTGAACAGGGCGGACTTGGGCGACGCGAAGGGTATCGGGCCACGCCTGGGCGACCGGCCCGACCGGTTCGTCGTCTCCGCGAAGTCAATCGACCGACCCGAGGGTCAGGCCAAGGAGTGGAACTCCCTCGCCGCCTCCGGGCAACGGCGGCGCTCACGGACGGTCCACGCCGGGGATCCGGGCAAGTCCGAGATTGGAGGCATCCCGGGCATCAAGAGGAAGGTAGATTGAGGGAGCAATGGGGATTTGACTGGTCCCAGGGCGATTCGACTTATCGCAACTTCGCCGAAAACCCCCGGCGCTCGCCGCTTGTGCCCGGCCGGTCGATCGGCGAGAGTACCGCCACCCCCGACCCATCCCCCAGAAGGGCCCTCCCGATGCTCCAACTCGGCACCATTACCTATAACATCGCCAAGGACTGGACCCTCGAAGAGATCCTCAAGCGGCTCGATGCCCTGAAATACCCGGGCGTCGAACTTCGGACCGGCCACAAGCACGGGGTCGAGGTCGGGCTCTCCAGGGAGCAGCGCGAGGAGGTCAGGAAGAAGTTCGAGGACTCGCCGGTCGAGCTGGCCGGGCTCGGGGGGGCCTTCGAGTTCCAATCGGCCGACCCCGCCGTGGTCCGCCAGAACATCGAGGGGACCAAGGCTTACGTCCGCCTTGCCCACGACATCGGCTCGCCTGGCGTGAAGGTCCGGCCCAACGGGATGGCCAAGGGCGTCGAGCCCGAAGCGACCTACGAACAGATCGGCAAGGCCCTCCGGGAGGTCGGCCAGGACGCCGCCGACTTCGGCGTCGAGCTCCGGGTCGAGGTCCACGGCGGGACGACCCAGCTCCTGCCCAACTTCGCCCGGATCCTGGCCCATGCCAACCATCCCAACGTCTTCGCCTGCTGGAACTCGAATCCCACCGACGTCGTCGACGGCTCGATCCGCGACAACTTCGCATTGGTCGGATCCAGGATCCGCGAGGTCCACCTCCGTGACCTGACCGATGAGTCGTATCCCTGGCGCGAGCTGTTCGCCCTCCTGGCCCGGTCGGGCTACCAGGGCTATACCCTGGCCGAGATCCCCGAGAGCCCCGACCCGGAGCGAGTCCTCCGTTATTTCCGGTCGCTCTGGATCGCCTATCAGCCGGCCCCGCCCCCGGCCTGATCCCGGCCTACTTCACCGGCTCGATCGGGGCCCGGCGGATGGCGGCCTCGGGGGCGATCAGGCTCAGGTTGTTCAGGGCGGCCCGGGCCTCGATCCGGCGGGCCTTGGTCAGGTCGATCCGCTCGTCGGAGAGGCTCACCTCGAACTTCCGGTTGCCGGGTAGTTGCAGGGGAATCTTGATGGTAAAGGTACTCCCCTGCCCCGGCCGGCTCTCCAGGTGGACGTCACCGCCGAGAAGCTTGGTCAGCTCGCGGACGATCGAGAGGCCCAGGCCGGTCCCCTGATGCTCGCGGGTCAGGACGCCGTCCTCCTGACCGGGGTGGCGGGCCTGGCGGAACTTCTCGAAGATCGACTCGCGGTCCTCCTCGACGATCCCGATCCCGGTGTCGGCCACGGCCAGGACCACGAACCGGCCCTCGGCCTGGGCCCGGATCGAGACCCGCCCCCCTTCGGGCGTGAACTTGATGGCGTTGGATAGGAGGTTGTACAGGACCTGCCGGAGCTTGCCGGGATCCTGCCGCATCAGAGGGATCGCATCATCGAGCTGGCACTGAAGGTCGATGTTCTTCCGCTCGGCGATCGGCCGGGCCAGCGAGGTCAGGGCCTCGCAGACGTCGCGGATCGAGAAGTCCTCGGTCCGGACCTCCATCTTGCCGCTCTCGATCTTGGCCAGGTCGAGGATGTCGTTGATCATCCCCAGGAGCATCTTGCCCGAGGTCTGGATGTTGGTCGCGTATCGCCGCTGCCGCTCGGTGAGCTGGTCGGAGCCGGAGAGGACCTCGGAGAAGCCGATGATCGAGTTCAGGGGCGTCCGGAGTTCGTGGCTCATGGTGGCCAGGAAGTCGCTCTTGAGCCGGTTCATCTCGAAGAGGGCGAGATTGGCCTGGGCCAGCTCGTCGACCTTCCGGTCGAGGTCGTGGTTGACGGCCCTCAGCTCCTGCTGCATGGCGACGAGGTTGTGGAGCATCCGGTTGAAAGCGTGCGAAAGCTCCTCGAACTCGTCGCCGGTCTGGATCTGGGCCCGGACGGTCAGCTTGCCCGCGGCGATGGCGTCGGAGACGTCGCGGAGATGCTTGACCGGCTTGACGATCACGTAGCGGACGATCGTCCAGGAGGCGACCATCGCCAGGATCGCCGTCACCAGCGCCGCCGAGATCAGGATCGCGCGGTTCTGGTTGATGTCGATGTTGATCTGCTTCATCGGCAAGTGGATCACCGCGGCGCAGGCGAGCTCGCCGGGCTTGATGTCCACCCACTTGCCGCTGGCCAGCTCGCGGACCTCGTGGCACTCGATGCATTCTGGCTTGTACAGGACCGCCTGGAGGTACTGGAACTCGGTCTTGCCCGGGAGGATCCGCGACTCCTCCATCGAGGCCCCATTGGCAAAGGTATAAGGCTTCTTGCCACCCGAGGCCGGCCCCGGCTCGGCCGCCATCCGGAGGAACCGCGCCAGCGCGTCCTTCTCGAACGCGTCGTGCGGACGACTCGCCTCCCGGTCGGCCTTGTACGGATCGAGCAGGTAGCCCTCGAAGTTGGGCAGGTCGTCCTGCCCCCGGAAGCTGAGCGAGAGCTGGTCGAACATCCGCTTGGTCTCGCGGTTGACGAACTTGTCGGACTTGTAGTGCTTCTCGACGACCGTCGGGTTCACCCGCTGGCGGGCGGTCTGGGTGGTCTGACCGATCACCAGCTTCTCGGTCTTCTGGCCGTACCAGTAGAAGCTGGTCGAGACCAGCAGGAGGATCCCGCCGCCGAAGATGAATCGGCACTTCCGCTCCAGGCTGGTCTCGCCCAGCAGGTGCTTGAAGGTCCGGTACGACATCGAGGCCCCATCCCCTGGGTTGGTCCCGCCCGAGGCGCATTTCCCCGCGTCCGCTGGCCCGCCGCGCGCCACCTTACCCGATGCCCGCCGGCCCGAACAGGCGAGGTCAGCCCCGCCCGCGCTCCCCGGACCGCGAGGGCTTGAGAACCTGGCAGACCGGGCAGTAATGCGTCGGCCGGCCGACTAGCCCGGCGATTTTGGTCTTGAGGATCGGCCCGGAGCAGGTCGGGCACGGCTTCCCGCCCCGGCCGTACATCGCATTCCCGGCGAGGAACCCCCCTTCCAGGCCCAGGACGGTCCGGTAACCAGCGTCGAAGCTCGACCCCTCCGCCCCGATCGCCTCGGCCAGGACCCGCCTGATCGCCTCGTGGAGCCGGCCGACCTCGGCCCCTGTAAGCCCCGACGCCGGCCGCTCGGGGTGGAGCCCCGACCGGAACAGGACCTCGTCGGCGTAGATGTTGCCGATCCCGGCCAGAACCTTCTGGTCCATCAAGGTCGGCTTGATCCCGCGCGAAGTCCGCGCCAGCCGGCCTGCGAGGTCGCCGCGGGCGATCTCCAGGGCGTCCGGCCCGTGCGACCGCGCGAAGGCCGACTCGGCCTGCTCGGGCCCGGCATACCAGGCGATCTTGCCCAGGCGTCGGGCATCGCAAAACCAGATCGTTCCGCCGGGCTCGCCCATCCTGAACGTCACGCGCACGTGCTCGGGTTTCCGCGGCGGGACCAGCCAAAACCCTCCGGTCATCCGGGGCTGAATGACGACAATTCCACGGTCCCCGTTCAGACCGATCACGACCCATTTGCCGCGCCGGCCCACGCGAAGCACCGAGGCCCCGCCTACCCGTCGCTCGATCTCCTCCGCCGTGCATCCGTGAAGCAGATGCGGGTCGTTGACCGCGAACGAGGCGATCGTCCGCCCCTCCATGGCGGGCTGGAGCCCCCGGACCATCGTCTCGACTTCGGGCAATTCGGGCATCGTTCGCTCCTTCGCTTTTGCCCCGATTTTAGGCGATCCCCAGCCTCGTTGCGTAGGCCCGACGCCAGGCATCCTCGAGGATTTCACGATCGGTCACGCGGATGGTGCGGGTTTTTGACGAAGAACCAGGAAATTCCGCCGAATATTTCGCCAACCGCTTGACAGGTTGTGACGCAGACGGAAAGCTATTGGTGGGTTATGCGAGATCGCCGTCAAAAAGGGTGACATGCTCGCCGAGCCGAGACGCCGGATCCTCCTGGAACAGATCGCCCGCCAGGGTTTCGCCACCCTCGACGAGCTGGTCAAGTCGCTCAGGGTCTCCGAGAGCACGGTCCGCCGAGACCTGGAAGCCCTCGACCTGGCCGGGGCCGTCAAGCGGACCCACGGCGGGGCCGTCTTCACCGCGACCGAGGCCCGGGCCATGCCTGCCTTCGACGAGCGGACTGCCAGCGCGACCCTGGAGAAGAGGGCCATCGGCCAGGCCGCGGCGGCTCTTATCGATGACGGTGACACCGTCCTCCTGGACGGCGGGACCACCACCCTGGAGGTCGCCCGGGCTTTACTGGGGAGGACGGTCCAGATCGTGACCAACAGCCTGCCGATCGCCCACCTGGCCGCCTCCAGCAAGGAGGCCGACCTGATCCTGATCGGCGGCTACGTCTACCCCCGGACCGGCGTGGCCCTGGGCCCGTTGGCCATCGCGATGATGCAAGGGATCCGGGTCCGGAAGGCGATCCTGGGGGCTGGCGGGATCGTGGCCGAGGGCGTGTACAACTCGAACCTCCTGCTGGTCGAGACCGAGAGACAGATGATGGCCTGCGGGCAGGACGTGATGATCGTCGCCGACCACACCAAGTTCGGCCGCCTCTCGCTGGCCTTCCTCTGTGGGCTCGACGCGATCGCCGACCTTGTGGTTGACCCCGGCCTGGCGGGTCCGGACCGGGCCATGCTCGATGCCGCCGGGGTGAGGGTCCACCTCGCGGCCCTCCCTGCCGAGAACAACGGATCGACGCGCGTCAACGGATCGAGGATCGAAGCATGAGCACTCTAGCCCCCGACCGCTCGCAGATCGAGCGGATGGTCCGATCGATCCTGGAGCGGCAACTCAACCCCGGCGGGAACGGCAACGGCACCTCGAAGCTGGCTCCGGCGGCGGGCCACAAGCCCAACCTGGTCGTGAACATCTCGGCCCGGCACGCTCACCTGACCCAGGCGGACGTCGACATCCTGTTCGGCTCGGGCTACCAGCTCACCCAGATGAAGCGGCTCTACCAGGACACCGACTTCGCCTCGAACGAGACGATCGCGGTGGTCGGCCCGAGGCAGCGGATGATCCCGGGCGTCCGGATCCTTGGCCCGTGCCGGGCGTTCACCCAGGTCGAGCTGTCAATCACCGACGCGATCAGCCTGGGCCTCGATATCCCCGTCCGGCTCTCCGGCGACATCGAGGGGACACCCGGGTGCCTCCTGATCGGGCCCGCGGGGAGCCTCGTGCTACCCAAGGGCGTCATCAAGGCCGAACGCCATGTTCACATGGGGCCCAAGGACGCCGAGTACTACGGCGTGAAGGCCAAGGACCGGATGAACCTCCGGGTGGAGGGCCCCTGCCCCACCTCGCTCGAAGGGCTCCTGGTGCGGACCCACCCCGACTGGAAGCTGGAGGTCCACATCGACACCGACGAGGCCAACTGCTCCGACCTGACGCACGCGACCAAGGTTTCGCTCGTCAAGGCATGAGACCCGAACCGACCGAGTGGCATTCATTGTTTTTGATGGAACCGAAGGGGGCCCGCTGATGGCCAGTTCGACCGTGGAAGCGCTGGGGATGATCGAGTGCAAGGGCTTCGTCGCCCTGGTGGAAGCCTGCGACGCGATGCTCAAGGCGGCCAACGTCGACCTCGTCGGCTGGGACAAGATCGGCAGCGGGCTGGTCACGGCCTTCGTCTCGGGCGACGTGGCGGCCGTGAAGGCGGCGGTCGACGCCGGCGCCGCGGCGGCCAGTCGGATCGGCGAGGTCGTCAGCGTCCAGGTGATCCCCCGGCCGCACGAGGACCTCACCGGCGTCCTGTCGTTCACCAAGCCGGCCGCGGCCGCCCCCGCCAAGACCTCTGGAAACGGAGCCTGACCCATGGCCGTCACGACGCAACGCGGATCCAAGCCGAGTGTGGCCGGTGGCCTCAACGGCGACGCCCTGGGCCTGATCGAGACCAAGGGCCTCGTCGGGATGATCGAGGCCACCGATGCCATGCTCAAGGCGGCCAACGTCTCGCTGGTCGGTCGGGTCGGGATCGGCGCTGCCTTCATCACCACAATGGTCCGCGGCGATGTCGGCAGCGTCCGGGCCGCCGTCGAGGCTGGAGCCGAGTCCGCCAGCCGGGTCGGTGAACTGGTCAGCGCCCACGTCATCCCCCGGCCCGACGAGGCCGTCCTCCGGACCTTCATCGGCTGATCTGGATTGGAGGACCGATCTCGGATCTCAAATTTCAGGAGGGACGAGACCCCCTGAGACTGACATCCCGGGAGCTTCGTTCACCCTCCTGAAATCAGAAATCGGGAATCTGTCATCCGTCCAGGGGCAAAGATGAACAGCGCACTGGGATTGATCGAGACGCAGGGGCTGGTCGGCCTGATCTACGCGATCGACGCCATGCTCAAGGCCGCGAGCGTCGAGCTGGCCAGTTCGATCATCAAGCTCGATGGCGGCCTGGTCAGCGTGATGATCCGGGGCGACGTCAGCAGCGTCCGCGCGGCCATCGAGGCGGGTGCCGAGGCCGCCAGCCGCGTCGGCGAGCTGAAAGCCGCCCACGTCATCGCCCGGCCGGGCGATCGGGTCGTGGCGACATTCGGCGGGGGCCGCTGATGAAGGTTCTCGTCGCCAACCTCGGCAGCACCAGCTTCAAGTACCGCCTGTATGACCTCGCCAGCGGCGAGGACCTGCTGGCCCGGGGTGCCGTCGAGCGGATCGGCTCGGACAACGCCAAGGTCACGACAAAGTCGGCCAAGGGCGAGTCGGAGTCGGTCCGCCCGATCGCCGACCACGGTGACGCCGTCCAGATCTGCCTGGACCAGCTCACCGACCCGACCTCGGGCGTCCTCAAGGACGCCTCGGAGGTCTCGGCGATCGGGTTCAAGTCGGTCCACGCCAAGAATCTCTCCGGCGTCCAGCTCGTGACCGAGGATGTCCTGAAGGCAATGGAGGCGTTCGCCGAGGTCGCCCCGGCCCACAACCCGCCGTACACCCAGGCCATGCGGATGCTCGGCGGCCGGTTCCCCGGAATTCCACTGATCGCCGCTTTCGAGACGGGCTTCCATCGGACCATCCCCGAGGCCAACCAGCGGTACGCCATCCCCGACGAGTGGGCGACCGCCCACGGGATCCGCCGCTGGGGCTTCCATGGCGCTAGCCACTGCTACATCGCCGGCCGGATGGCCGAACTCCTCGGCCGTGATGACCTGAAGTTGATCTCCTGCCACCTCGGCGGATCGTCCTCTCTGTGCGCGATCAGGGCCGGCAAGTCGGTCGCGACGAGTATGGGGATGAGCCCTCAGACCGGCCTTCCCCAGAACAACCGGGTCGGTGACTTTGACGTCTTTGCCCTCCCGGCAATCCTCAAGTCGACCGGCCAGACGCTCGATGAGGTTCTCGACACCCTGGCCAACAGGTCGGGACTGGAGGGGATCGGCGGCTCGGGCCGCGACCTCCGTGATATCGAGGCCGCCGCGGCCTCGGGGAACAAGCAGGCCGGGTTGGCGCTCGAGGTCTACATCGCCTCGGCCCGTCACTACCTCGGGGCCTACCTCGTCGAGCTCGGCGGGGCTGACGCGATCGTCTTCACCGGCGGGATCGGCGAGAACTCGGTCCGGATCCGCGAGGGGGTCTGCCGCGACCTCGGCTGGTTCGGAATCACGCTCGACCCTTCGGCCAACGCCTCTTGCCCGGCCGAGCGCGTGGTCTCATCGCCCGGCTCCCGGGTCCAGGTCTGGACCGTCCCGACCAACGAGGAGATCGTCGTCGCCCGCCAGGCCCGCGACCTGCTCAACCGGGCGAATTGAAGAGATTGAACCGCCCAGGCGGGAAGATTGCCAAGGTAGGAGAGAGATAAAGAGAGGGACATTTAAAGGCTATCATTTATTCAATTTCTGATCTTTTTCTCTCTTCCCTCTCGACTTGCCTTGGCGATCTTGGCGCCTTGGAGGTTCAATCTCCCTCGGTCCGGATCCGCGATCAGGAGTCCCCGCCCGATGTTCGTCGCCCGAGTGACCGGCAGCCTGGTGGCCACCCAGAAAGTGGCTTCGATGACCGGGCACAAACTCTTGATCGTCGAGCCTTACCGGATCGACGAGAAGGACCGCGACCGCCTGGTCCCCACCGGCCGGACGTTCGTGGCCGTTGACGCGCTGGGCGCCGGGCTCGACGAGATGGTCCTGATCTGCCAGGGCTCCAGCGCCCGGCTTACTCCCGAGACCGAGAAGCTGCCGATCGACGCGGTGGTGATCGGCCTGATTGACACGGTGGACGTCGGCGGCAAGACGATCTTCTCGACCCGGGACGTAACCGGCCGATAACCAGCCCTGACAACGGCCCTCAAGCCACGGTGCCCGCCATGGAAATGACCGAAGACCTGATCCGCAACGTCATCCAGCAGGTTCTGTCCCAGATGGGGACCGGCGGGTCGGCGACCAACGGTTCGTCGGCCAGGCCCTCGGGCAAGGACGGCGTCTACCCCACGGCCGACGCTGCGGTCCTGGCCGCCGAGGCCGCCTTCAAGCACTACCGGAAGCGCCCGCTGGCCTGCCGGCGGAAGGCCGTCGAATGCATCCGGAGCATCTGTGTCGAGCAGGCCGAGGAACTCGGCCGGATGGAGCTGGACGAGACCAAAATCGGCCGACTTGATCATAAGATCGCCAAACTTCGCGACGCGATCCCGCTGGTCCCCGGCGTCGAATACCTCCGGACCGACAACTGGTCGGGCGACGACGGGATCACGCTGACCGACTACTCCCCCTTTGGGGTCATCGGGGCGATCACACCGGTGACGCACAGCCTGCCCACGCTGGCCGGCAACGCGATCAACATGCTGGCCGCCGGCAACACCGTCGTGGTCAACGCCCACCCGTCGGGCGCCCGGGTCGCCGCCGAGGGGGTCCGCCGCTTCAACCGGGCGATCCGCCAGGCGATCGGGATCGACGACCTGATCACGATCATCGAGACGCCCACCCTGGAGTCGGCCGCCGCCCTGTTCGACCACCGGGGGGTCAAGCTCCTGGTCGTCACCGGTGGCCCAGCCGTGGCCCGCGCCGCGCTGGCCAGCAAGCGCCGGGCGGTGGTGGCGGGGCCGGGCAACCCGCCGGTGGTCGTCGATCCGACGGCCGATATCGAGAACGCGGCGCGGTCGATCATCGCCGGCGCTGCGTTCGACAACAACCTGCTCTGCATCGGCGAGAAGCAGGTCTTCGCCGTTTCCGACATCTTCGACAAGCTGATGGAGGCCGTCGGCCGCCTCGGCGGCTTCCGGCTGAGCGCCTCGCAGATCGACGCGCTCACCAAGAAGGCGTTCGTCCAGGGCGATGACAAGCAGTATCACGTCAACAAGGATCTGGTCGGTAACGACGCGGCCGTCCTGGCCCGTCACGCGGGTTCCGAGGCCCCCAAGGGGACCGAGATCGTCTTCGGCGAGACCGGGGCCGACCACCTGTTCGTCGAGCACGAGCAGATGATGCCCTTCATCCCCTTCGTCCGGGTCCCCGACGTGGACCGGGCGATCGACCTGGCTTATTCCAGCGAGCACGGCTACGGCCACACGGCGATCCTGCACTCGCGGGACACGTCGGTGATGTCGCGGATGGGCAAGCGGATGGACTGCACCGTGTTCGTCATCAACGGCCCGAGCACTGCCGGGCTCGGCCTGGGCGGCGAGGGGGTCCTGTCGTTCTCGATCGCCGGACCGACCGGCGAGGGCGTCACCACGCCCTTGACGTTCTGCCGCCAGCGGCGGACGGCCGTGGTCGGGTCGATGCGGTTCGTCTGAGCCTGGCCCTGCGATCGGACGGGAGATTCTTCCATCATGCAACTCGGCCGGGTGCTCGGCACGGCGACATCGACGGTCAAGCATCCCTCGTTCCAGGGGGAGCGGCTCTTGATCGTCCAGCTCGAAGGGGCCGGCGGACGGGCGGATGGCGAACCGGTCCTGGTGTTCGACCGGCTCGGGGCCGGTCGCGGGGATCGGGTCCTGCTGACCAGCGACGGCAAGATCCTCCAGGAGCAGATCGGCAAGGACACGCCGGGCCGATGGAGCGTGATGGGGCTTCCCGACGGATGATGCCGAGCTGGACCGAGGTCAACGCGGCCGTGATGGCCGTCCTGGTGGAGTTCGGCCGGTCGAGTCGGCCGGCGGGGAATTCCTCGCGCGATCGTGGCGAGGTCTTCGTCGACCGCCTGTTCTCGCTCCGGCACGCGGAGGCCGTTGCCGATGGGTCCGATGAGGTCCGGGTCGCGCCCGGGACGGTCATCACTCCCCTGGCCCGCGACTTCCTGAAGCGGCGGCGGGTGTCGATCCGCGTCGTCTCGGGTCGCGAGGCGGATGGGTCGAGGGCCCGGCGGAGGGGTGAATGGGGCTTCGCGATCGAGTCGAGGGCCGGCCAGTCCGAGGCGATCCGCCGGGCCCTGCTGGACGACTGGTTGGAGGTCGGCCCGGACGCGGTCGAGGCGGCGCACTGGGTCGTGGACGGCGAGGCTCGGGGGGCATTGGTGGTGGCGGACGAGGCGTCGGTGGCGGCCTGGCGGGCGGGGCGGATCGAGGGGATCCGGGCGGCCACGGTGGCCGAGCCCGAGGCCGTCTCGCGATCGATCCGCCACCTCGGGGCCAACCTGATCGTGGTCGAGCCCGCCGGTAAGTCAATCTATCTGCTGAGCCAGATCGCCGGACGGTTCCGCCGGGGCGGGGCGCCGGAAGTCCCGGGATGGATCGAGCACGACGAACGGCCCGTGGACCGGGCGGGGTGGCTCCGATGAGGATCGCCGAGGTGATCGGCCGGGTCACGCTGACGAGGGTCCACCCGAGCCTCAAGGGGGGCCGGTACGTGATCGCCCTGCCATTGCCACTGGAGGCCGTCACCGAAGGCTCGGACCGACGGGGCGAGGAGGTCATCACCTATGACGACTTGGGAGCCTCGCCCGGCTCGATCATCGGCCTGAGCGAGGGGGGCGAGGCCGCCAACCCGTTCCGCCCGAACAAGAAGCCGATCGACGCCTACTGCGCTTGTCTGATCGACCGGATCAATCTCTGAATCAAACGAACCGATCTTCACGAACCCAGAACCGGGGGCCTCGGCCATGGCCGCAAGCGACAACCTGATGAGCGAATGGAAGCTCCGCGAGGAGATGTGCGAGATCGGCCGGCGGGTCTACGCCAAGGGGTTCGCCGCGGCCAACGACGGCAACATCTCGTATCGGCTGAGCGAGGACCGGGTCCTCTGCACGCCGACCCGCGTCTCCAAGGGGTTCATGAAGCCTGATGACCTCTGCATCGTCGACATGGACGGCAAGCAGGTCTCGGGCAAGCGGAAGCGTTCCAGCGAGATCCTGCTGCACCTGACGATCATGAAGACCCGACCCGACATCAAGTCATGCGTCCACTGCCACCCGCCGCACGCCACGGCCTTCGCCGTCGCCCACGAGCCGATCCCCAAGTGCACGATGCCCGAGTTCGAGGTCTTCCTCGGCGAGGTCGCCATCGCCCCGTATGAAACCCCTGGGACCCAGGCGTTCGCCGACACGGTGATCCCCTACGTCAAGGACACCGACGTCATCCTCCTGGCCAACCACGGGACGATCACCTGCGGGGCCGACCTGACCGACGCTTACTTCAAGACCGAGATCATCGACGCCTACTGCCGGATCCTGATCCTCACCAAGCAGCTCGGCCGGGTGAACTACTACGACGACGCCAAGGCCGCCGAGCTCATCAAGATCAAGCCGAACCTGGGGATCCGCGACGTCCGCCTGGAGAAGGGGCTGGAGAACTGCGACCTCTGCGGCAACAGCCTGTTCCGCGAGGGATATACGGAATTCAAGCCCGAGCACAAAGCCTTCATCCCCGACAAGTTCCAGCAGCAGGCCGCACCGGCTCCGGCCGCCGCCCCCGCCCCATCGGGAAGCAACGGCAAGGGGGGCGACCCGATGGACGCGATGGTCCAGACGATCACCGATCAAGTGATGCGGTTCATGAATGGATCGGGCAACGGGACCGGCTCGTCGGCTGTCAAGGACGGCGGCTATGCCTCGGGGATCTCGGGCGGGGCCTGAGCCGGCATCACCCATTAACCATCAATCATTTACAATATGAGATCTGTGATCTGCGATCCCAGGGGGAAGCCATGAAGGTCAGCATCATCGGCGGGGGCGGGCTGGTCGGCTCCTGCGCCGCGTACGCCTTGCAGTGCGGCGGGGTGGCCAGCGGGCTCGACCTGATCGACGTCAACGCCGACCTCTGCCGGGGCCAGGCGCTGGACCTCCTCCACGGGTCGTCGATCGCGGCGGACCAGCGGATCCGGGCCACGGGGTACGAGGCGATCCCCGAGAGTGACCTGATCTGCATCACCGCCGGGCTTCGTCGGAAGCCCGAAGAGAGCCGGCTGGACCTGATTAACCGGAACGTCGAGCTTTTCCTCGGCATCCTCGCCCAGGTCAAGGCCGCGGGACCGAAGAAGGAGGCAATCGTCCTGGTCGTCTCCAACCCGGTCGACGTGCTCACCTACCTGGCCACGATCCAGCTTGGCCTGCCCTCCTCGCAAGTGATCGGGCTGGGGACCGAGCTCGACTCGGCCCGGTTCCGGAGCCTGATCGCCGAGGCGCTGAAGCTCCCGCCGACGCAGGTGACGGCCACGATCCTCGGCGAGCACGGCGAGAGCATGGTCCCGATCTGGTCCGCCGCGCAGGCCGCCGGGCTCCCTCTGGAGAAGTTCCCGGGCTGGACCTCCGGCACGGCCGACGCCCTCTTCGCCAAGACCCGGGGGAGCGGGGCCGAGGTCATCAAGCTCAAGGGCGGCGCCGGGTTCGCCGTCGGCCTGGCGATCCGCGACGTGGTCCACGCCATCGCCCTCGACTCCCGACGGATCCTGCCAGTGGCCTCGCTGGTCAACGGGACTTACGGGATGCGCGACGTTTGCATCTCGGTGCCCACCGTCCTGGGCCGGTCGGGCGTCGAGGCCCAACTGGAGATCGAGCTCTGGCCGAAGGAGGTCTCGGCCTTGCAGCAGTCGGGGCAGGTCCTCCGGGGGACGATCGACCAGGTCTTGAAGACCAATCTCAATGCCTCGAAGGGCGCGAACCGGCCCGCCGCCCCGGCCCCGAAGCCATCGGACAACGGCCCGGGCGTCCGGGTGACGATGGGCTCGGGAAGCGGGAACGGCGGGTCCGGCAAGTCTCGCGTGACGATCTCGGGACAGGGGGGCGGACGTGCTTAAGTCGCTCGATCGGAAGCTGGCCGCGATCCACGCCGACCCTTCGTGCCGCGAGTTCATCCTCGCCGACGCCAAGGACGCCGACATGGCCTTCGGCATCGGCGCCCCGGGCCTCTCGCCCGAGTCGCATCCCGGCGAGGTCCGGTTCAAGACGCTGGAAGAGTACCGCCAGCAGATCCGGGCGATCGTCCAGCAGGGGGCGGTCGACATCATGCTGATGTCGGCCCACACCAACCACGCCCTGACCATCCGCGAGCGGATCTTCGAAGGCTCCCCCGTCACCCCCGCGGCGCGGGCCAATGACACGACCGATGTTCACATCGCCCGGGGCTCGCGTTACGCCGAAGGGGCCGCCATGCCCTTCCGCTCGGCCAGCCTGGACCACATCCAGTGCGGCCACCTGGATTGCACCGATCAGGATCGGGCCCTGGGTGCCGACCTGGGCCTCTACAGCGTGACCTTCAACAACGACCTCCGGCTCGACCACGCCACCCTCGAACGCTTCCATCATTTCCGCGAGGAGGCCGAGCGGAAGCGGTTCCGCTACTTCCTCGAAGTTTTCGACCCCAACCTGCCCGACGCGATCGACCCGGCGATCCTCCCCGCTTATATCAACGACATGATCGCCCGGATGCTGGCGGGCGTGGCCCCGAGTGGCCGGCCGGTGTTCCTGAAGGTCGTCTACCACGGCCCCAAGGCGATGGAGGAGCTAGTCCGGTACGACCCGCAACTCGTCGTCGGGATCCTCGGCGGCTCGGCCGGGACCACCCGCGACGCCTTCCAGATGCTGGCCGACGCCCAGAAGTACGGGGCCAAGGTCGCCCTCTACGGCCGGAAGATCAACAACGCCGAGAACCAGCTCGCCTTCGTCCAGTTCCTCCGGCTGATCGTGGACGGCGTGATCGGCCCGGTCGAGGCGGTCAAGGCGTACCACGCGGTGCTCGGCAAGCTCGGGATCGCGCCCAAGCGGCCCCTCGAAGACGACCTGAAACTCCAGGTCGCCGCCATGAGCTACGGCGGGACCTCGACCTCGATCACCGTCCCCGCCCGGACCGAGCCCGCCAAGGCCAAGGCCGAGGGCTGCGGCTGCCCCGCCGCCCCATCGGCCGCCCCGGCCCCGGCCGGAGCCTGCCACTGCCACGGGCCGGCCCCGGTGAACGGGTCGGCGAACGGGATTGCGGTCGCCAACGGCAAGCCCACGGTCGCTAACGGCAAGCCCTCAGCCAACGGCTTCCCGAGCACGCTCGACGGGCGGCCCGACTTCGCCAGGATGGACGTCTCCCAGCGCCTGGCGTATCATCGGGACCGACTGGGCCTCGGTCGCTGATCGGTCCGGTCCGGACGGGAGGGGGTCGCCTTGGCTCGCCTGGATCTGATCGGGGTCGAGAAGACATTCTCCGGCGGGGTCGCCGCGATCCGGGGTGTCGACCTGGCGGTCGAGGACGGCGAGCTGTTCGTGATCGTCGGGCCCTCGGGCTCGGGCAAGAGCACCCTGCTCCGCCTGATCGCCGGGCTGGAGACGCCCGGAGCCGGGAGCCTCCGGCTTGACGGCCGGCCGATCGAGAGGCTTGCCCCCGTCGACCGCGACGTGGCGATGGTCTTCCAGGATCAGGTCCTCTACCCGCACCTGGACGCCTTCGAGAACATCGCCTTCGGGCTCCGGGCCCGCCGGGTGGCCCGGGCCGAGGTCGAGTCGCGGGTCCGGGCGACGGCGGGGGTCCTCGGCCTGACCGACTGCCTGGGGAGGCGGCCGGCCACGCTCTCGGGCGGCCAGAGGCGGCGGGTCGCGCTGGGACGGGCCCTGGTCACCCGACCCCGGTTGTTCCTCCTGGACGAGCCGTTCTCGGGGCTCGACGCCCCGCTCCGCGCCTCCACCCGGGCCGAGCTGGTCGACCTCCACCGGAAGCTCAAGGCGACGATGATCCTGGTCACCCACGACCAGGCCGACGCCCTGGCCATCGGCAACCGCGTGGCCGTGCTCGATCGCGGGCGGGTTGCCCAGGTCGGCCGGCCGCTCGACCTCTACGACCGGCCAGCCAGCCGGCTCGTCGCCCGGTTCGTGGGCCAGCCGCCGATGAACCTCCTGCCCTGCCTGGTCGCGCGGGAGGGGGACCGACTGGCGGTCCGGGTCGTCGACCTGGACCACCTCGGCCCCTGGATGGCCCCGGGTTCGAGCCCTTGGGCCTCGAAGCTCCTGGCCCTGGGGGAGTCCCGGGTCGACCTCGGCCTCCGCCCCGAGCAGCTCGCCGTCCGATCGGCCGGGCCCTTCTCCCCGACGTCGGACCCCGCGACCGCCCCGGCGACCATCCGACGGCTGGAGCCGATGGGTCACGAGACGCTGGCCGTCCTCGCGCTGGGCCCGCACCACCTGATCGCCCGTCTGGCCCCCCGGACCCCATTCCGGGCCGGCGACCGCGTCCTGGTCGGACTCGACTTCGGCCAGGCGAGCTGGTTCGACTCCTCGACCGGCGACCGCCTGGCTTGAATCGCCGACCAGGGCGTGGACCAGATCCCTCGCGAGATCACGGGGACCGGTTCGTCGAGCCGCCCCCGGTCTCCGACAACGCGACGGTGGATGGACCCGGAGCCGAGGGCCTAGAGTCATTGACCGGCCCGTTCGCGACCATTAGACTGCGGAGACGATCCGTCCCGGGATCTCGGGGAGGCCGCCGCTCACTTCCGCGCTCCCTCGATCCGAGTCGACGACCAGCGGGGGCCGACATGAGCTTCGGGGAAAGCGGGGGCAGCGAGGTCGACTACGAGACGCTGCAAGGTCGCAACTGGCCGTCGGTGACGCAGTTCTCGATCTTCCTGGAGAACCGGGTCGGCCAGCTCCTCGAACTGGTCCGGGGCTTCCAGGGCTCGAAGGTCAAAATCGTCGGCCTCTCGATCTCCGACTCGGCCGACTGCTGCATCATCCGGATGATCCTCAGCCACCCCGAGCAGGGCCGGGAGATCCTCGAGCTCAAGAAGTTGGCCTTCGCCGAGAACGAGCTGCTGATCGCCGAGATGCCCAACGGCCCGCATACCCTGGTCGACCTCTGCTCGGCTCTGATCCAGGCCGAGATTAACATCCATTACGCCTACCCGCTGATCGTCCACCCCCGGGGCCGGCCGGCGGTGGCTCTGCACATCGACAACATCGAGCAGGCCGGCGTCTCGCTCCACGCCAAGGGATTCGAGATCCTCTGCGAGGCCGACCTTCAATCCTGATCCCGGGGCCTGCCGGCGATCGTGACGGTCCGTTCATCGGACGGCTGGAATTACGCAGGGTCGAGGGCGTGATAGTGCCCGCCCGAGCCGGTCCGGATCCCGATCCGGTTTTGCTCCTCCATCCGGTTGAGCCATTGGCCCGCGTCCTCGGGGGAATCGAAGATGGCGCGGTGCATCGCCTTGACCTCGGCCTCGGCGAACTCCTCGGGGAGCAGCTCGAGCCCGAGCCGGCCGGATTGGACGCCGGTGGCGAGCCAGGCCAGGGCGGCGGCGAGCATGGCGTCGTGGTCGAAGGCCAGCGGCCCGGCCGCGCGGGCGGGCCGCCAGGCGGCGTCCTCGGCGTCGTCGCCCCCCTTCACCGGGGGGGGGGACCCCGCGGAGGACCCCGGCATGCGCCAGGCTGATGGTCCGCCCCCGGGAGTCGCGCCCGAGGGCACCGAAGGCCCCCAGGAAGGCGATCGGCCCGGTCGCGGCAAACCCGGTCTCCTCCCGGAGCTCGCGGCGCGCCCCGTCCTCGATCGTCTCCTCGATTTCCAGGAATCCCCCCGGGAGGGCCCAATGGCCGGCGAAGGGGTCGTGCTTGCGCCGGACGAGGAGGACCCGGAGCCCGTCGGCGGCGAGGGCGAAGATTGCCAGGTCGATGGTGACGGCCGGGCGTGGATAATCGTAACAGTAGGGAGGTCCGGCGGTCTCCCGGCAAGCGTCGTCCTTCATGGCTCGATCCCCCGCCCCAGCACCGGACGCCCTCGGCCTCGGTCGTCGCCCGGGTCCTCGAAAGGCCCGCGCACCTTATCCGAGCCGGCGATCATCCGCCAGACCTCCCCGTCGCCAGGGGCGGGTCGAGCGAGGGATGGCGAACCGGGTACAATGGCGATGGCGGGCCGACGACCGGACGCCGAGAACCTCGGCCGTCGCCGAGGCCCCCTCCGATCCGACGGATACCCTCCATGAACGATCCGGCAAGGCGTCCCGCGGCCGATCACGATCCCGACCCCGACCTGGGCGTCCCCGACCTCTCGTCGCTGGTCGGGGCCCTGGCGGAGGCCGACGGCCCGGCCGACGAGGCGGGCGGGTGGCCATCGGATCTCTGGGCGAAGCTCGGGGCGGCCGGCGCGACCCGATGGGCAATCCCTCGTGAGTTCGGCGGCGAGGAGCCCGACCGCTCGACGCTCCTCCGCCGCTACGCCCGGGTGGCCGAGGGCTCGATGACGGCCGCCTTCATCCTCTCGCAGCACGACGCGGGGCTCCGGAGGCTCATCGCCGCGATCGACCGCCCGGCCGCCCGCCGGTGGGTCGAGGCGGTGGCCGAGGGTCGGGCCTTTCCCACGGTCGGGATCTCGCAGCTCACCACGTCGCGCCGCCACGGGGACCAGGCCGTCCGGGCCGAGGAGATCGCGTCCGGCCGGTTCCGGGTCGACGGCCTGATCCCCTGGGTCACGGCCGCCGGCCGGGCCGACGTCCTGGTCGCCGGGGCGGGCACCGTCGACGGCCGGCAGATCCTCTTCGCCCTGCCCACCGGCCGCGCCGGGGTGACGGTCCGGCCGCCGTTCGGCCTGGCGGCGCTCGGGGCGTCCTGCACGGCGGAGGTGGCCTGCAAGGGGGTGGACATCACGGAAGACGACCTCCTGGCCGGGCCTGTCGCCGACGTGATGGCCAACCCGGCCGCCGCCGGGACCGGGGGTCTGGAAACCTCGGCGCTGGCCCTGGGCCAGGCCCTGGCCGCGCTCAAGGCGTTGGAGGCGGTCGGCCGCGACGACCTGGCCGAGCCCGTCGAGGCCCTCCGCGACGCCTGGACCCGGCTCCGCGACGACCTGATGGCAACGGCCGAGGGTCCGCCCGGCGCCCCGAGCCCGGCGACGATCCGGGGGCAGGCCAACGCCCTGGTCCTCCGGCTCACGCAGGCTTACTTGACCGCCCGCAAGGGATCGGGCTTCCTCCGCGAGGAGCCCGCCCAGCGATGGGCGCGCCAGGCCCTCTTCTTCCTCGTCTGGTCCTGCCCGAGCCCCGTGGCTCGCGCCTCGATCCGTGACCTGGCCGGGCTCTGCGCGACCTGAGCCGGATTCAGGGGGCCTTCGGCGTGGCGAACAGGCTCGCGACGGCGCAGCGGAAACTCGGGATCACGTCCTCGCCGTCGAGCTCGCCCCCCTCGCGGACCCCGCCGATCGACCCGTCGAGCCGGTAGATCAGGACCGTCCGGACCTCGGGATTCACGACCCAGACCAGCCGGACGCCGGCCTTGAGGTACTCGTCGACCTTCTGATCGGTCTCGTAATGGACGTCGTGCGGCGAGACGACCTCGACGGCCAGGTCGGGCGCGAGCTGGATGTAGCCGTCGGGGGCACGCTCATCCGGGAATCGGCCAACCCGGACGAAGGAGACGTCCGGCTTCCGGATCCGGTTGTTCGGGAAGACCTGATAACTGGCGTCGGACATCAGGTACCACCCGAGTCGCTGTTCCTCGTCGAAACGAAAGAGGAGGGCCATCAGCCGGGAAGCGACGTGGACCGACCAAGCACCCATGTTCCGCTCCACCAGCCGGCCGTCAACGAGTTCGTATCGATAGCCATCGGGCATCACTAGCAAGTCGTCGGGAGTATACAAGACTTCGGTCGTCGTGCTCATCGATCGGATTCCTGTCCAGGGGCCGGGGACGGTCGCCTCACGTCGGCCGGCCCCATTCTATCGCCCCCCGGTCAGCCCGAGAAGTCGCAGAGCGAGACGACGTGGTCGCGGCTCCCGTCGTTGGCCCAGCCGTCGAGCTGGGCGGTGTCCTTGAGCTGCTGGCCCCGGCGGCGGTCCACCGCCAGGAAGGCGCAGGGGAGGTCGGTCAGCGAGGTCAAGTCGCCCCAGAGCTTCTCGAACTGGACGACCGGGAAGACGTCCTCCTGGCCGTGACCCCACCGCTTCTTCACGTCTTTAATTTTCACGTATGTGGGAATTCTCGCAGCCATCGCCCGGACCGAGGCGGCGACCTTGGCGGGGTCGCCCCGGAGGTCTCCGCGGGTCAGGTGGAAGGCCCCGAGCAGGCCGTCCACGTTCACCCAGGTGGTCAGGGTGTTGTAGTACCTCAGGAGGAATTCGACGTCTTCTCGGGGCTGGGCCAGCCCTTCGAGCAGGCGGAGCCGGCCGCCGACCCGGGCCAGGCCGCCGCCCCGGTCCTCGATCCGGCGGGGGATGACCTCGGTGCTCAGGGTGGCCCCGGCCTCGATGGCCAGGCCGAGGACGCCGGGGTCGAGGTCCGCCCCCAGGGTGTCGATGTTGTGGACCATCAGCCAGTTCAAACTCGGGAACTCGTCGAGGAGCCCGGCCAGGACGCCGTTCCGGAGGAGGGTGGGGACCTCGTAGAAGTGGCCCGGCGGGTTGAACCGCTGGATCGGGACGTTGTCGACGTAGTCGGCCCCCTCGCCCGCCGACCTCGCCCATTCCAGGATTGCCCGGCGGCCGGCGTCGCGGACCTTCTGCTTGTTCTCGTCGAGGACCTCGTGCGACGACTCCTCCCAGAGGAAGGTCAGGTCGCGCGGCGGCGGATTCAGGAGCCGATCCCGGTCAGGCAGCCGGCGGCGAAGTGCCGGGCGTGCGGGATGCGGGAGGAGTGCGGGCAGAGGGCGGGGTGAGTAATGGCCCGCGAAGAAACGGGTCGGTTTGCGGGCGGCCCGAGCACACCATCAGCGAAACCGATGGGTCAACGTAGCAAATCTTTTAAAGTCAAATCCCACGTCCTCCCACCCATAGGCGTGTCGCCCGTAATGCCAGAGTCGGATCGAGGTGTCGGCCATGGGCGTGACGCCGATCTGCGCCAGCCGGTGACTGAAGGCCCAATCCTCGCCGAGGTAGTGCAGGCGCCCTCCCCCCTGGGGCACGACGAAGGGCTGGAAGAATGGCCAATCGCCCTTACCCCAGTGGGTGTTGCAATGGGGCAGGTCCAGTTCCTCGATCAACCTCCGGAGCACTTGGGCCTTGATCCGCAGGAAGCCGGTGGCGGCGTATTTCAGGGGGTAGAGGCCGGATGCATGCGCCCCAAAGACCACCTCGTCGACGCCGTCGGCGAAGATGCTGGCGAAACTCCGATTCCCCTTCTTGGCGTAGACGCCCGCGACCACCGGCTCCGGTCGGGCCAGGAGGCGGAGCGCGTCGCGAGGATCGAACCCGATGTCGGAATCGACGAAGAAGAGGGACTCGGCCCCGTCGTGGAGCGCCTCGGATGCCAACCGGTTGCGGGCGACGTCGATGGCGGAATTCCCGCCCGAGCGGACGACCCGCACGCCCGCCGCCTCCAGCCCCCTGAGCGCTTCCTCGCACTCCCTCTCGATCACGTTGAGGTAGGGGACCAGGACGACCGACTTAGTGCGGTTTTTCGTTGAGCGTGACGGTTGACGAGTCGGTCGGGTATCCGCTATGGGCGAACCATCCCCGGATGTCGCCCACCCGGATCGCCCGCAGGCCCTCCCCCATCGCCTCGATCAAGCC
>JAABUV010000660.1_pt1 | contig 52584 bp, 46 predicted proteins | sample 5559971 | NCBI WGS metagenome assembly JAABUV01 (sample SAMN10711881, study PRJNA513362) | rock metagenome | isolation source: Antarctica rocks | place: Antarctica: Victoria Land, Knobhead nord | collected 2015-12-19 | reverse complement strand
GACGCCTTCCACGTCACCCCAGGCATGCCCGTCACCGCCGACGTCATGGTCGGCAAACGCACCGTCCTCAGCTACATCTTCAGCCGAGCCCTCCCCGTCGCAATGGACGGCATGCGCGAACCTTGAGGAAAAGCACACAGCCGGTCAGGGGTTTTGGACGCTGGCTCGCCGGCCTTGTGTCTCGCAGCGCGCGCCTGCGCCAAGCCGAGCTTCTGTTAGCTCAAGGCAAGCCTGCGCGGGCGTTCGCCATCCTGGCCCGCGAAGCGCAAGCCGGCAACACGGACGCGCAATTCCGGGTCGGCCGCGCCTATCTCGAGGCGACGGGGGTCCCGCCCAGCCCCCCGGATGCGGCGCGGTGGCTGGAACGGGCGGCCGAAGCTGGGCACGTCGAAGCGCAGGCCAAGTTGGCCGGATTATGCCTGCACGGGCATGGCCAGGCCCATAACGACAATCCCTCGAAAATCCTGTTTCGCCGCGGGGTCGAAGTTCAGCCCGACTTCGCTTCGGCGGAGCGGTGGGCCCGGCGTGCGGCGGAAGCAGGATCGGCCGATGCAGCGGCCATCCTAGGCACGATCTTGACGTCAGGCCCAGAGGACAAGCGGGACGAGGCAGCCGCCGAAGCGTACTATCGGACGGCTGCTGATGGAGGCAGCCCGCAAGGCTATCTCGGGCTTGGTTTGGCACTGATGCGCGGCGCTCCGACTGACGACCGGGTGCGCGAGGCGGCCGTTCAGATGGCACGCGCGGCAGCGGCCGGTCTGCCCGCAGGCGTCTACCTGCAAGGCGTCATGCTGGAGCACGGCATCGGGGTATCCCCAGATATCGCCGCCGCTGGGGCCTTCTATCGGCAAGCGGCGGAATTGGGCGTGCGGTCTGGCCAGGCCCGCTATGGACTTGCATTGATGGAGGGTCGCGGAATGCCCCGTGATACCGTCACCGGCGAGTCTTGGCTGCGCCGCGCAGCCTTGGCGGGCGACCCTGAGGCTGCGGCCCTCGTCGGCGACATCTATGCCAAAGGCGGTGAGCTGCCGCCGAATTACGCCGAGGCCGCAATGTGGTTCGCCCGCGCGGCCGAACAGGGCCATGCCATGGCGGCGCGTGCTTTAGGGTTGCTGCATCTCACCGGCGCCGGCGTCGCCCGCGATCCGGACGAAGCGGCCAAGTGGTTCCGCTGCTCGGCCACTGCCGGCAACGCAGCGTCCAAGGCCGACCTCGCCAACCTCGTGCTGAACGGCGCGGGCGAACCGGACGACCGGGTTCGCACCCGGGAATGGTTCAAGCAGGCCGCCCAGAACGGCGACCTGGTCGCTGCCTTCAATTTCGGCGTCTGCCTCGCCAAGGGTGTCGGGGTGGAGCGCAACGACGTCGAAGCGGCGCACTGGCTGCGCCGGGCGGCCGAGAGCGTCGTGAACGCGCAGTATTGGTATGGGCGCATGCTCGGCGAAGGACGCGGCGTGACGCCCGACCTGGTCGAAAGCCGCAGTTGGCACGCCCGGGCCGCACAGGCTGGAATGCGCGAGGCTCAAGTCGCCCTGGCGGAAATGCTGGTGAACGGCCGCGGCGGGCCGCGCGACCATCATGCAGCACTCGACCTGTTCACCAAGGCGGCGCAGCAGGGCCACGTGGGTGCGATGTTCGCCCTAGGCGCCCTGCTCGGCGGCGGCCACGACATCACGCCGGACCGGCCGACCGCCGCCAAGTGGTTCCGCATGGCGGCGGAGGGCAATCACCCCTACGCGCAGTTGATGCTGGGCCGCTATCTCGCCCGTGGCCTCGCGGGGGAGCGGGACGCCGAGCAGGCCCGAGCCTGGTTGGAGCGAGCCATGGGTCAAGGCTTGAGCGAGGCGGCAGCCGACTTGGCCCAGCTGCCAGCCCCCGCTGCCCGCGCGCCTCAATCCTTGCCCGCCGCCCAGTAGCCGCCCTTGCCTCGCGGCGTCATGACCACCGCCGAGATGTGGTCAGCCTTAGCCGAGCAAGCCTGGCGCCGCGGGCAGGCGGAGGCGGCCGGCGGCGATGACCGCGCCGCGTTGCGTTGGCTGCAACGGGCACGCCGTATCGCGCCCGTCGACCATACCATCGCCCTCTCACTGGCCCTGGCATTCTTGCGCACCGCCGACCCGGCACAGGCAGCGCTGCTGTTCAGGTCCGTCGCCGCCGTTCACGACGTGGCCGAGGCTTGGATTGGCCTCGCGGCTAGCCTGCGGCTTTCGAACGACCTGCCAGGCGCCGCCGAGGCGATCGGGCGCGCGCTGACCCGGCACGTCGCTGCCCCTGCGGCAATCGCCCTCGCGCGCCAGATCGCCAAGGAAACGGGAACCGGCTGGTGCGGCCTGGGCGGGAACGGCACATTGCATGCGTCCGGCCCGGCGCTGAAGGTGGCGCTGGACGGCCTGGCCTGGCAACCTATCTGGTCCGCCGAGGCCTGCCGCCTCCCTCCCGAGTGGCGGCGGGCGGGTTGCCTTGACGTGGCATCGGCCGGACGACCCGCACTCGGGAGCCCGCTCGACTTGCGCGCGATCACCGCCATCGAAGGTTGCGTGGAAACGCACGCGGGCGGCATCCGCGGCTGGGCCTGGCACCCCGGCGATCCAGGGCGCGATCCGACGCTGACGGTCGCGGGCCGCTCCATCGTCGCGGCCGGCCCTCTCACCTGGTCCGCCAACCGCCCGCTTGCCCGGCCGCGCGGCTTCACGATCGACGCCGCTTCGCTTCCGTCCGGCCCCGTGCACGTCGTCGGCGCCGACGGCCGGGACCTGCTCGGCAGCCCGCTCGACCCCAGCGCCGAGCAACGCAGCGCGGCCGGGCTGGCCGACAGCTTCCGTCCCATCTGGGTCGACGCCACCTCCTTGCCCTCCCGCCGGCCGGACAGCGCCCGGGTGAGCGCGGAGCCGGTCGCGCGACGCCCGCCCGCCGCCATCGTCATCCCCGCCTATCGCGGCGCTGCAGCCATCTTGGCGTGCCTCCGGAGCGTCTTCGCCTCCACCCCGCCGAACACCCCGATCCACGTGATCGACGACGCCTCGCCGGAGCCTGGATTGGTCGCGGCCCTCGCCGAACTTGCCGGCGCCGGCCGTATCCGGCTGATCCGGCACACCCGCAACCGCGGTTTTCCGGCGGCGGCCAACGTGGGGATCGCGGCCAGCGCCGGGTATGACGTGGCGTTGCTGAACAGCGATACCCTGATGCCGCCGGGCTGGCTGGAGCGGCTGCGGGCGGCGGCCTACGCGGCATGCGACATCGGCACCGCGTGCCCGCTCTCGAACGACGCGACCATCCTCAGCTATCCCGCCGTCACTGGCGGCAACCCGATCCCCGACCTTGCCGACACGACACGGCTGGCCGCCCTGGCCGCCCGCGCCAACCGCGACGCCGTCCTGGACATCCCGACCGCGGTTGGCTCGTGCATGTACATCCGCCGCGACTGCCTCGACCAAGTCGGCGCATTCCGCGAGGACCTGTTCGCGCAAGGCTACGGCGAGGAGAATGATTTCTGCCTGCGCGCCCGGCACCGCGGCTGGCGGCACGTCGCCGTTCCCGGCGCGTTCGTGGCCCACGTGGGTGCCGCATCGTTCGGGGTCGCCCGGACCCACCTCGTCGCCCGCAACATGACGGTGCTGAACCGCCTGCATCCCGGGTACGACGCCCTGATCGCCGGCTTCATCGCCGCCGACCCGCTCGCCCCTGCCCGGCGTCGCATCGACGCCCTGCGCTGGCGGCAGGGCCGGCGCGCGGCCTCCGTCGTCCTCGTCACCCACGCCGGCGGCGGAGGCGTGGACCGTCTGATCGCCGCCCGCTGCGATGCCCTTGCGGCGGCCGGCTACCGCCCCATCGTGCTCCGCCCGGACGGCGGTCACGTGACCGTCGCCGAGGGCGCCGCATCCGCAACTCCGAACCTGCGCTACGCCCTGCCCGAGGAGATGGCCGCGCTGCTGCGCCTGCTCCGCCCCGACAAACCGGCGCATGTCGAGCTGCACCACCTGCTCGGCCATTCGCCGTGCGTGACCGGTTTGGCCGAGCGTCTCGGCGTCCCGCACGACGTCCACGTCCACGATTACGCCTGGTTCTGTCCCCGCATCGCCCTGCTCGGCGGCGACCGGCGCTACTGCGGCGAGCCGGACGTCACCGGGTGCGAGGCTTGCGTCGCCGATCACGGCAGCCTGCTCGAGGAGGACATCGCGGTCCCCGACCTGGTCGCGCGCTCCGGTCGCCTGCTTGCAACCGCGCGCCAAGTCGTGACGGCCTCGCCCGACTCTGCGTCTCGGATGCGGCGGCACTTCGCCGGCCTGCGACCGGCCGTCGCCCCCTGGGACGACGATGCCGCAATCCCGCCGCCGCTACCCCCCCTGCCCGGTGGCGAGGGCCATATCTGCGTCATCGGCGGCATCGGCGTCGAGAAAGGCTTCGATGTGCTGCTGGCCTGCGTGAGGGACGCGGCGGCCCGACGCCTTAAGCTGCGGTTCACCGTCGTCGGCCATACTGCCGACGACGCGCGCTTGCTGGACGCGGGGCCGGCGTTCATCACCGGCAGCTACACCGATGCCGAGGTGATCGCCCTCATCCGCGCACAGGCCGCGACGCTTGCCTGGTTGCCTTCGATCTGGCCCGAAACCTGGTGCTATACCCTCGGCCATGCCTGGCGCGCCGGGCTGCACGCGTCGGTGTTCGACATCGGCGCTCCAGCGCTGCGGGTGCGGCGCACCGGCTGGGGCTGGGTATTGCCGCTCGGCCTGTCTCCGGGCGCCATCAACGACGCCCATCTGCGCGTTGCGACGGCCGGTATGGCAACATCAAAGGTTGCCCTCGGCTGAACGGCGTCGCACAGTCCAAATGTCTCCATCATTTGATCGTCACCCCACCCATTCATATAGCGGGAACACAGCAATGCCCGACGCTGGCACACCCTCGGCTTCGTCGCCCGTCACCGAACTCAAGGTGTCCGGCCACTTGATGGTTCTGGACACAGGGGTTTACTGCGTCTTTCACACGCCCGGCGGCGCTCCGCCCGATCCGGCGACGGGGTTGCCGGGCGCGCGCGTATCGCTGCCGCCAGGTCCGATGGCTCAGGGTGTCACGGTCAAGACGTTCGGCGAGGATGGTTGGCTCGGCTCGCTCGACGCCGCCGCGATGATCCGGGTCGCGCACGGGCCGGCGCAAATCCTGCTTACGATCTATCAGCAGCCCGGCAGCCTGCACGACGCGCCGAAGCTGCAGGTGATGCGCCTGACCAATGCGGGCGGGGAAGCCGTGATGAGCCACCCGCCCGTTCGGGCGACCGGCACGGGCAACCCGGACACGCCGGGCGGTGCCGCGAACGACGTGCCCACGGCACCCCTGGCCGACCCGGAGATCGCCGCCCACCTGCAATTGCGCGGCGATATCCTCGCCCGCATCGGCGACTGGGTCGGCGATCCCGGCAGCCAGCGCTGGGTAGAGGGTTTCGCCGTCGCGCCGCGGGAGCTGCTGAAGTCCGAGGATATCGAGTACCAGGCCGTGCTGGGCCGCGGCTGGCTTTCGCCTTGGGCCGAGGGCGGCCAATACTGCGGCAGCCGCGGTATGGCGCTGCCGATCCTGGGCCTGCGGGTCCGCCTGCGCGGGGCCGCCGCCGAAACGCACGACGTCGCGCTGAACGCGACCTTCACCGACGGCACCAAAATCGGTCCGGTCGGCCCCGGCGAGCCGTGCGAGGCCGCCAGCTTGGCCCCGCTGGAAGCGTTTCAGATCACCCTCGCCGCCCGGGACGCAGCACCCAAACGCCTTGCCAAACCGCGCCCGGCCGCACCGAAGGGACGCCGGGGCTGAACCGCGCCTAGCCGTGCGGTTCCTGTTCGTCCATCAGAACTTCCCCGGTCAGTTTCTTCATGTGGTGCGCCACCTGCTGGCGGCGCGGACGCACGACGTGGTGTTCATCTGCGAGCCGAACCAGAACGTCATTCCGGGCGTGCGCAAGATCACCTACCAAATGCCGCCCCGCAATGAGGCCGCCATCCATCCCGACGCCCGCGACCTGGAGCAGGCGGTGGCGCGCGCCGAGGCCGTCGCGAAAACCGCCCAGCGCCTCAAGGCGCTCGGGTTCGAGCCGGACATCATCATCGGTCATCACGGCTGGGGCGAGTTGCTGAACCTCGGCGATGTCTGGCCACGCGCGCCGCTGCTGGGCTACCACGAGTTCTACTACAACACCGTCGGCTACGATGTCGGCTTCGACCCGGAATTCCCAACCGACTCCGCCCACTACTCCGGCATCCGCGCCAAGAACGCGGTCAACCTGCTGGCGCTCACCAATGGCGGCCATGGCCAGACGCCCACGCGCTTCCAGCTCGAAACCTACCCGCTCTGGGCGCAGCCCTCCATCACGGTGGTGCCCGAAGGGGTCAACCTCGACATCTGCCGCCCCAATCCGGAGCTGCGCGCGCGCGCCACCACCATTGCCGGCCTGGAAATCGGCCCTGCCGACAAGTTGGTCACCTACGTCGCCCGCGACTTGGAGCCGTACCGCGGCTTCCACGTCATGATGCGCGCTGTTCCCTATCTGCTCCGGTCCCGGCCGGACATCCGCGTGGTCATGGTCGGCGGCGACGGCGTCAGCTACGGCGCCCGCCTGTCGCAGGGCAATTGGCGCGAACTGTTCTGCGCCCAAGCCAGCCCCGCCCTCGACCCGGCGCGGGTCCACTTCCCCGGCAAGATCGACTACGCCGACTACGTGTGCCTGCTGCAGCGCTCCGATGCCCACGTGTACCTCACCTACCCGTTCGTCGCCTCCTGGTCTCTCCGCGAGGCGTTGGCGTGCGGCTGCGCGCTGGTCGCCAGCGACACGGCCCCGGTGCGCGAATTCGTCACCGACGGTGAAACCGGCCTGCTCACGCCTTTCAGCGACGCCCGCGGCCTTGCGGGCCGGGTGGGAGAGGTGCTGGAGGGAGGGCCGGCGACGGAGCGGCTGCGCGCCAATGCAAGGCGGCAGGCCGAGACCCACTTGCGGATGGACGACCACATCAGCCAGTACGAGCGGCTGATCGAGCGGCTGACCGGGATGTCGCCCGCGCCGTGAACCGGCGGCGTTCGCCGGCCCGATGGCGGAAACCGCTTTCGACCCTATACTTCCCGGAGACGCTTCAGCAGGGAATTCGGCGGATGTACATTGCAATGAACCGCTTCAAGGTCGCTCCCGGGTCGGAGGCCGCGTTCGAGACCATGTGGACCGGCCGCGACTCGCACCTGCACGGCGTGCCGGGCTTCATGGAATTCCACCTCCTGCGCGGGCCCGTGAAGGAAGACCATGTGCTCTACTCCTCGCACACCATTTGGGCCGACCAAGCCGCGTTCGAGGGCTGGACCCAGTCGGAGGCTTTCCGCGCCGCCCACGCCAACGCAGGCGGCAACAGCACGCGCGCGATGTACCTGGGCCATCCGGAGTTCGAGGGCTTCGCTGTCGTGCAGACCGTCAAATGACCGGCTAGAACGTCACGTGCAGCCCGCCATAGCCGGCCACCGGCGCCGCCGGGCTGAGGCTGCGCGCGTTGGCCGCACCCGGCGCCTGGGCGATCGGGATGGCTGAGGTTTGCGAGAACGCCCCGTAGGTCTCGTATCGCGTGCCGGTCAGGTTCTCGACCAGGCCGAACAGCTCGACGCCGGGCGTCAGGCGATAGCGCGTGTTGAGGTTGAGCACGACATAGCTGACGGTGCGCGGATTGAGGTTCGCCTCGTCCCCGAACAGCACCTGGCCGGAGCTCGCGATCCCGGTGAAGCCGACGGTCCAGGCCGGAGTGACACCGTAATCCGCCCCGAATTTGAGCCGCTGCCGGGGTACGCCCGGAATTTGGTTGCCGGGACGGACCCGGATTTGCCCGTTCGCGTCGGCGCCGGGGTTGAGCGGGCTGGACAGCGTGAGGGCGTTCTGGAAGGTCGCATCGGTGTAGGCGTAGTCGACCCAGCCGTTCAGCCGCGGGGTGCGGTAGGTGAGCCCCGCTTCGACGCCCTGCCGCCGGGTCGTGCCGACGTTGGAGAAGTAGTTGCGGCCCGGGATGCTGCTTGCCACGAACAGGATGTCGTCGCTGCTGTCGGTCCGGAACCCCCCGGCGTGCCAGCCGAGGGCCGCACTCCCGGGCAAGTGGAACGTCCCGCGCAGGCCGGCCTCGTAGGTGTTGGCGACGACCTGTTTGAGCGCCGGGTCGGAGACGAAGAAGTTGGCCAGGGTGCATGGGCTCACCGGGTCCGCGCAGGACAACTCGGCCGGGGAAGGGGCGCGGTTCGCTTGGGAATAGCCGGCGTAGGCGGTGGCCCACGGCGTGATCGCGTAGGTGAAACCCGCTCCCGGGTTGAAGTGCGTGTAGCTGTGGTTGCCGGTCAGCGCCGGGCCGAGCTGGTCGCGCAGGTCGATTTCGGCGACGTTGAGCCGCCCCGAAAGGTTCAGCGAAAGCCGGGTCGTGAGGTCGAACGTGTCGGACGCGTACACGCCGTAGTAGCTGTTCGTGATCGACACCCGCACCGGGGCGATCGAGCCGTCGGCCTGCACGATGATCGCGCCCGGGCCGAGATACGCCCTGGCGGAGGTGAGGCCGCCGATCTCGTTGCTCGCGCCGTAGTGGGTGATGGCGCCGTCGAAGCTCAGCCCGGCGACGATGCGGTTGCCGCGGCCGAGGATCGTGTCGGTGCGCGTCGCCTGCACCGACGCGCCGTAGCCGTTGGTGTCGATGCCCTGGCGGTCGAGCTGGCTATAGGGGCCGCCGTTGAGGAAGTCGGGGATCGGCGCCCCGTTCCGCCCGGTCAGCGGAATGCCCGCGTCGGCGCACAGCAGGCCCGAGCCGTCGTTGCAGGGCTGGGCGTTGGTGGTGTTGCCGTTCAGCACGCGCTGCGCGAAGTTCGTGTAGTAGGCGGCGGCCTGCAACCGCGTGGCGTCATCGATGTCGTAGGTGCCGGTCAGGCTCACGCGGAGATACTGGTTGGTCGTGAGGTTGGGCGCGGTGAACGCGGCACTGCGGTCGACGGCGAGCAGTTCGACGGGAACGGTGCCGGGTGCGCTGAGGTGGTTGTCGGCGACCAGGATGCCGAGGTGGGCCTCCGCCGCCGGGCCGCGCCAGCCGATGTCGCCGAACACCCGGCGTATCTCGCTGCCCTGGTTCTGCCGCCAGCCATCCGCGTGGATCACCGAGCCCGCGACGTAGGCCGCGACGCTGCCGTCCTGGACGCCGTACTGGAACTCGGACCCGACCCGCCCGAACGAGCCGCCGTACAGCCGCGCGTCCCCGCCGTGGAAGCTGAAGCCATCGCGGAGTTGGACGGAGATCGAGCCGCCGAGCGCATTGAGGCCGAAGGTGGGGTTCGAGCCTTCCACGTTGATCCGCACGATCGCCTCGGCGGGGATCAGGTCCCAGTCCACGGTGTCGCCGAACGGCTGGTTGAACCGCGTGCCGTTCAGGTAGACGGCGAGGCCCTGCGAGCTGCCGGCGAGCGGCGAGGCGGTGAAGCCGCGGTACAACAGGTTGGGCTGGAACGGGTTGCCGGCCGCGTTGTCGAGCGCCACCCCGCCGATCCGCTCGTCCAGGGCGCCGAGTGCGCTGGAGATGCCGGTACGGACCACGTCCCGCCCGTTCAGCGCGCTGCTCGCCGCCGGGATCTTGTTCGCGTCGCCGCCGGAGCCGAGCAGCGGGGCCGCGCCAGTGACGACCAGGTCAGGCAGGGGAGCCGCGTCGTCGGCCGGCTGGGCGAGCGCGAGGGATGGAAGCAGCGCCGCCGCTGCGCCTCCGATGAGGCAGGCAAGTTTGTGCATCGCCCGATTAAACCAGCCCGGCGAAAAAACGCCAGGGCCGGATTGCACCCCGCCGCCGGGCCGCCCAACATTCGCGCGACATTTCCGGAGGCTTCTCCATGGCCGGTGGCGCGCTGTCCCGCTTCAAGATCATCGACCTGACCCGGGTCCGGGCCGGGCCGGCCTGCGTACGGCAATTCGCCGATTTCGGCGCGGCCGTCATCAAGGTCGAGGGCGCCGCGGGCGATGCCGGCATGGGCGGGCCGCGCCACGGCCCGGACTTCCAGAACCTGCACCGCAACAAGCGCAGCCTGACGCTGGACTTGAAATCCCCGGCCGGAGTCGAGGTGCTGAAGCGCCTGGCGGCCGACGCCGACGTGCTGGTCGAGAACTTCCGCCCGGACGTGAAGGACCGGCTGGGCATCGGCTACGCGGCGATGCGGGCGGTCAACCCGCGGCTGGTGTACGCCTCCATCTCCGGCTTCGGCGAGGACGGGCCGTACCGGATGCGCCCCGGCTTCGACCAGATCGCGCAGGGGATGGGCGGCCTGATGTCCGTCACCGGGCTGCCGGGCCAGGGCCCGGTGCGCGCGGGCATCCCGGTCGCGGACCTGACGGCCGGGCTGTTCGCGGCGCAGGGGATCATGGCGGCGCTGCTGGAGCGCGAGACGTCGGGCGAGGGCCAGTGGGTGCAGTGCAGCCTGCTCGGCTCGCAGGTGGCGATGATGGATTTCCAGGCGGCGCGCTGGCTGATGCAGGGCGACGTGCCGGGGCAGGCAGGCAACAACCACCCGACCAGCATCCCGACGGGAGTGTTCGCGACGGCCGACGGGTTCATCAACATCGCGGCGTCCGGCAACGTGATGTTCGCACGGCTCTGCCGGTGCCTCGGCCTGGCGGACGCGGCCACCGACCCGGCATTCGCCACCGACGCCGGGCGGTCGGCCAACCGCGACGCCCTGAACGCGCAGATCGAGGCGCGGACCCGCACCGACACCTCGGCCGCGTGGATGGAGCGGCTGAACGCGGCGGAGGTGCCAGCGGGGCCGATCTACCGCATGGACCAGGTGTTCGACGATCCGCAGGTGAGGCACCTCAGCATGGCGCAGGCGGTGGAGCATCCGGAGCTGGGCCGGATCGAGATCGTGGGCCAGGCGATCAAGCTTAGCCGCACGCCCGCCCGGCTGGAGACGGCCTCGCCCGAGGCTGGCGAGCACAACGACGCGATCCTGCGTGAACTGGGCTACGGCGACGACGCGATCGCGTCGATGCGCGCGGAAGGGGTGATCTAATGGCCGAGCCAGAGCTGCTGTACGAGGTTCGCAACGGCATCGCCCGGGTGGTCTTCAACCGTCCGCAGGCGCGCAACGCGCTGACGTTCGCGATGTACGAGCGCTTGGCCGAGGTGTGCCACGAGATCGAGGCCGACCGCTCCGTCAAGGCGCTGCTGCTGACGGGCGCCGGGGAGCGCGCGTTCGCGGCCGGCACCGACATCAGCCAGTTCCGCGCCTTCCACACGCCGCAGGACGCGCTGGACTACGAGGCGCGGATCGACCGGGTGCTGACCGCGGTGGAGACGTGCCGGGTGCCGACGGTGGCTGCGATCGGGGGGGCGTGCACCGGCGGCGGGGCGGCGATCGCGTGCGCGTGCGACCTGCGGATCGGGTCGGCCAACCTGCGGATCGGGTTCCCGATCGCGCGCACGCTGGGCAACTGCCTGTCGATGTCGAACTACGCCCGGCTCAACGCGCTGCTCGGCCCGGCGCGGGTGAAGGAGATGATCTTCACCTCCCGGCTGGTCGAGGCGGAGGAGGCGCGGGCCGTGGGCTTGGTCAGCGAGGTGCTGCCGGACGCGGCGGCGCTGGCGGCGCGGGCCGAGGCGTTGGCGCAACTGGTCGGCTCGCAGGCGCCGCTGACGCTGCGCGCCACCAAGGAGGCGCTGCGCCGGCTGAAGGAGCGCGCGATGGGCGGCGAGATGGAGAAGGACCTGATCCTGATGTGCTACATGAGCCAGGATTTCCGGGAGGGCATGGAGGCGTTCCTGACCAAGCGCGCGCCGGTTTGGCGGGGGGAGTAGGCAGCGCTCCTGCGTCACGGACGTTCAAGGTGTCCCGCCGATCTGGCCCGCTGCCGCAAACTCCGCCCTGATCGACGCGGTGTCGGCGCCGATGCCCGGCACTGGTCCGAGCGCCGGCCGCTCTCCGTCCCATAGCACCGGCGGGGCCGCGATCTGCACCGCGCCCGCGGGCGTTCGCACCTCGGTCCGGCGCAGGGCCGGGTGGCGCGCGAAGGCCGCGACGTCGTTGACGATGCCGAACGCCGTGTTCGCCGAGCGCAGGCGTGCGGCGGCCTCGTCCTGGGTCATGGTTTGGAACACGGCGGCGACGGCTGCGTCGACCGCCGGCCGATTGGCCACGCGGGCGTTGTTGGACTCGAACCCGGCGGCCGTGGGCAGCTCCGGTCGCAGCATGAAGCGCACGCAGAAATCAGCCCACTCGCGCTCGTTCTGGATCGAGATCAGCACCAAGGCGCCGTCCTTGGTCTCGAACGCGCCGTAGGGACAGATGGAGGGGTGCGCCAAGCCGACCCGCTGGGGCGCGCGCCCCAAACCCTCGTAATACAACAGCGGCACGTTCATCCAGTCCGCCATGCCGTCGAACAAGCTGACCTTCAAGCCGCGGCCGTGCCCGGTCATGCCACGCTCGATCAGCGCCTCCAGCACGCCGGCATGGGCCGACATGCCGCACGCGATGTCGCACGCCGATACGCCGATGCGCCCGGGGCCGGCGGGATGCCCGGTGATCGAGGCGATCCCGCTCTCGGCCTGGACCAGCAGGTCGTACGCCTTCATGTCGGCGTAGGAGTGCCCTTCGCCGTAGCCGCTGATGTCCACGGTGATCAGCCGCGGGTGGGCCGCCCGCAGCGCGTCGGAGCCGAGGCCGGCGCGGGCAGCGGCGCCGGGTGCCAGATTCTGGATGAACACGTCCGCGCGCTCCAGGATCCGGTGCAGCAGCGCGAGGTCGCCCGGGTTCTTGATGTCGGCGACCAGGCTCTGCTTGCCGCGGTTGAGCCAGACGAAGTAGCTCGACAGCCCGTGCACGGCGGCGTCGTAGAAGCGGGCGAAATCGCCGTCCGCCCGCTCGACCTTGATGACGCGCGCCCCGGCGTCCGCGAGGCGGGAGCTGCAGTACGGAGCGGCCACCGCCTGTTCCAGGCTCAGCACCAGCAGCCCATCCAGGGGGCGCATCAGTAGCTGCGGGGCAGGCCGAGCACGTGCTCCGCGACATAGGATAGGATCAGGTTCGTGCTGATCGGCGCCACCTGGTACAGCCGCGTCTCACGGAACTTGCGCTCGACGTCGTATTCCTCGGCGAAGCCGTAGCCGCCATGGGTCTGGATGCACGCCTCGCCCGCGGCCCAGCTCGCTTCGGCTGCCAGCATCTTGGCCATGTTCGCCTGCTCGCCGCACGGCAGCCCGGCCTCGAACCGCTCGCAGCCCTCGCGCACCAGCAGCTCGGCCGCCCGCATCTGGGCGTAGGCGCGGGCGATCGGGAACTGCACGCCCTGGTTCTGCCCGATCGGCCGGCCGAACACCCGGCGCTCGTTCGCGTAGGCGGTGGATTTGGCGGTGAACCACTTCGCGTCGCCGACGCATTCGGCGGCGATCAGCAGGCGCTCGGCGTTCATCCCGTCCAGGATGTAGCGGAAGCCGCGCCCTTCCTCGCCGACCAGGTTTTCGGCCGGCACCACCATGTCGTCGAAGAACACCTCGCACGAATTGTGGTTCATCATGGTGCGGATCGGCCGGATCGTCAGGCCGTGGCCGAGCGCCTGCTTCATGTCGACGATGAAGGTGGACAGGCCGTCGGTCTTCTTCGCCACCTGGTCCCGCGGCGTGGTCCGGGCCAGCAACAGCATCAGGTCGGAATGCTCGGACCGGCTGGTCCAAACCTTCTGGCCGCTGACGACGTAGCTGTCGCCGTCGCGCCGGGCGAACGTGCGCAGCGAGGTGGTGTCGGTGCCGCTGGTCGGCTCGGTCACGCCGAACGCCTGCAGGCGCAGTTCCCCGCTGGCGATCCTGGGCAGGTAGAACTGCTTCTGGGCCGCCGAGCCGTGCCGCAGGATGGTGCCCATGATGTACATCTGCGCGTGGCAGGCAGCTCCGTTGCAGCCTTCCGCCTGGACGGTTTCCAGGATCGCCGCCGCCGCGGTGATGCCCAGGCCGGAGCCGCCGTACTCCTCGGGGATCAGCACGGACAGGTAGCCCGCCTCGGTCAAGGCCGTGACGAACTCGGTCGGGTAGCCGCGCGCCTCGTCCAGCTTGCGCCAGTACTCGCCGGGGAAGCGGGCGCACAGCTTGCGGACCTCCTCGCGGATTTCTGCGTGGTCGTCGCGCTGGGCGACCGGGGAGAGCGGCTGGATTTCGTTCATGCGGGGTCCTATCCGAAAACGTCTTGGCTGCGGTCCAATGGCATCAAGCTCGGCAGTAACGCCGGGGCCGCTGCCATCAGAGCGTCGCCGCGCTGCCGAGCAGCGCCGTGACCTGGCTGGACAGCGTGCCGCCGTTGCCATGTATCAACGCCACGTCGCAGGCGGGACACTGCCGCGCGCCCGCGTCGCCACGGATTTGCGTCACGGCCTCGATGATGAGGAACATGCCGTACATCCCCGGATGCACGCAGGACAGGCCGCCGCCGTTGGTGTTCACCGCCAGCCGCCCGCCGGGCGCGATGGCGCCGTCCTGCACGAACCGGCCGCCTTCGCCCTTGGGACAGAACCCCAAATCCTCCAGGAACAGGATCGTGTTGATGGTGAACGCGTCGTAGAGCATCGCCAGGTCCACGTCGGCAGGCGTCAGCCCGGCCATGGCGCAGGCGCGCGGGCCGCTCTCGGACGCGGCCGTGATCGTGAGGTCCGGCATGCACATGATGGCGCGGTGCCACGCGGCGCCGGCGCCCCCCAGGACATAGGCGGGCTGCCGAGGCAGGTCGCGGGCCCGGTCGGCGCGCACCATCACGCAGGCGCCGCCGCCATCGGTCACCAGGCAGCAGTCCAGCACCGTCAGCGGATCGCTTACCATGCGGCTCCGCAGCACGTCCTCGCGGGCCAGGGGGCCGTGGGCGAACGCGGCCGGGTTCAAGTTGGCCCAGGCGCGCGCGGCGACGGCGACATCGGCCAGCATCTCCCGCGTGGTGCCGAACTGGTGCATGTGACGGCTCGCGGCCAGCGCGTAGGCTGTGATCGGATGGCGCGGCCGGTACGGCGCCTCGTGCGGGTGCGGCTCGCTCATCGACACCAGGCGGCCGCCTGCCGTGCGCTGGTTGGAGCCGTAGCAGATCAGCGCGGCGTCGCACAGGCCGGCGTTCAAGGCCAATGATGCGCTGATCAGGTGCGCCTCGAAGCTGGACCCGCCGACGTTGGTGCCGTCGAAGTAGCGCGGCTTGATGCCGAGGTACTCCCCGATCGAGAGCGTCGGGAAGGCGTGGGTGGAAGTCGCGGCGAACAACCCGTCGATGTCGTGCAGCGCCAACCCGGCATCGGCGATGGCGGCCAGGGCTGCCGCGGCCATCAACTCGGTCGCGCTGCGGCCCGGCGCCTCGCCCATGCCCGCCGTGCCGATCCCGGCGATGGCGGTCTGCCCGCGTATCGAGTGCGTCACCGCGCCACCTCGAACACCACCAGCGGAGCGCCGTCGGTCTCGATGATCTTGGCGCGCAGCTTGGTGCCGATCGGCGCCGTCTCCACGTCCACCACCCGGGACATCATGCGCGGCCCTTCCGCCAAATCGACGAGCGCCAGGTTATAGGTGCCCTCCCGCGCCCGGTTGACCGTGATCGCGTAAACCGTCGCGTCGCCGCTCGCCTCCACCCAGTCCAGATCGGTCTCGCCGGTGCCTGGCGCGGCGACACGCGGGTAGAACACGTGCCGTCCGGTCGAACGGCTGCGCTGGAGCATGAAACGGCCCTCGCGCAAGAACGCGCGGTACTGCGCCTCGGGGCCGGGACCGGCGTTCGGATCGTCCATCCCGTTCGTCCTCCGTCGCGTGCGGGCTCAACCCATCAACCCCAGCATAGGTTCTGCAGGCAGCCACGGCTACCTCTCCCAGCTTGAACGCCTTGCGGCATACTCGGAGTTCACGCGATCCTAGATGTAGCTTTTGGCTCAAATCCTTCTAAGCTAGAAGTCGTCTAAACCCATGCTGTCCCACAACGGTTAAGGCGGCATGAAGCTCATCAGCTGGAACCTGCTCCGCCTCACCGGCGCCACCGTCCCCGAAGTCGTCCGCCTGATCGAGCATGAGCAGCCGGACCTGCTGCTCATGCAGGAGGCCACGCACGATTTCGACGCGCTGCCAGGGCGGGTCGGCGGGAGCTATTTCCGCGCGCCGCTGCCGGGGCGGGTCCACGGCCTGGCGATGTGGACGCCGGGCGCCGCGCACAAACGTCCGTTCGTCATCCCGCTGCCGTCCGGGGCGATCGTGCACCGTATCTGCCAATTGATCGATATGGGCGGGTTCACCGTCGCCAACGTCCACCTCTCGCATGGCCAACTGCTCAACCGGCGGCAGTTGCGGCGCATCGCCCGGCGGCTGCCGCACTGCGCCGCGGTGGTGGGCGACTACAACCTCGTCGGCCCGGTGCTGCTGCCGGGCTTCCGCGACGTAGGGCCGCGCCGCTTCACCCACCTGTCGGCCGACATCCTGCCGCTCCGCCTCGACCGCTGCATCGTGCGCGGCCTCGTCTGCACCGAGACGGCCGTGCTGCCCCGCGGCACGTCGGACCACCGGCCGATCATGGTGCGGCTGTCGGCCAGCCCTTCACAGGTAGGGCAGCATCAGCCGCACGCTCGCGTCGCGTAGCCGCACGGGTGTGCTGCGGCCCTCGATCTCCGCTTCGGTCAACGGCGCTCCCCGGCTCCGCTCCATCAACTGCTGCAGCGTCGCTGCGAGGGTGCGGTCGTACACCTCCATGCACAGCTCGAAGTTCAGGCGGAGGCTGCGCATGTCCCAATTGCTGCTGCCGATCAGGCACCACTCGTCGTCCACCACCATCGTCTTGGAGTGCCGGAACGGCGGCGGGCAGAGCCAGACCCGGCCGCCGTCCTTCAGCAGCGGGCCGATGTTCGCGTACGTGGCCCAATCGACCATGCGATGGTCGCTCCGTTGCGGCAGCACGATCTCCAGCGTGACGCCGCGCATCGACGCCATCGACAGCGCCGTCATCAGCCGGTCGTCGGGCAGGAAATAGGGCGTCATCAGCCGGATGCTGCCGCGGGCGCACGCGATGGCCTGCAGCACGGCGAACTCGACCTTCTCCACGTCCTCGTCGGGACCGGAGGTGATCACCCGGGCTGTCGCGTCCCCCACCGGGTCGAGCGCCGGAAACCAGGCTTGGCCGTCCAGTTCCTCGTCCATCACGAAGGTCCAATCGCGCGCGAACGCCTCGGTCAGTTGCTCGACCACGGGGCCTCGCACGCGGAAATGCGTGTCGCGGACGGGCTCGCTGGGCCGGGTTGCCATCACGTTGTCGTCGGCGATGTTCATGCCGCCGGTGAAGCCGGTGCGCCCGTCCACCACGAGTATTTTCTTGTGGGTCCGCAAGTTGAGGAACGGCATGCGCCAGGGGAGGGGCGAGTGCATGAACCGTCCCACCGGCACGTCCGCCGCGCGCAAGCGGTGGTAGGCGCCCGACCAGACCCAGCCGCCGCCGATACCGTCGATGATCACGCGCACCGCCACCCCGCGCCGCTGGGCCGCGACCAGCGCGTCGAGGAAGCGCCCGCCCCACTGGTCCGCTTGCATGATGTAGCTGGACAGCCCGACACTCGCCTGGGCCTGGGCGATCGCGTCCAGCATCACCGGGTAGGCCTCGTCCCCATCGTGGTAGATATCGAACGCGTTGCCGCCATCGAGCGTGCGCGCCGTCAGCCGTCCAACGGCGCGTTCCAGCGGTCCGAGGTGGTCGTCCTCGTCCGGCGCCGGCCACGAGCCTCGACCGGCCCGTCCCGGCCGGCGTCCGCGCAGGCGTCGCGCCCGCCGTTGCACCCGGTTGATGCCCAGGACGAAATAGGTGAAGCCGCCGAAGAATGGGGCGAACCAGGCGAGTCCGATCCAGCCGATGGCGGCCGAAACGTCGCGCTTGTGCAGCAGCACATGGACGGTCACGAAAGCTGCGAGAACGAGGCCGAGCGGGACCATCACGTCGGTTTGCAACCGGTCGAAAGCTTCGAGCAACGTCAACTCCGGTGCTGTGTGCCGCCCGGTTACAGGCGGCGCGGGCCCGGATCAACCTTGGCCAGGCGGTGGCCTCCGCCTACGCGGCGACCACGCGCTGGGTCTGCTCGCCCAAACCCTGGACGCCCAGGCGCATGGTCTGCCCCGGTTTCAGGAACACCGGCTCCGGCTTGATGCCCAGGCCCACGCCGGGCGGCGTGCCGGTCGAGATGATGTCGCCGGGGAACAGCGTCATGAAGTGGCTGACGTAGCTGACCAGCTTGCGCACGTCGAAGATCATCGTGCGCGTCGAGCCGTCCTGCATGCGGCGGCCATCGACCTCGCACCAGAGCGAGAGGTCTTGCGGGTCCGGCACCTCGTCCTTGGTCACCATCCACGGACCGGTCGGGCCGAACGTGTCGCAGCCCTTGCCCTTGTCCCAGGTGCCGCCGCGTTCGGTCTGGAATTCCCGCTCGCTCACGTCGTTGACGACGCAGTAGCCGGCCACGTGGTCCATCGCCTCGGGCTCGGAGACGTAGCTGGCGCGGGTGCCGACGATAACGCCGAGTTCGACCTCCCAGTCGGTCTTCTTGGACCCGCGCGGGATTTTCACGTCGTCGTTCGGCCCTTGGAACGCGCCGAGCGACTTCAGGAACACGATCGGCTCCTTCGGGATGGCCGCCCCGGTCTCCGCGGCGTGATCGGCGTAGTTCAGGCCGATGCAAATGAAATTGACCGGCCGCACGACGCAAGGGCCGATGCGCGGCGTGCCCGCCACCGCCGGCAGCGACGCCGGGTCGAGGGCGGCGAGCTTGGCGAGGCCCGCCGGCGACAGCGCGTCGGCGTCGATGTCGTGGATCACGCCCGACAGGTCGCGCAAGGTGCCGGATGCGTCCAGCAGCGCCGGCTTCTCGACGCCCTGGGCGCCCACGCGCAGCAGTTTCATCCTGTCGTTCCCTACAATGTCCAGCCGCCGTCGATGACGACCGCCTGTCCGGTGAAGAATTGCGCGTCGTCGCTGGCGAGATAGACGGCCAGCGCCGCGATTTCCTCCGGCGAGCCGAGCCGCCCCATCGCCTGCCGTGCCACGAACGCGATCCGCGCCGCCTCCACCGACCCAGCAGCGGCGGCGTTGGCGGCAATTCGGTCGTCTAGGCTCGGCGTCTGGACGGTGCCGGGGCAGATCGCGTTGCAGCGCACGCCGCGCGACACGGTGTCGGCCGCGACCGACTTGGTGAGGCCGATGACCGCCGCCTTGGTCGTGCCATAGACGAACCGGTTGGGCGCGCCCTTGATGCTGCTCGCCGCCGACGCGATGTTGACGATCGACCCGGCGCCGTGCTCCAGCATCGCCGGCAGGAACGCGCGGATGGTGCGGAACATCGAGCGCACGTTCAGGGTAAACGCGAAATCCCATTCCTCCTCGGTCGCGTCCAGAATGCTGCCCTGGTGCACGAAGCCGGCGCAGTTGAACAGGATGTCGACCCGCCCGGCGTCGCGCGCCGCCGCCGCGATGTCGCCGGCATCGGTCGCGTCGAGCCGGTGCGTGCGGATCGACGGCCCGGCGATCTCGGCCAGCTTCGCCTCGTTCAGGTCGGTGGCGACGACGGTGGCCCCTTCGGCCGCGAAGGCCAAAGCGGTCGCGCGGCCGATGCCTTGCGCGGCTGCGGTGACGAAGGCGGTCTTGCCAGCAAGCCGGGTGCCCATGGTCCGGTCTCCCTTAGTGGTTATGCCGCGATTCGCCGCGGGCGCCGATCACGTCCAGGTACAGCGTCGCCGGCTCCAGGCACGCGCCGGTGCCGTGCTGGCCGACCATGGAGCGGTAGATCTCCTCCCACGGGGTCTTGTTGTCCAGCTTCGGCGGCGTCCAGGCGGCGCGGCGGGCGGCCAGGTCGGCGTCCGGGATCAGCAAATCCACCCGGCGCGTGTTCAGGTCGATGCGGATGCGGTCGCCGGTTTCCAGCAGCGCCAGGCCGCCGCCGACCGCCGCTTCCGGCGACACGTTCAGGATCGAGGGGCTGGCCGAGGTGCCGGACTGGCGGCCGTCGCCCATCGTCGGCAGCGCCTGGATGCCTTGCTTCAACAACCGGGCGGGCGGCTGCATGTTGACCACCTCGGCGCCGCCCGGATAGCCGACTGGGCCGCAGTTGCGGATGACCAGCACCGTCATCTCGTCGATGCCGAGCGCCGGGTCCTCGATGCGGGCGTGGTAGTCCTCGGGGCCCTCGAACACGACGGCGCGGGCTTCGAACACGTCGGGATGCGCCGGGTCGGACAGGTAGCGGGCGCGGAACGCCGGGTCGATGACGCTCATCTTCATCACGGCGGTGTCGAACAGGTTGCCGGACATGACGACGTAGCCGGCGTGCTCCTTCAGCGGCGCTGCGTAGGCGCGGATCACCTCACGGTCGGTGTCCTTCACCGGGGCGAGGTCCTCGGCCAGGGTTTTGCCGGTGACGGTCCGCGCCCCGCCGTGCAGGCGGCCCGCGTCCAGCAGCTCCTTCATCACGGCCGGCACGCCGCCGGCGCGGTGGAAGCCCTCGCCCAGGAACCGCCCGGCCGGCTGGCAGTCCACCAGCAGCGGGATTTCCGCGCCGAGCCGTTGCCAGTCGTCCAGCGAGTGCTCGACGCCCATGTGCCGGGCGATGGCGACCATGTGGATCGGGCAGTTGGACGACGCGCCCAGCGCCGCCGCGGCCACCACCACGTTGTCGAATGCCTCCCGCGTCATGATGTCGGACGGGCGCAGGTTCTCGTGCACCATCGCCACGATGCGCCGCCCAGTCTCGTACGCCATCCAGGCGCGCTCCCGGTACGGCGCCGGGATCGCCGCGCAGCCCGGCAGCGACATGCCCAGCGCCTCTGCCAGGCTGTTCATCGACGTCGCCGTGCCCATCGTGTTGCAGTGGCCCGGCGACGGCGCCGACGACGCCACCATGTCCATGAAGCGCTCGTAGTCGATCTCGCCCTCCGCCAGCAGCTTGCGCGCCTCCCACACGATGGTGCCGGAGCCCGACAGCCGCCCCTTCCACCAGCCGTCGAGCATGGGGCCGCCCGACAGCACGATGGCCGGGATGTTCACCGTCGCCGCCGCCATCAGGCAGGCGGGCGTGGTCTTGTCGCAGCCGGTCGTCAGCACCACGCCGTCGAGCGGGTAGCCGTGCAGGATCTCCACCAGCCCGAGATAGGCCAGGTTGCGGTCCAGCGCCGCCGTCGGGCGCTTGCCGGTCTCTTGCAGCGGGTGCATCGGGAATTCGAGCGGGATGCCGCCGGCGTCGCGGATGCCGTCGCGGGTGCGGGTGGCGAGTTCGATGTGGTGGCGGTTGCAGGGCGTGAGGTCGTTGCCGGACTGCGCGATGCCGATGATCGGCTTGCCGCCCTGCAGCTCCTGCCGGGTGATGCCGTAGTTCATGTAGCGTTCGAGGTACAGCGCCGTCATGCCGGGGTCCGACGGGTCGTCGAACCAGCGCCGGCTGCGCAGGCGTGGGGCTGCGCCGTTGGGGTGTTGCATTGGGTTTCTCCCGTAGGGGATACGTTGGGCGGGGAGGTTGGGGCTGTCAATTGAGATCGGGCGAGGGTGGTGGCTTGGGTTGAATTTTGAGATTCGATCCAACTCGGACATCTAGCCGATCAGAGCTATACGATCGGAGTTAGCCGAGAGCGGACGATCCGGTTCGAGCTGAACGACGGCGAAAAGCAGCCGTTTTCTGGTCGCTATGGCGGGCAGGCGCTGTCTACCCCTCAGACGAAGCGCAAAACCCGGCAACCCTCTTCCGCTGTCACTGAATAGAGTCGGCATGGAAACCTGGCCGGTCGGACTGGAATAGAACAACGAAATCGGCATTTTGTGGTCACATGGTGACCATAAACTCTGGCTGTGTTAATCTGCGTCCTGGCCGATTTGGGCCGGCCTCGCCGGGAATGAACCATGGAATTATCAATACGCGAGGCCAAAGCTCGCTTTACCGAAGCAGCCGCTGCGGCGGCACGCGGTGAGCGCGTAGTCGTAACCAAACATGGCCGCCCATTCGTCGAGTTGGTCCCGGCGCAAAAGGCATCCGGCATGGATTTTGAGAAAGCAGCAATTGTCCGCCGTGAGCTGGGGCTTGATGACCTCGATATCAGATTACCGCCTGATTTCGACGATCCAGCCTTCAGCCGCCAGGTGCTCGGCCTTTCAGATTGAGACTGCTGCTCGACACGCATATCGTGATTTGGGCGGCACTGGACCCGAGCGCGTTGTTGGAGGCCGAGCGCAGGTGGATGGCAGAAGCCGACACGCCTCTTATACTCTCGGCCGTGGTTGTGTGGGAATTACGCCTCAAGTGGCACAGCTTCCACATCTCCGGAGAGTGGAAGGGTCCGGTCAACCCCGCAGCCGTGGTGGCGTTCGCCGCAAGGGTCGATTGGGAGTTCTTGCCGTTGACCGCTCATCATGCCGCTGCCGAACTTACGCATCCGCTCAAACACAAAGATCCATTCGACGAACTGTTGCTTGTCCAGGCGCAGGAAGAGGGCATGCGACTTCTTACCCGTGACTCCAAACTTGCTGGCCATGCGTTCGCCGTGGCAAGCGGGAAAGACTAAGGCTGGCCGGAGGCGGTCTGGCTGCTTTGGAGTTGAGGACACCAAGACTCTCCGTCAGCATGCCAAAAGCCGGTTGCTACCGCAAGTTAGCACTCTCGAATCTGGTTATGGGGGCGGGTTTGAACATGCGCGAGCTCGTTGTTATCCACGTCTGCTGTTGAGAACGGAACCACCTCGACTGAACGACCGACATGAACATCTGCTCGGTCACTGCATAACTCGGCGGCTATGTTTGCTTCTCACACGTCGAGCATAGCAGTGGGCAACCAAAGCATGCGATGCACTAACGATTGAACCGGTCTACCTGTAAAGGCGAAGTTGGTCCACCCTCTAAAATGGCTGTAAAAAATAACACATTGGCAACGAGTGGCCCAGCTGCTACTTGCGTATCCAACACGTTGGTTGTGGCCAAGTGGCTGTATTAAGGCGTGGGTTTTCAGGAGGCACCACGTGGCGTCACGGTTCCGCAATGAGCTCACCCGGGTCCCAGACGTTAGGATCAATGTCGACAGCCGCGGTCTACGAACTACTATCGGCTGGACAGCGGGCGCTTCGACGGCGGTGCGACAAAGCTCTGGTGCTTCGACGAGTGGCGCGGTGACGTTCGGCCGATTTGGTGACCCCCGCCAGGCTGGCCCATTACCCACGGATCAATTTTTAATCGCCGGAACGCGGCAGGACTTCGGGACCGGCTCCGTGTCGAGCATGACCTCTCCGGGCCTGGCCAGCTTCAAGGCGCTACTCGAAGCAACCCGGCAACGTCAGCTTGAGATATCCCAGGATACCAGCCGGGCAAAATGGCAGCTGCTCGGAGCCCGCGCCAAGCAGGCCGCGGCATGGGCAACGCTCGCCGCGGTAGTCGCCCGCCCACTGCGTGAGTCTGCCAGTAGGGCCGTGGCTCTGCGTCGGACAGAAATCGCCGTCCTGAAAGACAATCTAGCCGCATCGACGATCAGCGTGGACTTCGCATGAGCACCGAAGTGGCGGGCCCACACTGCGCCATGCAGGACTGCTTCGAGCAGATGACGAGATCCAACATGAGCTGGCGAATTACATTCCAGCAGGGAATAGACCGTGTCCGGGCTCGATCTATGTCCGGAGAGGTGTGCGCCCGGACTGCCACCAGCTTTCGTCGCCACGCCGACCCACTGGTTCGAACCAGCGAGGCTCCGTTGGCGCTCGACGCGCTAGGAGGGAGAGCGACAGCCTACTTCTACCCTGGGTTCGTGTTAGTGATCAGCGGGGCCGGACGTGAGTTTGCGCTCGTCGACCTGACCGAAATCGAGGTTCAGGCCAGACGCACGCACTTCACGGAGACGGAGACTGTGCCAAGCGACTCCGTCTTTCAGAGAAAGGTCTGGGCGAAGTCGAACAAGAACGGCTCTCGGGACCGACGGTTTGCCAGCAATCGAGAGTTGCCGGTTATGGAATACGGAGACCTTCGCATCACCAGCCCAGGTGGTCTCAATGAGCATTATATGGTGAGCCGACCTCAGCCTGTACTGGATTTTGCTGCAGCTGTTGCCGAGCTCAAGAGGATCCTTATGCGCACACGCGTCTCGACAACGGCGTCGCAGCAAAGCATACCGGCACAACGCCCGATGTTAAACTTACCAAAGGTCAAACCGCGTGAACGCCTTTCGCCACGATACTAGCCTCAGACAGCTAGCCTGCGCGCGGAACTGAGGCCTGCCTTAGCCCCTGGCACTGATCTACGCAAACCGGTCGAAATCGCCACCACGACGTAAGCTTACTTCCCCATCAATGGCTGACATCCAACCCGAGACTCCGCCTCGCCAAGTACCCAACCGAGATCACCCATCCCCCACCGCGATAACGTTCTGCGGCCGCCCCGACAACGCGGCGTGCATCGTCTCGGCAGACTTGACCCGGATGTCCCACTCCGCCTCGGGCGACCAGTAGGCGGAGTGCGGCGTCACGATGACCCGCCCCGCCAGCCAGTCCTCCCCGGCACGATACGCCCGCAGCAGCTCCGGCACCGGCGCCACCGGCGGCTCGACCGGCATCACGTCCAGCCCGGCGCCGGCGACGCGGCCGCTCCGCAGCAGCGCGGCCAGCGCGTCGAGGTCCAGGATGGGGCCGCGTGCCGTGTTCACCACCACGGCATTCGCCGGCAGGCGCTCCAGCTCGGCCCGCCCGATCAGGCCGCGCGTGACGCCCGTCAACGGCGTGTGCAGGCTCAGCACGTCCGCCTGGGCCAGCAGCGCGTCCAACGTCGGGGCGCGGGCGATGCCCAGCGCCAATTCGGTCCCATTCGGCAGATGCGGGTCGTGGAACGCGACCCGGAAGCCGAGCGCCTTGGCCCGCAGCGCCACCGCCGTGCCGATCCGTCCCAGCCCCACGATGCCGAAGCCCTGCACGCCGGTGCGCCGGATCGACCGGTCGTCGATCACGCGCCACGGCGCGCCGCTCCGCTGCGCCTCATGGTGCAGCAGCAGGCCGCGGCGCAGCGCCAAGGCGAGCGCGATGGCGTGGTCGGCGACCTCGGTCGTGCCGTAATCGGGCACGTTGCACACCATCACCCGGCGCACGGCGGCGGCGGCGCGGTCGATCCGGTCGTAGCCCACGCCCATCCGCACGATGCAGCGCAGCCGGGCAAACCGCGCGAGATCGGCGGCGCCGACCGTGTGGCGAAAGATCATCAACCCGTCCGCGTCCCGGCAATCGGCATCGTCCAGCTCGGACAGCGCCACGGTGTCGCGGCGCAGGATGCTCGCGTCCGGCCCGAAGATGTCCCGCTCCGCGGTGTCGTCGGGATAGAGCGCCTCGGGGTACAGCACGGTCATCGTCATCGGCCGATGTTGCGGGCCGCCGCCGGGTCGCGCAAGCCGTTGCCATCGTCCGGCGCCGGAGGCAGGCTTCACCGAAATGGGAGTTCCGTGACGATGAATGGCGCCGAAAGCCTGGTCCACACGCTGCTGAAATCGGGGGTGGACACCTGCTTCGCCAACCCCGGCACGAGCGAGATGCATTTCGTCGCGGCGCTGGACCGCATTCCGGGGATGCGCTGCGTGCTCGGGCTGTTCGAGGGCGTCGTGACCGGGGCGGCGGACGGCTACGCCCGCATGGCCGAGCGCCCGGCCGCGACCTTGCTGCACTGCGGGCCGGGCCTGGCGAACGGGTTGGCCAACCTGCACAACGCGCGCCGGGGGAACACGCCGATCGTCAACATCGTCGGCGACCAGGCGACCTACCACCGCCCGCTCGACGCGCCGCTGACGGCCGACACCGAGGGCTGGGCGCGGCCCGTCTCCGGCTGGGTGCGGACCGCCATGCACGCGGCGTCGGTGGGGGCGGATGCGGCCGCGGCGGTGCAGGCGGCGTGCAGCGCGCCGGGCCAGGTCGCGACGCTGATCCTGCCGTCCGACGTGTCATGGGACGCGGGCGGCGTGGTGGCCGACAAGCTGCCGCCAACCGAAACCCAGGCAGCGACACAAGCGACGGTGGAGCAGGTCGCCCGGGTGTTGCGGTCCGGCGAGCCGGCCCTGCTGCTGCTGACGGGGACGGCCTTGCGGGCGGGGCCGCTGGCGCTGGCGGCGGGGATCGCCGCCGCCACGGGCGCGCGGCTGCTGGCCCAGCAAGCCAACGCCCGCATGGAGCGGGGCCGCGGGCGGTTTCCGATCGACCGTGTCCCCTACCCGGTCGACCTCGCCGTCGAGACGCTGGCGGGGGTGCGGCACTTGATCCTGGTGGGTGCGACGGCGCCGGTCAGCTTCTTCGCCTACCCGGACAAGCCGGGCCGCCAGTATCCGCCCGACTGCGCCGTGCACGTGCTCACCCGGCCGGAGCAGGACGGGCCGGCTGCCCTCGCGGCCTTGGCCGAGGCGCTCGGCGCGAAGCCCGCCCCAGCGCCGGACGCGCCCCGGCTGCCCCCCGCGCAGGGCGCCATCTCGTCCGAGGCGATGGCCCAGACGGTCGGCGCGCTGCTGCCGGAGCACGCCATCGTCGTGGACGAGAGCATCACCTTCGGCCGCGGGCTGTTCCCGCTGACGCGCGGCGCCGCCCCGCACGACTGGCTGCAGCTGACGGGCGGCGCGATCGGGGACGGGCTGCCGATGGCGACAGGGGCCGCGGTGGCCGCGCCGGGCCGCCGGGTGGTGACGCTGCAGGCGGACGGGTCGGCCATGTACACGGTGCAGGCGTTGTGGACCCAGGCGCGGGAGCGGCTGGACGTCACGACCATCATCTTCGCCAACCGCAAATACGCGATTTTGCTCGGCGAGCTGGCCGGCGTCGGCGCCAACCCCGGCCGCACCGCGTTGAGCATGCTGGACCTGGACAACCCGGCGCTCGATTGGTGCCGCATCGGGCAGGGCATGGGCGTCGAGAGCGCCCGGGCCGAGACGATGGAGCAGTTCGCGGACCTGTTCGCCTTCGCCAACGGACGTCCGGGCCCGTTCCTGATCGAACTGATGATCTAGGGGAGCGTCGCTGGACGCCGGCTGGTTGGGGGACGTGGATTCGAACCACGATAAGCAGAGTCAGAGTCTGCTGTCCTACCGTTAGACGATCCCCCAACGGGCGCTGAACGCGTCGCGGCGGGGCAGATACCACGCTCGCCGCGAGGGAGCAATGCAAGGCGGGCTTGAACGGCCGGGCTACGCAGGCCATTTCCACTGGATCATGCGAGATCCCCAGCCGCTGCAGATCGACATGACCCCGGACGGCCGCTTCCACAAGCCGGCCAGGCCGTTATGGGGGCCGCGCATCATCGTGGTCGCGGTGCTGGTGGCCGTGGTGGCGGGAGGGTTGGCGGTTGCCGCCCTGGCGCTGTGGTTCGCCCTGGCGCTGATCCCGGTCGCGATCGCCGCGGTCGTGGTCGCGGTGGCGACGCTGCGGTTCCAGCTTTGGCGCGCATCGCGGCGCGCCCGGCGGTCGTTCAGCCGTGAGCGCAACCTTCAGCCGTAGCCGGACGGCCATCGCCGGCTAGAAGCTCACCGTGCCGAATGTCGCGCGCAGGGCGCCGTACACCAGCCCGCCGACCAGGAAGCCGACCAGGGTGCCGTTGACGCGCACGTACTGCAGGTCGCGCCCGACCCGCAGCTCGATCCGGTCGACGATCGTGCCGGCGTCCCAGTTGGCCACGACGTCGCCGATGAAGTCGGACAGCTGCAGGCGCGCGGAGGGCAGGATGGAAATGATGATCTGCTCGGCCGCCTGCTGCAGCCGGGCGCGGATGGCGGGGTCGGCTTCGAGCATGGCGCCGACGTTGCCGAGCGCCATCTCGATGAAGGCCTGGGTATGCCCGCCGGGCCGCCCGGCGTCGGCTTCGAGCGCGATCCGCATCCGGGCCCAGACGTCCCACAGCCACGCCTGCACCGTCTCGTGGGCGACGACCTGACGGATGGTGCGGCCGATCTCCGCGGCGCGGGCGGGGTCGTCCTCCATGCGGGCGATCTCGGCGCGCAGCCAGACATCGAAGGCGTCGCGGAGTTCCGACCCGTCGGGGCCAACCTTGTCGAGTTCGGTGTTCAGGGTGGACAGCACGCGCCGGGCGATCTGCGCGCCGAGCGCCCAGCCGACGAGGCGGCCGCCCTGCTCGCGCACCCGTTCGGCCAGCAGGGCGCGGAGCTGTTCCTCCTTCGAGGCCAGCAGGTGGCGGAACTGCATCAGGATGAAGGTGAACACCTCCTGGTGGCGGCCCCCCGCCATGAGGCCGTGCAATGCCCGGGCGACGACCTGGCCGGCCCCGCGTCCGCCGAGGATGCGCGGGGCGATGCGGGAGATCAGCCGTCGCGCCCGGCCGTCCTCGACGGTGGCGAGCAGGCGGGGGAGCATGCTGGAGATGGCTTGGGCGGCGAGACGGGAGGCGGCCGGGTCGGAGAGGAAGCGGTGCAGGATGCCGGCGAGGTCGAGCTTGGCGAGGGTGCGGCGCAGTTCCGGCTCGGTGAACACGTGGGTCGCGACGAAGCGGCCGAGGGCGTGGCCGAGGCGGGCCTTCTGCGCCGGGATGATGGCGGTGTGCGGGATCGGCAGGCCAAGCGGGTGGCGGAACAGGGCGGTGACGGCGAACCAGTCCGCCACACCGCCCACGAAGCCGGCCTTGGCGCTGGCCTGCAGCAGGTCGGTGCCCCAGCCGGGCGGCAAGCCGTAGGTCGCGAGCGTGAGAGCCGCCATGAACAGCAGAAGGCCGGTGGCGAAGGCGCGATGGCGGGCCAGCGAGCGCCGGGCGGAGGCGTCAGGGTCTAGGAGCATGGCGACGACGCTACCATGGCGGTCGGCGCTCGTCTCCGGGGTACGGATCGGGAGAGCTTGAGTGGAGCGGGGCCGGGTGACACTCTCCGCCGCTATGTCGGGGACGGTGGAGCGCGATGGGCGAGCATGAAGGGTATGTCGGCCGGACCGAGACCCGGCGGGATGTCGTGGACCGTCGCCGGGTCGCGGGGCTGGCGGCGACGCTGGGCGTGGCGGCGCCGGCGGACGCGCTGCCGCCGCTGTGGCACTGGATGCTGTTCCAGGATTGGGTGATGCCGGAGCAGGTCGGACCGGACGGCCACCCCAAGCGCGGGGGGTTCCTGCCGCCGGTGCACCATCTGCCGCGGCGGATGTGGGCGGGAGGCAAGCTCGCGTTCCACGCGGGGCTGCGCGTTGGCGAGGAGGTGGAGCGGACCAGCACGATCGTGTCGGTGCAAGCGAAGTCGGGCGCGTCGGGCGATCTGGTGTTCGTGACGGTGCGGCACTCGATCGCGGGCGGCGAGGGAGTGGCGATCGTGGAGCACCAGGACATCGTGTACCGGAGCGCGGACGGCGTGGCGGTGAGGCCGGGAGCGCCGGCGCCCGCGGTCGCGGCCGACGCCCGGCGTGAGGTCGTGCCGGACCCGGTGCTGCTGTTCCGCTACTCGGCGCTGACCGGCAACGGGCACCGGATCCACTACGACGCCGACTACGTGCGCGACGTGGAAGGCTATCCGGGGCTGGTGGTGCACGGGCCGCTGCAGGCGACGTGGCTGGCCGCGCTGTCGCCGGCGCCGCTCGCGGCCATGACGTTCCGTGGGCAGCGCCCGGCGTTCCATGGCCGCGCCCTGCGCCTGGAAGGCTGGCGCGAGGGCAGCCTGTTCCGCAGCCGCTCGCGCGATCCGGACGATGCGGTGTGCATGACCGCCGAAGCCACCCTAAGGACCCCGTGACCATGGCTTTCCTCACCGAGCCGGCCCCCCCGCGCGGCGCGCTGCTGCCGGTGCTGCCCGGCGTGCACCGGATCGTGGCCGACAACCCGAGCCTGATGACCTATCGCGGGACCAACACCTACTTGATCGAGGGGGAGGACGGGGTGACGGTGCTCGATCCCGGGCCTGACATGCCGGCGCACGTGGCGGACATCCGGCGCCTGGCGCCGGGTCCGATCGTGCGGATCCTGCTCAGCCACACGCACCGCGACCACCTCGGGGCGACGGCGGCGCTGAAGGCGGCCACGGGGGCGCCGACGGTGGGGTGGCACGCGAGCGCGGAGCCGACCTTCGCGCCGGACGTGGCGCTGCGCGACGGGGAGACGGTGGCGGGGATGGTGGCGATCCATACGCCGGGGCACGCGGCGGACCATCTTTGCTTCGCCCGGCCCGACGGCGTGCTGTTCAGCGCCGACCACGTGATGAGCTGGTCGTCGAGCATCGTCAGCCCGCCCGGCGGCGACATGGCGGCGTATTTCGCGAGCCTGGAACTGCTGCTGGGACGGGAGGACACGCTGTACCTGCCGGGCCATGGTCCGCCGTTGCCGGACCCGGGGCCGTTCGTGCGCTCGCTGCTGGACCATCGGATCGCGCGTGAGCGGGCGATCGCGGTCGAGCTGACGCGGCAGGCGTTCACCACGAAGGGGCTGGTGGGCGCGCTGTACAGCCAGGTCGACCCGTTCCTGCGGATGGCGGCGGAGCGCAACGTGATCGCGCACTTGCAGAAGCTGGAGCGGGAGGGGCGGGCGGCTCGGGAGGGGGATTTGTGGAGGGCGGCTTGATAGGCTGCCAAAATCCGCCGGGCGGAGCCGCTGGCCCAAATTCATGAACAGCGATCATACGCCGCCAAGCGTAGTTCGGCGCTCCGTCGAACTACTCCCAGCCCATTTTGCGATTACGGAACACCGGTGTCCGATCGCGGGCGGCGCGTTCACCAAGCGGGAGGGCGAGCCAGGTTTTCAGGACAGTGAACACCGCTCGGGTAATCAGCGCGAGGTCGAGCGCCAGGGCTTCCTCGACGCCGTACCAGCGGAGGCTTTCGAGTTCGCCGGAGCCGGCGAGGTCGCCAGTGACCACGGCGGCGTCCACCGTCAGGAACCGGGCGTTGAACCGCACCGGGTGCACTGGCGGGGTGATGGCGCGGCAGAGGTAGTCCAGGCCGTCGAGCGCGGGCGGGCTGCCGAGGATCAAGCCGGTTTCCTCCTGCAGTTCGCGGGCGGCGGCAACGGCGAGGGCGCGGGCCAGAGGGGGCTTGGCGGCCTTTTCCAGCATGGCCTGCACGCCGGGCCGCAGCGGCTGGGCGACCGGGGCGGTGGCGTCCTCGCGGTCGACGGCGCCGCCTGGAAACACGAGGCGGTTGGGCATGAAGCGGTGCCCAGCGCCGCGCAGGCCCATCAGCACCTCGGTCCCGTCGGCGCGCAGCACGAGCAGGCTGGCGGCGTGGCGGGCAACGACAGCGGCTCGGCGGGGCGCGATGAGGGCGAGGTCGGACATGCTTGCAGGATAGGGCAGGGAAGGCGGGGAATGAACCCGGCGCAGGGCTGGGCCGTTCCGGTCAGCAACCAGGAGAGCGGAATGGTCGAGATCGTCACGCTGAACCCTCATGACCCGGTGCCCGAGGGCGGGCGTCACGTCGTGGTGCTGCGCCGGTTCGACGAGGACGACCCGCACAAAGTCGTCACGCTGATCTTGTTGACCCACCGCAAGGGGCTGCCCGAGACCGCGCAGCCGGCGATGGAGTTCCAGGGCATCCTCGCGGCGGCGGTCGAGGTCGCGAAGGAGGAAGGGATCGGGGTGGTCCAGGTGATCGACCGGACCGCCGGGCCGCGCGAGCGCGACATCCTGCAGCATGGCGGCGACCACAGCGTGCACATGGACCGGCTGGACGACGACGACATGGAGGAAGGCGAGCGCGGGCCGGACATGCGCGACCGTGGCTGACCCGGCGTGCCGTGCCCGCGTCCGTGCGGGTTTATCGTGGCCGGCAGGGTAGCATTTAACCCAAGCCGCCCTTGACGCGGAGGCTCGCCCGGCTCATTTCCCGGATACCGGACCTCGTGGGTCCAGATACGGGTGATGCCATGTTGCGGCTGTCGAAAATGACCGATTACGCGGTGGTGGTGCTGGTGAAGCTGGCGTCCATCGAGGGCGTGCAGACCTCGCCCGGCATCGCGCAGGCGACCGGCGTGCCGGAGCCGACGGTGGCCAAGGTGCTGAAGGCGCTGGCCGCGTCGGGCCTGGTCGCGTCGCAGCGGGGCGCGCGGGGCGGCTACCGGCTGATGCGTCCGCTGGTGGCCATCCCGGTCGCCGACGTGATCGTCGCCATCGACGGTCCGATCGCGCTGACCGCCTGCGTCGAAGGTTCGGGCACCGCCTGCGAGGCGTCGAGTGTATGCCCGGTTCGCGGCCGCTGGGACCCGGTGAACGACGCCGTCCGTGAAGCCTTGACCGCCATTACCCTAGCCGACATGCAGGGCGCGACGTTCTCGCGCCGTCGTGCGGCGTCCGCCCTTTCAATTCCAGCCGCCGAGTAGGACATCCCATGGCAGCCGTCGCCGAAACGCTCGATACCGTCCAGTCGCTCACCGCTTCCGGCTACAAGTGGGGGTTCACGACCGATATCGAGATGGACGTGGCCCCGAAAGGCCTGAACGAGGACACGATCCGCCTGATCTCCGCCCGCAAGGAGGAGCCGGAGTGGCTGCTCGCCTGGCGCCTGAAGGCGTACGCGGCGTGGTTGAAGATGGAGGAGCCGAACTGGGCGAAGGTCGGCTATCCCAAGATCGACTACCAGGACATCCACTACTACGCGGCTCCCAAGAAGAAGGACGGCCCGCGCAGCCTTGAGGAAGTCGATCCGGAGCTGCTCCGCACCTACGAGAAGCTGGGCATTCCGTTGAAGGAGCGCGCGATCCTGGCCGGGGTCGTGGGGGCCGAGGGTGAGGCGGAGGGGCGCAACATCGCGGTCGACGCGGTGTTCGACAGCGTGTCGGTGGCGACGACCTTTCGCGAGAGCCTGTACAAGGTCGGCGTCATCTTCTGCCCGATCAGCGAGGCGGTGCGCGAGCATCCGGAGCTGGTGCGGCAGTATCTCGGCAGCGTGGTACCGGCGGCGGACAACTACTTCGCGGCCCTGAACAGCGCCGTGTTCACTGACGGCAGCTTCGTGTTCATCCCCAAGGGCGTGCGCTGCCCGATGGAGCTGTCCACGTACTTCCGCATCAACGCGCGCAACAGCGGCCAGTTCGAGCGGACCTTGATCATCGCCGAGGCGGGCGCTGCGGTCAGCTACCTGGAGGGCTGCACGGCGCCGCAGCGCGACGAGAACCAACTGCACGCCGCGGTGGTCGAGCTGGTCGCGATGGACGATGCGAGCATCAAGTACAGCACGGTGCAGAACTGGTACCCTGGCGATGCGAACGGGAAGGGCGGCATCTACAACTTCGTCACCAAGCGGGCGGCGTGCCGGGGGGCGCGCAGCAAGGTGAGCTGGACTCAGGTCGAGACCGGGTCGGCGATCACCTGGAAGTACCCCTCGTGCATCCTGCAGGGCGAGGACAGCGTGGGCGAGTTCTACTCGGTCGCGCTGACCAACAACCGGCAGCAGGCCGACACCGGCACCAAGATGATCCATATCGGCAAGGGCACCCGGAGCACGATCGTGTCGAAGGGGATCAGCGCCGGGCGGTCGGACAACACGTATCGCGGGCTGGTGCGCATCCTGCCGAAGGCGGCGGGGGCGCGGAACTTCACGCAGTGCGACAGCCTGCTGATCGGCGACCAGTGCGGCGCGCACACCGTGCCGTATATCGAGAGCCGCAACCCCACGGCGCAGGTGGAGCACGAGGCGACAACCAGCAAGATCAACGACGACCAGTTGTTCTATTGCCGGCAGCGCGGGCTGAGCCAAGAGGACGCGGTCGGCCTGATCGTGAACGGGTTCTGCAAGGACGTGCTGAAGGAGTTGCCGATGGAATTCGCGGTCGAGGCGCAGAAGCTGCTGGCGATCAGCCTGGAAGGCTCGGTGGGCTGATGCTCGAGATTACGAATCTATCGGCAGGAATTCCGGACAAGGCGATCCTGAACGGGGTCGATCTCATTGTCCCGACCGGGGAGGTCCACGCCATCATGGGGCCGAACGGGTCGGGGAAGTCCACGCTGTCATACGTGCTGTCAGGACGCGACGGCTACGACGTGACGAAGGGGACGGCGACCTTCGACGGGCAGGATTTGCTGGCGATGGAGCCGGAGCAGCGGGCGGCGGCCGGGGTGTTCCTGGCGTTCCAGTATCCGGTCGAGCTGCCTGGCGTCGGCAACGCGAACTTCCTGCGGACGGCGTACAACGCGCAGGCCCGCGCCCGGGGTGAGCCGGAGATGGATGCAGTGCGCTTCCTCAAGGTCGCGCGCGAGGCGATGAAGCGGCTGGCGATGCCGGACGACATGCTGAAGCGGAACGTGAACGTGGGCTTCAGCGGCGGCGAGAAGAAGCGCAACGAGGTGCTGCAGATGGCGGTGCTGAAGCCGAAGCTGGCCATCCTGGACGAAACCGACAGCGGGCTGGATATCGACGCGCTCAAGATCGTGGCGGACGGGGTGAATGCGCTGCGCGGGCCGGGTTTCTCGGCGCTGGTGATCACGCACTACCAGCGGCTGCTGGACTACATCGTGCCGGACCGGGTGCACGTGCTGTCGGCGGGACGGATCATCCGCTCGGGAGGGCCGGAACTGGCGCATGAGCTGGAGGCGCACGGCTACGCGCAGATCGTGGCGGAGGCAGCGTGAGCGCGGCGCTGCGGCAGGGGGCCGACGCGTTCCTGGCGCGCTACCAGGGGCTGCGGGCGCAGTTGCCGGGCGATGTCGCGGTGCGGGACGCGGCGGCCGAGGCGTTCCGTGCGGGCGGGCTGCCCGGCGCGCGCGACGAGGCGTGGCGCTACACCAGCCTGCGCCCGCTGACGGAGGCGAACTTCAACGAGCCGCTGACGGCGGTCGAGACGGGCGACGAGGGTTTGCCGGCGATCCCGGCGTTCGACGCGCCGCGCCTGGTGTTCGTCGACGGCCGGTTGCGCGACGATCTTTCGACGTTCCCGGACGCGATGCAGTTCGGCGCGTTCGCGCGCGCCGCGTCGTTCGGGCGCCTGACGCGGCCGGACCGCGAGCCGGTGGTGGCGCTGAACACCATGCTGGCCGAGGACGGCGCCGTGCTGTCGGTGGCCGAGGGCGTGGATGCCGGCACGGTGGTGCTCGTCAGCCTAGCCGCGGACACGCGGGGTCGGCCGATCGCGTTCCATCCCCGCCACGCGATCCGCTTGGCCGCGGGCGCGAAGCTGACAGTAGTCGAGTTGGCCTACGGGCAGGGCGTCTATCTGCACAACCCGGTGACGGAGATCGAGGTCGCGGCCGATGCGGCGCTGACCCATGTCCGGCTGCAGGACGAGGCGCTGGGCGCGTTCCACCTGGCGACGATCTACGCCGAGATCGCCCAGCGGGGGTTCTACGACGCGTTCACGCTGAACCTGGGCGCGCGGGTGGCGCGCACCGAGATCAGGGCGCGGTTGTCCGGGCCGGGCGGGACGGTGCACCTGAACGGGGCGCAGTTGCTGGGCGGCAGCCAGCACGCGGACATCACCACCGTGGTGACGCACGACGCCCCGCTGTGCGCGTCGCGGCAAACCGTCAAGAACGTGCTGTCCGGGCATAGCCGGGGCGTGTTCCAGGGGCGGATCGAGGTCGCCCGGATCGCGCAGAAAACCGACGGATACCAGATGAGCCAGGCGCTGCTGCTGTCGCCGGACGCCGAGATCGACTGCAAACCGGAGCTGGAGATCTACGCCGACGACGTGAAATGCAGCCATGGCGCGACGATTGGCGAGTTGAACGCGGACCAGCTGTTCTACCTGCGGGCGCGCGGCATCCCGGAGGCGGAGGCGCGCTCGCTGCTGGTGCGGGCGTTCCTGGACGACGCGATGGACGCCGTCACGCATGAGCGTGCGCGCGAGGTGCTGGAAGGCGCGGTCGAGGCCTGGTGGTCCCGGCAAGCGGCATAGGAAGACCCCAATGGACATGAATGTGCAGGCGGCCGCGTTCGACGTGGCCCAAATCCGTGCCAACTTTCCGATCCTGTCGCAGCGTGTGCACAACAAATCGTTGGTGTTCCTGGACAGCGCGGCGTCGGCGATGAAGCCGAACCAGGTGATCGACGCGATGTCGCACGCGATGCGGACGCAATACGCGAACGTGCATCGCGGGCTGCACTGGATGAGTGAGCGGACCACGGACGCCTACGAGGGGGCACGCGATGCGGTGGCACGGCTGCTGAACGCGCCGTCGCGGGATGAGATCGTGTTCACGGCCAACAGCACCGCGGCGATCAACCTGGTCGCGCACAGCTACGGCCGCGGCGTGCTGCGGCCGAGCCAAGCGGTGCTGATCAGCGAAATGGAGCACCACGCCAACATCGTGCCGTGGCAGATGCTGCGGGACGCGGCCGGGATCGAGTTGCGCATTGCCCCGGTGACGGACACGGGCGAGTTGGACATGGCGGCGTTCGAGGCGCTGCTGGCGGATGGCCGGGTTGGGCTGGTGGCGATCACGCACATGTCGAACGTGCTCGGGACCTACACGCCGGCGGAGCGGATCGCCGCGGTGGCGCACGCGCACGGCGCGAAGGTGCTGTTCGACGGGTCGCAGGCGGTGGTGCACCGCCGGGTGGACGTGCAGGCGCTCGGGGCGGATTTCTACGTGTTCACCGGGCACAAGCTGTATGGCCCGACCGGCATCGGCGTGCTGTGGGGACGGATGGAGCTGCTGGAGGCGATGCCGCCGTTCATGGGCGGGGGCGACATGATCGCGAGCGTGAGCTTCGAGCGGTCGACCTGGGCGCACGTGCCGCACAAGTTCGAGGCGGGAACGCCGGCCATCGTCGAGGCGATCGGATTGACGGCGGCGATCGAGTACGTCGAGGCAATCGGCTACGACGCGATCGGGGCGCACGAGGCGGCGCTGACAGACCACGCGCTGGCGCGGCTGGCCGACGTGAAGGGCCTGGCGGTGGTGGGGTCGGCGCAGGATCGCGGCGGCGTGGTGTCGTTCACGCTGGCGGGCGCGCATGCGCACGACGTGGCGACCCTGCTGGACCGCAATGGCATCGCGGTGCGCGCGGGCAACCACTGCGCCGAGCCGTTGATGCGCCGGCTCGGGCTGGACAGCACGGCGCGGGCGAGCTTCGGCATCTACACCACGGCCGACGAGATCGACGTGTTCGCCGACACGCTGGACCGGGTGCGGGAGTTCTTTGCCTGATGTTCGACGACGTTCGCGACCTGTATCAGGAGGTCATCTTGGACCACGGCCGCAAGCCGCGACACATGCGGCGGCTGGAGCCGTTCGACGCCTCGGCCAAGGGCGACAATCCGCTGTGCGGCGACCGGGTGGAAGTGCGGGTGCGCTACGCCCCCGATCACACGATCGCGGAGGCGGCGTTCGAGGCGCGGGGCTGCGCGATCAGCGTGGCGTCGGCGGATTTGATGGCGGAAGCCGTGGCCGGGCGGTCCGCCACCGAGGCGCGGGCGGTGTTCGAGCGGTTCCACGCGATGGTCCGCACCGGGGGTTGCCCAGAGTGCGGGCCGGACATGGAGGCGTTGCGGCCGTTGGCGGGGGTGCACGAGTATCCTTCGCGCGTGAAATGCGCGACGCTGCCGTGGCACGCGCTGCTGTCGGCATTGAACCAGGAGGGCCGGGCTCATGAGTGATCTGTCGCACACATCCTGGACGCCGGATGGCGAGACGGAGCCGACGCCGAATGAGGACGCGATCATCGCGGCGATCGGCACGGTGTACGATCCAGAAATCCCGGTGAACATCTACGAACTGGGGCTGATCTACGTCATCGACATCCACGACGACGGGATGATCAAGGTCGAGATGACGTTGACGGCGCCGGGCTGCCCGTCGGCGCAGGAGCTGCCGGTGATGGCCCGCGAGGCGATCATGGCGGTGCCGGGTGTCACAGACTGCGAGGTGGTGACGGTGTGGGACCCGCCGTGGGACCCGAGCCGGATGACCGAGGAAGCCCGGCTCGCGTTGAATATGTTCTGACCCGTGCCGATTTAGGATCGATCATGAGCGAAACACAGACTGCACCGAAGGCCCGGCGGGCGCTGCCGCCGCTGATGTCGTTGACTGAGCGCGCGGCGGAACGACTGGCGCGGCTGTACGCGAACGGCCAGCAAGGGATGACCTTGCGGATCAGCGTGAGCACCAAGGGGTGCTCCGGCATGTCGTACAAGATGGATTGGGTGGACGCTCCCGGGCCGAGCGACGAGGTGGTCCGGGACAAGGAACAGACGGTGCTGGTCGACCGGAAGGCGAGCCTGTTCCTGATCGGCACGGTGATGGACTACGAGACGCAGGATTTGACGTCCGGGTTCACCTTCACGAACCCCAACGAGAAGGGCCGCTGCGGCTGCGGGGAAAGCTTCCACGTATAGGCGAGGCCCACCGCCCTTCGAATGGTTTGCAAAGGCTCCGCCTTTGCTAGGGTCTGGGGCAAAGCCCCATCCTGCTTCCTAAAGGTATCCCGCCCCCGCCTCCTGCGCGAACCGCGCCGGGTCGCCTTCCCACACGATCCGGGCATGTTCCAGCACGTACACTCGGTCGGCATGGGGCAGTGCGAACGTGACGTTCTGCTCGCCGAGCAGGACGGTGATCGGCGTGGTCGTGCGGAGCAGTTCGAGCGCCTTGGAAATCTGTTCGAGGATGACCGGCGCCAGCCCGAGTGTCGGCTCGTCGAGGATGAGCAGGCGCGGCTTCATCATCAGCGCGCGGGCGATGGCGAGCATCTGCTGTTCGCCGCCGGAGAGGGTGCCGGCGTTCTGGGCGTGGCGGGATTGCAGGATGGGGAACAGGTCGAGCAGCCAAGCCAGCTGGCGGGCACGCTCGGGCTTGGGCAGCCGGCTGCCGCCGAGGTCGAGGTTCTCGCGCACGCTCATGTCGCCGAACAGCTCGCGGCTTTCGGGGCACTGCACGATGCCGCCGCGGGCGATGGCCGCGGGGGTGCGCCCGGCGAGGCTGCCGCCGTCCCAGGCGATGGCGCCGCCATAGGGCACCAGGCCGGAGATAGCGTTGAACAGGGTGGTCTTGCCAGCGCCGTTCAACCCGACGACCGAGACGAACTCGCCCTCGCGGACGTGGATCGACACGTCGTCGAGCGCCTGGGCCTTGCCGTAGAGGACGCTGGCGTGCTGCACGTCGAGCAGCGGGGGGCCGGGCTTGGCGTTGAGCGCCGGGCGGGCGGAGGTCTCGATGCTGCCGCCGAGATAGACGGCGCGGACCTTGGGATGGGCCATCACCTGCTCGGCCGAGCCCTCGGTGATGCGCTCGCCGAGGTACATCGCCAGCACCCGGTCGACCAGCGCGGAGACGCCCTTGACGTTGTGGTCGACCAGCAGCACGGCGCGGCCCTCAGCGCGGAAGCCTGCGATCAGGGCGGAGAAGTCGGCGACCTCGCCGGAGGTCAGGCCGGCGAAGGGTTCGTCGACCAGCACCACCTTGGGGTCGCGCGCGATGGCTTTGGCCAGTTCCATCCGCCGCAGGTCGGCGAATGGCAGGGTCGCGGGCAGGCGGTTCACGACGGCACCGAGGCTGCAGCGCTCGGCGATGGCGCGGGCGCGGGCGTCGACGCCCTTATCGGCGGCCAGGCGGAGCAGCGAGTCGGGCAGCAGGGCCAGCTTGATGTTCTCCAGCACGGTCTGGCGGTGGAGGGGGCGGGAGTGCTGGAACACCAGCCCGACACCCTGGCGCGCGATGCGGTGCGTCGGCCAGCCGGCGACGTCGACCCCATCGATCCGCACCGACCCGGCGTTCGGCCGCTCGATCCCCATGATGAGCTTCATCACCGTCGACTTGCCGGAGCCGTTCGGGCCGATCAGCCCGAGGATTTCGCCGGGCGCGATCGACAGGCCCATGCCGTTGACCGCGACCAGCCCGCCGAAGCGCTTGACGAGGCCTTCGACCGCCAGAAGGCTCATTTCGCGGACCTCGCGTGCAGCAGGGAGCCGAGCAGGCCTTCGGGGAAGAACAGGATCACCAGCAGGGCCACCCCTGACACGACGAAGGTGCTGAGTTGGCCGAGGGGCCGCAGCAACTCGCCGGCGACCACCAGGAAGATCGCGCCGATGACGGCGCCTAGGATGGTCCGCCGCCCCCCGAGCACCGCCGCGATGATGACTTGCACGCCGACCGAGATGTCGATGACGGTGCCGACGGAGGCGGTGCCGTAGTAGAACACCAGCATGGCGCCGGCGAGGCCGCTGAACAGCGCGCTGATGCAGAACGCGGCGAGCTTGTGCTTGGCGACGTTGAAGCCGAGGGCAGCGGCCTCGATGGTGTCCTGCCCGCAGGCTTGCAGGATGAGGCCGACCGAACTGCGGGACAGGGCGAACAGGAACAGCCCAACCGCGCCCATGAAGCCGAGGGCGATGAGATAGTTGGTGGTGTCGTCGATGGACAGCACGTCGGGGATCGTCAGTCCGATCTCGCCGCCGGTGATGCCGGCGAAGATCACGACGACCTGCTGCAGCAGCAGCACGGCGACGAGGGTGATCAGGCCGAAATAGGGGCCTTTGAGGCGCAGCGCCGGGAGGGCGAGCAGCACGCCGCCGAGGACCGCCGCCGCGGCGCCGCCGAGGACGCAGGTCGGGATGGGCAGGCCGAACTCGCTGTTGAGCAGGCCGCCGCCGTAGGCACCGAGGCCGATGAGGAAGGTGGGCCCGAAGTTCACCTCGCCGGCGAAGCCGAACAGCAGGTCCCACGACATGGCGAACACGCCGAAATAGTAGGCGCCGGTGAGCAGGCCGAGCACGTAGGCGGACACCCACCACGGCAGCGTGGCCAGCACGAACAGCACGAGCAGGGCCGCCCAGAACAGGCGGACGCGAAACAGGGCGGGCATCAGCGCCGTCCCAGCAGGCCCTGCGGCCGCAAGTAGACCACCAGGACCAGCAGCAGCAGCGACGGGATCGTGCGCAGGTAGGGCGCCACCAGGTAGGCCGTGATCGTTTCGAGGTAGCCCACGGCGTAGGCCGCGATCAGCGAGCCGGAGACGCTGCCAAGGCCGCCAAGCACCACGATGGAGAACGCGCTGGCGGTGAGCGTGCCGGCGTTCTCCGAGCTCACGCCGAGGAACGCCCCGAGCAGCACGCCGGCGACGCCCGCCAGGACGCCGTAGATGGCCCACACCAGCAGGTAGATGCTCGACAGCTCGTAGCCGAGCAGGGTCAGGCCGCGTGGGTTGATGGACGCGGCGAGCAGCGCCTTGCCGGCGCGGGTGCGATTGACCAGCACCCAGAGGCCGCCGATCGCCGACCAGCATAGCACGGCGGTCAGCAGCTCATTGGCCGGCGTCCGCACCCCGGCGATGTCGATTACGCCAGCGATGAGCGGGCGCACCGTGTGCGGGCTGGTGGTGGTGAAGTAGGCGACCGCCTCCTGGATCATGATGCCCCAGAGCAGGGTGCCGGTGAGGACGAAGATCTCCTTTTCCTCGGACGGGATGGCGCGGGAGCGCTGGATCGGGCGCACGATCAGGAAGTAGGTGGCGAACGCGCAGGCCATGCCCGACAGCAGCCCGGCGAGCGCGCCGCCGTACGCGCCGAGCGAGTCCGCGACGATCCAGGCCACCACGGCGGCGACCAGCATGGTGCTGCCGTGCGCGAGGTTCAGCACGCCGGAGACGCCGAACATCAGGGTGAAGCCGACCGCCCCTAGGCCGTACAGGGCGCTGATCGCGAACCCGTCGATCAGGATTTGAAGCGCGAGCACCGGACGCGGCTTAGTTGGTGGCGTTGATCTTCACGAATTTCGGGAACACCAGCTTGGCGGACGCGACCGAACTCGGCCACACCGCGACCTGCTTGCCATTCTGCCACTGCACGACGAGGCCGCTCACGTAGTCCGTGCCGTACTTGATCGCGTGGGTGGCCGGGTCGTCCTTGCCAAAGAATTGGATGCGGCCGACGGTGCCCTCCCAGTTGGTGGCTTCCAGGGCAGCCACCATCTTGTCCGGGTCGGTGCTGCCGGCGCGGTGGATGGCGTCGACGATGTAGTACACCTCGTCGTAGGCGCCGTAGCCGGAATAGGCGGGGGTGATGCCGTATTTCTTGATGTAGGCCTGCGCGAACGGGATCGTCTTCGGCGTGCTGGCGACGCTGTCGGCGGCGACGAGCTGCAGCACCACCCCCTCGGTGGCGCCGTTGGTGTCCTTCCAGAACGTGCTGGAGGTCGCTTGGGACGAGATGCCGAACATCGGCATTGGCACCTGCTGGTTAGCCCACTGGACCGTCGGTTGGACGCCGACGTGGCTGATGCCGGTGATGATCACGTCCGGCTTCTTGCCTTCGATGCCGTTATAGATCGGGGTGAAGTCGGTGGTGTCGGGCGACATGCGGATGTGGTCGAGCACCTTGATCCCGATTTCGGGGAGGCAGGCGAGGTAGCCCGCGTCCAGCGGCCCGGTCCAGGCGGCGTCCTCGCTCATGACCACGGCGGTTTTCATGTGCAAGCCGTCGACCAGCAGGTCCTTGGCGGCGTCGCAGACCGACCGTGCCAGGAAGCCGGAGGTGAGGTAGCCGTGGAAGTTGTATTTCAGGTGCTCGTAATCGCCGTGGATGCGCTTGGAGATTTCGTCGCTGGCGGCGCCGGGCGTGATCGTCGGGATTTTGAGGCGCCCGGCCCAGGGCTCGAGCGCGAGCGCGACCTCGCTGGTGTAGGTGGCGATGACGGCGTGGACGTGGTCCTGGCTGACGGCGCGCTGGAATGCGCGGACGGCGTCGGCGGCGGAGTTGTGGTCGTCGTACGCGACGATCTCGATGGTGCGGCCGTCGATGCCGCCCTTGGCGTTGATCTCATCGGCGGCGATCTGGGCGGCGTTCGGGATGGCGATGCCGCTGATGGCGGAGTTCTCGGCGATGACGCCGATGCGGATCGGGTCGGCCGCGTGTGCGGCCGTGGCGGCAAGGAGGGCGGCAAGCGTTGCGGGCAGCGCGCGCTTCATGGGGATGGCTCTCTGTCTGGTACGTTCGGTTATTGGTGTTGAATGCGACGCTAGGGCGGGCTGCCTCGTGAGTAAATCGGTATCTGGCGTTCCAGCCGCCCGGCGCGCGTCACGCCTTGTGCCGACGTCGAATTCGTTGGATGTTTGACGGATAAGAAATCACGCCTGGGAGAGTCCGATGCCCGCCACCCGTCGCGCCTTGATCGGCGGCGCGCTTGCCGCGCCGTTCGTGCATCGCCGCAGCCAGGCCGCAACGCCGCGGGTCATCAAGATCAGCCACCAGTTCCCCGGCGGCACCGTCGAGCAGGGCGACTTCCGCGACCGGCTGGTGCGCCGCTTCGCCGCCTCCGTCCAGGAAAGGACCGGCGGCGAGCTGACGTTCGAGATCTATCCCGGCTCGTCGCTGATGAAGACGGTGGCGCAGTTCTCCGCCATCCGCCGCGGCGCGCTGGACATGAGCCTCTATCCGTTGGCCTACGCCGGCGGCGAGGTGCCGGAGGTCAATGTCGGCCTCATGCCATGCCTGGTCACCAGCTACGAGCAGGGGCTCGCGTGGAAGGTGAACGACGTCGGGCACGAGCTGGAGGCGCTGCTGGACAAGCGGGGCGTCAGGATCGTCACGTGGATTTGGCAAGGCGGTGGGGTGGCGTCCCGCACCCGCGGCGTCGTCAGGCCGGATGACACCAAGGGCCTCAAAGTCCGTGGCGGCTCGCGGGAGATGGATCTGATGCTGAAGCAGGCGGGCGGGATCATCTCGTCGATCACCTCCGAGGAGACGTATGCCGCGATGCAGACCGGCTCGCTGGATGCGGCGGTGACGTCCTCGACCAGCCTGATCAGCTTCCGCCTGCAGGAGATCGCCAAGAACGTGACGTCGGCGCGGGGCGGCAGCTTCTGGTTCATGTTCGAGCCGCTGCTGATGTCCAAGATCGTGTTCGACAGCCTCACGCCGGACCAGCAAGCGGCGATCGTGCAGGCCGGGCTGGAGCAGGAGGCGTTCGCCGTGGCGTCGGCGAAGGCCGACGACCAGGCGTTGGCGGACGTGTACGGCAAGGCGGGGGTGCCGGTGGCGGACATGAACGCGGACGCGATCGCACAGTGGAAAATCGTGTCGCAGGCGAGCGCCTGGAAGGATTTCGCCAGCCGCAGCCCGTCATGCGCGGCCATGTTGAGGCTGGCAGAGGCGGTGGCCTGACGGTTAAGCTTCGGCGGGGGGAGTCATCCAATGATCGTCACGCGCCGGAGTGCCTTGGGCACGCTACTTGCCGCACCCGCGTTGCTGCGGCCGGGCGCGGCGCGGGCGGCTCCGCGCGTGCTCAAGATCAGTCATCAGTTTCCCGGCGGCACCATCGACGAGGGCGATTTCCGGGACCGGCTGGTGCGGCGGTTCGCCCGCGACGTGCAGGCCGAAACGAACGGGAAACTGGAGTTCCAGGTCTATCCCGGGTCGTCGCTGATGAAGACGATGGCGCAGTTCTCCGCGATCCGCCGGGGGGCGCTCGACCTCACGATGTATCCGCTGGCCTACGCGGGCGGCGAGGTGCCGGAGGTGAACATCACGCTGATGCCGATGATGGTCACCAGCTACGAGCAGGGTACCGCCTGGAAAACCGCCGCGATCGGGCGGGAACTGACGGCGCTGCTGGAAAAACGCGGCGTGAAGCTGCTGGCGTGGGTGTGGCAGGCGGGCGGCATCGGCTCGCGGGCCGGCCCGATCGTCGAGCCGGCCGACGTGCAGGGCCTCAAGATACGCGGCGGCTCGCGGGAATTCGACCTGTTCCTGAAGGCGGCGGGGGGCATCATCAGCTCGGTGCCGTCGAACGAGGCGTATGCGGCGATGCAGACCGGGTCGCTGGACGCCGTGGTGACGAGTTCGACCAGCCTCATCTCGTTCCGGATCTACGAGATCGCGCGCAACGTCACCACGCCGCAGCAGGGCAGCATCTGGTTCATCTTCACGCCGCTGCTGATGTCCAAGGACATCTTCGACAGCCTGGGCGCCGACCAGCAGGCGGCGCTGCTGCGGGTCGGGGCGGCGATGGAGCCGTTCGCGGTGGCGGGCTCGCGGCACGACGACGCGGACCTGGCGAGCGTGTTCGCCAAGGCGGGTGTCGCGGTGCACGAGGAGAACCCGGCGGCGCTGGGACGCTGGCGGGACATCGCCAAGGCGAGCGCCTGGAAGGACTTCGCCGACCGGAACGCCGCCTGCGCCAACCTGATGAAGCTGGCGGAGGCCGTCGCGTGAGCGCCCACGCCGCCCTCGACGGCGGCGCCGTTCCCGACGTCCCGCGCCGGGGCGTGCTGGGCCACGTGCAGGCGGCACTGGACGTCGTGAACGCGGTGATGGCGGTGGGCTCGGCGCTGGCCATCGCCGCGGCCGGGCTGGTGCTGACCTGGGAAGTGGTCGGGCGGTACTTCCTGGGCATCGCCAGCGATTGGCAAGACGAGCTGTCCACCTTCCTGCTGGTGGGGGCCACCTTCGCGTCTGCGGCATGGATTCAGGCCCGACGCGGCCACGTCGGCATCGACGCGCTGGCCGCGATCCTGCCGCCCCGCGCGGACCGGCTGCGGCGCGTGTTCGCCGACGTGTTCTCCACCGTGTTCGTGGCGTTCTTTGCCTGGAAAAGCCTGTCGCTGCTGCTGGAGGCGTGGGACGAGGGGCAGACCACGCCGAGTTCGTGGGGTCCGCCGCTGTGGATCCCCTACGGCTGCATGACGGTCGGGATGACGCTGCTGACGGTGCAGTTGGCGCTGCAGGTGCTGGCCAGCGACCATCGGCCGGCAGCGCCGGCGCACTTGGCATGAGCACGCTTCAGATCGGGCTGCTGTACGGCGGGGCCACCTTCGCGGCGCTGTTCTCCGGCATCCCGATCGCGTTCGCGCTGGGCGGGGTGGCGACGCTGTTCATGATGGCGTTCATGCCGGCCGCCTCGCTCGATACCGTGGCGCAGAACGTGTATGAGGAACTGGCCAGCATCACCCTGCTCACCATCCCGCTGTTCATCCTGAAGGGGGCTGCGATCGGCAAGTCGCGGGCCGGCAAGGACCTGTACGACGCGCTGCATACCTGGCTGCACCGGGTGCCCGGCGGCCTCGGCGTGGCGGTGGTGCTGGCGTGCGGGTTGTTCGCGGCCATGGCGGGGAGCAGCCCGGCGACGTGCAGCGCGATCGGCAGTTCCGGGATTCCGGAGATGCGCCGGCGCGGCTACTCGCCGGGGTTCGCCGCCGGGCTGGTGGCGGCTGGGGGCACGCTGGGCATCCTGCTGCCGCCGTCGATCGTGCTGATCCTGTATGCGGTGGCGTCGGAGCAGTCGCTGGGCCGCCTGTTCCTCGCGGGCCTGGGTCCCGGCGTGCTGCTGGTGGCGATGTTCGCGACCTACGCCGTGTTCGCGTGGCGGCGGGAGTGGCGGGCGGCGACCCGCGTGGCCGACGCCGGCGGGCCGCGGAGCGAGATCCTGCGCGCCGACACCTACACGATGCGCGACCGCATGGTGGCGCTGCCGCGGGTGGCGCCGTTCCTGCTGTTGCTGACGGGGGTGATGGTGGCGCTGTACGGCGGCATCGCGACCCCGTCGGAAACGGCTGGGCTGGGCGGCATCATGGCGCTGCTGCTGATCGCGGCGATCTACGGCGCCTGGCGGCTGGCGGACCTGAAGCCGATCTTCGCCGGCACCCTGGGCGAGAGCGGGATGCTGCTGCTGATCATCGGCATGAGCCTGCTGTACAGCTATGTCATGAGCTACCTGCATATCAGCCAGGGCGCGGCGGGCTGGATCGTGGACCAGCATCTGTCGCGCTGGCTGCTGCTGACGGCGATACTGCTGATGGTGGTGACGCTCGGGTTCTTCCTGCCGCCGGTGTCGATCATCCTGATGACGGCGCCGATCATCCTGCCGCCGCTGCGCGCCGCCGGGTTCGACCTGGTGTGGTTCGGCGTGGTGATGGCGGTGGTGATGGAGATGGGCCTGATCCATCCGCCGGTCGGCTTGAACATCTTCGTCATCAACCGGATCGCGCCCGATATCGGGTTGGGGCCGATCATCCGCGGCACCTTGCCGTTCGTGGGGCTGATGGCGGTGGCGGTGGTGATCCTGTCGATGGCCCCAGGCATCGCGATGTGGCTGCCGGACGTGGTGTATGGGCGCTGACCCGGCCGCAGCCGAACCTTACTGGTTCGCCGCGGATGACCGGTTTCCCAACTCGTGTTGGCCGGTGCTCGTCTATCGCGGGGCGCTGCCTGCCGACCCCGCCACGATGGAGCGCGCGTTCGCCAGCCGCGGCTGGTCGAACGGTTGGCGCAACGGGATATACGACTACCACCATTTCCACAGCATCGCGCACGAGGTGCTGGGCATCGCAGCCGGCGAGGCGCTGGTGGCGTTCGGCGGTCCCGCCGGCCGGAAGGTGACGGTTCGGGCCGGGGATGTGGTCGTGATCCCGGCTGGGGTCGCGCACCGCAACATGGGGTACAGCGCCGATCTGCTGGTCGTGGGCGCCTATCCAGGTGGGTCCGGCTGCGACATCCGCCGGGGCGATCCGGCCGAGTTTGACGCGGCGGCGCGCGCGGCCGCCGCCGTGCCGGTGCCGGAGAGCGATCCCGTGTCGGGGCGCGACGACGGCCTACGCCGTTGGTGGGTTGCGGCCCGGCTATAGCCTCTCGCCGAGCAGCGCCAGCGCGGCGGCGGCGAACGCGCGCATGTTGGCGACCCGGTCGGCGGACCCGGTCTCGATCGTCCGGACCGCGTCGGCCGGGCCCACGACCGCGAGGCAGCTATGGCCCGGTGCGTCGCCGTAGCCGTTTCCCGACGGCCCCGCGGCGCCGGTTTCCGCCAATCCCCAGGTTGCGTCCAGGCGCTCGCGCAGGCGCTGGGCGAGCAGCCGGGCGTATGGCTCGGTAGCGGAGCGGAGGCCTCGCATGTCGGCGGCGGCGATGCCGAGCAGGCCGTCCCGCGCCTGCTTGGTATAGACGACCGCGCCGCCGCGGAAGAACGCCGACGCGCCCGGCTGGGCGAGCAGGGCGGCGGCGATCAGGCCGCCGGCGGACGATTCCGCGACCGCCACGGTCTCGCCGCGTGCGCGCAGGCGCTCGCCGAGGTGCGCCGCCGCCGCCAACAACTCCTGCATGGTCGCTCCAACTCCCAGGTTAAAGCGAAACCCTTGCACCGACCGACGCCGGTGGCGATGCTGCGGCGCATGGAAACCCACGCATTCGACGCTATCGTCATCGGAGCCGGCATCGTCGGGGCCACCACGGCGGCGGCACTGGCGGTCGACCGCCGGGTGGCGCTGGTCGAGGCGGAGGAGGCGGCAGGCTATCACAGCACCGGAAGATCGGCGGCGATCTGGATCCTGAACTATGGGCCGCCGGACGTGCGGGTGCTGACCGGGCTGTCGCGGGCGTTCTTCGAGTCCCCACCGGCGGGGTTTGCCGACGCGCCGATATTGCAGCATCGCCCGGTGGTGTTCCTGGCGCCGGCGGAACAGCAGGCGCATTTGCAGCGCTTGCTCGAAGAAGGGATCGGCCTGCGCGAGGCGTCCGTCGCAAGCGTGCGCGCGATGGTGCCGGCGCTGCGGCCGGACTACGCGGTGGCAGCGGCGATCGAGGACGACGCGTTCGACATGGACGTGGCGGCGCTGCACCAGGGATTCCTGCGCCAGTTCCGCAAGCTTGGCGGGGTGCTTTCGCTGCGGAGCCGGACCGGGGCGATCGAACGTGCCGGGGGATCGTGGCGGGTGCAGACCAGCCATGGCGGGAGTTTCGCGGCGCCGGTGGTGGTGAACTGCGCCGGGGCGTGGGGCGACGAGGTGGCGCGGCAGGCGGGGGTGGCGCCACTCGGCCTCGTGCCGAAGCGGCGGACCGGGGTCGTCATCGACCCGGCGCCCTACGTCGCCACCGACTGGCCGATGGTGAACGACGTGGACCACACCTGGTATATCCGCCCGGAAGCGCGCACCAGGCTGATGGTGTCCCCGGCGGACGAGACCGACACGACGCCGCACGACGTGCAGCCGGACGAGCTGGACGTGGCAACCGCGATCGACCGGATGCAGGCGGCGATGGACATCGAGGTGCGCCGGGTCGAGCACAGCTGGGCGGGGCTGCGGACGTTCACGCCGGACCGCAGCCTGGCGTTCGGGTGGGACCCGGCGGCGGCGGGGTTTTTCTGGTGCGTCGGGCAGGGCGGCTACGGCATCCAGACCTCGCCGGCCGCGGGACGCCTGGCCGCCGACCTGATCGCCGGGCGCGACGCCGGTCCCGCCGCGCACATCGTCTCCGCCATCAACCCCGCAAGGTTCGCACCCGCATGAGCATCCACGCCGCCCTGCTGCACCGCACGAGCTACCGCTACGACCGGCCGGTGCAGCTCGGGCCGCAAACCATCCGGCTGCGCCCGGCGCCGCACGCGCGCACGCCGATCCTGTCGTACTCGCTGACGATCGGCCCGCAGCCGCATTTCGTGAACTGGCAGCAGGACCCGCAGGGCAATTTCCTGGCCCGCGTGGTGTTCCCGGAGCGGGTGACGCACTTCGACGTGACGGTCGACCTCGTGGCCGACATGGCGACGATCAACCCGTTCGACTTCTTCCTGGAACCGGAGGCGGAGAACTGGCCGTTCGCCTACGACCCGGTGCTGGAGCAGGAGCTGGCGCCCTTCCGCCGGCTTGATCCAGTCGGGCCGCTGCTGCGCGGGCTGCTGGACGAGGTGCCGCGCGGCACAAGGCGGACGGTCGACATGCTGTGGGACCTGAACCGCCGGGTGATGGAGCGGGTCGGCTACATCGTGCGGATGGAGCCCGGCGTGTGGGACCCGGAGCAGACGCTGGCTGAAGCGCGCGGGTCGTGCCGGGATTCCGCGTGGCTGCTGGTGCACGCGCTGCGGCAACTTGGCTACGCGGCGCGGTTCGTGTCGGGGTACTTGATCCAGTTGGCTCCCGACGTGAAGCCGCTGGAGGGGCCGGCCGGGCCGACCGCGGACTTCACCGACCTGCACGCCTGGGCGGAGGTGTACCTGCCCGGCGCCGGGTGGATCGGGCTGGACGCGACCAGCGGGCTGATGGCGGGCGAGGGGCATATCCCGCTGGCTGCCAGCCCGGACCCGCTGTCGGCCGCACCCATCTCGGGGCTGGTGGAGGCGGCGGACACGGCGTTCGACGTGGAGATGGCGATCACCCGCGTGAGCGAGACGCCGCGGGTGACGATGCCGTACACGCAAGGGCAGTGGCAGGCGATCCTGGACGCCGGGGCGGAGGTGGACCGCGCACTGGTGGCGGGGGATTTGCGGCTGACGATGGGCGGCGAGCCCACCTTCGTCTCGGCCGGCGATGTCGAGGGCGCGGAGTGGACGGTCGACGCGCTCGGGCCGACCAAGCGGCGGGAGGCCGGGCGGCTGTTGCGGCGGCTGCTGCCGCTATGGGCGCCGGGCGCTGTGGTGCAGTACGGGGCGGGCAAGCACTACCCCGGCGAGCAATTGCCACGCTGGGCGCTGAACGCGAGCTGGCGGCCCGATGGCGAGCCGGTGTGGGAGGACCACGGCCTGCTCGCCGACCCGGACGCCGCCACCGGGGACGCCGACGCGGGCACGGCGCACGCGTTCGCGCGGGCGCTGGCCGAGCGGTTGCAGGTCGATCCGGGCGTCGTGCTGCAGGCCTACGAGGACCAGCCGTATTTCCTGATGCGGGAGGCGCGGCTGCCGGCGAACGTAGTGGCGGAGGCGGCCAAGTCGCGCGATCCGCTGGAGCGGGCGCGGATCATGCGGGTGTTCAACCAGGGGCTGGACGCGCCGGTCGGGAGCGTGCTGCCGCTGCGCCGCGCCGGCAGGAACGGCGCGCGGCGGTGGCAGAGCGAAGCGTGGGAGCTGCGGGAAGGCACGCTGTTCCTGGTGCAGGGCGACAGCTCGATGGGGCTGCGGCTGCCGCTGAACAGCCTGCCGTGGGTGGACCCGGCGGAGATCGAGGAGGATGTGGAGCCCGATCCATTCGCGGAGCAGGGGGAGCTGCCGCCGCGCCGGGCGATGCTGGCGGCGGCGGGGGACGCCACATCGGCGAAAGGGGTGCGGACGGCGCTGACGGTGCAGGCGCGGGAGGGGCTGCTGTACGTATACCTGCCGCCGTTGTACGCGGCGGAGGACTGGCTGGCGCTGGTGGCGGCGGTCGAGGCGACGGCGGCGGAAACCGGACGCCCGGTGGTGCTGGAGGGCTACAAGCCGCCGGCCGACCCGCGGCTGCTCGGGTTCTCGGTGACGCCCGACCCCGGAGTGATCGAGGTCAATATCCACCCGGCGACGAGCTGGGAGCAGATCGTCACGCGCACCGGGCAGTTGTACGCGCAGGCGCGCGAGGCCGGGCTGTCGGCGGAAAAGTTCATGCTGGACGGCCGCCACGTCGGGACGGGGGGCGGCAACCACGTGGTGATGGGCGCTGCTTCGCCCGCGGACAGCCCGTTCCTGCGCCGCCCGGATCTGCTGAAATCCTTGCTGGGGTTCTGGCACAACCATCCGAGCCTGTCGTTTCTGTTCAGTGGGCTGTTCATCGGGCCGATGAGCCAGCACCCGCGGATCGACGAGGCGCGGCAGGACGCGGTGCGCGAGCTGGAGATCGCGTTCCGGGGGATCAAATCGGGTCAGGAGACGGCGCCGTGGATGATCGACCGGATGCTGCGCAACATCCTGACGGACATGACGGGGAACACGCACCGGACCGAGTTCTGCATCGACAAGCTGTACTCGCCGGACAGTTCGTCGGGGCGGCTGGGACTGGTGGAGTTCCGCGCGTTCGAGATGCCGCCGCACGCGCAGATGTCGTGCGCCCAGATGCTGCTGATGCGCGCCGCCGTCGCCGCGTTCTGGCGGACGCCGTACGAGCGGCGGCTGGTGCGCTGGGGCACGCGGGTGCACGACGAGTTCATGCTGCCGCACTTCGTCTGGCAGGATTTCCAGGACGCGCTGGAGGAGCTGTCGTCCTACGGCACGTGCCTCGACCCGGCGTGGTTCGCGCCGCACCTGGAGTTCAGGTTCCCCCGGATCGGCGGCGTCGCGGTGCACGGGACGGCGCTGGAGCTGCGCCACGCGCTGGAGCCGTGGCACGCGCTGGGCGAGGTGGCGGGCATCGGCGGGACGGTGCGCGGCGTGGACAGCTCGGTCGAGCGGCTGCAGGCGTCGGTGACGGGCTGGGAGCCGGAGCGGTTCGTGCTGGCGTGCAACGGGGTTGCGGTGCCGCTGGGGCCGACGGGGGTGGAAGGCGCGTTCGTGGCGGGGGTGCGGTTCAAGGCGTGGGACCTGCAGAGTTCGCTGCACCCGGAGATTAAGGCGCAGACGCCGCTGGTGTTCGATGTGTACGACCGGTGGACCGGGCGGTCCTTGGGGGGGCTGACGCATCATGTGGCCCATCCCGGGGGGCGGAGTTATGACACGTTCCCGGTGAACGCGAATGAGGCGGAGGCGAGGAGGCGGTCGCGGTTCTTGCCGATTGGGCATACGCCGGGGGGGGTGGGGGAGCCGGTGGGGGAGGTGTCGGCGGAGCATCCGCGGACGTTGGATTTGAGGGGGTTTGGATAGCTGGCGGATGAGTCTTTTGTTGCGATAATAGTCTCTTTAAGAATTAGTTATTGTTTCTAAAGATATTAATCTACTGTATTTCTAAATGTAATTTGTACTAAGAATACAGATTATCTTCAATAAATCTATATTACTTTCTAGCTTTATCTTCCTTAAGGCTCTTATTGGGTTCCGGGGTGGTGACGGGTCTATCATGCAACCAGGCCTGCGATGAGGGCGCCGAGCAAGGCTTTGCCGCGTCGGCGTGCGTTGTG
>JAABUV010000658.1_pt1 | contig 52625 bp, 87 predicted proteins | sample 5559971 | NCBI WGS metagenome assembly JAABUV01 (sample SAMN10711881, study PRJNA513362) | rock metagenome | isolation source: Antarctica rocks | place: Antarctica: Victoria Land, Knobhead nord | collected 2015-12-19 | reverse complement strand
GCGCGATACGTGGCGCGAGCGCTCGCGCCCGCCCTCTGGAGCTCTGACAGCCAGGGGCTTGCACGGGCGGCAGGCGGCGCCGCCGGCGGCCATGGCGGCCGCGCTGGTGCACCACCCGGGGCAGCTGGCCGCGCTGTGCGCCGCGCTGCGCCAGTGCTTCGCCTTCGACGGCACGGGCGCGCGCTTGCTGCTCTTCGCCGTGCCGGAGGGCGGCGCCTACCTGCCGCCGCCGCGCGCCGCCGGGCTGCTGCCAGGCAGCCGCTCTGACCCTGACCCTGACCCTACCCCTAGCACAGCAGAGGAGGCTGGGGAGGCAGGACAGCCCCGCGCCGCATCAGAGGGCGCGCCGCGCGCAATCGCGGCGCCCGCGGTGCTGCTGCCGCGCATGCCGGTCGGCCTGGCGCTGGCTGCTGACCCACGGACGTACCAGGCGCTGGCGTCCGTCGCGCGCGGCGCCGGACGCATGGCCGCCGCCGCAGGCGCGGCGCAGCACCCCCCCAGACAAGTTGTGTGTGGCCTTGTACTGTCGTCTGCGACGATGTAGCCCCACACAGCCAAGCGGCTGGCGCCTCTCATATGTGGTAGGCGCGCAGGCTGATGTGCTGCCTCGGCTGAAGTCCTTAATATTAAGGACCCTAAAGTCCTTAATGAATGCGGTTGTTGCGCCTTGGCTGTCAAGACGCACGCCGCCCACAGGCTGAGCTGGGCGCGCAGGCGACACAGCGCTGCGCGCCCTGGTGGACGGGCTGCTGCGGGGACTGCAGGCGGTCGCGCCTGCGCCTGCTCCTGCAGGCCCTCCCGACAAGCGCAGCATGGCCGCCGCCGAGGCCCTGGCCCCGACTCCGGGCGCGGACTGGCAGCTGCGGGCCGCCGCCGCGGTAGTCGCCACGACCGAGGTGCTCTTTGGCGCATCGCCGGCGTGGCAGCCGCACGAGCGGGGCTCTGCTGCGGCCGCGCTGCGCGGCGCAGGGCCCGGCGGCGCGCCGGCCGCGGAGCTGGAGGCACTGGCGAGCGCCGCGCTGGCCGAGTACCTGCGCGAGGAGGTGTGGGGCGTGCCGACGTCGCTCGAGGCGGCCGCTGGCCGCAACGGCCGCGGCGCGGCGCCGCCGACGCTGCAGGCGCGCTCCCCGGCCACCTCGCTGCTCGCCGCCGCGCGCCCGGCTCTCCGGCCCGCCCGCGCCCGCTCATTAGGCAGGGGTTAGGGCCTAGGCTTAGGGTTAGGGTGCCGCAGGAGGTGGGCCAGAACGCGCTGCTGGCGCGCACGCTGCTGGAGGCTGTCGGCGCGGCGGCGCGCGCGGCCGGCCCGCGCTTTGCGTCCTCCGGCCGCCTGCTGCGCCCGGCGCTGCTGCCGCTGCTGGAGCGGCTGGCGGACCCCTGCGCGTCTGTGGCCGCCGCAGCGCGTGCGGCGCTCGGCTCCGTGTGCTCCCACTGCGGGTGCGCGCTGACTGACGAGCGCATGTGCTGACTGACCAGGCGCATGTGCTGACACCGCCAGTTGTGAAAGCATGAGTGCAGGAAAGGGGAATGGCTCCACGCTGTCACGTGCATGGGCAGCATGTTATTTGGCAGCACATTCTGACTGGCTTGCCGTATCACAGAGCACGAGCCCTCAGGTGGTGCTAGAGCGCATGTGCCGTGCTTTGTATATTAAATTTTTTGTGTTTGTATGAGTTGCGGCTTGAAGCATGCGAACTGTTTCAAGTGGTTGGGGAAGCGTGATGCATTTCATCCCCTGAAACAATCCAATATGTCATCACAGAGTCAGCCCCTGTGACGCTGCTCCAGTGGCAAGCATGACGGCCTGACTCGCAGGTATGCGGGCCTGGAGGCGCTGGTCGCGGCGAACGCGGACTATGTGGTGGATGGCCTTTGCCGCCAGCTGCGGCACCTAGACGAGCATCCGCGGTGCGCCCTGCAGGCCTCAGCATGCGCGCGCCCAGCACGGTGTATGCGTTCGCCTTGCCTGTGAGCGTCTGCGCCCTCACAGACATCTGTCTCCTGCTGTACGGCAGGGCGACCATGCCACCCAGCTCCGCTGCGGCACGGGCGTCCGCGGACTGCACGGCTGCAGGTCGCCTTCCATTTTCTGGAAAGTCAGTGTGTGGCGGTCGAACCTACGGCTGATTACGCTGCGCACCAGGGCACCCGCGCTATTTGCAGCGCTGCTGCGCGGCGCGGGCGTCGCGCCGGCGCTGCTGCCTCTGCTGGCCGAGCCGGCGCGCGTGGCCGTGCGCGGCCTGGCCATCACCGCGCGCCGCAAGCGCCCCGCGCACACCGCCGCATTCCTGGCGGCGCTGCGCGAGGTGTGCGCGGGCGCGGGCACCGACGCGGCGGCCGTCGCCGCGGCGGCGGACGCCGCTGCGGCGCGGCTGCAGCAGCAGGCGCGGCTGCCCGGCCCCGCCGCTGTCGATGTGTTGCACAGCGACCTGCTTGCAGGCCCATGGCAAGCCCAATGCGCATTCCCCTGTGCGCATCCGTATGTTGAGACACAAACCTTGCTGTTTGCACACATGTGGTACCTGCCTTCATTCCTTGATCCTCAGGCACAAGCATGCCATGTAAAAATTTGAAGCTAGTAAAACACCGAACACCACCCATGACTCCTGATGCTTCCTGACTGTGCATATACGCCTATCCAGGTGCAGGCGGCCGCGGCCGGAGCGCGCGCAGCATGCGGCCAGGCAGCCAGCAGCGCCGCCGCTGGAGGGGCGACCGAATTTGCAGGTATAGCAGCCTACTTCAAGGAACGCCAGGCGCGCGAGAAGGGCAGGGCCGGGGAGGCTGGAGAGGGGCGAAGCGCGGACGCCAACTCTGCCGACGAGGATGAGCCCTCCAAGGTCCGCCATCCCTTGGCCCTGAGCCTCATACGTGCCAATTCTGTGCAGCCCCTTGGCTGGGTCTTTCGTCTTTTGTGTCTAACAAAGATAGAAGACATTGAACCAGCTGGGGGCTGGCAGGTGACATGGGGCGCCGAGGAGTGGGCGGCTGCGGGGGACCGGCGGCGGCGCGCGCATGCGGCCGCTGTGCTTGCTGAGGCGGCTGCGGATGCGGCAGGGCCGCTGCTCTTGTCCCCGGACCTCCAGGCACGCATGCTCAGCCCCTCCTTTGCTTGACAGCGTGTCTGGGGGCGGGACATGCCCTCCAATTAGCGGGCTTATCCAATATGCTTATGAGCATCTGGGCATGTTCACCTTACTTTATTACGCTTCAGGTGACGAGGCAGCATGTCAGGACCGCATGTCAGGACGCAGGGGCAGATCAGAGCAGTATCATGCTGCTCTTCCGGTGTGGCTGGGACCGGTGGCTCGGAAGTTTCGAATACGATCGCCGGGCGCAGGTGGCGCTGCTGGCGATGGAGGTGGGCCAGTCGGCGCTGTGCGCGCTGCGCAGCGTGTCCGCAGCGCTGGATGTGCAGGAGCGCCTGATTGCGCCGCGCGTGCAGCCCAAGAACGCGGTCGAGCCGGTCGCGCCCGACACGCCGCAGCTGCTGCCGGCCGTGGCCATGTTCTGGGGCACACTTGCCGCCTCGCTCAAGGCGCGCTGCCGATGGTCTGCCTCATTGTATGCAGCTTGCGCGTTGACATCAGGATGTACCAGCGCTCCGTGATGCCCTGACTCGCTGTGGCATACAACTGATGGCCCTTACTGATTTACGCTAGCACACCTAGATGCCTGCCGCTTATCACCAGGGTACTTGCACATGGCTCTAAAAAGATGTGCTTCCAACACACGTCCCTGCAGTTCTGAGGTGAGGCCGTGATTGCCAGCTGTGCTACGCCCCAACATCGGGGGCGCCTGCCCCAGGATCCCCGCATCGCGGTGGTCGAGCGCGCGCTGCCCGCCGTGGCGTGCGTGGCCGAGCTGGCTGGCGGCTTCCTGGCGCGGCGCATGAGCTCCGAGGCGTGGCCGCAGCTGGCCAGGCTGCTGCGCGAGGGCCCCGCGCTGGAGCGCACGCCGAGCATGCTGCCGGGGGAGGAGCGGCTGGCGCCGGCGGTGCTCGAGCGCGCGCGCGTGGCCGTGCTGGCCTGCCTGTCCACGTGCGCAGCCTGCTGACTGCATGCAAGCCCGTGGTCCTGATGCCAGACAACCTTGCCGGCATACAAGCTGCCCCACGCCTGCATTCTGGACTCTGCCATGCGAGAGTGTCACTCTGTGCGCTGGCGCTGCGCAGCATGGCGAGCAGCGAGCGTGCGGCGCCAGCGCTGCGCGGCATCGTCGCCGAGGCCGCGGAAGCCGCAGCCGCATTCCTGGGGAGCACCGAGGCCCCGGCTGTGCGCAAGGCCGCCTGCCGCGCCATCCTGGCCCTGGCGGCTTTGGATGCGGATGCCGTGTGGCTGCTCCTGGTGCGTGTGGCGGCGGAAGAAGGCTCTGGCGGGGCGCCGGCCTGGGACAACACCAGCCCTGGCACATTGCCACCCGTCAGCCACATATTGTCAGCTGGTAGCACAGCTCGCAGGCTGACACACAGCGCCGGGTCTGGCGCGAGAGCGCGCGCTCTGCTGGCACAGGTAGAGAAGCTGACCCCTGCGTGGCATGCGCATGCATCGGCCGAGGAGCTCAGTGGCCTGGCGGCCAGAGCTTTTGTATGATATATGGAAGTTCAAGTGCCTTCTGTGTGTGGTGCTTTGAAGTTCTAACAGACGTGCATTCGTGTGCAGACTGGTAGGTGAAGCCAACCAGCCACACAAAGGCAATATACACAAAATATTGTGGCAGCGCATACACATGTTGTGACCTGTTAAGGATGTTGAACACTAACAGAGACATGCATGCATGTTTTCTTGGTGGATGACTGCAAACCATGAGCTTGTATCCGGAGCTTGTATGCTGAGGCAGTGCATGAACAAGCACTCATCATGTAGTGTGTTTACATTGCAAATGCATGCTGATGCTAGATTGGTAGATGGGTAGCAAACCCCTGCCCTTGCATGTAAGGCAGGCACTTGCTTTGCATGTCTAGACACCCAATGCGAGTCACTGTGAGTGTGAGAGAGTGCGTTCGTGTGTTTATGTGCATGTGTGAGCGCGTTCACTGTAAGCACTTGTGCCTGCTGTTGTGAGCCAGTGCACGCTCCGGCCATGGATGACTTCATGGAGGATGTTGATGTCAGCTCAGCCTGTGAGCTCACTGGCTGCGGCGGCATCGAAGAGGTGGACAGCTTCAGCTATGACGCAACACCAGCTGAGGTGGTGCAGCAAATCGAGGAGCTGACCAGCCTGATCTACAGGCAGCTTGGCACGTTTGGCACTGCGCCTGACCTAGTCATCATGCGTGCGCGCTGCTCTTCAGTGCCAGCACCTCACTGCCTGACTAAGTACATGCTCTGTTTGCCGTTCAGCTGGTGTTCTGCGCTATACGCAACTAAGCGTCTGTGTTGTGCGATTTGCATTAGCTTGTTTCTTCCAAAAGACACGCCTGGAGTGCGCCACAAAACTTGATGTGCCCCTCCATGCAGGCGCCACAGCTGGCTGGCAAGGCGAGCAGAGCGCGCAGCGAACCATGTCTCTCATGGACAAGCAGGGCATTGGTGCACTGGCTTACACGCGTATCCTTTGCCTGCTGAACATGGTGCATGAGCTGCTGCTCAGCGATGAGCAGGCTTCGCAGCGCGACATCTACTACAGGTGAGCACGCACCTGCCCTTCCTTGCCAGCGCATTCTAGCGCATCCGAGAGCCGCAGAGCAAGACAACACTTCTGCAAAGCCTGCTTGCCATGGGGCCTGCTTGTCCCACCTCCAGGCTCAAGCACCTCGGCATCTTCAGCACGCCGGAGCATGTCAACCAGGCCATCCAGGTAGTGTGGCAAGGATCACATGTATCCGTTTGCTTTTGTGTTGCCAGCTAACGTTTCATTATTCGCTGAGGCTGCCTTTGTTCTGCATCCAGGGGCTCGTTGGCCTGCTGCATGTGCCACGCGCAGCCTTGGACATTGTGTGCAGCAGCCGCGGGGTGTACTGCGGCCGCGTGGCCTTGTGCGAGGGGCCAGGCTGTCCCTGGGTCGATTGCAGCCTCGTCGGCGGCTGCGGGAAGGCTGTCCCGGGCAACTGCCGCACCATCGCGGGATATCAACTTGCCACTGATGCGCGGTGCGTCCCGCTCCTGTGCACAGCAACAGTACATGCGTTGCAGGAGCTCATGCGCCTCGTGGTTGCCAGGTACCTGGTCGTGGTGGAGAAGGATGCAGTCTACCAGCGGCTGGTGGACAACGACTTCTGTGCGCTGGCCAACTGCATCATGGTGACTGCCAAGGGCATGCCCGACGTCGCCACGCGCGCGTTCGTGCACCACCTGCTCGCGGCCGCGCCGCACCTCACGGCGGTCGCATGTGGGCCCCTGGTCTGCATCACATGCATGGCAGGAGCTTGCTCGGCCTCGGCAGCGGTCATGCCTGTGCGCGGCCGCGCAGTGGTGGACTGGAACCCATCCGGCGCCGCCATCCTGGCGGCATACAAGTATGGCTCGCAGCGGATGTGCGAGGCTGCGCGCTACACCGCGCCGGGCCTGCGCTGGCTGGGCGCGCGCGGCGCGCAGCTGCACGGCATGGCACAGCCGGCCCTGCAGGTCGGCGGCCAGCATTCATGTCGCTCAGTATCGCTTTGCGTCGGTCTATACCTCCCCTTTGTCGGTCAGCATGGCCTTCCGTCGTGCACAGGCTCGCTGACTCATTGCCTGCTTATGTGCAGGGCCCGCTGTCCCAGCGCGACCGGTCCCTGATCGACACGCTGCGGGCTGGCGCGCTGGCCGCCGAGCCGGCCTGGCTGGACGAGCTGCAGGCCATGGAGGAGCTGGACGCCAAGGCGGAGCTGGAGGCGCTGTACGGCCACCCGGCCGGCTTTGCGCAGCTGCTGGCCGACAGCCTGGCTTCAGGAGACTTTGAGTGAGGCCGTCTGCGGTGGGGCAGAGCTTGAAGGCCCTGACAAAGCTGTGAAGGCTGAACGAGCCCTGGCTGCTGCAGTGCTATACGCTGAAGATATTATGCGGTCTTGGTATATAGGCATAATGCCGTGTGTCTAGGTGGGCTGTGCGTGCGTAGGCTGACGGTAGCAGGCAACACTGCTACCATGCCATCTCCAGAATGACCATGGCGGGAACCAAATTTGAATTGCAGAGGTCAAGGGATTTGTGATAAGAAACTCGCCGAGAACCAGCTGCGCGATCCGGCAAAATCTGGGCAGACTGCAAGCGCACGTCGCACAGCCTACACAAGCCAGCATGCTGGCCGCCCTGCACCGCAGCCGGCTGTCTGCCCCCTTTTTGGAGCACTCCACAAGCCGCTCCAATGGAGCGGACGTGGACCAAGTGCTCACCGCAGTCGCCAAGGACGTGTCCTTTGCGGCCGGGGGTACAGCCGAGGCGGAGCTGTGCGAGGGCGGAGCGGCTGTGTTTGATGGCACGTGCAGCATAGCTGAGAGCCAGCTGCACGGCTCAAATGTGAGCCCTTGCGCGTCTCCAGCTGGCTTGCGTTGCTTTGACAGCACCCTGTGCTGTCTTGCGCTGTTATGGTAACAGCACACATGGCCTCGGCCCAGCGGCCATGGCATGCCTGTGTCAGCATGGTAGGAAGCAGCGCGCAAATAGATACCCTGGCTGTGCCCAGGTGCGTGTCGTCTGGCACGGTGAACTGAGCAACTATGCTGACGTTTGTGAGCTCTACATCACGCCCACGGAGCTGACCGTCACGCATGACTGTGCGCGTCTCATGCTGACGCTGTACCTGGAGGTGCGCTGCGCCTTTTAAGGAATTCCACAGCACGTTGTCGACGCTCTGTGAAAGTCGTGCAGGCCCACAAGGCCACACAGAAGTCAGAGCATACAAAGTCACTATGTCCGAACAAGACAACAGCGCTGCTGCCGCCAGGGGTACCCGGACGAGTGGGGCGACGACTCTGACCAGCCCTTCACCTTCCTGTCTGCGCTGGAGGTGCGGGCTCCAGCAGGAGGCAGACGTGCTGCCCTGCAGTGGCGTCCTGCAGAGCTGCTCTGCTGCACTTAACAGCTTTGTGATGCCTTGAGCATGCAGTGCCATGTCCTGGAGAAACAGCTCGGCCTCCTGCTAAGCAATCTGCGTCGCACCTTGAAAGCTTTAAGCACCAGGCAGCAGGAATCACCTAGCAGGGAAGTCTAACAACTGTGAGCTAAAGTTTGTTGAACAAAATGGACCTGCGTGCACAGGGCGACTTTGCGTTCCTGCTCCACGACGCGGGCGCCGGCTACACGATGGCAGTACGCTCCGCGAGCGGCCGCACGCCGCTGTTCTGGGGCGCCGACAAGGCGGGCGACTACGCGCTGTTCGCCACCTCGCCCGCCGGCCGCCTCAGCGCCTTCCCTGCCGGATGCGCGTTTGAGGTAGCGGCCCTGGCGGGGGCCTCAGCTCCGCTCTGGCAGCGCACGCTACGTCCTCCCTTGTGAAATTATCCTGCTGCTCGTCTGTATGCCCTTCGCTTGCGAAAATTACGCATGACTATGTGGAACACGCACACGTTGTTGGTGCAGCCGCATGTGATACACGCCAGTTGGGCATTGACGCTCTGGGGAGGCGTGCATCGCTGTGCGCCGAGCGCAGTTGCCATACGTCTGTTGTGGCAGCTACGTGCTGCATGGCCCTTGGGAGTTCAGGACAAGTAATGCAACACTGGAAGGAAAGCAACCGGGCCGGCACGTCAACGTCAGCTCTCTGCTCTAAACGCTCTCGGTCGCGCCCCTCACGCTTTGCCACATCCTCGCAGAGCCAGGCTGAGGACGGCGGGGGCGACCACCGCGTCGTGGACTTTCGGCGCCACACGCGCAGCGCGCGCCCCGTGCGCACTGTGCCGCGTGTGGACAGCAAGGGCCACTTCTGCGGTGCGGCGCCCTCAGGAGCTGCGCCTCTGTCACCGAGCATTCCGCAGTGCTTGGCGAGGGACCGACCGGGTGAGAAAGGAGGCATGAGAGTCAGAGGGAGGGCAGAGGGTTGGAGCGGACAGACGTAGAGCAGGTGCAAGTCTGGTGCAAGGCTGGTGCAAGGCTGGTGCGAGGATGGTGCAAGGATGGTGCAAGGTGCTTAGTTTTGTAAGGTATGCGTCTGGTTGCACGACGCGCTTTCCTGACATATGTTGACAAGCGCACGCCCCGGCAGGCCTGATGTGCACGTCCAAGAGCGGCCGGGACCTGGTGGAGCAGGCGCAGCCTGGCGATGTGTACTAGCTGCCCCCAGCAAGGCGGGCGGCTGCGGCGCCCGGCTGGCGCGGCCTGCGAGCGGGCGCTTATCCTCTGGAGCTGCAGCCATGTGTGTATTCCCTGATACCTGTGAGTGCGAGGTGTGCGTGTGTACTGTATTACGAGGTGAGAGCCTGCTACCTGCTGCCCGCTTGGCGCTGTAGACCTGTTGCTGTATGTCGTCCATGTAACATAAGTGCTGCTGAACCGCTGTGAGTATTTCGTTTCTTCAGTGCTCCGTAGATCCTTATCGTCCGCGGGACACTTTGGCCTACGACGCTCATAGAATCAAGTTGCGCACGGTTGTGTTGTGCGCACTGCAGCAGAGTAGAGCGGGTGATCAAGCGCAGATACAGCTCGCTGTGAACTGTGACGTCCACAGGTTGCCTGCCAAACTTTGCTGCGCTTACAGCTCCAACAGCTCCGACCTCGCCTGGTTCACTCTGTAAACGCAATTATCGATGGGCAGGCAAAAGTGGTGCTCCCGCTGCTCATCGCCGGACAGCCACCAGCGCTTCCAGCAAGCCCTACTGGACAGCGACTGGCTGAAACAGCTACCCCCAGCAACCGCAGGCCTCGCTGCCTGGCTATACACCCGGCATGCTGAACTTCCAGTGATCAGCCTGCCCGCTGGCGCCACCGTGCCAGGCTCGCACGGGACCCGTTGGCTGTGCGCTCTGGCGCCTGCCGCTGTCATTCAGAGCTTGCTTGAAGCGCTTTGGCTGTCTGATTATGAGCAGCCGGGTCACTACTCACGCCTGGCTGCCAACAGCGGGACTTGACCACATGCGAGATTGTAGCTGTCGGAATCGTTAGCGCAGCAAAACTTGGCAGGCAACCAGCAGATGTCACAGTCTATAGCCAGCTGTGATATCCATTTAATTGCTATGCTCTGTTTAGCTGCACTGCGCACAACACAACTATGCGCAAGCTTGAACAGTCGTCTATACAACACACTTTGTTCATACAGTACCTCAAATCACACGTTTTTAAGCACTTTCTGCATGCACATTTGGCCCTACTCCCCACGTGCCAGGGTGAAGGAAAGCCCAGCAGATGGCGGAGTTTTCGCCAGCCATGCAGGACCTCGGCCAGGGAACGCCATCGCCCAGCTAGCACTGGCCGTGCCAGGTGGATCTTCACAGGGGCATAGCCTGCTTGCGCGGCGCGAGCGCGCGGCGCGCACCGCTGGCCCGGTCGCGCGCTGGCAGCGTGATGCCCGCTGCGGCGGGTGCATGGCCGGCCCGACAGGCTGCGACAGCCTGGCCGGGCGCCTGAGGCGTCGGCGGGGGCCTGGCGCGCGGCCATGTCCGCAGAGCCCAGGTCGGGATGGCTCAAGCTGGGCGCGGCTGCGTACTACTGCGTGGCGTCGATGACCGTGCAGTTCATGAGCAAGGTGTTGCGGCGCCCCGCCGCGCGTGGGGCCCTCTGCGGTGGTGGACGCCTTTGCTGCCTACAGCGTTTGCAGAGCACGGGGTCGGCCTGTGATGCTGGGCACTGGCCTGGAGGGGGTTGCACACCGGTCGGCCCAGCCATTCCGGGGCACATCTCGTACAGACGCAGCTTGAAGCAAGGGGCTGCCAAGGCGTGGTCCCAACAGCCGTTCACACTGGGGTCACGAGCGCGTTCACCTGCACACGATGGCAGCCTGGCAACCACCACGCAAGCCGTTTGCGGAGTTTTGCAAGCGCTCGTGCGCCCTGGCGCGGCGCGCTCCCTGCGCGACAGCGCCGTGCGGCCGAGGCGTTCACACGGCGTCCCGCTGCTCGACTGCGCGCACTCGCGCGCACCGCGTGCAGAGGAGCTCAAGAGTGCTGCCTCGCAGCGCGCTCACATCTCGCGCGCTCGCGGCGCGAGCGCGGCAGGCGCTGTTCACGCTGTACGGCTTCAACTTCCCGGTCATGGTCGCGCTGCTGCAGATGGCGGTCATCGCACCGGTCTGCTACGCCGTCGCGCGGCCCAAGCTGGAGTGGGGCCTCGCGCGCGGCGCGGCGCCGCTCGCGCTCGTCAACGTGCTCAACGTGGTGTGCGGGCTCGTGGGTGCGCGGCCCGGCGGGCGCCCGTGCCTGCCGGCTGCCGACCGCGACTCGCCACGCTGCAGTAGCGGGCTGCCGGCTGCGTGTCCGCAGCGGCAGAGGGCGCCGCAGTGCCTCGCGCCGAGGTGTTAGCCCGGCCAGGCCTCGGATTTGGCGGAGCTGCTCAACCTCAGCCTGTTGCACATATCCCCTAGAGCGCATGGCCTTCTGCCCGCTTTTGAGCAGCTGGGGCTGACTGGGGTTTCGACCTGACATGGCAGCGGCGTTAGCTGCGCGCCGCGCGGCCCCAGCAGGCCCGCAAGACAGGGTTGTTCGCCGGCATCCAGGGACCTGGGCGGGTTGGCGGGGACGCATGCAGCAGGGGCCCGGGCGGCGGGGAGGCGGTCGGGCGGCGACCCTGACGTGCCCGGCGCCGCGCGCGCAGGCACGGCGGGGCTGAACGTGCCCATGTTCATCGCGCTGCGGCGCTTCACGCTGCTGTGCACGATCGTGCTGGAGCGCGTCATGATGGCCAAGCGGCACGACCCATCCACGCTCGGCGCCGTGGCGATCATGATCGGAGGTGCGTCGCTCGTCACGGCAGGGCGCGCGCTCGGCTTGGTCACCTGGCCAGGCTGCATTGCCCAGCAAAGCCTGTGCACCATGTGTGCGCTTGGTAGAAACAGAGTGTGCGCTGGGTGTCAAGGCTGCTCTTCAAGGACAGGCTGGCATGTCCTGCGTCATGAGCGACAGGGGGTGCTGTTACATTAGCATGCCTGACACTGCGCAGCACAGGCTGCTCTTTCCAGGACAACGTTCACCTGAACTCGTCGTAGGGGTAGGCGCGCATGCATTGTCGCGCCGGGAGGCAAGCTCGCGGAGGCCCTCTGGGCACAGCGCCAGGCAGCCTGCCTGGCGGCCGGGCGAGCGGGCGCGCGCGCGCGGCGGCGCAGGCGCGGGCGTCGCGGCGGCCACCGACCTGACCTTCAGCGCGTACGGCTACGCCGCGGTCGTGCTCAACGACTTCCTGACCGCGCTCTACCTCATCCTGGTCAAGAACTCGCCCGCGTCGTCCGGCCTGACCACCACCGGGCTGCTGTTCTACAACGCGGCGCTGTCGCTGCCGCTGCTGGGCGGCGCGGTCGCGCTGTCGGGCGAGCCGGCGGGCATCCTGGCCTACCCGGACAAGCACAGCCGCGGCTTCCAGGCGCGGCGCGCCGGGCGGGCTTGCTCTAGGGTATGGCGCTGGGCGGGCTTGCCTTAGGGTCTTGCAAGGGTCTGGCGTTGGAGCTGACGCTAGGGCCTGGCGCCGCAGCCAAGCCGCAGGGGGCTTGGGTCTGCCCGGCATGCCACAAGCGCTGACGCTCTGCAGGCTCGTCGTGTTGTAGAGGCCAAGCAAGCTCCCCACCAGCTGGGCACGGCGTGCGACATGCGCTGTGCCCACCCCGCATCCTCATCCGGTGAGCCCCACAGGGCCTGGTCACCAAAGAGCGAACGACTGTGGTGACATGCAGGACCAGGGAGGTGTCAGGTCGTGCGCGCCGCCGGCGCCGCCCTGCCTCGCCGCTGACCTGCGGGGGCCGGCCGCGCGCAGCTGACGCTGCTGGCGGCCTGCGCGCTGGGCCTGACGATCAACCACAGCACGTTCGTGTGCACGCGCTTCAACGACCCGCTCACCACCAGCGTGGCCGGCAGCGTCAAGAACATCGCGATGACGTTCATCGGCGCGGTCGCGTTCGGCGACTTCCGCTTCGCGCCCTGGAACGCGCTGGGCCTGGGCATGAGCATGGCGGGCGCGATCTGGTACGCGACCAAGTCCGCGATCAAGGCGCGCCCGCGCGCGCGCTCTGTCAAGCGTGTGACGGGGTCGCCGCCCCCTTTTCCGCCTTTCCCTGCGCAGGGCTTTGGCCATGCCGTGGCGAGCGCGTGTGCGCCGGCCGTGCCGTGGCGAGCGCGTGCGCGCGCCATGGAAGCTGCGGGGCCTGGGGCGCGAGCGGGGCGGGGCGGGGTGGGCCGGCTCGAGGGGCGGGGTTGGTGCGAGGGGCAGGCTGGCAGTGGTGACATGCTGCAGTATTACAGGGCTTGTGCCGGCGCCCCAGCCTGCGCCGCAAGGCCATGCGCTGCCCCCCTCGCGCCGGGCGAGGCCGCCATGCTGCGCAGCGCCCGCACCCGGGCGTCGACCCCAGCCATGCGCGGGGCCTGCAGCGCGCGAGGGGCGCACCGCGCGCGCGCGCAGGCGCACAAGCGCGGCCTGGCGCAGGCGCTGCTGTTGCGCGAGCGCGACCCCGCCAAGTCGGGGCCGCTGATCGGGCGCGACCGCTTGGGCGCCCTGCGCGCGACCGAGCTCGCGCGCAACGGCGGCAAGGAGTCGCCCTCGGCCGCGCGCGGCGCGGACGCCGGCGGCGGCGGCGAGCGCGGCGGCGGCGGCGGCGTCGCCGGCGGCGGGCCGCTGCGCGGCAGCCCCGCGCCGCCCGGCGCGCGCGAGGAGCGCGCGCCGCTGCTCGCGCGGCGCGCCGAGGAGTCTGCATAGCGCGCGCGGCCGCGCGGCCGCGGCGCGCGCGGGCCCGCGCCTTCGTGCGCCGGGTCGCGGGTGCGCCGCGGCGTGCGCGCTGCCGCTCACAGCTCTTGCTGCCGCGTCTTTGCCGCGCGCGTCGGGCGGGCGGGCGTGAGCTCGCGCACGGTCCCTTGCGGACATCGCGAGGCGGCGCGCAGAGCATGCTGAGCGGTGCGAGAGGCTGCCGGCGCCCTGGCCGCCGGCGCCTGCGTGCATGTGCGTGCGGGTGTAGGGCGCAGGCGGCTGTTGCGACGGCGGTCTTGCAATGCAAACAGCCGCTGTATGGCCGATGGGCCGGCGGCTGGTGGCGTGCATATGGGCAGGATCAGCCATGCGGCCGCAGGAGAGCGTCCACGCAGACTTTCTGTGCTAGCTAAATGGGGAGCGGCGCGCCGGGGGGGGGCGCGCGCGCTGGGGTACCGCGCCGGCGGCCGTGCCCATGCCTCCGCCTGCGCCGTCGGGCGGTGCGAGGAGCGGGCCTGGTGCATGTGCGGCCAAGCGGGTTTGTCCTGGGCCGTCTGTATGGGAAGACCCAATGGGCCAGCAAGACAGGGGCGCTTGGATGGCCTGCGTGCGGCAACAATGTGTGGTCGTGATGTGTGGGTGGCCTGGTTGGCACTGCTGGCTGCGCGGATGGTGCGGCAGTGAAGTCCACCGCCGTCTATTGATTTGTGCGTCCTGTTACATGGCGGCGTGACTGGAGCTGGGGTCGCACTTCCGGCTGCTACCATGCACTTTGTTGCGTGTGCTGGTGTCAGCTCCGGGTGCAGGTGTGATGCATGCGCAGCGCAGCTTGCCATGCATGGCAGAAGCCCACGACCTCGCACGGTCAGCCCTGGATGTCCTGTGTTGACGAGGTGCACAGCCTGGTGGTGCTGCCGCCTGTGTAAAGGCCGCTTTCTGGACGCTTCGATCACAGAATGCCAGGTGAACCACAGAAGTATCAGAGTAAGGCATGCAGTTAGAGGGGACGGCAGTGGCTGCACACTCGAGAGCGCAGTAGAGCAGAGTAGGGACATATGGCTAGCAATGGACGACCAGCCTGCAGTGAGGAGGTGCTCTGCAGCGCCAGGGACATTGCAGGACGGCTTATTGCACGAATAACAACCACGCTGCCATCAAGCACTCCCAGCATAAACTGTTCGCCCGCCATGCCAGCAGCAGCCCTTGCGCACTCGCCGGGCGGGTAGGGAGTCTCAGGTTGGGCACTACTGGGACCTGCGCAGACAACGCTGGCGGCAGTGCGCCCAGCCAGATTGCAGCTGGACACTTCCCCGCTTACCCAAGCTATCTACAGTGCATTGTGCATTGCCGGGGCCCCCACACCCGGCCCCGCCCCGCCCCTCCAGACTGAACTATGGTCACAGACACCTGGGCGGGCGCGCGCATGCGCGCGCGCTGTCTGCGCACTGCGCCGCAGCGCCCACGCCCTGGCGGCCGCCCTAGCCGCCGACAAAAACCTAAACCAAGAAAGAGCAGGGTTGGTGCGCCCCGCCGGAGCCCGCGCCGGCCGCAACCAGTGGAAGCCCCGACAGCCCTCCCCTCCCCCTCCAGACGGCCGCCCACAGCCAACGCGCCCCACTTTCTCCCCGCCGCGCCGGAGTGGCGCGGCCGTCCGCCCGCAGCCGCCCGGCCGCACCCCGCACGACCCCGCATCAGGCTGCCGCCGCCGCGCAGCCCCGCCACCGAAAGTCGAGCACCCAGGACTGCGCGTGCCGCGCCGCGGCCGCGTGCCGCGCCGGGCGCGGCGCAGCTGGTGCCGCGCAGTGCATAGCGATTCACTTCTTGACGGCCTTTGCCGCCGCCTTGGTGACCTGCCAGCGCACGGCCGCGCTCTCAGCCCGCAGCGCTCCGCACCTGGACTGCCTGGCAGGCCTGCACCCTGGCAACAGCAGCATACCAAAGACTTGCTTAACGACTTCGGCTGCTGCTAACAAGTTGGGCTGCAGTCTGCCGCACTCAGCTTAGACAGCACTTTTAAGGCGTGATCGGCATACCTACGCATGCATTTCAATACCCTTTCTGCAGCAAGACTTATCCTGTGGGCGCGGGCCCCACCTTGCCGGCCCCCTCCTTCTTCTCCACCGCCTTGATGACGCCCACGGCCACCGTCTGGCGCATGTCGCGCACCGCAAAGCGCCCCAGCGGCGGGTACACCGTGAACGGCTCCACGCACATGGGCTTGGTCGGCACCTGCACGCAGCGTGCGCCGCAGTCAGTGCCGCCGCACCCTCACTGCACTACCTGTTCACAAAGTGCACGCCCTGCAGCACTTTCCTATAATAAGCAGCGCGCGAGGCGTACGACTCTGCTCGGAATGCTGCGGCGCTTCACACAACAGCACGCTGGCACACCGGCCGCGCGTGCTCCGCCCTGGCGCACCATCTTCACGTAAGCGGCGTCGCCGTTCTTGATGAACTTTGGTGCCGCCTCCAGCTCCTTGCCCGAGCGCCGGTCGATCTTCTGCGTAATCTCGGCAAACTTGCACGCAATGTGCGCCGTGTGGCAGTCCAGCACCGGCGCGTAGCCGTTGCCGATCTGGCCGGGGTGGTTCATGATGATAACCTGCCCGCCGCGCAAGAGCGCTGTCAGTCGCTGTCGCGCTCCGCCGCCAAGCGCGCCTCGGCCGCCCTAACCGACGCCGGGCGGCGTGCAGCTCCAGGCCGCCCGCAGCGTCACGCAGTATGGCTTGCCAGGGCACAAGAAAAGCGGCAGGCTGCCCGAGCGGTGCGCGAGGAGAGAGGCGGACGCGCGCGCGGTGCACGCCTGCGCGGTGAACTCGGTGGCCTCCTTGGCCGGGTCGTTCTTGGAGTCAGAGCACACAAAACCGCGCTTCAGCTCCTTCACGGCCACGTTCTTGACGTTGAAGCCAACGTTGTCGCCCGGCAGAGCCTCCGGCAGCGACTCGTGGTGCATCTCCACCGACTTGACCTCGGTGGTCAGGCCGGAGGGAGCGAACACGACCACCATGCCGGGCTGCGCGACCCCGCACGCCCAGCCGTCAGCGGGGGCAGCAGATCGGGACGGCCATCAGCCGGCACAACCCCAAACGTTGCACGCACCTTGATGATGCCCGTCTCCACCCGGCCGACCGGCACAGTGCCGATGCCGCCGATCTTGTACACGTCCTGCAGCGGCAGCCGCAGCGGCTTGTCCGAGGGCCGCTTGGGCGGGTCCACCAGGTCCAGCGCCTCCAGCAGGATGGGGCCCTTGTACCAGCTCATGTTGTCCGAGCGCTCGATCATGTTGTCGCCCTGGAAGCCGGAGATGGGCACAAAGTTCACCTGCGCGCGCCGCCCCGGCAGCGCTCAGTCCTGACGCGCTTTTCCGTGCGACAAAGCGCCGCAGCCGCCGCCGCCGCCGCCGCCGCACGCCCGCAGCTGCCGGCCCTGGCTAGCTGCTCCGCAGTCAGCCAAGCACAGACACCGAGGCTGCGCAGCCGTAAAGGGCGGCCAGCGCGGGCGCGGCCAGCCGCCGCGCTATCCTGGCGTCGCAGCACCGCGGCGCGCTTGCGGGCCGCACCTTGGTCGGGTTGTAGCCGACCTTCTTGATGTAGTTGCCCACCTCCTTGCAAATCTCGTCGTAGCGCTTCTGGCTGTACTTGGGCTCGGTCGCGTCCATCTTGTTGAGCGCGACAATCATCTGCTTCACGCCCAGCGTGTACGCCAGCAGCGCGTGCTCGCGCGTCTGGCCGTCCTTGGAGATGCCCGCCTCGAAGCCACCGGGCGTCGAGTCGATAATCAGCACGGCGCAGTCGGCCTGGCTGGTGCCCGTGATCATGTTCTTGATGAAGTCGCGGTGGCCCGGCGCGTCGATGACCGTGCAGTAGTACTTGGGCGTCTCGAACTTCCACAGGGCGATGTCGATGGTGATACCGCGCTCCCGCTCGGCCTTGAGCTTGTCCAGCACCTGCACCCGATACCAGGCTCAGGCAGGGCCTCCTATCTGCTGCCACCGCCCGCCCCCGCCGCGCCTCCACGAGCGCTCGCGCCGCCGGGCGCGCACCCACGCGTACTTGAAGGACCGCTTGTTCATCTCAGCGGCCTCCTTCTCGAACTTCTCAATCACGCGCTTGTCGATGCCGCCCAGCTTGTAGATCAGGTGGCCGGTGGTGGTGGACTTGCCGGAGTCGACATGGCCAATGACCTGCGCGCCGCAGCGCCCTCAGCGGCCGCGCACGCGCGCCGCGCGCACTTGTCCGCTGGCACGCGCGAGGGCCATACCACGATGTTCAGGTGAGTCTTCTCCTTGCCCATGGTGGCTGGCTGTCTGCGACTCCGGGGCTGATGTTGTGTGGGAGCAAGTCGGAAACAGGTGGTAAAAGGACAGAAGCGGGGCCTGGCGGCGACAGAGCAGGCTCAGGGTCGGCAGCCAGGGTAGGGCTGATGGCTAGCCCCGCGTTGCCCTGCAACTCCTTCCAGGCTTGCCCGCTGTGCCCGTGCAGGCGCAACCCGCCGGCCGGCCCACCGCGCTCCTGGGCGCCGCTGCGCGCAGGCCGTGCGCACGCGTGCGATGGGCACACGCGCAGTGCTGCAGGCCTTCGAGCGGTACCAGCGCGAGCGCGTGGCCTTTGCCGCCGGCGTGGTGGAGATGGCCAAGGGGCCCCAGGTGCCGCCCTGCGCGCCCCAGCCCCAACGCACGCCCTCCAGAGCGCCTTACCTCTGCGCGCTCGTCCTGTGACTGAGACGCGCTAAGGGCCGCAGCCTGAGGCGCTCTCTGAAGAGGGGCGCGCGGCACGCAGAACGTGGACGCGCTGCGGCAGGCAGGCGCGCTCGTCCTGCTGGGACCCCTGCTGCTGGACCCGCTCCCCAGGCGCGCGCCCCCGGCGCCGCCGCGCTCGCCGCACGGCAGGCGCGCGCTGCGCGGGCTGGGCAGGGTCAGCCGCGCAGCTAGGTCAGCGCCGCCGCCGGCGCCCGGCGCCCAGAGCTGCTGAGTACACAGAGGCTGGTGCTGCCATTATCTCCGCAGGCTGCCAGTGTGCTGCCACGCCCTGTGACATCGCCAGACTGCAGCTGCAGCCTGGTGCCTGGGCGCGCGCGCTCGCCCCCGGCCGCACCGCTCGGCGAGCGGGAGGGAAAGAGTCTGTGGCCGTGCGCTGCACTGGGCCGCTGCCGTGAGCGCAGCTGCGGGCGCGCAGTGTGCAGCTGGCGGCGGCGGGCGGCATCGGGCGCCTGGCGGGCTACAGCGACGACCTAGCGGCCGATGTCGTGCGCCTGGGCATCCTGCCGCACCTGGTGCGCTTTTGTCTTGTTTGTTTGTTTTGTTATCATGGGGACTTACTTTGCCTCGGGGCTGCGCAACAGCGCCCATAGGATGTTGGGACTGTGCAGGGGCAGTGTGCCCAGTGCTTCGGCGGCACCATGCGCGCTCCACACCTTACATAACACCGCGTGGCTGTGCAGAGGCATGGAAGCAACTTCTCTGTCATGCAACGAGGATTTGTGCACTGCCTGCGACGCAGTGACCACAAACGGGCTGCCTGACGCACAGAGGAGGCCGGCAAGCACTTCGCAGACCCCTGGACCCAGCGCTCGTCACGGCCGCCCTCAGCGCGTGCGCCGCCGGCGCGCAGGCCGCGTCGCTGAGCACGCAGAGCCGGCACCAGAAGCGCGCGGCCGCGCGCTGCCTGCGGTCGGTGGCCAAGCACAGCGGCGAGCTGGCGGGCGCGGTGGCGGGCGCGGGCGCGCTGGCCGGCCTGGCCGCCTGCCTGGAGGAGTTTGACCCGGGCGTCAAGGAGGAGGCCGCCTGGACGCTCGGCTACGTGGCCTGCCACACGCCGGCGCTCGCGCAGCAGGCGCGCGCGCGGGGCAGGCCGATTACCCTTGGGCCGCAACAGGATGCCCCTGGACCTTTTGTTGGCTTGCGCCAGTGCATACGGCGATACTGCCCAGCTCCGTTGCCGGTCACAGTATGGCCGACGCATCGCGCAGAGCCGCGGGGCGCGCAATGCCCAACATGGCAGTACAAAGCACCCCACGGCATTGCGCAACATCCGCCGCGTCCTCAACGTGGCGCGGCGCGGCCGCGCAGGTGGTGGGCGCGGGCGCGGTGCCGCTACTGGTGCTGGCGGCGCAGGAGCCGGAGGCCCCGCTGCGCCGTGTGGCCGCCTCCGCGCTCGCCGACGTCGCCAAGCACTCGCCCGAGCTGGCGCAGGCCGTGGTAGACGCGGGCGCGGCGCCTACGCTTTTTCTCGCGCCGCCCGGCATTCAGCGCGGGGCAGCGGCCACGGAGCATTGCAGTGCTTGCTCTATGGGCCGCATGAGCTGTCCTTGGCGCGCATCGTTGTGCTCCTCACACCATGCGAGGTGGCAGATACCGGTACCCTAAGAGATGTCATACCGCGACGTGGCGCATACATCCAAGAGCATCAGCAGCAATGCTTTCCTGATGCCATGCAGCGCGCTCTTGCTCCCCTTACTGTCAACAGCACTAGGGGCAGGGCGGGCGCCAAGCAGACCCTCTTCACACCCTGAGCCGCATCGACCAGAGAGGTCTGGTTGCGAGCCACGGCGGCCACGGTCCAGCGGCCAGAGAATGCATGCAAGCAGGGCCGGAGAGAGCTTGCAGGGCAGGGCCGGAGCGCTCATGCGGGGCGGGCCGCGCCGCAGGCGCGATCGCGCACCTGGTCCCCATGGTCGTGTCGACCGATGGCGGCGCGCGGCGGCACTCGTGCCTGGCGCTGGCCGCGCTGGCGGGCCACGGCCCGGCGCTGGCCGAGGCGGTCGTGGCGGCCGACGCCTTCCCGCGCGCGCTCACCGGCCTGAAGTTCCCGGGCGACGAGCGCGTGCGGCGTGCGGCCGCCACGCTCGTGCGCGAGGTGCGGCCGCCTGCCGACGCACAGGAAACCGTTTCACCCGGGCACCCTTTCACCATGGTTGCCTTGCGTACATCCCTTCAATACCTTCATGCGATGTCTGTGTCATGGGCAAGGGAAGGCAGAGGCGTTGTGCCCGCAGCCGCATAGCAGCCTCTCCATGCCTGTGGCGTATCAGTGGGATGACATGGAGACCGGCAGCCATGCACATGCGCAGGCGCATCTTCCTGACAGAGGCTCAAAATGCGTCATCTGAGAATGTGTCCCTTGGCGTTGGCGCGCTGCATGCTTGGCGCACGCGTGTCGCGGCATGCACTGCTGCGCGAAGCGGTGCGCAGGCACCGCGCTGCGCTTGTGTGCTGCGGCGCGGCGGGCGCGCCGCTCGAGCACGACGCAGAGCGGGCGGCGCGCCCGACGCGGCGCCCCAGCCGCCGCGCGCAGGTCGTGAAGCACCGCGCGGACCTCGCGACGGCGCTCGTGGCGCTGGGCGCGGCCGGCGCGCTGGTGGACCAGGTGGCCGAGGCGCGCGGCGCGGCGCGGCTGCCGGGCGTCATGGCGCTCGGCTTCATCGGCGCGTTCTCGGAGACGCTGGCGCTCGCGGTCATCGCCGAGCGCGGCCTGGCGCGCCGCCCGCCCTAACCCTAAACCCTAACCCGCGCGCAACAGCGGCCAGCCGGGCCGCGCATGCGGGGGCTTGTGCTGCGCGGCCTCGCCAGTGGCCTGCATGCCCGCCGCACGCGGCGTGGCGTGCGTACCAGCGCTCACTGCATATCAGCTTGCGAATTCACCATTGTCCTCTATGCATGCGCCCAGACTCCCACTGGCAGAGCCAGGCCGGACCGATCACGCTCGCGTGCTCGAAAGAGAGAGAGTGCGCATGCTGCGGCCGCGCAGGCGCCGCTGGTGGCGACGCTGGCGGACGAGCCAGAGGACTACCTCAAGGCCGCCGCCGCCTGGAGTATCGGCCAGGCGCGCCCGCAACACCCTGTCCCGGCATGGCAGCGGGCCGCGGCTCACATGTTTGCACCACGACATTGGTTCTCCGCACCCAGGCAGCCGGCCAGCTTGGCTGGTGCCCGGGCGCCCAAGCGCGCGCCGTCGCCTGCGGGCCAGCCATGCGGGGCCGCGCGCCGCGCAGGTGGCGCGGCACACGCCCGAGCACGCGCGCGCGGCGGCCGACGCCGGCGCTCTGCCCGCGCTGGTGGCGGCCGAGGCGGGTGCGGGCGTGAGCGAGGACCTGCGCGCCAAGTGCCGCAAGGCGCTTAAGCTGGCAGTCAGCCACCTCACGCACCTGCCCGCGCTCGATGCGCTCGCGCAGCGGCGCGCCCCCCCTCCCACCCTGCTGACGGCCCTGTGGGCACGACATCCGTCGGCAGCCTCACGCGCCTGCCCACGCTCGACGCGCTCGCGCCCCGGTGGGCCTGCGCCAAGGCAGTTGGCCAGCAGGACAGAAGCGATGCTGCATGTGCCTGCTGTCACGGTATACCACGGCTTAAGGACGCGCTGTGATGCATAATTCCCCAACCTCCTGCAGACCGCCGGATGACGCTGCTGGGACCACATCCGGGCCAGGGCATGGTCGCCGGCACGCTTGACCCCGCACGGCAGCATGCGCTCGATTGCCACGACATAGAAAACAGCGCGCGCGCCCCGACGAGCGCCGCTGGCGGGCGCAGGCCGCTGGGCGAGGCCGTGCTGGCGCTGGTGCTGGGCCAGGCGGGGTGCCTAACCCTAACCCTATGCCAGCGCAGGCCGCTGGACGAGGCTGTGCTGGCGCTGGTGCTGGGCCAGGCAGGGCGCCTAACCCTAACCCTGTGCCAGCGCAGGCCGCTGGGTGAAGCTGTGCTGGCGCTGGTGCTGGGCCAGGCGGGGCGCGTGCTGGCGAACGACGCGCCCGGCCGCGCGGCCTGGGCGCACTCGGGCGCGCTGGCCGCCACGCAGCGCGCCGCCGAGACCGCCCCGGTCGGCAGCGAGCTCGCGGAGGCTGTGCAGGTGCGAAGCCGTAGCCAGCATGTTAAGCGCAGCGGCTCGGGCCAATCCTTTATTATCATGCGTCTGGCTGTGGAGCGGCGCGCTGTTGTGGCTGCGCCGCTGAACAGCAGGCGTGCATGCCCCTGCATGCGGGCGGCAGCATCCTGCAATTGTGCAGGCCACCATGCGACTGTCTAGACCCTTGGCGCACAGGGACATGTCTGACTCGAGGTCGTCTGCGCCTTTCCCACCCGCACTTGCAGCAACCGCCACATCGTGGCCAGATCCCACACCGCCTTGCTGCCCCTCTGCTTGCCCCACCCGTCCTACCCCCCCTTTTCTCGCCCATGTCCCCTTCCCCGCCCCACCAAGGCATGCATGCAGCGCAGGTCATCAACAGCAGCTACCCCGAGGAGATCGTGCGCTACTACAGCCCGGCGTACCCGCAGATGCTGCTGCAGCGCCTGGATGCCCTGGCAGGCTCCGCGCCCCCGCCCAGGGCGACGCCGCCGCCCGCTGCTGTGCCGGCCGCGCCGCTGCCGGCGCACTAGGCACACCTGTGCATAAGCTGATACCGCTAATTGCATGTGGTGCCCAGGTGTGAGCGGCTTCTGTGTTAGCGCACAGAGGATCCATCTGCAATGCGCCGGAGGAGAGTGAAGCGGGAGCTTGGATGTGGCTTGCTCCTGCGCTCGTGCTCTCTTCAACATATGCGGGGGTGCAACAAGTGAGCCTGTGCGACGCTGGCGGAGCATGTGCGCATAATGAGCGGGCTTGTAGCACTCCTGGAAGGTTCATCAAAGTTGGCAGGGGTGGTGCACAGTGTTGCGCATGCAAAGCATCACTGCGGCCTCAAATGCGTCGTCATGGCCTACTAGAGCAGCTGGGAAGCAACAACATGCAAATCCACTACATGATGTGCATGTGCAGGTTATGTGAACCTCAAATGCTGCAGCATGTGTCCGAGTTGAGTGCGGCAGGGTATACGGAAAGCATATCCTTGAAAAGAATGCTACTGCCTTCAGTTATGCCGCGACACAGTTTGCTTGATCACATTATTCTACCCTGGGTACCACTACTGAGCTACTGCAGCCACCGTTCAGGACATACAACCATTGTGCATTGGCTTGCGCTTAATGCAGCGCGTGTTCCATTTATCAGCTGAAGCTTCGTCGGCGCCCACACTGATCCTTTGCAGAAGTGTAAGGGGATGGGAGCAGACGCACAAAGGCGCATCCTGACGCCCGCTGCCAGAGCGACTGAGGCAGGCGCTTGAGCCCCTGCGACCGCCCTGGCGCGAGCAGAATGCACGCCCTGCAGCGCAGCTGCATGCGCCTGAACACATACTGAGTCGTTCGAGAGCGCCAGGCCACGCCGCCGCCCCCAGACGACCTAATCAGCTGAGCAGCGGGCCCGGGCCCAGCGCCCGCCCCTGCGCGGCGCATGGCCCCGGAGGCGCAGCGCCGCGTGGCAGCAGGCGCGCTCCAGCCCGAACAGCGCGCCCTCGCACAGCGGCCAGAGCGGGCCGGCGGCTCACGCAGCCGCCCTCGTCCCCTGCGGCTTGAGCGGCCCGGCAGCGCGGCCATTTGCATGCGCCGGCGCCTGCGCCGGCGGCAGGCGCCCCTGCGGCTGCGGCTGCATGCGACCGACGGCGCGCGCCTCGTCCGCGCCGGCCAGCGCGCGCACGCCGGCGGCGGGCGGCGCGTCCAGATCGGCGCGGTGCGCGCGCCCGGCCACGTGCACGGCCAGCTTGCGGCGGGCGGCCGAGCCGGGCGCGAGCGCGGACCGCCAGGTGGCCAGCAGCTGCGGCAGGCCCAGGCCGATGAGCACCGCCACCTCCTCCTCGCGCGCCGCAAAGTTGTACCTGGGCGCGGGTGTGGGCCGTCGCAGCCGCGCGCTCCACGCCCCACCTGCTGACTGCGAGGGCCGCACTGCAAGCTACAGGAGCAGATGGGGCAGGTCAGGGCAAAGCGCAAACTTTCTGCCGTGCAGGAAATAGACAACCGGCAAGCAATGCCGCTGGCCAGCGGTGCACTGGCAGCCCCCACCGTTGCACGGCACTGCTCTAGCCTGCCGTACCATGGTTACGTCAGGAGGGGCACACAAAGCGAAGCTGCTCCCAGCAGCGCAAGGCCTTGTCACAAGGCGCCCAGCCGCGCTTGGGCCTCTGCAGTGCACCTGAGAGCCCTTGCAGCAGCGCATGGACTGCTTGGTGCGGCCCGACACTAGGAGGACTTTGGTCGTCCCTGAGCCTGAGCCCCTTCGTCGATACCACACTGTGTGAAAGTCATTCACTCATTGATGGCAGATACTCGTACCTGCGCGAGACGATCTGCTCCCAGTGCCGCGAGGCCTCGTCGGCCAGGCTGCGGTCCTTCTCCAGCTTGGCCGCGACGAGCGCCTCGCGGTGCCGCTCCAGCTCCTCCGGCGCCAGCTTGGCCAGCGTCGCCTCGAAGCCGGCCAGGAAGGCGTCGATGCGCGCGTCCAGGTGCGCCGGCCCGTGCGCGCCTGCGGCGCGGCGCGCGGCGGCCCTTGCTACCGTGGGACGGGCAGCCAATGCGTACGCCCTCGCGCGCTGCAGGCGCGGGCGCCGGCGACGCTGGCGCACGCTTGCGGCCGCGCTAGTGCTGACGCAACCGGTGCATGCCAGCTGGTCAGAATCTGTGCTTCAAGCACCCCAGCAGCATGGCTTTGCGCTCAATTGCTTGCACAACCCCCAGACCAGGTCGACAACGTAACGCATGCGCAACACAGGCGGTCGCGCGTGAAGCGAGCGCCTGGCACGGGCAGCGACAGACGCAAGCCCCGTCCACCGCTACGAGGACATGCCGCGGGAGCGCCGCGCGCCCGCCAGCAGCGCTGGCCGGCGGCCAAGCAGGAGCGCGCAGCGCGCGCCGCGCACCCGACACCACGTTGACGCCGTAGCCGAGCATGCCGTGCGTCAGCCGCACGCCCGCGTGCACGCTGTAGCCCAGCTGCTCCTTGGTGCGCAGCGTGTCGTATGCGGGCTCGCCCGCCACCTGCGCCCGCGCGTGCCGCCGCGTCGGCGCAGCCTGGAAACCCTGGTAGACCCTGGTGACGCCATCCTCGACTCTCAACGCCGGCTGAAGCGCCAGCACACCCTGTTGTGAAGCCTGGCCAGTTAATCCCAGGCTTGCCAGGCCGCATGCGGAACGCATGCGGCACATGCTCCCTGTTTGCGCGGCAAGGCTCACGCGCGGGCGCCGCTGGCGCTTCCATGCGCTGAGCAGGCGCTGGCGGGCTTAGGGTGGCCCGCCAGGGGGTGTTCCAGCACCCTATGCCACAGCCTGCTGGTGCACGGGGAGGGGGGGGGGGTTTGCAATCGACCCCCAGGCGCCGCGCCTGCTCGAGCAGGTGCAGCACCGCGCGCGTGGCCACCGTGTCGGGCCCCAGCTGCAGGTACACCTCCGCGACCGAGTTCTCCTCCTCCGCGTTCTTGCACGGCGCCCTGCCAGCACGCGCGCGCCTCACCACCGCACACGGGCCGGCAGAGCTGCCTGTGCTTCGGACTGTGACCGAAGTGCGCATGATGCGCCGTATGTTACGCCGCCATGAAAAGTGTACCACTTCCGGCCCGCTGACCCTCCAGTCGCCTGATCACGCAAACCGCTCACGCACCGCCTGCGCTGCGCCCGGTCGGACAGGCGGCCTGGCTCCGGGCCATGCTATAAAGTGGCGGCCCAGGCTGTGCCTCCCCCTGCCGCCCGCGTGAGCGCCCGAGCAGCGAGCGAGCTGCCCTCCCAAGGCGCCGCCGCCGCCAGCCGCGTGAGCTTTCCAACCAGGATTCGCCGGGCCCCCTCCTAGCCCTTTCTGCATTACCCAAGCCTGTCCCCTGCGAGCGCGCCTGACCAGGAGCGAGCTGCCCTCTGGCAGCGCCGCAACTTCTTCCAGCGGCCGCTCGGCCGCGGGCATCGGCTCGCCCGGCAGCGCCGCGCACACGGCGTCCGCTAGCGCGGTGGCGTCCTCCGCGGTGAGGTTGCCGAAGAGCAGCGCCTCCATGTGCACGCGCGCCAGGAGGCGCTGCAGGTGCGCCTGCGGGGCCGCGCAGGCCTCAGGGGACGCGCCTGCAGCGCCAGATCAACCTGCTGGGCATCTGCTCGCGTCGCGAAGGCATGTTTGCACATCTCCAGGAGCTGGGCACTCGGCTGTGCCTGCGAATGGCACAGCTGCCCAAGCTGCTTTACTGCCTGGCGGCACATGACCGGGCGCGCGGCTCGCCCCGGCACGCCACGGTGCACGGACGCCGCACGGACCCACAAGCCGAGCTTGGCCGCCAGCGAGAGCGAGAGATGTTCAACACACCAAGGTAGTGCTTACCCTATCCCTACCATATCCATCGCGCCGGGGGCGGCGGTGCGCCTGCAGCGCGGGCGGCGTGAGCGCATCCAGCTCGGCCAGCACTAGGGTTAGGGAATGGGGTTGTGACCCTACACAAAACTCATCACGCCGGAGGCGGCGGCGCGCCTGCAGCGCGGGCGGCGTGAGCGCCTCCAGCTCGGCGAGCACCGCCTCGACCGGCCAGGTGGCCTTGAGGCAGCGCAGGCGCAGGTAGCTGGCGTGCCGCGAGGGCGCCATGTTGGCGTTGCGGAACTTGCGCACCAGCACCTCGCGCACGCGCGCAAAGCTCTCGGCGTCGACCTGCGCGCGCGCGCGCGTGCAACGGAGTCAGACAGGGAGCGCCAGCGCGGCGGCGTGGAACGGCCTGTACGGCGGGCGCATGGCCGAGATTGACTTTGCGTCGCGCTCTCGTCAGGCGGCGCGCCTCGCACGCTCCCCCGGGTCGTTGCGCGTCACACAAGCACTGCAGCTGTGGCGCGTCTCATGCGCAGGTCCCCCAAGCTCGCACAGCAAGCGCGTTTGAATATTGTCAGAAAAGCACAGAAAGAAGACAGGAGCCGGGCGGGCGCGCCTGGGTGTGCAGGTCGGCCAGGCGCGAAAAGATGGTCTGCGTCAGCAGGCTCAGCTTCTGGCTGAAGCCCTCCACGCGCACCTCCACGCCCGTGCGGCCCTCCGACCACACCTGCGCGCCGGCCGCGCCCCGTGTCGCGCCGCGGGCGCGCCCGGCGCAGCCGTTGCGGCTGGCCCGGCCGAGGCCGCGCTTCGGCTCGCCGGCCGGCTCCCGGCGCTCCAGTGACAGGCGAGGCATGCTCTCGCCGCCGACTGCCGACAGGCGGGCGCGCTCTTGCTGCTGCTGCTGCGCCCCACAGGGCGCCCGCCGGGTGGGGCCGGCCGCCGCGCACCTCGTACGACAGCCCGGCGACCTCCGCCAGGTACGCCGTCTCGCACAGCTTGTCCTCCAGCAGCGCGACCGCGACGTGCGTGGCCGCCGCGGCGGCCGGCGAGTCGTACATGGCGGCGCTCGCGAGCAGGAAGGACGCGCTCGCGCGCGGCAGCCGGAACGTTGCGTCCAGCTTGTGCCACAGGCGCAGCCCCGGGCGGTCCGCCAGCAGCGCCGGCGGCACCACGACCGGCTGCGCGGTGCGGCGCAAACAGCTCTAGGCGTGCGATTCCGTACGCGGTGCCAAGCGCGGTGCCGACACATGTCATGCTGTGATATATGCGGGCGACGGCTTCGCTGCACCTAGGCAGCTGGTGCGCTACCAGGCGCACAGCGCCAGTGTGCTGAAATGACGCCCTCGCATCGCTTCAGCCTGCCTCTTCGCCCCAGTCTAGAGCTGCGACCCTCCATATGTACCGCAAACGGGAGCAAGCACCACCCCTACATCGCAGCGGGCGTGCGGCGCACCATGCCGGAGCCGCTCATGGCGCTGCGCAGCGAGCGCAGGCCGCCGTTGGACACGGCGGAGCGCAGCGGCTTGGCGCCGGCGTCGCAGCAGAGCGACAGGTCGGTCGCGATGAACTCGTTGCGGCGCGGCAGCGCCAGGCCGCTGCCCTCGGCCGCGGCCGACCGCCAGGCGCTCAGCAGCTCGGCCGGCAGGCGCGCCTCCACGTACGGGATGTTGAACCAGGGCTCCGTGCTGGCCTGGCGCCGCCCAGCGCTGCAGTCAGACGCTGCGCTTACTGTGAGTTCTGGTGATTCAGCAAAAGCCATTGTCATGCAACGCAGGCCTGTCGAACACTGCTACACTAGGGAGGTCCGGTGCCACTGCTGCGCCTTCTTGTGCAGGCGGCCGCTCGGAAAAAGAAGCCGCACCTGGTTGAGGCAACCAGGCAACGCCGTGTGTACTGTTTGACCACAGAGAGTCGGAAAGACTACCGAGCCAGCACCAATGACACGCCTGCCATGACATCACGGGGGCGGCGCGCGAGCTGCGGCGCATACGCCAGGGGCGCTCTGCAGAAGGGCTCAAAACACTGTCCCTTTTAAGGTGGCATCAGGAGCTTGACCCTGTCCCTGCCAGGCGCCGCGCCTGGCCGCCCATCTTGGCCGCCCACTCGGCGCTGAGGCGGCCGTAGTCGCTGGTCTGCAGGTCCAGGCGCACCGCGCTCGGCGTCATGCCCTCCAGCAGCCGCGCCACCTGCGCCGCGAGGCGCGATCCTCGTTGAGGAAAAGGAAAGGAAAGGCTCTTGGGTGCGCGTGCCCTTCCGCGCACCTAGGCATATAGGTTAAGGCCTCCCCGCGCATCGCACACAGCACCGCAGCCTGGCGACATAGCCACCTGGTGTCTCACATGCCAGCACGTTCCCAGCGCCCAGGCTGTACGTCCAAAAGACAGCCCAGACTCTATTTTAATAATAACCCTACGCAGCACAGGGTGTGCACACCAGCTCCGGCCGCCAGTCGTCGTGCAGGAAGGAGCCGTTGAGCACATGCTCCGGTGCGAACAGCGGCATGTCGCCCGCGAGCTGCACCACATAGTCGCTCGCGTCCTGGCCTCGCATGCAGCCTTTGGTGAGCAGAAGCATAGCTTGTACATCATCCGCCAGATGCACTGCGTGGCAGCATGCGCACCGCCCTTGCATAAGGCATTCAGCTCAGGCGGCAGGTTACGCGTCGGCTCTCCGAGGGTCTGTGACCAGCACCCCTCCGTCTAGGAGACACCCCTGGCCCACTGTTGCGTGCTCGTAAGTGCAGGCACACGGCCTCAGGAGACCCCACCAGCGATGCCCACGTCTGACACCCGCTGAGCCAGGCACGCAATTCTGTGGCCTGGACGCCGTGTGCGCCTGCTGTAGGGTAGGGCGGGGTTGGGGCGCGCCTGCTCCTCAGCAAAGCGGAACTTCATAGCGCCAATGGCGGCCATCTCGTCGTATGCCCAGCGCTGCGGCCCGGCCGCGCGCAGCAGGGCCAGGTACTCGAACAGCAGCCCGACGACCGCCAGGCCCCCGCCTGCAGACAGGGCGGCAAGCAGTGGGCAGGGAAAACCTGACGCGCCACCTGCTGAGGCACTGCGCGCTGCAAATCAGCAACAATGCGAGGTGCGCGACATGCAGACCGAGGACGGCCCGGCCCTTGCTCGCCGCACGCTCTGGTGCATGCGGCCAGTGCGCATGCAGAGCACTGCACACAATGCGCTGGACCCCTTGAGAATCATGCCAGCGTGTTTGCTTTGAAGCAGGCCCCAAAGCAAACACAGCACTCGCGCTACGCGCGGACCCCGCGCGGCAAGCCGGCGGGGGGAGCGAGCCGCGCAGCACCACAGCATGTGCTGTGCGCGCGTGTGCGAGCGGCGTGGCGAGCGGGCCGAGCGCGGGCGCGCGCCCGGAGCTGCGGCCAGGCCCGCCTCGGTCAATGTGAAGGAGACGTCGAAGACGTAAGCGGCGCTGTTGCGCTCCATGCCGCCCTCGTGCACGCCCGCGCTCACCGCGGTCGCCCAGCCGCGCGCCTGCCCGCGCGCGGCGCATAAGCTGGTGTGCACGCGGCTGCAAGCCCATGGCCTCACAAGTGCATCTCGCGCGTGATGCTGGTGCGGCCGAAGTGCCCATGCTGCTGGTCAAATGCCCGTGCTGCTTGGAAGCCCACTGCATGGCAACTTGTGCAGTCGGCAGAGCCGCTGATCTGCAAGCGGAACAGCCTAACATGACTGGAGCACACAACAAATCTAAGCATGTCTTCTTGGCGGCATGGCAGCACTGTAGTGGGGAGGGCAGCGATGAAGCAGGGCTCATGCACATTGGGAGAGTGCTGGCGGCGCGCTGCGTGCAGCGCCAAGAGGCCGGCATGGCGGCGCGCCTTGAGCGTGCTGAGCAGGCTGCCCGCGCCCTCGTGGCCCACAAAGTGGCTGATGTAGTCCTCCGCCTTGGCGCGGTACTCGCGCTGCAGCGACGGGAACACGAACATGGCCGCCAGCTCGTGCCCCTCCCGCACCGCCGGCAGCATGAATAGCCGGCCGCCCTGCAGGCCCGCACAATACGGGTGAACAATGTGGAGTGAACAAGAGACCTGTTAATGTAGAGCCTGTGTTGTAGGCCGCAGCCCCAGTGGCGGTCATGCAGTGCAATCAAATACGCACAGGAACTATGAGCCTGCACCACAGCACTCTCAGACCTGTCGTGACAAACAGACCAGCAAGGTGCCACAGAGGCAAACCCACTGCACAAGTGAACAGCTGCGCGCGCGCCTCATACGGCGACCCGACATCCGGGAAGGTGGGCCGAGGCCCGGCGCCGGAGGGCACCGCGGCGAACAGCTCGCGCGCCCAGGCCTCCAGCTCCTCCAGCGGCTGCGCGCCCAGGATCGACAGCGCCATGCGCTCCGCGCTGTACTCGCCCCTGCGGCAGAGCGCCGGATCTGGCTACGAGTTGATGACGCCCTGGCAGGCTTCCCTGTCCGAAACGTCAACACCATGCACAACAGCGGTACTGTTGTGGCACCAAAACATGTTCTGCACCTTGCTTTGGGCATGCGCAATGATGCACCCTGCTGCGATGTAAAGGAGAAGAGCCACGGGCCGTATGGTCTAGACTCTGCTCGCCCCGCCGGCCCTGCGCCGCCCAGCAAGCGCACAGCAGGGGCGGCAGGCGCGGCCGCACTTGTAGTAGCGCAGCAGCTGCTCGCGCACGTCGATGCCCTTGGCCTTGGGCATGTCGACCAGGCTCTTCCGGTTGCCCCTGCAGCCAGTCATGACTGGGCTGGAATCTAAGCCCTACCCAGTTCCCCCGGCAGCCAGGCATCGCCAACATGGGCACCGCTCAAGCACGTATGTGCACGTGCGCTACTTTGGCCTCCCTCACCCCCCAAAAAAGGCAGGTGAGCGCCACGCACAGGAACTGCCTGAGGAACATGTTGTGGGACTCGACGCTGGCATGTGCAGGTTACGGCGACACATGCCGATGCCATATGCAGGCCAGCAAGGCGGCACGGGCGGCTGCCGAACCGCACCAGCTGAACTTGCGGTAGATGTGGCCCGGCCGCGCGGTGTGCGCGCGCAGCTGCGCCAGACGCGAGTGGTCGCTCTGCTGCACGCCTGCGCGCCAGCAGCACTCAGCCGCTCTGCAGCAAGACTGGCAGCTCACTCCCTCTTAGGCTTCTTTTACAATCCGTCAGACAGTGGGTCAGAGTAGGTGCCTCAGCAGCCGCATGAACTGTTTGTATTGAGCCACACACAGGCAGGACGCAGCCCTGCCACATGCACGGCGCATGGACGCCTCAATGTTGAAACCCCGTTTACAAGCCACACGGCAGCCGACATGCCTCTTGGAGGCTCATACAGGCTGGAAGGGATAGCGCAGCAGCATACCGCTGAACTCGTTGTCAACCGCGTTGACCTCGCGCTCCAGCGCGTCCGCCTTGCACAGCGGCGCGATGAAGAACTGCGAGAAGCGCTCCAGCGCGCCGCGCAGCGAGCTGGGCTTCACGTCAAAGTGGTAGTTGGTCGTCTCCTGCATCGCCGCAGGGGCCCCCCTCCTCAGCACTGAGGGCATGCTAGCTCTGAAAGTAGAGCATGCGAGCTCCTGTTGTGATTTTGTGATGTGCGGCGTGCTAGCCGCACATCACCAAGGGACGCAATTTGCTTGCCATGGTGCAAATATCGCCTCGCTTCATTACACGTACAGAAAGAATACCTGCTTAATAGCAGCCCTGGGCTCTCGTTGCCAGATTATGCCCCACAGCTGCGAGTTGCATCTCCTAACAACGCGCGTCGGCAGCAGGTGGGGCCTGCCGACAGGGGGCGCGCCATCTCTGTGAAAGCGTTGGCGCTGCCGCCGTGCGACGTCAGGAAGGAGTCGTACTCGTTCTCGTCTGGGAACCCCTTACTGCGCACCGCCCAGGGGAGAGTTTGTGCTCTACTACTCTACATGCGCGGGCAGGGGCCAGCACTCCTTGGCATCACAGGTATACACAACATAGCCGTCCAGATTTCCTGAACTTAACAGCCAGGAACATGCACCGACACCGTCATGCGTATGCGCTGAGGCACACGCTGGCAGCTGCGCCGCGCTGGGGGCTGCGGCGCACCTGCCCATGAAGAGCATGTGCTCCAGGTAGTGGCTCAGGCCCTGCATGCACGCCCGGCCAACCATCTGAGGTGCCTGGTTTACGACATTGACATTAAACTGTGCTGGCCTCACGTATCCCCATGTACAGTGCAGCAAAGCCCGCACTGTGGTTCGAACACCACCAGCATCAGAGCTGCATGGAAAGCAGCTCAAGTTGGCCAATTGAACAAGCCTGCACGCACTCAACCACGCCATGACACAAGCCGCGCTGAACACTACATACCATTACAGTGTTACTTGAGGCAAGCAGCGCGCCTGGACATCGTCTGGGTCGCAGAAGGACCCCACGCCCACAGAGACGGCGGCTGCGGCCTGCAGCGCGGCATAACGGTGAGGACTGCAGTGCCGGAATACATGACAGCCCCAGCGGCGCCCTGTGCAACTGCGCGCACCTTCTTGACGGCCTTCTCCGCGCCCTCTGCTCCCTCCTCGTCCTGAGCGCAGCACACCTCAGGCTGCAGCAATGCAGGTGCGAACGTCTCTGCGACAGGCAACCGCTGTGAGCCGCACCGCATCCTCCTCCTCGCCCTCCTCCATGTCGTCCTCCTCGTCGCCTTCGTCGTCTTCGTCCTCGTCCTCCTCAACCTCCTCCTCCTCACCAAGCGTGTCCGCCATCTCTGGGTCACGAATGAGCAGTACGTCCAGGCCGTTGTCCAGCGTCAGGCGGCGGTAGTCGCGCCGGTCCAGCGGCGATTGCACCAGTGCGACCGGGCGCGCAGGCGCAGCAGCCGCCGCCATGGCCCGGTAAGAGCGCTGCCTCAGGCGCTGACCTGACTCACAGACTGACTGGGACAGGTTCCTTGCAGTCCAGCACTGTCTGAAGCTCACGCACAGAGTAATACTGGCGGGCGCAGCTGCACGCAGGTTGCGATGCTATATAATTTCTTCAACAGCCGCGCTCTGAACTGGGCGTACAAAGTTGATGCGCCTGTACGAGCATCTGCTGGTTGCACGTTCTAAAGCACCAAAACCCCACCGGGGCAAGTCGAGTGGGTGCTGCGCTTTTCTTGCTCCGCACTCAGCAAAATTATGCCGCGTGCGCAATTGATTGCAGTAGGCCGTGCCTTTGCTCGGTAGGAGGTAGAGATGTAAGAGCTGCCAGTAGCCCACCCATGACACCTGTGGACAGGCCGCATGGCAGACAAGTATGTCTCTTACACATGCCGCTATGTGTCGGTCAGCTCGGTGCGGCGGGAGTGAGTCATAATCTGCCCGGCACGCACAATTACCAGCTGTTAAAGCATGCATCACCATGCCGCTGTTCAGCTGGCTCACTCAAGGACACGTGCGCCTATCCTCACTTTCTTGTAAGGCAGCTACAGGCGCTGCCACGTCGGGCACCAGCTGCGGTGCGCAGGCTGCGCGGGCCAGCTGCGCACAGCCTCCTGCGCAGTGCTTTGCAGCGCCTGCCTGCGCTGCGCTGCCACGTTTCGTCACCTGGTGCAGGCAACGTTGGGCGGTGAGACAACCGGTCTCTGTTGACACGAACCTGACCTGACGTCAATGGACCACTACTTTGCATAGTCCTTTTATTACAACAGACGCACACTGTCGCACCTTGTGTTAGCAGGCCCACGGCCCGAGCGCGTGTTCCGGCGCCCCACCCACTGGTTGGCGCTTGAGGTGCTTGCAGGTTCATGGCCCGTGCGCGGGTTCCAACGCCCCACCCACATGTTGGCTCGTGAGGCACTGAACTGCTTCGAGGGCTGGAGGGTGTGCTTTCTAGGACATATGCCAGAGGGCTGCAAGCGCCGATATGCCAGGAGTGCAGACTGCGCTAGTTTAAAGGGCCCGGGAGCTGCAGGTAGCTTCTACCAGACCCGCTGTGCCAGGCTGCTGCCAGAGCTCCATGAGGCTGGATTGGCCACATCATCATACACCTGGCCAACATAACTCGGTGCCCCCAGTGATTGCTGCCAAAGCCTGACCTACGCGCTACCATGCTGCTCCCAAGCATGTCGACAGTCGGATGTATGCTGGTGGCATGTTGTTGGAATCAGAGCTCTGTCTGCAAGCAGGCCACGCACCTGTACCTGTGCTGCTGCACAGCTGCCAAAAAAATCGGTTTCAAAGCATCTACGAGACTCAGCCCACTTCACCGTACAGACATGTCATTGTACTGCGCGCTTTTTGTGAAGACAGCAAGTGCATGTGAGATGCAACGCTGCTCAGAGGTTGAAGATGTGTGCCTCGCATGACAGGAACATGTCGAACGCTTTGCCATGCCCTTGTGCTCTAAAATCTCCTCACAAGCCCATCATGAGTGCCACCTGTGTGACGCGAGAGCGGTGCGGCGCGGGCAGCGCTTGCACCCCGCCGCCCCACGAGCCCCGCTTCCTGCTACGGTCAAGCAGGTTCCAAAAAGAGCCTGCGGCCAGAGGCTGCACTCAATGCGCGGTGCAGCCGGTGCGCAAATAAACCCCAAATGGCGGGAGGGGCGCATGTATTACAGGTCGCGGCCTTGTCGGTCAGTTCTCAATCAGCAGCGGCAGGTGGCTGGCAGCCGGCTACTATGGCTTGGGTAGGGCGCTGCCTGAGAGCGAGTTCCGGAGAGTGAGGATGATGCATCAAAATGTTACAGCAGTGCTCTACCAACAGCCGGTCTGCTCGGCTAGAGCGAACAAGTCCAACGGCAACACACTTGTGAAGCAGCTACAGTACAGGCACGGCCACGCACGGCAACAGCGGCGCGGCGCGTGCTGCGCAGGCCAGCTGCGCACAGCCTCCTGCGCAGTGCTTCGCAGCGCCAGCTTGCGCTGCTCTGCCGCGCATCACCGCCTGCAGGCAACGAAAGTGAGACAAAGTAACAGGTGTGAAACAAGAAGGCACTCCAGTGTGATGACCTGACCCGCCTTGCGTGAACTCTAGGAACACTTGAACACAGCCCGCCCACTTCAATAAGCACAGTATAGACATACTACCAACACCATGCTCGCGCGTCAGCGGACCTTTTGCACGCAGGCCCACGGCCCCAGCGCGGGTTCCAGTATTTGGGACAGGTCATCATGTTGGCTCTTGAGGCGATGAACTGCTGACAGGCTGGTGGTTGCGGGCTCTTGAGAAGTATATCAGAAGACTGCAAGCGCTGATATGCAAAAACTGCTGAATGCGCTGTATTATAAAGAGTCCAGGGAGCTGGGGGCAGCTTCAGTCAGGCACGCTGTGCCAGGTTGCCGCCAGAGCTGCATGAAGCTTGACTGGCCACCGCATCATACACCTGGCCAAGAGTGCCCAAATTGCTGCCAGGTGCTTTGGCTCCTGACCAGCATCTCATGGTGCCCGAGCATGCCGACAGTTGAATGGAAGCTAGGTTCTCATGTGTATGTAAATGGCATGGAGTCACAGTCTATAAACAACAGGTTCTATGCATCGAGACTCAGCCCATATCACTACACTTTCTTTCCACTTCCACCGCGTTTCATCAAGACAGGAAGTGTTCTGTGAGATGCGTTCCGTCAGGCACGCTGTGCCAGATCGCTGTCACAGCTGCATGAAGGTTGACTGGCCGCCACGTCATACACGTCGCTAAAACGCCACTGCGCCGCAGGCAACAAGCTATTGTTGGGTGACTTGCGCGCCCTGCTTGCAGCCGGCCAAGCCGGCCGCAAACAGTGCACATACCCTGACGGCACGGAGGGGCCGCAGCCAACATGAAGGCCAACTTGTGGGCGGGAAGGTGAAGCGTCTGTCGAGTTGCAGCTCCTGACTGCACAGCAGCACCCAGCCAGGCCACAGAACTGTCTGTCGGCAACCGTCCGCCGCGGCTTTGGGGTGTGGTACGATCAGATGCGCAGTGGCCCACGACACCGGCGCCCCTCCTGGGCCATTTAAGAATACTGCTAGGAGCTGGCTGCGCATTGCCTGCTAGACGCTCCGGCGCCCCTACACGCACTGTTTGCAACCGAAGCAGCCACTGCTGGATTACACTGCTGGCGCGCTGTGGTCATCGAGTGCTGCTTGGTGATGTTCGGGCCGAAATCCTCCAGGGTCCACTCAGCCTGCACTTCGGCTTGCACTTCAGGGGAACCTGGCTTGCAAATCGCACAACGATGGCTGATCCACGGCTGTAATAGTTCATTCATGCACACGCACAGGCCACAAGCACACACAAGCACAAGCAACAGCAGGTGTCGAGGTCGAAGCGCCTTTGCGGCCATGTTGGGAACCCGGAGCTCGCTGTGCGTGCTGTTTGCTGTCCTGCTCTTCGCGCTGGCGCCAGTGAACGGCCAGTGGTGGGGGTGCGCTCCTGGTCTACCTAGTTGTGCGACAGGGATTTGCGCCTGCCCTCCCACACGAGGGCCTCGCGTGACCTTGAAGCAGCTTTGCACGCGGGCCCCGGCTCCCTTGGCGGGCAGCCCAGCTCCTGTTGAAAGCAGGTGCAGGCAGACTGCTACTGAGGAGGAATTTCTCAAGGTGTCCAGCGCTTGGCCGTGTCTGAAACAACTGTCGCGCACCTGCCTTGTCTGGCTGTGTGCTATCTTTTGCATCCATGTGCCTGTGCACCTGTTTCAACTTACTGCGAACTATATGTGGCGCATTGTGTGGTTCTTTGTTGCCTGGGCTGAAACTAACACTTTGCGCCAGGCACGGTCACGGCCACGGTGGCCACGGCCATTGGCGTAGCGGGTGCGCACGCTGCTCTTTGAAAGGGCCATAGGCTTCACTGTGGCCGCCACCTGCTGCAGCATGGGCACGGGCACCGACTGATTTTCCTGGTAAAGCATGCTGTTGTCCATCCTTCACGACTTACTTTGGACTGTCTTCCATGATCGGACTTGCGCTGTGTTTCATTCCATGTTACTCTGTATGTCATGCACTGTACGTCATAGTGCTCGAGGCGGAGGATTGACTGCCCGTTGTCTGACGATGTGTTGCTGTGCTGTGCAGGCACGGCGGCGGTGGTGGCCACGGCGGCGGCGGGCACGGCGGCGGCGGCCACGGCGGGCACGGCGGCGGCGGCCACGGCGGGCACGGCGGCGGCGGCCATGGCGGCGGCGGCCACGGCGGCGGCGACCACGGCGGCGGCGGCCATGGCGGCGGCGGCCACGGCGGCGGCGGCCACGGCGGCCATGGCCGCGGCGGCCACGGCGGCGGCGGCCACGGCGGCGGCCACGGCGGCCACGGCGGCCACGACGGCGGCGGCCACGGCGGCCACGGCGGCGGCGGCCACGGCGGCCACGGCGGCGGCGGCCACGGCGGCCACGGCGGCGGCGGCCACGGCGGCCACGATGGCGGCGGTCACGGCGGCGGCGGGCACGGCGGCCACGGCCATGGCGGCGGCGGCGGCGGCCACGGCCATTGGTGGCCGTAAAATGCTGCAGCGCATTGGCCCCGGGTGGGTACCCGAGCTGCTTGCTCATCGTTCGCCTGTCATGCACCTGCTATAACCTGGAAAGATCTTTCTGCATGCTGTCTGTTGCTAATTTGCCTCTTCTACATGTTTGCACCCGCAAGCCAGGCTTTGCATCCTTGCGCAGGACTCCACAATGACTGGGTGATGGAGCAGAGCCTGGACCAGGCATGTACGACTTTGCTTGCTGCTTGGCATGACCTTTCCGGGCTTGTGCCCTTTAGCTGCTCCACTGTCATTGATACTATGCTCACCTCCCTGCGCAATCACTACTTGTCGCAACGCTGATTCAAGTGGAAGACCGTGCATGTCATAGGTCCTTTCAATTCCCAGGCAGCTGCCCCACCTGCATAGCTACGAGCCTGCATGTGTCAGGGCTTACAAGCATGTCTGCACGCACCTGTGCATCTTGGATCGTGCATGCCATGCAGGGCAATGTAGGCAGGCCAGAACTTATAGGCAATCTCTGCAGACTGAAGCAGCTGCGCCCATGACTTTTTGAGTTGCAATTTGTGTGTTTTTAATTGCTGTGTATCAGCATGCACATGTATGCACCCACTGCACTGCATGCGCAGTGTTGTGGGTGCATACAGTGCAGCCACCCTTTCTGCACACTCTGTCTTGTCTGACGCGCGTCAATGTCCATGCAAGCTGTGCTACAGCAGCTGTTTGATTGGCACATATATGATGGCACGACTATGCAACAGCAGTGCGCACTCTGGCACTCTACACTGGTATGTAGGCGTTACGTAAGAGCAAGTTTTGGGAGATTGATGATATACCTGCCCCGCAAGCAATTTCAAAAGCTGTGCACCACCAAGCCGCTACTCTGCTGGCCCGCTCAACCACATCAAATGGCTACAAAGGTAAGACACTCGCGAATCAGCTTTGGTACAGGCATAACCACGCACGGCAACAGCGGCGCGGCGCGGGCTGCGCAGGCCAGCTACAAACAGCCTCCTGCGCAGTGCTTTGCAGCACCAGCTTGCGCTGCTCCGCCGCGCATCACCGCCTGCAGGCAACGTCAGACAAGTAGGCAGTCCAGTGTGATGATTTGACACGCCTTGCTTCGAGTTCTTGGAGCACTTGAACACAGCCCGCCCACTTTTAGCCAACACCATGGTCGCGCGTCAGCGGACCTTTTGCACGCAGGCCCACGGCCCCAGCGCGGGTTCCAGTATCTGGGACAGGTCATCATGTTGGCTCCTGAGGCAATAACTGCTTGGAGGCTGGTGGTTGCGGGCTCGTGGGAAGCACTCAGAGGACTGCAAGTGCTGATATGCCAAAATTGCTGAACGCGCTGTGCCATAAAGGGTTCAGGGAGCTGGGGGCAGCTTCAGTCAGGCACGCTGTGCCAGGTTGCCGCCAGAGCTGCATGAAGCTTAACTGGCCACCGCATCATACACCTGTCCAACAGAGTGCCCCACTAATTGCTGCCAGGTGCCAAAGCACCTGACCTGCGCTTATGGCGCCCACATGTCGGGCATGTCAACAGTTGGATGGATGCTAGGTCCTCAAGTGTACGTACATGTGGATGGCATGGAACTGGAGTCAGAGCTATGGCCACTCAACATGTAGCTGTGCTGCCGCACAGCTCATAAACAAGAGGTTCTGTGCATCCACAAGACTCAGCCCATTTCACTAGACTTTCTATCTATTTGCGCCGCGTTTTGTTCATGACAAAAGTGCCTGTGAGATGTGTCGCTGCTCTCAGCTTGGAGATTTGTGCATGACAGGTATCTTACAGGTGCCTTGCCACGCCCTTCTGTTCCAAAAAATTTAAAGAGGGGGCTCATCATGAGTGCCACCTGTGTGAAGCAAGAGCGGTGTGGCGCGGGCAGCGCTTGCACCCCGCCGCCCCACAAGCCCGCCTTCCTGGTGCGGTCAAGCAGGTTCCACAAGAAGGCCGTGGCCAGAGGCTGCGCATAGCTGCGCGGTGCAGGCCATGGCCTTGCTGACTGGCCTTGCTGACATCAGTCAATCTCGAAGCTGCGGCGGCAGGTGCTCACAGCCAGCTCTGTTGCCTGGGGGTAGGGCGCTGCCTGTGAGTGAGTTATGGAGAGTGATGTTGTTTTATCCAAATTTTACACCAGTGCACCACCAAGCCGCGACGCTGCCGGCCCGCTCAATCACATCTAACAAGTACAAGGCAAAGACACTCGCAAATCAGCTATAATACAGGCGCTGCCACGCCAGGCATCAGCAGCGCGGCGCGGGCTGCGCAGGCCAGCTGCGCACAGCCACCCGCGCAGCGCATTGCAGCGCCAGCTTGCGTTGCTCTGCCGAGCATCACCACCTGCAGGCAACGTCCGATTGTGAGACAGCTGGGCATTGCAGTGCGCATCTGACACGCCTTTCTTTGGAACTCTTGGAACACTTGAGCATGGCCCGCCCACTTTGACAAGCACTCTACCAACGCCGTGGTTGCGCATCAGCGCACCTTGAGCACACAGGCCCGTGACCCCAGCGCGGGTTCCAGTATCTGGGACAGCCCCACATGTTGGCTCCTGAGGCGATGAACTGCTCTGAGAATTGGTGGTTGCGAGCTCTTGGGAAGCACTCAGAACACTGCAAGCGCTGATGTGCCTAAACTGCTCAGTGCACTGTTTTATAACGCCTGTGGAGCTGGGGGCAGCTTCTGTCAGGCACACTGTGCCAGGTCGCTGCCAGAGCTGCTTGAAGCTTGACTGGCCGCCACGTCACATACCTCGCTGAAGTGGCATAGCGCCGCAGGCAATAAGCTGTCACGTGCCGTGGGTGTCTTGCGCAAGAGTGTCTTGCGCATGCGCGACCTGCTTCAAGCCGGCCAAGCCAACTGCAGGCAGTTCACCTACCCCACCGCGCCAGCCACAGCCACGATGGGCACCGCGCCGGCCACAGCCATAATACAGGCCAGGTTGCAGAGAAGGATGGTGAAGTGCCTGTCGACTTGCTGTCCTAAGCGGACGCGCGCGTGAGCGGCCACACTTGGCATGTTGTATGAAAGGTACCCTGCACTCAGCAGCGCCCCTGGACCTAGCTGCGCGGCAGCGCGCACCCAGGCCACTGAGATATCTGTCGGCCACCGTGCGCCGCGGCTTCGGTGTATGCCATACCACACTTGCGCGCAATGGTCTACGACGCGGGCGCTCCTCCCGGCGCGACCGGGAGCACTGCTAGGAGGAGGTGGCTGCGCAGTGCCTGCTAGGCGCTGTGCCGCCCCTTCAAGTAGTATGCAACCGAGGCAGCCACTGCTGGAGTACATTGCCGGCGCGCTGTCGTCATTAGCGCTGCGCTCCGGGCTGAGTGCAAACTTAGCCGGTGACTAATATCAGGGTGCCTGCACTTAAGGAGAACCTGGCTTGCATTCGCACGCAAAGTTGGCTGCACTCAGGCTCACATTCAGCAGTTGGCTGCAATCAGGCTCACACAGGCCACAAGCACGAAAGCAGGCAACAGAAAGTTTATTAGGTCGAGGAGCCTCTGCCGCCCTGATGGGTATCCAGAGCCTGCTGTGCGTGCTGTTTGCTGTTCTACTATTTGCGCTGGCGCCGGTGAATGGCCAGTTCTACGGGTGCGCTCCTGGACTACCTGTTGTGTGACAGGGAGTTGCGCCTGCCTTCTTACCGGAAGGTCTCAAGTGACCGCTGAAGCAGCTTGCACGCTGGCCCCGGCTCCCCTTGCGGGCAGATGCAGGCATGGTGCTGCTGACGACGAGTCTCTTGAGGTGTGCAGCGCTTCGGCAGTGACTATATTAAGGTCTAGCTAACATGAGCTTATCGGGGTGCGCGCAGGGGCGGCGGGTATGTAAAACTATCGCTCGCCTGCCTTCCCTGGCTGTGTGGTTACTTTTGCATCTGTGTGCCTGTGCACCTGTTTTTACTCACTGCGAACCGTATGTGGCGCATTGTGTGGTAACTTATTGCCTGGGCTGAAACTGACACTTTGCAGGCACGGTCACGGCTACGGTGGCCACGGCCACGGGCGTAGCGGGTGCGCACCTTGCTCTGTGAAAGGGAATGTTCACGGCCATGCGCTTCACTATGGCCGCCACCTGCTGCAGCATGGGCACAGGTACCGACCTGTTTTGGACGGTAAAGCATGCTGGTTTCCATCCTTCACAATTTGTCTTCCACGGTCAGGACTGGGCAGTTCCTCCAAATTTACTCTGTATGTCATGCACCCTACGTCACGCGTGGTTTTGGCAGGGGAGTGACTGGCTGTTGTTCTGACAATGTGTTGCCATGTTGTGCAGGCACAGCGGCGGCGGCGGCGGCCACGGCGGCGGCGGCGGCGGCCACGGCCACTCTGGCCGTAAAATACTGCAGCGCATTGCCCATGGGTGGGCACCTGAACTGGCTGCTTGTCATCCGCCTGTCATGCAGCTACACCTGCTGAAAACTGCAAAGACATTTATGGCGTGTACTGTCCTTTGACTTTTCTGCTGAGCTTTGTACTTGTTTGCAACCCAAGCTGGGCTTTGCTTCGTTGCGCAGGACTCCACAATGATTGGATAATATTGTCCAGCAGAGCGTGACACACACAAGGTACATGCCTGGTTTTAGTTTGCTGCTTGGCGGGACCATATCGGGCTTATGAAGCTGCAGCGCTGTAAAATTACTTTGCTAGCTCCCTGCGAAATGAATACTTGTCGCATTGCTGATGTAAGTGAAGCACCGTGCATGTCATAGGTTCTTCCACATCCTGGCAGCTGCCCCACTACATAGCTGCGACTTACATAGCCTGCATGTGTCAGGACTCAAAAACCATGTGTTCGCACACCTGTACATCTTGGGTTGTGTGTGCCACTGCACCGGCGGTCTAGGTAAGCCAGAACCTGTAGGCATGCATGGCAGGCTAAGGTAGTTGCATCGGTCACTTTGTTTTGCTGTTTGTGCTGTGTGTCAGCATATCACATGCAGTGCTGCGGTTGCACACAGCGCAGCCAAATTCTCTGCTCACAAGCAATCTACCTTGACTGAGACGCGCGTCGATGTTACAGCACGCAGACTGGGTCCATGCAATTTGTGCTACAGCAGCTGTTTGGTCAGCAAAATATATGATGGCACGACTGCGCGATGGCACTGCGCACTCTACACTTACATGCCAGCTTCTGATCTGACCAAGCCGGTGTAGACGCATTCTGGTTGGTGATAAAAGTCATACGCTCACCACAGGCTAGCGCGACACACGCACTGAGGTACCTCTTTGCAATTCTCAAACAATCCACCGCCTGGGGTACCCAACCTGCAATTTATAAAGCAACAGTGCCAGACCGTTGTACAGCGCAATGCGCAGACAGGCTGCGGGAACACACAGAAGACACAGTGGGGCCAGGAGACGCCCAGCGCCACTCTGAAAAAGCAATAGGCCGCAGAGTGACCGCACTGCGCTCAACTCTCTTGACAGGTTCCTCCGGGGGTTCAACGTTCCTGACGTATATATGCCCAGCACAGCAACATCTTTGCCAACTATAGAATCTGACAGTACTTCCTGCCAGCTGTGTGTACACGAAGGCACCCTGCGCGCGCGCGCAGGCAACCTGCTCCTAACCGCGCGCAAGCGCGCAGACCGGCTGCTCAAAGACCCTGAGCACTGCGCGCAGGCAGGCTGCCCTATGCCCTGCGAGCCCCAGCGTCAGTGCACGCCGCGCGCATGCAGGCAGGCCGCCCGCTCCCCCATACCCGCGCGCGCGCGCGGGCGGGGCTACTCCTTGCCCTGCGCGCGCCGCCGGAACAGCGCATGCCGCGGCTTGCCGCCCTTGGTGAGCAGGCGCGGCTTGGCGGCGCGCGCGCCGGTGTCGTACTCCAGGTACGTCAGCCCGTGCGCGCCCGACTTGGCCGCAAGCGGGCCCGACGTGCGCACCGCGCCCGGCCCGCCGCGCCGGGCGGCCACCTCGTCTGCATCCGCCAGCACCTCCACGCCCGCCTCCTCCTCCCCAGCGCTCAGGACCTGCGCCGCGCGCCGCCCGCGTCGGCGGGCCAATATACGGTTAGGGTAGGGGCGCCAGCTTGCATGTGTTCCTCCCCGTGCTGATGGCGCTGGCGGGGCAAAGCGCCCCGCATTGCGAAGCTGACCGCCCGCCAACGCATGGTGCGGCATGCGCACTGCCTGCCTGGCCAGCTGCCAGTGAGTGACGCAGGGGTTAGCGCGCCTTGGCGAGCAGGTTGAGCTGGTCCGCCCGGGCCGCCAGCTGCAGCTCCTCTTTCGCTGTGCCCCGCCGGTCACGGCGTCAGCGCCCGCTGGGGCTCCCTGAGGCCTCACATATCAAGGAACAGCGACAGCAACGGCTCCTTGCCAGGCGCCCATGCAGCTGCATTTGGCTCACATAAGCTTGCAGTCTGGATGCTGCACCCAGCGACGCTACCTTGCAAGCGCTTCCCCAAGCACGGTGCCAGCTGTTGCCCACAACCTCCCTGGGGCAACTTACTTATACGAGTCTCAGAAGCTTACGAAGGCCATGCCAATGAGCATCATTGTCCCAAGGCAGGAGAAGCACTGCTCCTGTCATGGCGCCAATGTCGGGCCAGCCTTATTTGCACTTGCTGTGCAAGTGTGTTGCGGGGCTGTGCAGGTTCAGAGCAGTTGCCAGACCAGCAGCCCACTGCACTGCGGGGCCCGGGGGCGCGCCCGTGGCGTCCAGCAGGTTGGTGATGACCTTGAACGCGTAGCCCTGGTCGATCAGGAACTGCTGGCGCTTGGTGGAGTAGAACATCTCCTGCGTGTCGCGGCTGACCAGCGTGTAGAAGAAGGCGTTGAATTCGTCCGCGCCCACAGCGCCCGGCTTGGCCTGCGCGCGCGGCGGCCCAGGCGTCAGCCGGGCCGTTTATAGGGTTTTCAGACCCTGTGAGGATTCGGCCAGTAGGGCGATGGGGCGCGCGCCTGCTTGGCGCGCAGGATGCGGCCCAGGCGCTGCGCCTCCTGCCGCCGCGAGCCCGCGTGCGACGAGATCTGGATCAGCACGTTGGCCTCCGGGATGTCGATGGAGTTGTCGCCGACCTTGGACAGGAAGACCGTGCTGACCTGCATAGAAAGGGTTAGTGTTAGTCTAGTGCTAGGCTCAGTGCAGCCTCGTCGCATGCTGAGGGATGCCGCGCAAGCTGGCGCGCTGCGCTTCGGGCGTCGTGGCTGCAGCACTTGCTGCGCATGGGCGCGCGTACGCCACCAGACGCGCGAAACCTTGGGCCCTAGGGATGCAGGAGGCTGTGTCTCACTGCCCGCCAGCAGCACCAGGAGCCCCACGCGGACACACAGCGCAGCAGGCGCGCGCGCGCGAGCAGAGCGCAGCCCGCATCGCGCGTCCCCGGGGAGCGGGGCGCGCCTCGGGGTTGCGCTTGAAGGCGGCCAGCACGCGCGTGCGCTCCTGGTGCGACGTGCCGCCGTAGATGAACGGCTTGCGCAGCCGCTGCGCGTACTCGCGCAGCGCAAAGATGTTGTCCGAGAACACGATGATCTTGTCGCCGCGCACCTGTGCGCGCGCGCGCCGCCGCCTGCAGCACCGCAAGCGCGGCGCAGCTGCAGGGCTGCCAGAGGCGCGCACGTCCACGTGGCCGTGTCGGGGCGCTCGGAGAGTCAGCGGGTGACGGGCGCCCACCTGCTCTAGACTGGACTACTGGATGAGCAACAGGCACGCCTGAAATATGCTGGGATTGGGGTCAGGGTAGGGGCACACCTGCTCGTGGTACTGGATGAGGAACTGGCACGCCTGGAACTTGTTGGGGTTCATGACGTACAGCAGCTGCCGGCGCGCCGCATTGTCCTTCTTCAGGTACTCGTGGTAAAACTCCTGCCGCGGACGGCAAACAGGGTGTGGGTTGAGGCGAACCCTAACCCTAACAGTACATAAGACAGGCCCCGCGCTGCTGCGCGGGCCCTCCCGCGGCGCTGCGGCTCGCACACCGTGCGCGCTGCCCAGCCTCGCAGGCGCTCAGGCTGCGGGGCCGTTGGGCAGGGACAAGCTGAGACTGGGCGGCCGCGGCTCGGGCCCACCCACGGAAACCTCGCCACGAGCTACGCGTTGGGCTGACATGCAGCGCACGCATGCCGCATGCCGCACGGCACCAGGCGCCCGCGCCCGGCGCCGTGCTGCCAGCCTGGCGGCCGGAGCGGCGAGCGCGGCCGGGTGCGGCCGGGCGCGGCCGGGCGCGGCCGGGCGCGCGCCTTGGTCATGGGGCACCAGACCTCCACGCACTGCACGTTGGCGATGTGGCCCGCGCGCGTGAGGTCCAGCCAGTTGGCCTCGTACAGCTTGGGCCCGATCAGGAAGTTGAGGTCGCTGATGCGCTCGTCCTCGCGCACCAGCGTCGCCGTCAGGCCCAGCTTGCAGTGCGCCTTGACGATGCCGATCACCTGCGCGCGCGCGCGCGCTTAAGGCAAAAACCCTAACCATAATTCTGTTTTGATTGCCTGCACCCCCGCGTGCCCTCTTAGGCGCCCAGCTGGTCCAGGTTGTGCAGGCTCCACCATCCGTAATGACACCACATGTATGCGTGGAATCTGCAGGGCTCGATCCTCAGCCCCAGAGTTGTTGCAGTGCCGCCGCTCCGTTTGCCGGCCTTAGACAGGCTGTGCAGCGCGCCAGCAAACGCGCATCGCACTTTTACAGATCACAGAGGCCGTCGCGCGGCCGCGCGCTGCGCGCTATGCGCAGGCGAGCAGGGCCAGGTGCGCAGGCGAGCAGGGCCAGGGGCGCGCGCCTTGCGGAACATCTGCGCGGGCACGACGTGCACCTCGTCCAGCAGCAGCAGGCCCCACTCGCGGCTGGCGATCTCCTCCATGACCTGGCGGCGCGCGCGCACACAGGGCGCTCACCGCCGCAGCGTTCTACTCATTGGGCGGCGCGCCCCTGCACGCAGCTGCTCATAGTAGACAGGCCTCTGCGGCTCGTCCGCTGGTGTGCCAGTGGCGCCTCCACTGCACGTGTCAGCCTCGCCAGGAAGCATCAAGCCGGATGCTTAGCGCCCAACGCCAAATTCCGCCTCCTCCCGCGTGGCGCTTGAGCGCTTCTAGGGCGCTAGTCGGTGCACCTTGGCGCTCTCCTCGCTGCGGCGGCCGCTGTAGGAGATCATGGTGTACGTCGTGATGGTCACGCCCGCCGGCGAGGTGAAGGCCTCCTTCTGGTCGGACGTGAACCTGCCGGCCAGCAGGGCGGTCAGGCATCACGCACGTGTTACCCTACCTTACCCTACCCTAGCCCGTAACAGCAAACCCCTGAGCCGGCATCGCAGTCTGGTCGGACGTGAACCTGCCACCCAGCGCGAGGCGGTCAGGCATCGCGCGCGCAGAGCCCGCAGCTGCAAGCCCTGAGGCATCCCCGGGGCCATCTCGGCGCAGCCTGGGCGGCAGCTGCGGTCCGTCGCAGCAGGCCGGGCCCCCTGTCAGCCCTCCGTCAGCCAGGCTGCCAGCGAATGGTCTGCCTCAGCAAGCCGGACCACTGTCGCTCTCATGGGCCTTTGCTAACGTGAGAGCTCGGACCGGAAGCGCACCGAGAAATCTGGTGGTCCTGCAGGTTGGTCCACAGCTTGAATTGGTGCTTCCACTGGTCCACCGACACGCTGTTGGTGACGAGCACGAGCACGCTCTTGCGGATGCGCGCGGCCGCCGTGATGCCCACCAGCGACTTGCCCGCCCCGCACGGCAGCACGATGATGCCTGCGCGCGCGCGCGCCCCGGCTCGCGCGCGCAGACAAGCTCGAACGATGCGGACGCGCGCGTCGCGCTCCTGCTGCGGCGCGGTGCCTGAGCCAGGGTCTGCAGGCGGCGGCTGCACGCATCAACTGTCACTGGCGTACCAATCTGACCTGAGTATGGACAAATTATCTCCTGAAGCTCAATCCGCATGCTCCTGAGCAGCCCCCACACGGCACGGCCGCGTGCCGGCCGCGGGGTGCGCGCCCGAGCGCGCGCGCCCGTTGCCGAACATCTTGGCCATGGACTTTTCCTGGTAGGGCCGGTGCGTGACATGCGGCTTCAGCTCGACGGCCAGGTCCGGGTTAACCGTGTCGTTTCGGAAGTCGTACTCCTCCAGCATCGGGAAGTTTAGGCCGCCCGGCAGGCAGCGCGCCTTCACGTGCTCTACCTGTGGGCAGCCAACTGCAACGGTTCGCTAACCGTCGTGGCGACCGGCTCACTTTCGTGGCGGCAGCGGCGGCGGGCCGCCTCGCGCCCGCTCGCCGGGCGCGGCCACCTTACAGTGCCTTGTCGACACCCTTACACACGCTCGCCGCATGGCGCTGCGCAGCTACATTCCAGCCTGCCGCGGACGGCACCATGGGAGACGGCCCACAGCAGATGCGCGACGCCACTCAAGCGGGGCCAGGGTTGGGAGCAGGCAGCGGGCAGCAGCGCATGTCACCGGTCGTGGCCGAGCCTGCCACAGGCACTTAGGAGTGCGCATCTGCGTCACAGGCTTACGGCCCCACAGCGCTCCTCAGCCTGCACGCAGGGCCTGACATCGTCGCCCGCGCACCTGCGTGGGGTCGATCTCAAAGCTGTGCACCTCCCGCTCCGGCTGCACCGCGGCCGCGAGCGCGGCGGCGGCCGCCTCGCCCGCGTCGCCGGCCGGCGCCGCGTCCGCGTCGAGCTCGGCGCCCACGTCCGTGTTGCCCAGCTCCGCGGCAGCCTGGCGCTCGCGGCAGGCCCCGTCACTTGCCGCACAGGGATGCTCCGGTCCGCCACGCGCTGAGACAGCACGCATGCCACCCCAGGGTCGCTCAGCATGCGCACACCCCGGGTGCGCATCCTGCTTTACGGCACCCACTGCCATCATAAACAACAACAAGGGCGCCGCCAGCATGCGGCGCACCACTGGCGGGCGAGCGGCAGACCAGAGCACTGCCAGACTCCAGGGCCTTTGCTGCCCACATCCGTGCCCCACGGCTGCCCCTCCAGTCACAGGTGTGAGCGGGAGCGATGCGCCGGGGCCGCCCGCACTGTTGCGTGACACTGCAGCCGGCGGCCTCGCTAACGATGGCAGCACCAGTGCCCTGATGGTCCTGACAAGGCAAACCCCATCGGCACCGCACCTGGTCCGGCAGCTCGGCGCTGACGTGGAAGCCGCCCGCCAGGCCGACCTCATCCTCGTCCTCCGTCACGCGGGCCTGCTGGATGACGGGGTCCTGCGCGACCCCCCGGCACCCCCCGGTGGAGCCCGGATGACGGGATGACGGGGTCCTGCTCGCCCCAACGTCCGCCCCACCGCCCCACCAGATGATGGGGTCCGGCTGGCCCCGCCTGCAGCCCCTGTCCGCGCGCCTCCCTGCTGCGCGTCCGTGCAGCCGCGCGCATGCCACCGCACTGCACATGGACACGCTCGAGAGCCGCCTGAGCCGCGGCCCCAGGCGCGGCGCACGCCGCGCTGCGCGGCGGGGACGCGGGCAGCGGAGCAGTGCCGCGCCGGGCCAGGGTGTGGCAGGGTATGAGCCGCCCCAGCGCGCGCCTTGAGCAGCCGGGCCAGGACGTCCGGGAAGGCGCTCTCCACGAAGAACTTGTTGCGCTGCAGCACCAGCTTCACCTTGCCATAGTTGCCCGTGCTCGCGCGCACGAAGGTCCTGATCTCGTCCGGCAGCTGCACCTGCGGTGCTCAGACAGGTGCTCAGCACCAGCCCGGCAGTCTTCCGGCATATTTCAACAACTTGTGACAGATCCATGGAAAAATCTGATAGCGTGCTCTCGCATCCAGCCGCGGCCACCAGTCAGGCATGCCGCTGCAGCAAGGCGAGCGGCGTTGTGAAGCATTGAATGACAGTGCACCCATGTAGCACCTGACCGGCATCATGCGCGTGAGTCACGACGCTGGCAGCGCGCGAGTTGCGTGCTACCGACAGCAGCCAGCGCAGCCGGAGCGGCCTCCGGGGGCGGCGCGCGCGCCTTGGACAGGCGGTTGAGCACGGCGATGATGGTCTGCGTGTCCAGGCCGACGCTGACGGCCGCGTACAGCGAGTGCGGCGTCAGCACGTACTCGTGCACGCACTCCGGCCGGCACACCGGCTCCGCGATGGCGATCAAGAAGTCGTACGCCTGGCGGTACACCGGCGAGAAGGTCTCCAGGAAGATGCGCCCGTCCGGGCACACCCACAGCGGCCTGCGCGCGCGCGGCCGCGCGTCGCGCGGGCCGCCGGCAGAGGGCTGACAGGGTTGCACCCGGCCGTGCAGCAAACACTCGCCCGCCCGGCCTCTGCAGCCCTCCACGGCGCGGCGGCGCTGCGCGCGCACACTGCCGGCGCAGCCCTGGCGCGCGCCTCCCTCCTCCACCTCTCCCACGTCATAGGTTCCTGCACCACCTTGGAGAAGAGCAGCCTCCAAGGATATTGAGAGCTCCTGACAAGGGGCGTCGGCGCGCGCCTGTTGCCGTGGTCGCCCTTGAGCTCGAGCGCGGCGTAGTCGCGGAACTGCTCGCCCGCGTCGCCCAGGCGGAAGTACTCGTCCTCGTCCTCCGCCAGCTCGTCCAGGTCGTCCTGCCCCAGCTCCGCCGGCTCCGCGCCCAGCAGCACCTGCGCGGGGCCGCTCCCGCACTGAGTCGCGGGTGCCGGCCTGCTGAGCTCGGCAAGCACCGGGGCGCCGCTGAGCCAGGCAAGGATACAGAGGCGCAAGCGCTGGAGACCTGAGGCCTTCAACAGGTCGGGCACCCTCCGCTAGCGAGCTTGCACCCAGGAGCACACTATCCACGCTGCAAGCCCGGCCTTACGGCCGATCTCACACAGGTTTCTTAAATCATACTGTGTCAACACTATGAGCGCTAGAAAAGAAACTACGGAGCGACGGCCGCGCCTTGCTGCTCTGCTTGCGCGCGCGCTTCTTCCGCCCCGCCTTGGGCTTGGCAGCCTTGGGCGCCATGGCCTCGTCGGCCTCCTCCTCCTCATCGGCCTCAGCGGCGCCCTCGCTGCTGCCGGCAGGCTCTTCGAGCTTGCTGCGCTTGCGCGCGGCGCGCTTGGGGCGCGCCTTCCCGCCGGCCTCCGCGCTCTCACTGACAAACAGCACGTCGTCGTCGTCCCCAGCAGCCTGCGTGCGCTCACGCTTCAGCTGCGCAGGCTCTGGAGCGCCTCCGGCCTGTGGCGCCGCGCCCGGCCCGCCGCTCGCGGGCTTGATGGCAAGGCGCCCCACCTCCTTGCTGCCAATCTTGAGCTTCATGGCTCATCACACTCTGGCGCAATGGCATACGTACATATATTCATTCTTTGCACCAACTGTGCAGCTCAGCACTAACCTGGTGTTTCAGGTTTGTTGAAATACTGGACTGGACGCAGCCTCGAAACGCCTCCGTTTTTTTCTTCGGGTGAGCAAGGCCTGCGCGCTACGTGAGCCGCTACGAGCACTGTACGAGGCGCCGGCAACGGGTGCGCCCCTGCACCTGCCGTGGGCTGCATGATCGCATTTTCGGCGCGCGAACACGCCGCTAGCATGCCGCCTGTGCACCTCCTGTTACTTTTGCTGCGGGTTCCTTGGAAGCAACCGTCTTCCTCGCTGCTCCAGAGCAGCATGATGGAGGTTGCCGCTGGCGCACGGTGCCGCTGAAGCGCTGCTGTGGCACTGTCCATAGCCACGTTTGCCGCGTTGCTGGCGGCTGGAGTGAGGAACCTGGTGTAGCTGGTGTGCTGGGCTGGTGTCCCGCGCGCCATGGCGCTCGCCGCACCGGAGTCAGCTGCCTGGACGCCTGCCTGCCGCGCTGTCATGCTGGTGTTGCGTCATCATGCCGCGCTGGCGCGCATGAGCCCTGGGCTCCGCAGCATGATGGGAGAGGCGCCGGTGGCGCCCCGCGCCGCACGGGTTGCCGCACCAGGGCGGTTGGCTGGCTTGCTTCCCCACAGGCGCCTGGGTTGCAGACCCGCCGCCTGACGTCCAGTGAACCTGCTCTCCTGCTACCTCCACGCTTTCTAGTTGGCAGCAAAAGGTAGCATGGGCCCAGGGTGCGGCGTGCAGGCCGCGGCACAGGACCTGACCCGTTCCGATGAGCCGCGTCATATTCTGCGGCAACCTGCCGCTGGACACGCGGCAGCGCGAGGTGGAGGACCTGTTCCGTAAGTACGGGTGCGCGCACGCCCTTCCCTGTGCTCAATCTCCTGTACGCGAGCCGACATGACCCGAGGGCCAACTTGCTAGGCAGCATGCCCACTCTATGCAGCGGTCTGCTGGATGGTGGACCCAGGTGAGTGTGGTAAGCGCTTGAGAACTGGCGTGCACGGCTTCTTGGCCTCTTTGAAGGCGGCGCAAGCCGGTCGTGGGACTCGAGCGACCTGCGACCGCGCGCGGCCGCCAGGAAAGTCATAGAGATCGACCTCAAGCTGCCGACGCGCCCGCCGGCGTTCGCGTTTGTCGAGTTTGACAG
>JAABUV010000654.1_pt1 | contig 52731 bp, 72 predicted proteins | sample 5559971 | NCBI WGS metagenome assembly JAABUV01 (sample SAMN10711881, study PRJNA513362) | rock metagenome | isolation source: Antarctica rocks | place: Antarctica: Victoria Land, Knobhead nord | collected 2015-12-19 | reverse complement strand
GACCTGCGCCCGGAGCGCTTCCCCTCGGGGTACGGCCTCGCGGCGGGCGTGCGCGCGCGCTGGCCTACGGCGTGCGGCGCGAGTGGCGGCAGCGGAGGCGAGCACTGCAGCAGAGTCTGCACCTCGCCGGGAGGCATGCGCGGCGGGCTGGCCGGCGCGAACGGCGAGCCGGCCGGCACGGATGTCACGCAAGGCGCACGGGCCCGCCAGGTGCGCCCGGCCTGCGTTGCCATGCTCCTTCCAGTGCGGCTCTCCAACACGAAAGTCACGTGAGGTCACATGTCTCTGCCTGCCAGCCTGCGGTGTGAGGAGCAGGCCTGCCATCCCAGGCCGCTTGTCGCGCATGTCCGCCCAGGCGCGCGCTGCGCATCTCGCTGTGCAGTAGGCTGCAAGCTGCCTGCCGCGCTGTCCGCATTAGCGCCTGACCCATTTACCTAACCCTCATCAGTCTGTGCGCCAGGCGGGCGGTGTGCCGCTGGCGCACAGCGGCCGCGCCTGCCAGAGCAGCCCTACCGCGGCGCCGCCCTGCTGCGCTCTAGACCCTGCTGCAGACCCCAACTGCGAGCCCGCCGGCGTGCGCGCCGCAGCGCCGTGGGGCGCCTGGCCGCCTGCGCGTGGGCCGGAGGCCGCCGCAGACGGCGGCAAAGCCCCTCGTTTCAGCCTCTGCGCCGACCCTGCACTCGGCAGCGCCGCGCGGCAGGCGCCGCGGGCCTTCGCCGCCGAGCCGCCCGCCGGCGCTTCTCCCAGGCTGGGGTCAGCGCTCAGCGGCGGCGCCCTGGGCTGGCCCGCGCCAGCGTCCCTGTCCTGGACGCGCGCGCCTGGCGCCTGCGAGGACTGCGAGAGGGGCGGCCACACCCGCAGCGCCCTGCACCCGCTGGCCGCACATGCGTCGCGCGGGTGCCTTCCCGGCCCTGGCTCCTCTCGCCAAGAGCCCCACGGCCTGCAGGCTGCCTGGCCCAGTGTTTGCCAGCGAGCACAGGTCACAGTCAGGGCCGTGCTGCGCATAGGGTGGGGGATAGGCTCTCCCTTATGCTGGGCACACATCGTAATGCTTGGCATGTCTCCAGTGCGCTGCGCCGCTGCGGCATGCATGAACGTGCAGTCGCCGCCGCGCGCTCTCATGTTCCCCGTCAGCAGCGTCACAGCAGGGCGCCGTGGCAAGCAAGGCCCTCGGCTCCCATGAAGACGCCTCGCTCCGCATTGCCGCTGTGCGAGGCTTTTGATTGGTGCTACCTAGAATTAATTCAAACCCTAACCTAACCCTGACGGCTCTCGCGCGCGCGCAGGCTGGAGGCCGAGGACGAGGGCCTGGCGGCAGAGGTGCTGATGTCGCGCTTCGGCATGCCGGGCGCGCGCGCCGTCGCGCTGCCGCTGGCGCGCATGGCCGCGCCCTGGCAGGCGCGCCGGCCCCGCCGCTGAGACGGGACCTGAAGTGGCGAGTGTTGCGGCGGGGCGATGCGCAAGCTTGCTGGCCATGCCTGGAATCGGTCAGGAGGGTGCTCTGATTGCCCTGAACCGGGCTGACATGCCCGGAGCCACCCCCAGCAAGCCCTGGCAGCTGGGCCCGGGCCCCGCGCGCGCTCTGGCAGGGTGCCCCGCTCGCACACACCCTGCAGCCGCCGCTCAGCCCTTGCCCGGGCCCGCCAGGGGCGCCCATGGGCAACCCTACCCCCTCTTAAGCCATGCCCGGGCCTGCCTGGGCGCCCGCGCCCGGGCCCCTCCCCTGACCGGCTGTCCCTGACCGCCTGCAGGCCAGCCGCGAGCGCCCCAGCCCGTGCGCGGCCTGGCCGGCCTGCCTGCCGCTGGCTGCAGCCCTGCCAGCGGCACCCCGGGTCGGCTACCCCGGGAGCCTTGCTGCCGCCATCCCTGTCAGCCCCTGAAAGGTGTGCGGCCGCAGGCCTTTCGGGCTCATGTCCGGCCTGCAGCGGAGTCATGCGTCCGGGGGCAAACAAAGCCCCACACATGGCAATGCAACTGTGGTCCTGCATGATCTTGGTTGTTCGTTGCCTTGTGCGCCGCATGTCCTCCCTGGGTCGGGTGGCCTGGCCTCGCTCTCGGCGCCCTGTGAGCTCCCGCACGGGGCGCACGGCCAGACAAGCCCAGCCTAGCTCGCAGACAGGAGACAGTGGCTGCTCCGCGCCGGTCACACCTGCGCTTCAGCAGCCCGCACGCCACTTGCGATGTCAGAGACAGGGCTACACCTGGCCGCGCCCACAATGCTGAGGCTGACGCATGCTCGTAGGGCCACACGTGCAGGCCTGCTGGGCGTCCAACGCGGACGCGCGCCCCACGCTCCAGCCTGGCTCCAAGGCTCTGTGCGCGCTGCAGGCGGGCGCGTGCGCATGCCAGCCCAGCGCCGGGCGCTCCAGAGCGCTCGCGCGCCCGAGGGCGTGCCGTCCATTGTCCTACCCTAACCCTAGCCTGCAGCCGCCCGGCATGCCGTGCGCCGGCGCCGTGCCGTCAGCGACCGGCCACGAAGGCCGCAGCCGCCCCGACGCGGATGCCGCCGCCCATAGCGGCTCGGGACTGGGCCACAGCGGCTCTGCGGCGGCCGCCGCAGCGGCGGCTGCGCAGCACAGCCCTGGCGCGGCGGCGGCGGCGGCCGCGGAGGCAGAGGCCGCAGCGGCGGCGGCGGCTGCGCAGGTCCGGCGCCCGGGGGCGCGGGCGCGTGACGAGTGCGTGGCGGGGGCGCAGGGTGCGGCCGATGCCTGCGATGGGCGCTGGGCGAGCACGGCTGTGCAGCCCGCGGCAGCGCAGGACACCAGCGCCCCAGCAGCAGGGCGTGTGTAGTGCAACAGTAGGAGCAGTGGTGTGAATGTTGATGCGAACGTATAGTTCGGATTCATTGTGTGCTAGGTGGCATGTGTGCAGACCTAGCGGCTGCGAATACTGGCCCTAAGCGGGAAGGCACGTGGGCGCAGATGTAGGAGCATGCGCAGCAGAATGATCGTATACGACCAAGTTACATATGAATGCGCGAGCGGCAGCTACTGCCAAGGCCTGAGAGTGAGCTGCTCTGCATGGGATGATGCACAGACCCAATAAATCAGCAGCATAGCTCTTCCAATTAGCCTCGATGCATGTGAAAGCATAGGTTGCGCTGTCTGTAACACGCCAGGCGACACAACTCCACCAGCTACAACAGCGCTTGTAGTGTGTGCTTCTCTGCTGCTGCACTGTTATGCTATCTAATGCCATTCCCTGTAGAATGCCTTGCCGTTGTGCGAATGCCACCTGCTGCGGGGAGGCTGTCAAGCAAGGCTTGCGCCCAGGCGCATGTGCCCTGCCACGCCGCACATGGGCTGCAGATGCCGCTGGGTTCACAGGAGACTTGCCAAAGGTCAAGTGCCAATGTACAGCATGCGCGAGACGCACGAAGGGTGCATGGACATGTGCATTTTCTTTGGCGCTCTCGGAACTGAGCGGACATCATACTCAGCTGCCCTGCAGGCTCCTCTGCACTTTAACAATGCTGAGGCCCTCACAGACCGCATGCAAGCTTGCTTGGCATGTGCGGACCAAGCAACAGGCGCGGTTGGCCTGGCTGCACTCCGCCAGTTCCGTGTGTCAAAACACCCAAAGCGTTCTTGTTAAGCCGCACACTGAGTCCCAGGACATCCTTGAGAACTCTAGCTGAGTGCCACCAGCACCGCCCCCACGAACCACACCGCCCGGTCCAGCGGCCGCCACAGACCTCACCGCCGCACGCTACCAGGCTCGCAGAGCGCTTTTGGCGCCACCGCCGCGGCCAGCGCACTCGCCGCTCACGCCGGCGCGCAAACAGAGCTAGGCGCCGTCGGCCTCATTCCAGCCGGACCAGCCGGTCCAGCCGCCGCCGTCGTCCCCGCCGCCGCCCGCCGCTTCCTGGCTCGCCGAGCCCGGGTCGCGCTCGGCGCTGCCGCCGCCGCCGCCGCGCTCGCCGCTTGCGCCGCCCGCCGCGCCGGACGCCGCGGGCGTGCCGGCCGCAGGCGTGCCGGCCGCCGGCTCTGCATTCATGCCCCGACGCGCGCCCACGTCAGCACTCGGCGGGCGGTGGCATGAGCGAGTGCGCTAATGCTCAGGCATGCAATCGGGTCGCGCGTGGGGCGCGCTGCGCCCGCTCTGGGGATTGCTCACGTTTCTGGGCCGGGGCAGCGTCTGCCACGTTAACACAATGCACACAGAAATGACGACCGGTGTTGAGAGCACGTGACAGGATCATTGCAAAGCTACACAGCGGTCACCACAACACAGGCGCCTGGCGCGCCCTCTGCGAGCGTCCAAGCAGGGTACAAAGTCGGCAGGTGCGCTGCGCGGCAGGGCATTCCAGGCACACCCCTCTGGCCCGCACCTGTCTGCTGGCTTGGAGCGGCGGACGGCGCGGGCGCGGGCGCGGGCGCAGCGGCCGCCGCCGCCTTAGCGGCGGCGGCCACCTGCATGCTGCGTGCGGCGGCGGCAGCGGCGGCGGCTGCGGCGGCGGCGCGCGGGTCCAGGCGCGCCGCGCGGGCGGCTGCGTCCTGCCGTGACCTGCGGCAGGGCCTCGGGCGATGAGAAAGGCGCGGGCAGAGGGAGTGGGGTGGCGGGTGCGCGTCTGCGACTCTACAAGCTTAACAGGGGACTGTCTGCAACGGACCCATGCAACACTGCCTGGCTGCAAGCTGGGGGTGCCAATGCGGCCGAACCGGGCCATTGCCGGAGCACAAGGCAATACCGCCTGATCCAAGCTGCCGCCTCCGCGGCCGTGCACGTGCTGCAGCGAGGCTGCGCGCTCACACTCCCTCGCATGCCAGGCGGCGGCCTGGCCGGAGAGTGCTCCGGAAAGCAGTGCAAGTGCGGGCCAGGGGATGGGTGGAGGCGGGCAGGGCGCCGCACCGCTGCGCGGCCGCCGCGGCCGCGCGGCCGGCGGCCGCCTCGCGCGCCTCGCCGGCGCGCTCCGCCGCCAGCGCGCCGCGCTCGGCGTCCAGCGCCAGGCGCGCGAGCAGGTGGCGCTGCTCCGGCCGGTGCCGGCCCGACGCGCCGCGCCCGGCCGAGCGCGCCTCCGCCTGGCGCGCCAGCGCGCGCGCCTGCGCCGCGCCGCGCGGCGTCAAGGCCTGGTGTGCGCCGTCGCTTCGGCGCCAACGCACAGGCGCCAGCATGCCATTCACCGGCGCTGCGCGCGCGCGCCGTGACGCAGCGCCCGCACGCGCGGACACGCAGGCCGAGAGGCACATGCACCACAGCTTTTGGGGCGAGCATGGGCCATGCCTGCGGAAGCACAGGGCAAGAAGCTGGATCATGGTTGCATGGGCTGAAGAGGCAGGGGTAGCGGCGAGAGGACCACGTCGCGTCCACGATGAGCTCGCATCGACATGACAGCAGAGCTGAAGAGGGCGCGGGAGCGGCATGCAGGAAGGGAGCATCCCGCGCCCTGGAGTAAATTGGACTCTGCAGGAAGTGGTCACTGTAATCTGCGTGAAAAGCGAGCCCAAGGTGTGCCGCGGGCGCGGCGAGGGCAGCGCGCCGCGCCCAGCAGCTCGTCCGTCTGCTGCCGGCACGCGCTGCTCCAGGCGTCCCGCCGCCCCGCCGCCGGCTCGCCGCCGGGCTCCGCCGCCGCCTCGCGCGCGTCGGCCTCCGCGGCGCCTTCCGCGCCGAGCACCTGCGCCTCAGACCCCACGAACCTCAGCATGCCAAGCCCTCATTGCTCTGCCCCTAGCTGCAGCACCAGCGGCGGCAGCTCCCGCGGCGCGCGCGCCCCCTCTTTCGGCTCGCTTGCTACCGCAGGTTGACTGAACGGGAGGCCGTGCACCAGAGTGAGGCCCGAGGGGACGCGCAGGCTGCCAAGCGTCGGCAGCGGCTGTGCGAGCAAGCGGAGAGGGAGCCACATGCGGGGGGCGGCAGGCGCGCACATGGAAGGGCAGCAGGCGGTTGACCGCGTCGTGCACGCTGCTGAATGGGCGGGCGTGGTCGGGCTGGCACAGCCGGCGGCCATCGTCGGCCGCGAGCTCGAGCGGGCGCTTCGGCGCGCGCGCGTACGCGACCGGCACGCCGCTCACGCTGCACCCACAGAGCCTTGTCTAAGTTACTCTGCACAGAATTGACAACACGATGGTACAGCTCAGACTTCTGTGGTTGCTCGCAACATAGCAACAAGAAAATGTCTTCAATGCCCAGCAGTACCTGTGTTAGAAGGTGCAGTGAGCGCAATGAGCCGCACGCACCTGGGACCCGGGGCGCCTGTGCCAGGGCCTGGCAGCATGCCTGTGCAGGCGCGTGCCTGCGCATTACTTAACGACCAGCCTCAGGCGCGCACGCATACTAAAGAGTACGACACGGTTTATAAAGGGCAGAATGCGCTACAGTGTATCGAAAGGACTACCAGAGTCATGCTCGAGAAGCAAGCAGTGGTGAGCAAACGAGCGAGCAACCTGCTTCAGACCTCAAGCGCCCTGGGCTATATATCCTGCAAAGAGTGCTACTGCTGCTCTGCCAACGATGCTGGACTCCCCGGTTCTCTGTGACGCCCTGTGTGTGCAGCCAGATTTGGCACCGCCGCTTAAATTTCATCCAGTGCATTTTTGCTCTGCTCGTGCTAGATCTACACCTGCTGCGACATCCATGGCCTCCAGCATGGCGAGCGCCGCCCCGGCGGCGCGCGTGCAGTTGCGCACGCAGGGCGCTGCACCAGCCGCATTGCGGCAATGCCAACATCTTGCGTCCGCACGCGCTCTGTGCCCGAGCGCGTGCCGCTCCACTGCTGGCCGGGGGCGCATGGCAGACGCCTTGACAGCCACTGCTGCCAGGCGGGGACCGCGGCGGGCGCAGCGCATGCTCGCCGCCGGCGCGGTCGTCGCGGCGTCCTCGGCGGCCGCCGCGGCGCCGGCGCCGGCGCGCGCGCCCAAGCAGTTCAAATGGGGCGCCGACATGAAGAACCTGGGCATCAGCACCGCGGTCGGCGCCGTCATCTGGCTGCTGCCGCCGCCGGCCGGCGTGAGCGTGCAGGCCTGGCACCTGCTCGCCATCTTCCTGGGCACGATCGTGGGCATCATCACCAAGCCGCTGCCGCTGGGCGCGGTCGCGATGCTGGGCCTGGGCGCGACGATGCTGACCAAGACGCTCACGTTCGCCGCGGCGTTCTCCGCATTTGCGAGCGAGATCCCGTGCGCGGCCCCGCTGATCCCGGACCGCCCCGTCACGGCATGCCCGCCGTGCGGGGCCTTGGAGTGCGTGTGCGCGCACGCCGGTTCACGGTTTGCTTCGACGCCCTCGACTGGCAAGGCTTGCAGCATGAGGGCGCCAGCGGCTGGGCAGAGCCGCTCAACCCCTGTCGGCAAAGCGCGCCTGCCTTTTGCCACCAGCGCACGTCGCCCTCTGGCACCTCCTTGCTGCCCCTGTGGCTGGCCGTTGGGCCGCAAGCCGCCTTGCGTGCACACGACTCCCTTGCACCTTGTGGTCACGCGCTCCCGAGCGCCAGTGCGAGACGATCCACCGAGCGCCGCCGCACTCGGCGGGCGACTCGCTTATGCGTGCAAGCCGTGACCTCTGGGGTCGCTCCTGGCCGCGCACCGTGCAGCGGAGCAGCTGTACAAGGGCCGCCTGCTCGCCGCTTCGCGTCACGCCCGTCGTGGTCGCGGTCGCGCCGCGCTGGGGCAGGCGCACCGCGTCTGGTCTGCAGGGCTGGCCTGATTTGGCGGGCCGGCACTGGGCCGACCCGGGAGTGCGGTGGCAGGTTTACCAGGCTGCGGTCCTTCTCATGCTGCCAGGCGGGTTCGAGTTCAACAGGCACTGCGCGGGCTGCTGCGCCGCGCCCCGCGCCGCAACCTGACGCAAAACCAGGCGGCAGGGGAGCGGGGCTCAGAGGCGCGGCGCGCGCGGGCGCAGGTGGCTGATCGCGATCGCGTTCTGGCTGTCGGGCGGCTTCATCAAGTCGGGCCTGGGCAGCCGGATCGCGTACGGCATCGTCAGCGCGTTCGGCAAGACGACGCTCGGCCTGACCTACTCGCTCGTGTTTGCGGAGGCGCTGCTGGCGCCGGCGATCCCGTCGGTCGCCGCGCGCGCCGGCGGCATCTTCTTCCCGCTCGCCAAGGCGCTGTGCTTGGCCTGCGGCTCCGACCCGGTGCGGCTCCGACCTGGCCGGGCTGCCGCGCTCCGCTGCCGCACCAGGCTGCCGCGCTCCGCTGCCGCGGCACCGCCGCGACGCGCTGCGCTTTCGCTGCTCCGAGCCCTGCCTGGGTCTGTTGAGGGCGACAGGCCCGGTGTGGTGCTGTGGCGCGTGAAAGTGTTGCGGCTTACGGCGTCCGGGACAGGCAGCGGCGCGCTCGTGTGCCAGCAGGGCCGCGCGCAGGCAGGCGGGCAGGCCGGGCCTCGTGCAGGGGCCCGGCGGCGCAGGGCGTGACGCCGGGGGGCCGCGCGCGCCGCGCAGAAGAGAACGGCACGGACGCACGCATGCAGGCAGGCAAATCTTTGGGGAAGGGTTAGGGTGAAATAGGGTACGTGACGCCGGGTGCCACGCGCGCCGCGCAGAAGAATGGCACGGAGAAGAAGATGGGCGCGTACGTCATGAAGACGCTGTTCCAGACGTCGTGCATCTCGTCCGGCATGTTCATCACCGCCATGGCCGCCAACCCGCTTGCGGTCGACCTGGCCAAGGGCTCGCTGGGCGAGACCATCAGGCGCGCCACTCCGCGGCCCAGCGCGGCCGGGGCGGCCTGCGGTCTGGGCAGATGCGTCTGTGCAGCTCGCGCTCGAACCTGGTCCAGCCGCAGGTAATACGTAGGTGCACCAGTGCTGGGCGGCTGATGCTCGCCCTGGCGGCGGTGCGGGCGCGCTGAGGGTATGGCTGCAGGAATGTCCGCTGCCCCTCGCTGCAGCAGTGCACGGACGCCGTGCGCGCGCCAGCCATGTGAGCACGCCCCGCGCGCCGCGCAGCTGGGGCCAGTGGGCGCTGGCGGGGCTGGTGCCCGGCATCGTGTGCCTGGTGGCGGTGCCGCTCATCCTTTACGTCATCTTCCCGCCCGAGGTCAAGGACACGCCCGACGCGCCCGCCAAGGCCAGGCGCGCCGCGCCCGTCAGTGGCCCCCGCGCCCCGCCCGTCCCTGGCAGGGCCGCTGCCGGCCGTGCGCGCCACTGCACGGCGCGATCTGGGTGCGGGGATCTGCGATTGCCGCCCGAGGCGTCAAGCGCCTGGAGCACGCGGCCCTGACGGCCGCGCCGCGCCCCCCTGGCAGCCGCAACTACAATGCGATGCTGCCACGCTGCTGCGCCGCACAGCGCGTCGACCTGAGCCTAACTGAGACCGCGACGGGCTGGCTGTGCGCTTGCGGCGGCGCCAACGAACAAAGCTGGATAGAATAGGGTGTTTACCCTAGATAGGGTATGACCCTAGATAGGGTATGTAATCTAGCTATGCTGACGCCCCGCCGCGCGGCGCCGCCGCAGGGAGGAGCTGAAGAAGCTGGGGCCGCTGTCGCTGGACGAGAAGCTCACGGCCGGCGCGCTCGGCCTGACGGTCGCGCTGTGGATCTTCGGCGGCCAGCTGGGCATCGGCTCGGTCGCGGCCGCGCTGCTGGGCCTGGCCGTGCTGCTCATCACCAACGTGGTCACCTGGAAGGAGTGCCTGTCCGACAACCAGGCGCGCGGGCGGGGCGCCGCGTATGTTTGTGTTGTGCCAAGTGGCTGGCCGGCAGCCCGAACGTGGTTGTTGGCCATTGCAATGTCCCTGACCTAACCCTCACTTTGTGCTTGGCTGGACGCAGCACGCTGCCTGGCCTGCCCCGTGCCCTGTCCGTCGGCAGGCCGCACCTAAGGGCGAGAGGCTGCCGAGGCAGCAGCGCTCCGGCCTGCCCAAGCGCGGGCGCGCGCGCGCGCAGGCCTGGGACACGCTGACGTGGTTCGCGGCGCTCATCGGCATGGCGTCCTACCTGAACAAGTTTGGCTTCATCAAGTGGTTCTCCGACCAGGCGCGCGCCCGCCGCTCTCGCCAGACGGTGATCGGGCCGTAGAAGATCTCCGCGGGCGCTGGCTTTGCCGTGTCGTGGCTGCCCACGCCCGGCGCGAGCCGCGCCCCTTGGCGTTGTGCCCTCGGAGAGGAGCCGGCGCGTTAGCCTGGCGCTGCTGCCGCCCTGGAGACCTGCTCGCATGGCGGGGGCGGCGCGCGCGCGCGCATCGCCGGCGGCGTTGCGCCCGCTCAGGCGCCAGCTTAAAGACTGTCTGACAGAAACTGTCTGATGGCAGCACGCTGTCACCTGCTGTTACAGCATTGGCAGGGGCATGCACGCGCGGCAAGCTCGGGGGGGTGGCCGCCGGGCGCTGAGGCCGTCCCCGCCTGCTGCGCGCGTGCAGATGGTGAACGTGGTCAGCGGCTTCGGCCTCGGAGAAGATTTTTTCTCTCTTTATGTTTCTCACCACCTACGTGACGTGCGCAGGTGGTGGGCGTGGTCAGCGGCTTCGGGCTGAGCTGGCAGGCCGCGTTCGGCGTGATCACGCTGCTGTACTTCTACTCGCACTACCTGTTCGCGTCGGGCGCGGCGCACATCGGCGCCATGTACACCGCCTTCCTCAGCGTGGCCATCGCGTGCGGTGCGCGCCCCGCGCGCCCCGCGCGCGCGCGCCAGCTCAGGATAGTGTACCCTATACCCTATCCTGCGGCTGCGACGACGCTGGGGCGGTTGTGCGGTGCAGCGGCAGCTGCCTGGCCGCCTGCAAGATTGTGGATTGGCGCCCCTGCAGGCCAAGATGGGGCTTGGGCGCTGGAAGAATGTGCAGTTCCGAACGCGGCCGCCGCGCATGCGCGCAGGCACGCCGGGCCTGCTGGCGGCGATCGCGCTGGGGCAGCTGTCCAACCTGATGGGCTGCCTGACCACGTACGGCATCGGCTCCGCGCCGCCCTACTTTGGCGCCGGCTACGTCTCGCAGGCCAAGTGGTACCAGCTGGGCCTGCTGCTGTCCTTCGTCTACCTCGGCGTCTGGCTCGGCATCGGCGGCGCCTGGTGGAAGGTCATCGGCCTGTGGTAGGGCCTTGGGGAGGGTTGTTGGGCCTTGGCGGGGCCTGGCGGAAGGTCATCGGCCTGTGGTAGGGCCCGGGGGAGGGCCGCCGGCGCTGCGGGTGGCGCGTCCGCGCGGGGGCGCCGGACGGCCGGGCAGGGCGCCTGGGCGTCTGGCGTCTGGATGGCCGGGTGAACAGCAAGGACAGCCGCAGGGCTTCATGTCGGGTTCACAAACTGAGGGCTCCCCGGAGGGCTCCGTAGGTCAGCATGTGGCTGCGCATCGGCGACGCTTGATGGGGCGGCTTGTGGCTGGGAAGGGGGGTTTGTCGGATGGTCGTGTGGGGGCTTTGGGGCCATAGGCAGCACACCTATGACAGGGCGGGGCAGCATGCATCGCTGCCATGGTGCCACTGCTGCGCGCATCAAGGGCTTGCCGACTGGGGGCCCTGGCATCTGTGTGTCAACTGGGTGTCCCGCAAGGACCTGGGGGTGTGTTTTGAGCATTGGGGCTACAGTTACGGAACAGTGCATCATGTTCTGGCATTGAGGTTAAATGGTGGAATTAATTGTGACAATGACCACATGGGGCGCTGGAGCAGATTGTGATGCGTGACTTCATCATGCCTTTGGGAGAGGGAAGTGAGGCAGAGAAGACAAAACCATTCTTTTGCCGTGGGCGGTGCAAAGCAGGGCTGGTCTTGCGCTGCCCAGGCGTGTACATAATGAGGGCGCTTGTTTGGGGTCGTGAGCTGTGCGGCTCCCGTGACCCGCGCTCCTGCCTCTGTGCGAGTCCTGGGATCCTTGGAAGCGCACTGGTCAGGGGCAAAAACACACTTGCGTGCTGCAAACTGCTTGCTGCTGGTGCCCTAGCAGCATGCGAGATCATAGGGGACAGGCCTTGGGTGGGCCCTGGGGCCTGAGAGCTTGCACATGGCCACCGATTGCCGCAATGCCGACGTCCTCAGCGGTGCTGAGGGGCCTTGCGCAGGCTTACCGCTGTAACAGGCGTGCCCTGCACACCAGCAGGCAGGTCGTGAGCAGCGCAGCGCGCACGCCTGCCCGCACTGCCCGGTCCCGAACGCTGATGGCGGGCGCTGGAGTCATCGACCTGACAGCTGACAGCGACCCGGACAGCCCGGAGCCAGGCGCGGCCAAGCCGGCGCGGAGGGCGTTCCGCTCGCACCTGGATGCGGCGCAGCCTGCGCAGGCAGTCGGTGCGTAAACTGCTTGACTTCATTGCCTCGCTTGTGCCTTGCTCACAGTGCGCACCTCCTCGACACATCGCTCAGCCCCATTATTGTCATCTGTCACACTTGTTGTCCAGACTCGCAGGCACTGTCGTATACACCATGATGTGTAGTTTCACATGATTGAGCTCCAGTGCTGTGACACACTCTTGTGCACTCTTTAAGGTGGGAAGCGGCGGAGGTCAAGCGGTGAAGCCGCTGCGGGGGAGGCTCACGTCCTTGACGCGGAGCCCTGCACCCGTGTTGTGGCAGACGCCCGCGGAGCGGCAGCAGCGGCCGCTCACTCAGCGCCCGGGACTGATGCACAGCCTGGGGCACCGCGTCCAGACGCGGCCGCACTGCCGCAGCGTGACGCCAGCGCCCCACCAAGCGCCGACGAGGACGCCCGGCAACGCATCATGGCGCACGCGCAGCAGGCGCGAGCCTCGGCCTGCGCTGCTCCGCTGGAGGCATGCCTGGCAAGGCGAATTAACACACTTTCAGCACGCTGCATGAATAAGGGGCGGCCTCTGGCCGTCTAACCTGCTGTGTTCGGCGCCGCCCACCGTGTTCGCGCTCTGCTGCAGCCTGCAGAGGCAGTCCAGCGCCGCCTGATGGTCTGAGGCGCCCGCAAGCGCGCAGCCCTGTGCCGCCGGGCGCAGCTCGCGCCCAGCGTCAGAGTAGGGCGGCGAAAAGGGTCGTCAGGGCTTGTGTTCACGGATGTCGCGCCGGGCGCACGCGTGTGGCCCGCCCTGCCTTGCTCGGCGCTGGCGGGAAGGGAGCTGCGGCGTGTGCGCGTAGGCGGGGGCGGGCAACAGCCTGCTGGCGGCGCTGCACGCAGAGCGCCTGGCGCGGCATGGCAGGCCGCCTGACGCGGCCGGCGGCGCCGCGCCGGGGCCAGCCAGCGGCAGCGAGGCGCGCGCGGCTGGCGCGGCGCCGCCGGCCGTGTCCCTGCTGACCTGGAACCTGTGGTGCGTCACCCTCGCGGCCGGGCCCCGCCTCTGCCTCCTGGGGCCGGTGGACGTGTGCGCGCCCCGCGCGTGCACAGACGGCCGGCCTGTTCGGATGTCAGCTTATCCTGTCAGCCGACGCGCGTCCCGGCACTCTAGTAGGGTTCCTTTGGTAGGGTTTGGACCACGCCCGACGCCCCCGTTGCAACCTGGAGCGCAGGTTTGCGGAGGAGGTGGAGCTGGAGGTGCGCATGGCGGCGGTCGGGCGCGTGATCGACGACCTGGGCGCCGGCCCGGCCGGCTACCCCACCTTCGTCTGCTTCCAGGCGCGCCGCGCCAGGGCGCGAACGCGCGCAGCTCCGCTGCTGCCCTGAGCTCGGGTCGCGGCGGGGCGTGCTGTGGTCGTGCTCTCGCAGCAGGGGGTCGAGCTGGCAGCGCGCTCGAGTACAGGCTCCGGGCATGCGTGCCCAGCGCTCTGCTCAGCAGGCTCCGGCATGCGCGGCCGCGCCGCGTGCCGTGGGAGTCCCCGCATGCGCCGCCCCGCTGACAGGCCTGTCCTCATGCGCTGCCGCACCCACGCAGCTTCCCCTGCATGACACACACACAGGCAGCTGATGCAGGGTGTCTTACCAAAGTCCTGCACATGTAGGGCTAGGGTTTGTACACCATTTTGACACTATACGCCAGGGACGCAGGAGGTCACGGCCGCCATCTACGAGCTGCTGGCCGGCCAGGCCTGGTGGCGGCGCTACGAGGCCTCGCCCAACATGCCGAACCGGCCGTACTTCACCGCGCTGCTGCACGCGCGCGGCGCGCTGGCGGCGTCCGAGCGTGCGCGGCTGCGCGACTTTGGCAACTCCGTCATGGGTGCGGCGCGCGCCGCGCCTGCACCCTTGTATGCCTGCCGCGGCGCCCTGTGGCCGAGCGCGCTGGCAGCCCCGCACACGCTCCGCGTATGCATGCGCTCCGCGTATGCATGTGCCAGCATCAATGGCAATAGCTGCAGTTTGTGCAGCGCTTTGCATTTGCATGAGCCAGACCATAAGGGTCCAAGCACATGGCTGCTGGCTTGTGACCACGGCGCGCCTGGCAGCCCTGCCGGGGCATGGAGCGGCCCTGCAGCTGCATAGGACAGGGTTGATATTGTATGCAAGGGAGCGGACAGGGTGGGCAAACTGGCTGCCGCGGCGGCAGGCCGCGGCCTGCACGACGTGGCGGGCGCGCTGGGCGGGCGGCGGCTGCGCGTCGCGACCGCGCACCTGGAGAGCCCCTGCGGCTGGAACCAGCTGTACTCTGAGCCGCGCGTCGCGCAGTGCAAGCAGGCGCCCGCCCCCCCGCCGCCCCCGCCGCTGCTCGCTGGGCACTGCAGCTCGGCGCTGTAGGCGCTGGGCGCGTGCGCGCGCCGCCTGGAGCGGCGCGCGCCCCTGTGCGCGCTGGGGATGCGCTAACAGCCGCGGGCGGCCCCAGGCGCTGGCGATGCTGGACCAGGCGGGCGAGGCCAACTCGGTGTTCTGCGGCGACATGAACTGGGGCGCCAAGGAGGACGGCGAGCCCCCGCTGCCGCCCGGCTGGCGCGCTCCCCGCCGCTTCCCTTGCCCAGCATGAGCAGGAGTGCACAGCTCCGAGGCGGATGTGAAGCTGTCCTGCGGCGCATTGGCCCCACTCGCTGCAGAGGCTCAGGCCCGCCTGCCTTCGCGCACACCTGTGAGACGCGCGTGCGGTTGCCGTGCCGGCGCCCGCGCCCTGTCCGGCCGACCCTGTCCGGCACGCGCCGCTGCCATCCAGAGCGTGCAGCCCGTGCTTGCACATTGCCATCCATGCAGCACCCGGCATGGAGCCAGTCATGCAGCTCGTACCGCTGCTGCTGCCGGCGTGCCTCGCATGCCGCGCCTGGTCAGCTCCTGGGCGGGGCGCCGCATGGCGCAGGGCTGCTGGCTGACCGCGCCAGGCGCAGGGTGGACGTGTGGGAGCAGCTGCACCCGGGCGAGCCCGGGCTCACCTACGACCCCAAGGCCAACCCCATGCTAGGTAACCCCATGCATGCCACCCACTGATCCTTTTGGCGCGCCGGCTGGTGTTACCGATGCGGCACCCGCGGTCGCGCGCTTGCGCGCGTCCGCCGCACGCTGCATGCATGCGAGTGCCCGCACTGCCGGCAGGCTGCGCGGCACGCGGTGCAGGGCGCGAGGCGCCCCTGCCACCTCGCTGAGCCTCTGTCGGTCAGCCTGGTGGCGGGCAGCATGCCGCATCGCCTCCGCCACCCCCGCCGAGGCGCCCTGAACCCTGAGTTCAGGCGCCCCGCACCCCTGAACCCCCCCCCCCCACCGTGCGCAGGGCCGCACAACCGCATCCGCAAGCGCCTGGACCGCGTGTTTGCGAGGCTGGCCGACTGGCGGCCGGCGGCCATGCGGATCGTCGGCACGGCGCCCATCGCAGGCGCGACCTATGTCAAGCGCGGCGGCAAGGGCGGGCCGCTCACGCTGCCCGTGCTGCCCTCGGACCACTTTGGCCTCCACGTCGTGCTCGAGCCTGTCTAGGCCGGCGCGCCCGCCTGCGCGGCTCGCATGTGTGACTGAGGGGCCGCTGCTTGCACCAGCCTTGGTCCTGGTGTCACGCTCGCGCGCTCTCAGTCCCGAGCGTGCTTGAGCCTGGCACCACAGCTGCCCCAGCTGGTGCACCGCCTTCCCGCGCGCTCGGCTGGTTGCTGCAGAACAGCCAGGACAGCGCTTTGCTAGCGCGGGTATGCGCTGCACCTCAGACACGTTGGTTCGCCTGCTGTGTCTGTCCTGCCTTCTCCTGCTCACGAGCTTGTGTTGTGCTTGCTGTGAAGACTGGCCTGCAGTAGCTCGGCCATGGTGGCCTCACCATAGGAGCTGCAGTTTGACCACCACGGCAGCTTGCGCTGCGGTGCAGATGTGCCGGTACAGCATGTCATTGTATGCTGTCATGTGATGCATGTAACAGCCCCAACCGCCTGTGGCGTGCCTGCCTGTTGCGGAACCCTCGGATTGCCCATTGGCATGTTGCAAGGAGCATGTCCAGACAGACTACCCACATCCCCAAGGCAAACGCCAGCACCCCCATGAAATGGGCCATAAAGGCATGTCCATGCGCCGAGGTGCTCCTAAGCGCTGACTCAAAAGCAAGGCAGACTTCCCTCCTTTCAGTCTCCCTCGCCGCACATGCACACGCGGCAACCAGCTTGCATGGGCGGGCTGTATGAACGCCCGCCCTCCTCAAACGCACTCCCAACGGAGCACCCTCGAAGACGGCACCCTCGCAGACACCTTCTGGAAGACAAGCAAGATGTCATGTCCCAATTCACAGGGCTGCAGGATGGCAGGTGCGGCCGGGGCCATGCGCGCCACTAGCAGCACGCGCATGCGACCGCCCCCAGCACGCCAGCTCCGCACGGGCCGAGACAGGGCAAACAGTGCCCAGCCCGGGCCAGGCTCCCAGCCGCGCGGCCCGTCACCCGGTCACACCTGCCATCCCTGCCAGACAGGCTTGCAGGACCCGCGCGCAGCCGCTCTCGGGACTGCACCAGCAAAAAACACCATGCAGCAGGTGGGAGCATACAGCGGGTCAACCCCCGGCCATGGCGGCCTCCCGCACTTGTCAGGCACCGCGCGTTGCCTGGTTGCTGTATGTGCACAAGGCGGGAGCCCGCGGCGCTGCTCGCCGCACATCACACTAAATAGGGCCGCGCAAGGTGCTGGGGCGTACAAGCCCCTGTTTAAACAAAGACCGAGCTCCTGTGTGGAGAGGCTAGGATTTGTCAAATGAGCAGAGATGCGGAACAGGGGCGCTCACCCGGCCTGGGCCGACGACTGCGCTACCCCCCAGCCCAGGAGCCAGTCGCGCGGCTCAGCCCTCTCTGCCCGCGCCCCCTTCATTGACGGATCTCTCTCCCTCTCCACACCCTTCCTAGCAGCGCAAAACGCTAAGCGAGCAGCGTGATCGCTGATCGAGGCGTTTATAGCCCCGCCACTGCTTGGACAAAACGCTGTGCCCGCCTCTACCCCTGCACACTGCCAGGACCAGCCGGCGCCGCATGCTAGCGGTGCGGCTGGATCTCCAAGGCCGCGAACGGCGGGGCCGCGTCCACGCTCTCGCTCTTGAAGCTGCCTGGCCTATGGTAGTTCTCGGGCGGGCAGTCGGTCGGCGGCCGGCATGCCTTGCCAAAGGCGCCATCGCCCCCGGCAGCCGGCCGCGCGGCGGCGGCGGCGCGCGCCTGCAGCGTCGGCGGCCACGCAGGGGCCCCCTGCCTGTGGTCCACGCCGGCGCCCGACGCCGAGCCTTCGTCCATGCTCACAGCCTTGCGCTGCGCGTGCGACGGCGCATCCGCGCTGGGGAACGGCTGCGGCGTCGGCAGCCACCCAGGGTCCGACGCGGCGTAGGCGCCGCCGTCGCTCGGCGCCGACCCCCCGCCCCACATCGCAAAGGGCGCCGAGCCTGCGTACGCGCCTGCGGCGGGCGCCGAGCCGCCCGCAAATGAGGCAGAGTCCGACGCCATAAACGCGCGGCCTCCCGCGGCGCCGCTCGCTATGTGCGCCAGCGCAGGGTGCGCCAGCATGAGCGCCTGCCCGCCGGGAGGCGGCTTTGGCGGCAGCACGCCGGCCCCCCGGGCCCCGCCGCCCGCGCCGCTCACTGTGTGCATCTCCGCGCTGGAGTTGCGCCCCAGCGACGACGCGCTCGGGCGCGGGCAGTGGCGGCCCTGCAGGTCGCGCAGGCACGCCAGCACGTCGCGGAATGTCGGCCGCTCGGCCGGCTCGAACGCCCAGCAGCTCTCCATGAGCGCGCGGTACCCTGCCGGCATGTCCTCCGGCACGTCCGGCCGCAGCCGCTTCACCGACATGTACAGCACCTGCGCATGCGCCACGCAGCTCAGATGGCTTCGACGGGCGGCGGTCCCTCTCCGAGGCCTGCAAATACTCTCTGGGCCTCGCTGGCCAGTCGCCAGCGCCAGTGCGTGGCGGCCGGCAAAGTGCGCGCGGTATCTGGCTGGCCATGCTACCCGGCATGTTGACAGCTGGCAGGTACGCAGAGCGCTGGCCAGGCATGCCGGCAGGGCGGCGGCGAAACAGGAGCAGGCGCTGGCAGCACGCGCCTGGAAGTGCCCGAGCCCGGGGAACAGCGGCTTGCAGGTGTAGAGCTCCAGCATCATCATGCCGAAGCTGTACACGTCGCTCGCGCGGCTCACGCGCGACTCTGACAGCACCTCTGCACACGGGCGGTGCAGGCGTGCTTAGGGGGACTGGCGCTCGCTTGTTGCACGGCCATGCGAGCACTGGCCATGCCCGCAAGCTCGCTAGCAGCCAGCTTGCATCCCAGGCAAGGCGGTGTTGCCTCTGGCACTGATGAGTCTCACTCCTGAGGCGTGACCCATCTGGCACACGGGCTTGGCCACAAGCGCACTGCACATACAGGTGGTACTGAACCAGCGGGAATGCAGGCAAGTAGGGCACTATGTCTAGTACTCGGACGCTCCCTGTCCTTCAGGCAACTCTGGGCGACCACACAGTCAGGCGCGCCTGGCGCCATGTAGGCGACGGTGCCTGCGCAAGCCCCGCACGCCGCGGTCAGGTGCTGATGAGCCGTAAGTGACTTGCAGGCGCCCAGGCAGGGGCACAGGGCAGCTGGGCATGGCCGCGGGAGGCGCGGGCCAGGGGAGGCGCGCGCCGTGCGTGTTTGTGGAGACGTGCGTGTCCAGATTCTGCAGGAGCCTGCTCATGCCGAAGTCCGCGATCTGCCCCGCGCCATGCGCTGGTCAGCAGCAGCGCCTGCCCCCTAGGGTCGAGCACAGAGTGTTCCTCCAGTGCACCCACGCTCGGCTTGACAATGAAAAACATGCATGTGCGGTGCTGCGAGTGGAGGCCGACATCCTGGACGCAAGCCACACATAACAAGGCAAGTGCAGGTGAGAGCGCCGGACCTTGCAGATGAAGCCGCGCGGGTCTGCGCGAGTCGCAATCCGCGAGGCCATCAGCACGTTGCCTCCCTTCAGGTCGCTGCGTATGCGCGGGTGAGGCCCTGTCAGCATGCATGGCGGTCCGCCCGACACACCCGCATCCTGGAAGCTGCATGTATGCTGTGAGCCAAACCCATGACAATTCCGCATGTTTCCTGTTTCGCACTGCGATCCAGCAGCACATGCAGCAGCAGGGCCGCCTGGTGCCGCATGACTCCAGCATGCCATCCGGGTTGGCGTGCGTGCTGGGAGCGCACCCATGCACGATGCCCAGCTCATGGATGTGCTCCATGCCGGCCGCGATGTCCTGGAGGCAGAGCAGCACGCAGCGCTGCACCCCCGCCTCCAGGAGTTAGCAGGCCCGTCGCAGCTGCAGTGCGCGCAGATGATTGTAGGCTGTTGTGTGTGGCCGGCCGTATTCGAAATTGGTGTACGCAGCCACAGCACGGATGCTCTCTGACACACACTGAAGATGTCATCCGGTTGTGAGCAGGAGTCAAATCAGAACTGTACACAGAAATCAGCCTGCCCGGCGTGCCTTGCGTGCAGGGTGGCTGGCGGCCAGGCTGTGCGTGTGATCTCGATGGGGCCCAGCTCAGCATTGGGGCAGGCAGCGTGTGCGCACCAGGTTGTGCTGCAGCCGCTGCTCCTGGACGGCCGTCTCCAGGCTGAACAGGTCGCAGAACTCTGCCGCGCACGACGCCGGGCCGCGCGCGTCAGCCGCCCGCCGGCGCAAGGCGCTGCAAGGTGCGCAAGGCGGAGCGGCATGCGCCGCAAGCTTCGCAGCTGCGCGCCATGCAAGCGCCGGCGCAGCCACCTGGGGCACCCGTGGGAGGCGCTGGGCCGCACCCATCACCATCCAGGTCTCGAACAGGTCTGAGTCGTGCGACGCGCTGGCCTGCGAGGGCGACATGGACAGCGTGCTGGGGTGCTCGGACCGCTCGTGCCGGTCGCGCGGCCCGCCCGTGAGCGCCTCGCGCACCACCATTGTGTTGTACAGGTGCACCTGCGGCCGCGCGCGGCGCGTGAGGCGCGGCGAAGTGCATTCGCAGGCGCCCACCGCCCCTCGCTTACCGGTTGCAAGCTGGCGCGTTCGGCGCCGGCGTTGACCTCGGCCCATGCACGGGACGCCCTGACCAGGGCCCCGCAGCGCGGGTGGTGGGGATCCCGGATAGAATGCATGCGCACCACGTTCGGGTGGCTGATGTTGGAGCTCAGCACGGCCTCCTGCATTGCCGTCTCGATTTTGGCGATCTTGTAGCTCGGCACCACCTTGATGGCGACCGGCACGCCGTTCCACAGGCCTGCGTGCAGGCGCGCGCGGCTGAACACCCTGCCGGTGGCGGCTGAACACCCTCGCGACGGTAATTGCGGCCCGCATGCATGCAAGCAGGCGAGCCCAGGAGACGGCAGGCGCAGCACACACCCGATCAGCGCCCCCCTATCTGCTGACAGCCACAGGCGTTCATCAAACAGGCACTGAAACAGAGGCCCACAGTGTCCTTCTACAGCAGGCTAGTGATGACAGAAATACTACCTCCAGCCAGCAAGGAGCGGACCTTGGTACACGGCGCCGAACGACCCGCGGCCGATCAGGTGGCCGAGCTCCAGGCCCTGCCCCTGCTCCCGGCCCGCTTTCCGCCGCCACAGCAGGTCCTGGGTCTCGGCGGTGCCCATGCTGCCGCGCTCGTCCGGCGGCGCCCCGCTGCCGGAGACGCGCGAGCCGGGCCCGCTCGCCAGCGAGTCCGGGCTCTTGTGGCAGGCGCCGCCGCTGCCGGGCCCCGACGCGCCGGGAGCCGCGCCCGGCTGCGCGCGCGCAGGGGTGCGCAGGTTCGGTGCGCCGCGGGGCGCTGCCCGCCGCCGGCGGGGCGCGCACGGACCACGCGCGGTGCTGGTGCGACGCCGCTCTGCAACTCTGAACATGCACGCGGCGGCCTGCCTGACAGGCCGCTCCAGCTCTACCGGCTCAAGTTGCAGGTGTGAGGCGCTGTGCTCCTCTGCATGCACAAGAAAGCAGGGCATTTGTGTTTCCAGGCATGACATCAGATTCCGCTTTGCCGCCCGCGCATGCCCAGGGCTGCGGCGCACCGCGGGCTTGTGAAGCCCTGGCTTGGCGTCCGAAGCCCTCCGCCTGCGCAGGCACCTCTGCCACACCCAGAACCCCACCCAGGACAGGATGAAGAGGCCGATGACGCCGCTCAGGATGCCAGCAGTGAGCGCCACAGTGGAGGATACCCGACCGCCTGCATCGAGGCAAGCGCAGCCTCCTTGATACCACCCGCCTCAGACTCTGTGACTGCCTCCCATGCCTCCAGCTCATGTTTGCTCAGCGCCCAGCTGTGAGACGCAGGCACGCACAGCAAGCAGTGATGCGACAGCCTCAACACGTACAGGTCTCCCTGGTACTGCATGTGCATCAGGCGGGCGGGCCCTGGGTGCGTCCGCGGGGCCGGCAGCGCAAGCGCCAGCTGCCGATCAGGGCTGTTGGGAGCGTGTCCGCATGCTCACTTGCTGCCACCAGCGGCGCGTCCAGCGCGCCCTGCCAGCCAGGATCTCCAGTGCCTGCAGGATGCGCGGGCGCACCCGGGGGCGAGGCGCGGAAGGCGCTGCCGACGTCCAGGGGCACCAGCGGCACGCTCTGCCAGCCCGAGCCGATGCTCGCCAGCGCCGCCACCTGGTCCGCGAGGCTCACGCCGTGCATCAGCGTGAACATGCCGACGTCGCTGGACGCGAGCTGCAGGCCGACGAGCTGCGCGACCACATCGTCGAACGCGTTCGTGGCCGTGATGACCCGCGTCAGCTCCTGCGCGGGCGGCCCGCGCGCGCGGGCTCAGCGCGCGCAGCCGCCAGCCGCGGCCGGGCAGCGCGCGGACTGGCGCAGCATGAGCCGCATAGGCCGGCCGGCTGCGACGGCTCCCAGATGTGCGCGGCGTGCTGCATGCAAGGCGAGCGCCCGCCAAAGCGGCCCGCTTGCAGCACAGGCGCGCTCGCTCGCGCCCCCGCGACATCCCCTGCAACGTCTGTTATGCAGGGTGCGCACGCTCTGCGCCGAAGTCGCATTGGGGTCCTGCGACATGACGATGGTCATGTTGACAAAGTCCACGCCGCCGACCGCCGGCGCCGGCATTTCCAGCACCTGTCGGCCGCGCGCGATCACCGTGTCCGCCTGATGTCGCATGGGCAGGTGATGGGGGCGCCCACATGCAAGTCCGGTAGGGGAGTCACGCAAGGGAGCCAACATGAGAGGCCGCCAAGGTAGAGTGATGCAAACGCAGCTTGTGGTGGGAGCGCAGGCGCTCCTGCACGCAGCCTGCCAAGCTTGGGCGACAGCCCGAGGGCTCGCCTAGATGCGCACCCGGGTCACGCGCATGATGTGCAAGCCTGTGTTGTCGCCGATGAGGCTGGATATCGCCTGCGCATGAACACTGCATGCAAACGGGTTTCCCTGGTCTGTCACACGTGTGCTGCCAGGCGCTTCCTTCCGGCACGCTCCATACACGCTGCTCCTGCACAGCTGCAGCTGACTGCAGCTGTGCATGTGTATGCGCACCTGCATCACGAGCGTCTGCAAGCGGACGCCGGCGGGAACAAGCCCCCTCGCGCTTATCTGCAACACGATCAATCCGCGATCAGTCGCCGTGCAGTGGAGGCCCACCGGCGCGTCATGGAAGAGATCTGAGCCCTGCAGACATGCATGACGTACAGCGCATGCACGCAGTCCCTGCAGAAGGACACGGTGTAACAGTACGCGTGCCGCATCATCGGCGAGGCTGCAGGGCACGGCGACGACACACGGCGCACCTGCACGACCGCAGAGGAGACCAATCCGGAGATGAGGGTGAGCTTTGCCAGGATCCTCGCGGCAGCAGGGTTCACTGAACCCTGCATGGCAAGGACAGACACCTGCGCGCAAGCACCCATGCCTCCCCTCTCCGTACCGACTCTGTGTGTGGGGGGTATGCACAGCACCCAGGGTTTTGGTCCTGGGGGAGGTGTGGTACAGGACGCACCGACAGGCCCGAGACGGCCAGGCTGCCTTGCAGCGTGTCCAGCATCTCCTCCGAGCCAAACCCAGAGGTCTGCCAGACGGAGTTGGCGCCCAGATAGAAAGCGGAATCGACGTCAATGGAGCTTAGGCTTGCTGGCAGGCTCACAGGCTGCTGCACGGGTGCTGGCGCTGGCGCTGGCGCCAGCGCAGGTGCCAGCGCTTGTTGCACCGCGGGTGCTCCGGCCTGCTGGGACGCGTTCGGGTACAGCCCTACCGGCAGGCACGGTGTTGCTCGTCAGCGAGATGCAGGCACTGGCTGCTGCACACGTTGAGGTGCCAGGCAATGCCAGAGGCACGCGCTGCTGCAGTCAAAATCGGCCTAAAAATGTGTGACAGGAGTGCAGCCCGGCAGGCCGCACCCGTCTGGGTGTCTACCGGTGCAGACACGCTGCTATGCGCCGATGATATTAACACTTTTATATTGTTTTTGACCAGCACGCTGTTGAACGTCTCCTCAACGAGCGCGAGCATCGCAGGCGTCGGTGTTTGCTGCGTGGGGCCAGTGGCACGGGTTAAGAGTGCGCTTGCTGGGGTGCACAGCCAACACAACAGGGGCAGGGCTGGCGAGGCGTACTGCGGCCGTCCCAACCAGCCTGTACGTGGTGTTCCTGCTCACAGAGCACACACAGAGTTCTGGGACCTCTTGCTTGGCACTCCAGGGCGCAGCAACTGCGCTCACTGAGTGTACGCAGGCCTGCTTTCTCAGGCTGCTGCGGGGTTCAGGCCAGGGGCGCGCCACATGTTGTAGTACGCTGTAACGGGGTTGAAGTAATCGCTGGCAGGCTGCAGCGCGGTCGCGAAGCGCACATACCGCGGAATCTCTGCCGCCTGGGACACATTGACTGCCAGCTTTGCAGCCGCTGGGTTGCTATGTATAACCCACAGCAGGCTCGCAGCAAGCAGGAGCCTGCGGCATCTGTAGAATGGCTGGCCGCTGCGGACGCGCATACTGCAGGGGGCGGTCACGCATCCCAGGCACGGGGAGTGCTGGCACCCCCAAGTGACTTATGACTCAACAGTCTGTGCGAGACTTTATGCTGTGCGTGCCCCCGCACCCAGGTTCATGCACCAAGCAACCCCATCACCGCTGAGGCGTGCGCATAACGTGATGGCCTTGCAGACTGGCGAACATGAGCCTACAGCTTGGTGTATCCAGCCGGGATACATTTTCCGGCCGTTGGCGTGGGCAACTGATCCCCGGCCCGCTTTTCACGAATGAATTCATAGTGGAGGTAGGGTCGAGTGCTAGAGCGTGATAGGGGGTCCTTTAATCAGTTTGACAGAAAATATACATAGACATTCCAATTCCGCCATGACACGCCCATGCGCTAATCCTTGCGTGCTCAAGCACCCAACAGGAGGCTGCCACTTAGCAAGACATGCACTCACGCGAGCAGGCTCAAGGGTCACTAGGCAGGTCACGCAGGAAAGTCCACTGCCGCAAGCTTGGCCGCGACTGCTGCAGCCCACAGGCGCTCGCGCTCGGACAGCGCGCGGGGGCGCGTTGAGGCCAGCACTAGCACGCCGCCTGCATGGGCCACACCCCCTTCCCCATCGGCCACCGCCCTGGTCCCAGACCCGGGGCCGGCCTCTGCCCCGACACTGTTCCCGGTGTCCTTGAGCGGCAGCGGCGCCTGCTCGCTGGCCGCAGCTCCTGCCTCTGGCGGCAGCCGCCGCAGCGCCTGCAGCAGCACGCAGCGCGTGCCGGGCGGGAGAAAACCTGAGTCAGACCCTAGCCCTGCAGCCGCCAGCGCGCCGGCGTCCGCGAGGTACTCCGCCGCAGCCTCGCCATCAAGCATGCGCCGCAGCGGGCGCGACCGTCCAGTCGCCGCATAGGCAGCCTGGCCGCGACAAGCCCACAAGCGTCAGGTGAAGGGCCGGTGTTAGCATCTGTTCGGCGCTCGCTGAGGGTGCCTGCATGTGCTCTGATAGGGATGGCAGCAATATGCTGCTTGGGAGCCTGAAGCAGGACGAAGCACTATTTAATTTTTGCACTCCTTTCTATACGTAGCAGGCAGCCTTGGCACCAAGCGGTGCTGCGATGGGCCCGTTCTGCCACCAGGCCCAAGAGCGGGACGCCACCTGGCCCAGCGCTGCAAGCGCGGCAGGTCCGTCTGCGGCGCCGGCTGCGGCCGCGCCGGCGCCGCCGCGCGCGAGCCAGGCGCGGCCGCCGCGCAGTAGCAGCAGCGCGCCGGCGTTTGTGTTGCGCAGCAGCGCGTATGAGGCCCACGCCAGCTCCTGCTCCCGCCGCAGCCGACTCTTCAACCAATAGGGCAGTCATACGTGCACCTGCTCCTCACACTATGCGCGCCGAGCGTGACGACCTTGGTGGCATGTTTGAAACTTTGGAGAGGCTGCGCCTTGCCAGCGCAGTGGCGCACGTAGGCAAAGAAATGCTCAGGAGGCGACCATGGGTTTGGAGGTGCAGCGCCTCAGTCTTGTGCAGCAAAGCATTTCCAGTGGGTCCAATCTTGCACCTGCTTGGCAGCCAGAGTCAGCTCGGGCGCAGTGGCGAAGAGCTGCGCGGCTGGCGCATCCACAGCGGCGGTGCTGCGCCCGGGCGCGCCCCCGCGCAGGCGCGCCTCCAGCGCGGGCGTCGCGCATGCCACCGCGGCCAGCAGCGCGCCCAGCGCCTCCGCGCGCGCCTGCGCCCCGGCAAGGCCTGCCCTGAGCGCGGCTCGACGGACGCAGCTTGCAAGGGGTGGGCCTGCGACAAGGACTCCGGCAACCAGGGGCAGGAGTTGCAGGGCAGGAGTCGCCCGCAGGAGTCGCCTGTGCACCTTCGCAGCTAGCAGGACGCCTGCGTGCGGCACTCTTCCGCGCACCTGTGCTGCGGAGGGCGCGCCAGCGCCGAGCACGTGGTTGGCAACCAGCGCAGCGGCGCCGAGCGCGCCCACGGCGCGCGGGATGAGGGCGTCATCAAAGCCCGGGATGCCCAGTGTGAAGCGGAACACCGCTACGTCTGCATCCTCGCCGCCAAAGCCTGCGCAACAGCTACATATCAAGCTTTCAGAGCAAACGCGAGAGCCTGTGCAGACAGCCAAGTGCAGTGCTGCGGAACAGAAAGAGTCATCTTCAGTCAGTGTCAGACTGTGCTCCGGAGCACCTCGCCAAGCGCAGAGTGGCTGGCATCTGTTGTCAACGCGGCGTTGGCGCCTGTGCATGCCTCCGCTTGCTGCCTGGCGCGCATGCGAGCCTGGTGCAGCTGCAGAACACAAGCAGTGTGCAACTGGACACGAGCTCGACCTCTGCAGTCACACCATATGCAGCTTGTGCTCTTTTTGTCGCCACCTATGTGATGGCTGCCCCCTGCGCGACTGCTGCACGGACTGCACGGCATCGGACGGTGAAGTGCGCAGTGAAGCTTGCATGGCGAAACGTGGCTGTGCGTTTGGCATTGTAGACTGTGTCCCTCTTTGTACTGTAGGAGCCTGAGCTAGACAGCACGATGAGTGAAAGAGCAATTGCTTGCAAGCTTGCTTGAGGCAGGCCTGCTGCTCACTGTTACGGTCGCGCACGGGCGCGGGCGCAGCCTGTAGAAGGCTGTGAAACCATATTACACAACACAGCACGCCAGGCAGCAGGCGCGCCCTGCGCAGTTCACGAGTGCAGCAAACGCAACACGACTGTAACCAAGCAGCTCGCCTGCTACAAGTTTCTCCTGCTCAGCTCTGCAATGACTGGCTCAAATACGCGGTCCACACCCTGGTTCCAGCGCCGCGCCAGCCGTCCCCGCACGTCGGGGCCGAAGAAGGGCTCCGGCTTCTACGCCGCGCGCCACGCGCACACTCAGCCTGAGGCGTCGCGAAGCGTGAACCAGGGCCGCAGAGCAACTGAGAAGCGGTATAGGCGAACCCATGCGCCCTCCTCGGGCGGCGGCGCGATGCCCCACGCGTCGGCGACCTCCGCCGCTGAGCTCATGACGCCCCTCTGCGAGGCCGCACCGCACCTCTGTTACTCGACTATGGGCCCTGCGGAGCAGCTCTACTACAGCTCAGGCAGCTACAGTATTGTCATACCCGGGTGGATACATACGCCGCGCCGGCGGTGCCTGCACCAAGCAGGAAAGCCCACAGCTTGTTCTGCAAAAGCGTTGCTGCGGCCATGCTCGAGGGCAAGCACCGCGCAGGCCCCAGGGGAGCGCAGGGCAACTGTACAAGCTCCAGTCCCCAGGACTTCCGCGCTCCTGTACTGGTGGCTTGGCGCGACCTGAGCTTTAACCCCGCCAGGCTCACCCCACATGTCCAGCCATCCGGTCATGCCTGCTGCTGGGGCTGCTGGCCCTGCAGTGCGCGCTACCCGCCGGTGTGGGAGAGCGCCAAGCGCACGCAGCTCGGTGGTTGCCCCGCAGACCTGCGGCGGGGCACACCACTCCATGCATGCCTGCCATCTCAGGGGACCCCGAGCCTGACGCCCGACGGCGCCAGAGATGCAACAGCTGCCAATGCTGTCCCCACAAGCGCTGGCCCTGGACCTGGCTTCCAGCGTTGACAGCTCCCTGAACAGTGCCTCAGCGGCATGTGCCGCGCGGACGTTGCTGCCGACAGGGGTGGCGCTGCGGTGCGGCCCGTCCCTGGCCGCCGCTGCTGACTCGCTGCACCCGGGCCCCACTGACCTAAGTGGCTGATAGCAGAGCTCGGCCGTGCAGGCAGTTACCCGTGCTGAGGCAAAAGTAGATCGTGTTGCACCTCTGCGGCCTTGCTGTCAGTCAATTCAACTATTGCGCATTTATGCATGTCCAGTAGCTAGGCCGCAGAGCCAACACGGCGCTCGGGAGGTCTGTGGGGCGCGTTGACGGGTGGCTCAGCTTTGCAGCAGCGCTCGCCCACGGAGGTTGCCCCCTGCTACACAGCAGAGGCACACGGCGCCAACCGCGCTGCACCTGTGCGTGCAGGGCGGCGCTGAGGGTGACTGACGGCCTGGTCGTGACATCTGAGTGTCTGCTCAGCGCGGGGCCGCTCGCGGTCAAGCTGCACCCGGTCGCAGACGTCGCCGAAGGCCGCGTCATGGCCGGCACGGCTGCCCCCGGCTGGCTGCCTGCAGACCTCCTGCCGCTCGGCGCACGCCGGAGGTTCATGCCCCCAGACGGTCTGGCCGCAGCGGAAGGGGCGCTGTGCGTGCCGCTGCCTGGCGCGGCCGCGCCACCACCGGGCGCGCTGCTGCTGCGCGTGGGCGGCGCCGCCTCCGCGCCTGGCTCCGTTGAAGGGTGAGCGTCCCGCCTGTATGGTGCTTGAATCATGGATCTTGCTGGAGCGGCCCCAGTGCGGTGCGGCGGCGCGGTTGCATTTCTACCGTGCCAAGCTCCGCCTAATGTCACAGAGGCTGGCTGCCTAACCAGGCCTGCGAGGTGTGTGGCGGGCCCGCTTGCTCAGAGAGGCGCAGGGGCGCTCTGCTGCTCGTTACTGTGCGCCGGCATGCAAAGTACCCAGGAGTCGTGGCAGAATGTAAGCAGCGGCGTCCAGACTCGAACGTCACACCCCGGCCAGACCCCAGTTGCCAGACCATATGCTGGCAGGACGTGCGTGTGCCATAGGCTGAGCACCAGCGGGCGCGGCCAGGGCGGCGACGCTGGCAGCGCTGCAGGCGCTGGCGGCCGAGCTGGCGCCCGCGCTGGCGCGCACGCGCCTCGTGCGCGACATGGCCACGCTCCTGCTGCCGCTGTACGCCCGGCCCGGCAGCTGGGCGCGCGGCGCCGAGGCCTCAGACCCTGCGCGCGCGCGCGCGCGCGCGGCGCTGCAGGCTGGGACATCGCCGGGCGCGGCTGCACGCAGCCGCGAGCTTACGACGGCGGGCGTGGGCGGTCCAGGGGCAATACCAGGTCACAGGACCGCAATGCTGAGGGTGAGGGGCGGGGCTGGCGGCACCGCGAGCTGGACCGAGGCCGCGGGCGACGCGCCGGCCGCACTCGCGAGCCTGGCCGCAGCCGACACGGCGCCCACCGCGGGCGACAGCACCACTGCGGGCGGCGCAGTGAGCGCCGCAGCGCCGCCGGCCCGCGGATGCGGCAAGGCGCGCCAGCCGCGACCTGCGCACTGCTTCATTGTATGGGGCGCTTGCTCTTGCTGTGGACTGGGTGTGCAGCGCCTGTGCTTGGTGCGCCGGACCCTACTGCGGCGCTGCAAGGGCTGGCAGCTGCGGCGCGCTGTGCAGTGCGCATTCAAGTGAGTGCTGCGAGAAGTTGCCCTAAGTAGCGACACACCGTGCAGGCTCCCGCTGTGGCTGACCGCGCCTGCGGTGGTGCCTGCGCCGCAGCCTGGCGCTGGCGGCTGCGGCGCGCGCGTCAAGCCCGGCGGCGCGTTGGGGCCGCAGGCGGACACGCAGCGCATGCACGCGCTCTGGCTGACCTTCCGCGGCAGTGCGCTGGAGGCAGACTTTGCTGCGTGGCACTCTGCGAGCAATTGCTGGGCGCGCGCCTGGCAGCCACCGGACCTGCCTCCCGCCGTGGCGTGGCAGAGCCTGCAAATAGGGGCCCTTTCGCCTGCTCTGACGGCTGCGTCAGCTGTTGGCGCCGGCCGTCTGCGCTGATCAAACTCTCTGAGCTGGCTCCAAGCTGCAAACTGGGCGCATGTTCAGGCCCGTGGAAGTCCTGGTTCAGGATACGCTAGGGATTAGGTGAAGCCCCTCACCTTACCCTAAAATGTTCGCGCGCGCGGGGCAGATGGACCGGCTCGGCTCGAGCGTGGCGTGCGCGGTGGCGGCGGCCCAGGCGCTCCGTGCTGGCGGCGGCACGGTGCACGCGGGCATCAGCGCGGCGGCCGTCTGCGCCGCGCTGGTTATGCTGGGCGTGTCCGCGCTGCCGCCCGCATCCAGGTGCGCGCCCTGTCGGCTGGGCGCACGCGCTCCCGCTCCAAGCTCTGGCGTCCTGCCTGGGGACCGCACAGGCAGGGTGGGGCTCGCCCGGGCGGCGCGCGGTGAGCGGGGCCCCGCATGCAGCCTCGGACCCGCCGACGGTGGGCGGGCATGCGCATGGCGTGCCCTGCTGGGCCAGGGCTGTCCGACGGCGGCCGGGCGGCACCAGGACGCTCTGGCGGAGACGTGGAGCCCGCTGTGCAGCCACCCGTCATCTCAGCCTTGGGTGGAGGCAGCGCGCCGGGTCATGGGCGCATCGGCACCGCCGAGGCCCCCGCCCAGACGCGCGAGCGCCCACTCTCCCACCTGGCGTTGGAGGCTGGAAGCCAACAGATGGGCGCAGTAGAGTTGCTGGCTCCAGGGCGCCAGCGGCCTTCGTGTTGCGCAGGTTGGTGCGCTGGCGCGAGGCCGCTGCGACCGCAGCGACGCTGGCGTGGTGTGCGGCCGGGCTCGCGGCGGCGCGGCGGCTGCCGCCCGGCGCGCTCGCGGCCGCGCGCGCGCCCAGCGCCATAATGTGGCTGCAGCGCGGCGCGCTCGTGGACGTGCTGGTCATTTCCGCCGTGGCGTGCCAGGCGCGCCTGACCTTACATTAGAATACAGGGTGTAATGGGGTAGCGCATATTTGTCGGCCTTCCTTCCGGGCAGAGATGACCTGTGAGTTGAAGAGCATCCCCGTCTGCTCTCTTCAAACGCTGTGGCGCCGCCTGCGCACCTCACACACCAAACCTGATCTCTAACCCTAGCCCTATGCCATGCACAGGTGCGCTTCTCAGTGCTGGCGCCTGCCGCGGCCGCACGGTGGGCACTGGCGGCCGCGGCAGCACTTTCTGTCTGCCGTGCATCCGCGCCAGAGCTGGCCGTGGCGGCCTGCAACGCCGCGGCGCTGGGCATGCAGGCGGCGGCCGTTGCTGCCACGCTCGTGCTCGGGTGGGCGCTCGAGCGGCGCTCGCGGCGCGCCTGGCTCGCGCGCCGCCTATAATGCTGATGCAGCGCAGCTCCCGGTGTGCAGCTGCTGTGTTGGGCGCAGCGCTGGTGTACGCGGCCCGCGCGCCCCAGTGCACGGCAGGCCCCAGCGCTGCTACGAGACCCGGCAGCTGGGCGGCCTCCGGGCGCTGGCCTGCTCAGGGTACATGCTAGCTGCAGCACGCGTTATGCAGCCTTGGCAAACCAAGACCCAGCGATGCTGGGGGTGGTGCTGTGATACGACTCCAGACTGTGTTCCTTTGCCTGGGTCGTGTCAAGTGCACTGCAACCAGGCGACATGCAAGTATATATGCCTGACAAGTTTGGTGCGGTTGGCTTGAGTCCCCGTGGTGGGCTTGCCACTTTTTCTGCATTGCACTGCCGGCTCCTTTGCTGGGGTGCAGTGCACGTCCCCTTGCATGCCGCTCGCTCCTGCAGGTGCTGCTGGGCGTGCGCGTCGGGAACCTGAAAAGCGGCAGCTGCTGTCAGGGTGTCAGGGCGGGCGCTCGCGCCACATGGGCAGCACTGCAGGGTGCTCCAGCTTCCCTCCCGCGAGGGGAAGAGCGGGGCGTTGGGCATCTCTTCCCCTGAAGACCTGCGCCTGCAGAGCGTTTGCTACCTGAGAGGTGCTGTCGGGACCCCTGTCGAACAGACGGGATGGGCTCCTTCGTCGGCTGTGCAGCGTCGTCAAGGAGGTGTGCTCCTAGCATGGCGCGTCGGCGCAGGCTGCTGCGGTGCTCGGGCTGCCCTGCAGAGGCGCCCTGCTTTGGTCAGGGGCACTTGGTCGGGGGAAGAGGCACCTGCCTCTTCCCCTGTAGGCGTTCGTGCTTTGGCCGCAGCTGCCATATGACGCGCCACTGTCGGGCGCTGCCCAGAGGCTGGCATTGCTACTTGGGTGCCAGCTGGTAAAAGAGCCTCATGCATCTGTGTTTGCTTCCTTAGCTTGCTGCTGCGTGCCTTTCAACAGGAAGCTCTGCCGGTCTCCGCAGACTGCCAGGCCTCTGTGCGGGCTGATGCTGTGTGGAGACCGGCGCTGCATGGACCGACTGGAGGCAGCTGTATCACTGTAGGACAATGCATGTGCCAGGTGTATTGCTGGATGCGGTGCGCGTAGGTGTGCATGGTGGGCTGTGAGCAGCCCTATTTGGCTGGTTGCTGTTACAGCCAACCCGTGTCATGGGAAGCATGCCAGGCGCTTTAATATGACGGAAGTGCGTGCACACTCGAGCGCTAAAGCTGTGTACCAGCTCCCATGGCGAGCTGCTCCTCTATGGTTCAGGAATGGAGGTGCAGGAAGCCACAGGCACCTTACCCGCTGTAGACCGCTTTGGCGACATCACAGATGGCCGCACGCGCCTGCACTGGCACTTGACAGGCACCTACAGCGTCTCAGCCGGGCAGTATAGCCTGTGAGCGCGCTTTTTGTGCTCAGTTTGCTGCTCAGCAGAGTGCATGCGCCAGAAGGAGGAGTGCAGTACTGACATGTGACAGCCAGCAGGTCGCTCGTGCTCTTGGACCCTCCCAACAAGTGCTGGAAGGCTGACTTTTTGCTCGACGCTCTGGTTGAGTCAGAGGTGCACGCCTGGTCGCTCCGTCCGGGCGCCATCTGCTTGCCACCGCGTTTGCCTTGGAGATGACTGCCTCCGTCTGTAGGCGCCCGGACTGACCAGGGGCTCCCGCGCAGTTTGCTGCCAAGTCAGCGGCAGAGTGGCTGGACGAGCTCCGAGGCTTCCAGGCGCGCGATGCGGAGCTGCGGAACTGGGCCGGTGCGCTCGTTGCCTGCCTTAGCTCAACTCTGTCTTCTGTACGCATCCACAGGAGTGCACGCTGCCGGCCCGGCAGGACGTGGCCTGTGCCTCTACGCGCCTGTCTCCCAGTCACCCGAGAACCGCCGCTTCCGGTGCGCGCCTTTGCCGCACCTGGCCTGGCTGCGCAGCCGTGCAAGCACGTGTGCCTTGCCCAGCACGCCAAACCAAAGCATACGTGTGCTACTACGCTTCACGTGCCTGAGGGCCAGCGTGGCAATATGCAGGCTGCCGCCAAGCGGTGTCCTTGTGGAGGTGGCCGCCGAGTCTATGGCAGAGCTCGTCAAAGGTCGCACCCGCGCCGGTGTTCTCTAGTACTAGCAAGGCTGCGTGTAGCGACTCGTCCACCATGTCCTGACTGGTTGTGCAGACTGCCTGCGGCGCTCAAACACCCGGCGCAACACGTTCGCAGCTGTCCTGAGCGGAGGCACCACACGTCCTGGCACCCTGGCCCTGTGGGTCTGCTGTGCGGTCTGCCCGTCCGCCGACGGGCACGAGCGTGCGCGCCGCACTGCCGCAGGGTTCGTCGACGAGCTCATGGACGACTACAAAGCCAGGCCAAGCCAGGCGGACGCCGCTCGCACAGCACAGCGCTTGGAGCAGGCTGAGGCGGAGGTGCAACCCCGCTTCCCGCTGTCGGACACCCTGCAGCCGCGCAGCACTGCACATACCTGAATGCGTATCATGCCCTGCTTTTCACCACGTTTCCATAGCCAGGACACATGCATGGAATTGGATGCATGCCTCCGGGGGTTGCATGTTCAGGCCGCTCTTGCAGCATGCTGCAGTGGCGCGCATGTGACTTTTGTCGCGGGCATGCAGCACTGCTGTGTGGGCGCCCAGTACTGTTGCAGGGCTTTGCAAGAGTGTGCCACCAAGTGCGTGCTGGCATGCCGCAGAACACTGCCCTGAAGCAGCAGCTGGCGGTGCTCATCAAGAAGCAGCGGAGCGGCGGCAGCGGCAGTCTCAACCTGCAGAGTGCGCGTCGCCCCACACTGGAGCCACTGTCTGCTCCCCGCGTGTCAAGAGCAGTAGCTGGGGCACTTGCGGGGGCTCCCTATTGACGCGCACGCGCGGCAGGCAGATGCGCCAGTGCTGCGGGCACGTGCACCTCAGCCTCGGGCGAGCTGCCTCCGCAAGAAATGCTGGGGGTGTTGGCGGATGTGCATGGGTATGCAGGCAAGTGCATCAGCGCTAACAGCTGTAAGGCTTGCGCGCAGACCTCGACTCTGGCGAGCTGAAGCGCCTGCGCAAGAAGCATGCCAGCGGCGCCCAGGCCTCTGCCTTCCCGGCCAGCCAGGGCCAGCCTGGAGCCCTACCAGCCTCACAGCCCCTGTCGCCCTCGCAGACGCAGCAGGGCCCCCAGGTCAGCGCGTTTGCTGCCGGCGCGCTAGGCAGAAGGGGCTCGGGGGGTCCCAGCGGGTCCCCCCACGCACAAGCCGGCAGAGGCGCAGGCGGGGCAGGAGCGGGAAACACCACGGCTTTGGATGACCAGGTGCCAAACAACCCTGGGGCAGGCACAGCGTCGGGCGATGAACGCTTGCCGCTGCAATTTGGCGCGCGGGTTGTGCAGCGCCGCGGTAGGGGGCCGCGCGGGCGGCTTGGCGCGCGGCGGGGTCTCTAGGGGCACCTGCATGCGCTGAGGCTGCCGTGCGGCCCAGTCTCAGGCTCAGGCCCCAGCATACGCATTGCCTGCTCGTGTAGGTGCCCACAGATGCTCACTGCGCACCAGCATGCCTAGCTGCCTGCGCTGCGAGCATGGCACTGCACAATGCACCACCTGTGTGATGGCCACGAGACTCGGACTGCATGTTTTGGTGAGAGAGCAAGCAACCAAGCGCGCTTAACCTGGCAACCAGCATACATGATGTATGCCTTGTGGAAGTGGCAGTGGGTCTCTGCATTCAGCACAGGTCTGATAGGGGGGGCTGGCTGAGCTTTGCCACCACTTGAGGTGTTATGTCTTCATGACAGAGCAGCACTTTTATGGCTGGAGGGTCTGCAAGTCACGCATGTAGTGACAAGAGAAGTGCGTCAATTGTAAGAGAGATTTGCGCGTGAAGATGGCCTTGTTAGAGTCACCAAAACTTCGGCGGCCGTTGAACTTTGGGCCGGTCGCACATTGTAAATGTGTTTATCACAGGGTACATATATTGGAGCATGAAGCAACACTGCGGCAACTGTTATTTTGAGTGTGACAATAGACACCAGGTGTAGAGCTGAGCTGAGAGAGTAGGCCTCCCGAGTGCACAAGCTTTAAGTCACCCCTAAAAACCCGCCTTAGACTTGTACTGCTCTATGTTGATCTTACTCGCATCACACTTCCTATATGCACATGTATTGAAAGACCCCGCATGAGTGGTACATGAATTGCGAAGCAGCCATTGCCGCCACATCCGGCACTAAAGCAGCGCCACACAGCATGCCTCATGCCGACCCCAACATACCCCATGAGACACTTGTATTGCGACTCTACTACACGTCTGAGACTGCCAGAGCAAGCATGACTTCCAGAAATGTCCGCGCGAACATGTCACTTACCTGCGCAGAGAGCCTAGCCTGTCTCTCTAGCAAAGCCGCCAGGAGGAGTCAGTGCAGTATGCATCTCACGCACAGCAGGCCCCGCGAAAGCACCTGACATCGCCCGGCAAAAGATGCCACTAGGCTGCATGCAGTCGCGGCGCGTGCAGTGTCCTGTCCCTGGTACAGACTTTGCCTCACACAGTGTGGAGCCTACACCCAAAACTTTCGACAGCGCAGAATGCCGTGAGCTTCCGAGCCCAGCAGGCACTACGCACCTTGCCTTCCCGGAGAAACCAGAGGAACTGGAGTGTACAACTCTGAGAAAGCCGGCAAACACATCCTGATCAGGTCATGCGGCCCCCGCCTGCTCTCAAGGCGTCAAGCCCCAGGCACGACGAGCCTCAGCTCGTCAGATCGACGGCGCGCATGGTCCAGCTGCCTACGCAACCGTGTTTGAAAGTGCTGGCAACACACTGACCGGATGCAGCCCGACGCCGCCTGCCGATGCAGCCCGGCCGCCCCCACCCCAGCCTGGATCGCAGGGCACTGCAGCAAGTGTTCCACTGATGCCAAGCCGAAAGAAACCAAAGAAGATGAACTGCATCCGGGCTAGGCCATCACACGGCACAGCCCTCCAATTCCGCTTGCCACCCGACGCTGAAGTTGCACCCACTGAAGCTGAAGCCAGGCCAGTATGACAGATGAGCGGGGACGGCCAACACTGTCATCCAGATCCTGGAACACGTTGCTGTGAAACACGCTTTGTTGCGGGCCCGCCGCTCGCCAGGCTGAGCTGCTCGCAGGGACACCTGGTGGCAGGCAGTGTCACCTCCCCAGCAGGCGACACTGCCGCGTAAAACATAGCAGTCACTGCGGAGCGGCCGTCCACCGCATGCACGCGGCCCAGAACGGGCCGAGCTGGGACGCCGGCTGGCGCGCCCTGCGCAGGAACTCGCTCCGCAGCCGCGCCTCCCAGGCGACGCCGATGAACAGCGGCAGCGCCTGCCGCGGCGCGCGCGCTCAGCGCCGCGTCACGCTGTGCGCACATCCTAGGCGCACTGCACCACGCCGCCCCCGTGTGCTGCAGGCGCGCGCCTGCCAGCACCCGCGTCTGTGCTGCGGCCGGCTTGATGCAGGACCTCCCTCTCATGCATGCGTCTTCAGGCACCGCGCCCCGCCAGCGGTCTGGCGCGCGTGCAGCTTGCCTGGTGGCGCCACGGACCTCTGTGCGCCATCTGAGCCAGCCCCAGGTGCGCGGTGCACGCACACGCACCTCGCCCACCGCCATGATCGCGGCCGCGTCCAGCGCGGCGTCGGCCCAGGACCGGCTGCCGCCCGTCTTGCGCGCCCAGAGCGCCAGGTCGACCTCTTGGAGCGAGAAGCACACCTGAGGCCCCGCGTGCGTCTCTTAACAAGCCTGTATCATTTGCTCTTCACTCGCGTGCAGGAGGGCGCCCGGTGGCACGCCGGACCATGCATGGCGCAGCCTGCTCTGGGGTGTGCGGGCTGAGCCATGCCGCAGAGGCTGCGCTGCGCTCGACACGGCGCCGCATGTGCGCGCAGCAGCAGGCTGGGCCGGTCCGCAACATCATTGCGTACATGGCAGGCAGACAGGTTGGAGCCATCCCCAACGGGGCCATCGACGAGCTGCTGATGCTCAGGCATGCAGGCCTGGACGTAAAGGTCTGAGAGGAGTGTGGCCAAGTGCGCCCACTGCGCTGCGGGGCACCACCGAGAGCGACCGGCTGCTCTGTGCCGCGCACCAGGTTGATCATCTGCAGGTGCAGCAGCGTCACGAGGCGGTACCGCTCGGCCATGTGGAACACGGAGCGCGACACAAACATGACCACCGGCGCCTTTATGTTGAGCTCGTCTGGGTTGGCCAGGATGGCGCACACCATGCACACCGTCATGGAGACCAGCGTCTGCCGCGTCTTCACCTGCTCATGGTACACCGCCTGCAGCCCCGCCGCGCTCAACAGCTCGCTGCTTGTCCACCAGCAAAGTACTCCTGGCCGGTGACCCTTCCGGCGGCAACGACAGGCAGGTATGCGCAAGGCGCGGCGCAGAGACGCGGCACATACTGTGCGCTGCGTGGCGAGCCCAGCTGCCACTGGCTGCGCACCTTGGCCGGGTCAGCCAACACCTGTATCGCCAGCCCCTGCATGGCTGTCCCCACGGCGGTCGCAGCGAGAAGCACGGCACGCCGGGCGACCAAGGTGCCGGCCGCAGCGGCGAGCAAGGTCACGCGCGTGAACGCGGACAGCCATAGCTGCGCGTCCAAACAGCCGCAGCGTCAGTTAGGTCCCAGCCTGCGCTGCCGAGGCGTGCCGCGTCGGCACAGCATAAGGGAGGCGACCAGCAGCCGCGCACAGCGAGCGTGAGGCTGCACAGCGCGAGAGCCAGGCGGCGGCTGCGCAGCGCCAGGAAGACGGCGAACTGCGCCTCCAGGGCCTCGCTCGCGAAGAGCAGGCGCATCTATGCAGCCTGCAATGCGCCTATCCGCTGCGTTTCGCGGGTGCGAGGTGCGGCGCCTCGCTCCAAGCTCTGTACTCGGCTGACATCCTGATGCAGATGTGCAAGGAAAAGGAGTGCAGACCCCGGCCTTTGCACATCTCAAGGGCAGAGCAGGCCCTCGAGGGCCTGCCCGAATTAGATTCAAAAAAGGCGGGATATTTTGCATGTGAAGCATGGGCTGCCTCTGTGAAGCGTACGGGCAGCAACAGGCGAGTTCAGTGATGACAAGGCAGAGTTCTCGGGCGAAGACGAGCGAGTGTGTACCACGTGACAGCTGTTGCTAAAAGGATCTTTGCCGCTTGCAGAGCTCGGGTGAGCAGTGCTACGTCCCAGCGCTCGTGGCTCTGCTTTTGTCTCATAGCGAAAATGACCTGCAGAATATTGTAGTGCTTTACTTGCATGCATACATTGTAATTCATGGGTGCCGGGCTGCAGGATGAGCCATGTATTGCTGCAGCGAGCGTGGCAGGCAAGAGGAGCGGGGGTACCAAGTGATGGAGCGGGCGGTATGAGGGCCGTGTGGCAGGCACACTTTGGTGCAGGCGGCGCGCTCAACGCTTGCATAATGTTTGGTCACTTCAGCAGTCACTGGAGCTGTTTACTTTAGCAGTCACTGGAGTTGGCAGACCTGCTTTTGGCAGACTTGCAGGCGGTGTGGCTCAGGCCAGCGGGTTGTGCGCACCACCCGCAGGCGACGCGGCGACTACCTTTCCCGATGTGCGGCTTGAGGCTGCCTTCACCCTGTACTACAGTGCGCGCGGGCGACGGACCGCCCTGGCAACGTCCGTGGTGGCGTTCGTGCTGTGGTCGACGGCCGTGCTGCGAGTGCTTGTTGCAGCGCTGTCGCAGCTGTCATTGACGCCGCGACGGGTGCGGCCGCCGCTGCTGGTTGTGTCATGACTGAATGTGCTGCTGTGCTTCAGCTATTCCCACGGTATTCTGTGCACTTGTTGTCCTTCTGTGTGTTGAGCAAATTACCGCTCTCTGTGTGTTGAGCTTATCGTTCTGTGTGTTGAGCAAGTTACCGCTCTCTGTGTGTTGAGCATTTACCGCTCTGTGTGTTAAGCAAGTGACCCTTATGCTATAAAATTGCCAACCGATCAACAGGCTGGCTGTGTGGCCTGCATGCCGGCAGGCACTGCTGCTGGCAGTGCTGGTGTTTGCCGCTGTTGTGCAGGCGTGCGCGCTGCTCGTGCTGCGCAAGCCAGAGCAGGCGCGCGGATTCCCCATGCCGTGCACACCTCTTGCCCCGCCCGCATGCCTGTGATACCACAGGGCGTATGCTTGTGCTCTGTCGCTCGGCGGTCGGCCGACGTCTGGCGGCTTGGCACGACTTTGCTCGCGCGACACGACGTGCCCGCAGGCGGTTGCGTCGAGCGTGCGAGCGCCCGCGGCGGCAGGTGTGGCGCTTCTGCAACATCAAGACGCGGCAGACGCTCGTGTCGCTCACCGCGTGCATGATGGCCAGCATCCTGGCGCGCCCGCTGGACGAGCTCAACATGAAGAGCCCCGTGGCGGTGAACGCGTCGCGCGCCTGGTTTCTTCTGGGCGAGCGCTACCGCCTGAGCGTCCTGCTGCGCCTGCACGCGCTGGTCCTGGTGCGGCCTGCTCCCCTGGTGCCAGGCGGGCTGCCGCTGGAGGGAGCCTAACTCCATCCTGTGCGCATGCTGTGCGCCCCCGGAGGGAGCCACGCTGCCCGGCGCCATCTGTGCGTGTGCAAGAGGCTGCAGCATCGTATGTGAAGCCAAGCCTTCGGCCTGGCGGAGAGGCCGTCTCTCGTAGAAGGCTGCACGCTCCTGGTGCATGCTGTGCGGGTCATGTGGGCCACTGTGGGTGGCTCTGCCGGGCGGATGGCCGTGGGGTTGCAGCAGCAGGTTTGTGTGCTCACGCAGATGCAGAGCGAGGACTGCGGGACGCGCCCGCCGAGCGGCTCAGCGCGCCGCGACTGTGCTGGCCGGCCCGGGCAGGCGCTGCGAGCGTTGCGCGGCGGCCGCGCTTGCATCTTGCAACGGCGCGCTCCGGGGGCGGCGGCACGGCGCGGCGCTGACGCGAGCGGCGCGGCGCACAGGTGTGCTACGTGCTGCAGGAGATTGACCTGGTGCTCGCGTTCCGCAAGGGCCGCGGCGCGGGCGCGCTGGCGCGCAGCGTCAGCAGCCTGCTGGCCGTGCAGGCGCGCCGGCTCGGCCGCCGGCCCCCGCATGCGGCAGGGCCGGCGCGCAGAGGGGCGCGCAGCGGGCGGGCGAGCGCCCGGCGACGGAGGGGTCCTGGCGTACGTCGGTGTGTGGCGTGGGCATGTGGCGTGGGCCAGGGTGCCGGCGGCCTGCTGTCCACCCGCCAAGCAACATTTCATGGGCATTGCATGCGTCGTGAAGCTCAGCAGGGCTGCGAGACTAACCACTGCCGACGCGTGAAGCTAGTCCGCTCGGGCACCGCATCCTGCTTTGCGTTACAGTGTTTGTGATTGATACCTGTTGACAGGTGGCAGAGCCTTTTGCGCGCTGCTGGGTCCTCGTGGCAGTGTGTGCGTATCTCGGCAGTTTCGGTCCAGCTGCAGCATTTTGAAGCAGCTGCGGTTGTCCCAGGCTGCAGACCATCGCGTGCGCCAGTCTGACTTGAAAGTGCGGTGCGGCGCAGGTCGTGCCGCTAATGCTCAACATCGCGAGCGAGGCGCGCATGCGCCGCGACTTCCTGCTCGGCAGCGGGCTGGCGCTCGGCCGCCTCGGCGGCTTCTGGCAGACGGCGCTGCAGCTGACCGGTGGCTGAACGGATCGCGCAACGGATGCCAGCCAGATGGCTGCATCCGGCCATGCGCCAGACACATTCTTTGGGCTTGCGCCATCTTGGCAAGGTACGCCGCAGCCAAACCTGCACATGCCTGGCCATTCAGGCCGGATCGGGGTGGGGGCCCCAGGGTGGAAGGAGCAAAAGCTTGTGATCTTCTTGGCGCAGTGCCGCAAGGAGTGCGGTCACTGCACTTTTGTGGGGGTTTAGCATAGGGTAGCAGTGCTACCCCCCACAGCTTGGCTGTGGCGCGAGAAATATGCGCCTGCATGCTGATGCTGTGGGTTTTGGGGTGGCTGTGGTGTTTTCTCGCCCTTGCAACATGCAGCCCATTTTGCCCCCCACGCGCCGCTGCAGTCTGTTCTGGGACAGGTCATAGGAGGTCCTGTCAAGCCACGTGTTGAGAGCGCTGACATTTCGAGCTGGTTGCATCCAGACTGCTGATCAGGGCTGACAGAGCGGTCTGACTTCGCTTGCATGCGCTATGTTGCTGGGGACCCCTCCCTCGTGCCAGGTGTGTTTGCCTGCCCTAGCTATTATTGTCACATGGCGGGCCTGGCCCAAGGTGGGGAACCAGTATTTTGCCTTTTTACCTGCATCGTTTACGAATGCGCGTAGAACCATGTTCGGCAAAATCTGTTTTAATGCGCTGTGTGTGCCCTGTGCATACGGGCTCGCGTCTTCTGCGATTTTTACCAGCACATGCTATGTGAGTGTCGTGTACATGTATTTCGTGGCGCTGCAGTTGTGTTGTTGCAGAGTGCATGTGAGTATGTGCAGTCCGCCACACTATGAAAACCCTGTACATCTGCTTTTCCCAAATCTTGCACTGAAGTCTTGGTCACTGTACTTTGGTCACGATATTTTGGGCAACAACAAGGTTTGGAAAAAAAAGAAAAGAAAAAGGCTCTGACAAAGCAACCAGTGAAGGAGTGCAACCTGGAACTTGGGGAAGCTACGCTGTGTGTTGTTGATCATGCAAAGATGCAGAACAGTGCAGATCATGTTTGGCGCTGCTTAAAAGAAGCATTTGTCTGCATGACGATGATGATGGCGATTCCATGCACTCAGCCTCTGACTTGGCCTCAGGCACATTCTGACTAGTGTATGGTGTCATGCGCTTGAGCAGCAGCTGCCCTCTTCCTTTCGGCGCACCTCATCACCAGGTACATGTTGAGGAGTAAGGGGTCGTATCCAGGGTGCGTTAGCGCATGCCATCGCGCGGATGTCATTCCAGGGGTGGCAAGGCTCAGCAAGAACAAAAGCATTAGGGAGCACAGCCTTGTGTCAATGCAACTGCTCTGGGCACATGTCGTTTGCGGTGTACCTGGCCTCGTTGAGGCAACATGCATGCATGGTGCTGAGAGGCACCTGCCAGGACGCGCCGAGTCACCAGCATGAAGGCGGGCCAGCAGGCGCACAAGGTGACGCGCAGATAGACGCCCGCCTCTTACCCAGCACATACCCATCACGCAACAACAGACTAGGAGACAGCGGTGAAAGAGTGACCCAGAGCTCCTTGAGCACTCGTCACATCAGAAAGGCCATAAACATGGCTGCTGCGGCCGCGGCGAGCGAGGCGAGCGCGGGCGCCGCCGCAGATGCGCCGCTCGCGTAGGGGTTGAGCTTGAGGCACTGGCCCGCGGTGCACTGCAGCACGTACAGCAGCGTGACGTTGGTGGTGAGCAGTGTTTGGTTGCCGAGCGCGCCCGCCGCCTGCGGGTCAGGCCGGGCCCCCCTCAGACATGCGCTGCGCTGCAGGTATCACAAAGCATGGGGCATGCTGAGCTCCTGACCGAAAGCGCTTTGCCGCACACACACGCACATGCAGCATCTGTGCGTGCAGCCCGGCGTCGCCGCCAGCAGGCCCGCTTGGCAGTTGGGCACATGACAGGGCGGGTTGCACAGTTTGCGCGTGCTGCGGCGCACTCCGTAGCAGCGGCGGGCGGGCGGCACCTGGCTGCAAGAGGTGCCCTGCGTGTCGGTGACGGTGCACATGTGCGTGACGGCCGGCCTTGCGCCGCCAGGCGCTGCAGCGACCATGTACTTTTCGGCCACGATGGCCTTGATGCCCTTGTCGCTGGGGTCCTGAAACGGCTCCCAGACCAGGTACTGCAGCGGCCCGCCGCCCGCCGGCTGGAGGCTGCGCGGCACAGACAGGGGCTACTTACAAAGCTGCACCCCTGCACCTTGAGCAGGCACTGCAGCGTCCTCACGCCGTGTGTAGTTGCACAGAACTCACATGCCGTCAGAGTTGATAAGCAGAAGGACCTGCACCTGAGAAGCAGTGTTGGAGCAGCAGTGCACACTGTAACACAACCCCACCCGGGCGCTCCAAGGCGGGGGGCCGCGCACGCAAACATGGGCGCGGGCGACACCACGGCGCACTGCGGCGGCGTGCCCCCGGCCACCACCCAGGTCGCGTTGAACGCGCCCGAGTCGACCGCGGCCACGCTCAGCGGCTGCGGCGCGGCGCCCGCCTGGGCAATGCTCATGGTGACCAGGGGCGCCGCGGCTGTGCGTACGGAGGTGCCTGCGCGCGGCGCGCACGAGTCTCACGCGCACCGCCCTGCAGCGCCCATGGTGCGCCGGCAGGGCGCACCGCGCCGGCGCACTGCGCTGTGCATGCACGGTCCGCAGGAGGCTCCCCTGCGCAGACTGCGCTGCGCTCCTGCTTGTCGCAAGTCGGTGACAGCGGAGGCGCCCTATGCCTTGACTGCCTCTCACCAGGGCTGGCCGCTCAACGCAAGCTAGCCTGCAGACATGGCCCAGTGCCTGCCCGGCTGTGATGCACTCCCGGCAGCTGGCTGCCTTTGCTTGGGTGGCGCCGCCTGCTCTCATGGACAGCACATGCGCGGCAGGCGCGCGGGCGGGGCGCGCGCCGCAGCCGCTGACGTTGACAGAGAACGGCACGTTGATGTCCAGCGCGTTGCTGTTGATGCACGCCAGGTCGCCGGTGGCGTTGGCGCCGGCCGGGTACGAGCGCGTGCCGATCCAGAAGCCGTCCAGGCTGCAGGTGTTGACAATGGTCAGCACCTGCGCACCACTGCGGCGTGGTGACACGGGGCTGGGGTACCACACGGCGGCGCCAAAGGCATTTGCTTCTGTGTCTGCGGTCTGTGCTCTGACAGTCGGCGTCTGCATTCTTACACTTCTTATGCCAGTCACATAGTATCCTGCCAGTGGCGCGCGCCTTGTCGGCTCCAGCGTCGAGCAGCGCGCGCCCCGAGCCGGAAGTTGGTGTGGGCGCAGCTGTCGCAGGGACTGCTGCTGCGGAGCAGAGGAGGAGCAGGACAGCTCTGGCCGCTCGCCTCGCCCCGCGCTGCGGCCGCGGCGCTGCCCGGGCCATCTGTGGTGCGCGGCGCTGCCCAAGGTGGGCTGGTTGCTTACCTAGATGGCGGAGATGCTCTGGGGTGCACAGGAGCTGCGCACAGACAGCTGCTGGGTGCGCTGCAGTGCTGGGCTGGCGAGATGCCGCAGAGCTATATACTGAGATGGCTGCACAGAGCGCACAAGCTTGAAGGGACGTGCTTCAGACTGCGCTCTCCTTCCCGAAAGACTCTCCAGGAAAGTGCGCCTGTCAGGACCATCGACGGGCGTCCGGACGATGCATCCGAGGCGAGCGCATTGCCCTTAAACCCTTTCCCCCTACCCTCACAGTTGTGCGGAGTGCAACTTAACTCGCAACGACTGACTGTAGAGGCGAGCCAGTAAGCCGAGCTTCTTGCCCGAGTGCCTGCTCGTCGTCAACTCTCCTTGCCTGACACGTAAACAGACTGTGATGCGAGCGCGGCCAAGCGGTGCGCGCAGCCCCGCGGCTGTCGCGCCGGCCACGCAGCCAGTAAATGGGCACCGGCGCAGCGCGAGCGAAGCCGCCGGGTCAAGTGCGCTGTCGCTGTCGTCGTGGCGCATGGTGGCGCTGCTGCGACGCGCGCTGCACGGCGCGCTCGACCCGAAGCACAGCCTGGGCGAGCGCTGGGAGAAGGTGGCTCCCTTCACTGTGGGCGCATGCACTCCTGCGGCGTGCCCGCTGTGCTGTTGGCCCGCTGCTTTTCCCTGCCACTTTCAGTCACTAGTGTGTCTGGTGTCAGAAGAACCAGAGCTTCAGCATCTGTCTGAGCAGTGCATCTCCTACACTTAATACTCTGTAGACTTGTCCGGCCATGAACCTGGGCGAGAGGCATTACGCTCGTTGCGCTCACTACTCGGTGTTCTGGTGCTCTGGCTGCTGACCCACCGATCGATGACTTGCTGAGGGGAGCTGTGCTGAGGTGCCAGGACGACCTGCTGGACGTGATCTACTGGTGCCGGCAGCTGGTGGCGCTGGCAGCGGGCGTCGGGGTGGGCCTGGCGGGGCTGTCGGGCTGGCCGCCGCTGGCCGGGTGCGCCGCCTCGTGAGCTCTGGCAGCACCCTGGTTGCCAGGCGGCCGCTGCTGCGAGCTCAGCTGGCAAGGCTACGCGCCAGCAGCTGCCAGGGGCCTGGACCACACCCCGCTGGCTTTTGGGCTTGGACTCGCTCCAGCACAGTGTGAACGCTGAGATGTGCGCGTGTCCAGGTTTGTGGGCGTCGCGCTGCTGCTGGTGTACTCGTGGTTCCAGAACCTGAGGTGCGCCGCGCAAACCTGCCTCCCGGGGGCGCTGTCAGGCGGCCAGGCAGGGCGCGGGGTGTCGTGTGTCAGCCCGCACCTGCTGATCGATCGCAGACAAGAGTCGCGACAAGACGAGCGAAACCTGACGTGGTCGGCATCGACTGTGCTGCGCTCGCCTTGCCCGAGCGGCTCTTGTGCCCCGTCGGCTTGTCCTTCCCAGTCTGCCTCGGTGTGTCCTCTGTTGTTGCAGCATCTCTGCGCTGGTCTATGCAAATGAAAAAGATGGAAGTGCAGCCTCGTGTCGGTGCCGCAGGCTGGACGAGGAGGAGTACGGCGGCTACCAGCTGCTGCTCATGGAGGGCCTCATGCCCGCCATAGGGCTGTTCCTGGTGCGCGCCCAGGCAGCTGCAGAGGGCCTCTGCCGTTGTCCTGGTGCACGCCCCATGCCCCGGCGCCGCTGGGGGTGCAGTGGGGCCAGGGGGCATTCGTGCCAGCCTGTTCACTGGCTGCCTCCTCGCTGTTGCCCTTTCGGCTGCCGCTCGTGGCAAAGACATGCAGCTGGCCCTGCTGTTGCTGCAGTGCAGCATCCACGCCTCCAGTAAAGCCCCAGGCAGCTGTGCCCTGTTTACAAGAAGGCGCTGCAGCGTCCTCCGTCAGGCGGCGTGCCGCTCTGCATGAGGAGAGGAGAATGGAGTTGTGAAGGCGTCCTGCACGAGCATGCGATGCGCTGGGCCTGATGTGCGCGTGTGCGCCGCGCAGCTGAGCTGGATCATAGTCTTCAACGCCCTGCACACGGCGTGAGTTGGCCAGGGCGCACCCGGTGCAGCTCGTGAGGGCATGCGCATGAGCTGCGCGTGCGGGCGCTGGCTGAGAAACCTATGACAGTATTGTGGCGGTGTTGTCCTCACAGTGACTGTCAGCTAATGAACAGTGAGCTTGTTACAGTGAATGTTCACCTGTTTGCTTCAAGGCGCTGTCGGGTTGCTGGAAATTTCAAGTACATAAATTGTTCACGTGTATGGCATAATATGAGTCATCAGTGCTGCCCTTTGTTGTATTTGGAAGGCCGGCTTGTATCCCCCCTGCAGTGGATGAACTCGTGGGAGACGGCCCGCCAGTGCAACGCAATGCAACAACGCAATGCGCATAATCCATTTATTTCAGGCGCAGAAGTCTCGCGCGGCTAGGCATGCTTTGCTGATGCCGCAGGCTACAGGTCACGCCGCACACAATGTGAAAGCAGACCCCAGGGCTATGTGGCATTGGTCATAGTGTGCCCCAGTACACCTGTCAGCCCCGCTGAACAACAATTATCACAGCGACACTGGGAGGGCTGGCGCGTCTGGAGGCCATGCGGTGCGCGCACGGGGCCGCCACCTCATTCTGACGCCTGCAACGGCGGGACCCGCGTCTGCATGGCACGCCCGCGCTCGCGCTCTATCCTGCTGCCAATTGTGCGCCTCTCACCTCCCCGAAGCTGCTTCTGGCGGCGGCGCGCTGGGAACACATTGGCTGCGCTGCGCCTGGTGCGGGCTGCGCCGCTCCGTCAAAGCCCTATAACCCCGATCTTCACACTGCGGAATCAAGCGCATGACGGCGCATGCTTGGACTGGTCTATGACCGCGGAACATGTTGCATAGCCCGCTACAAACAAGACGCTCTCCGTTGCTCACAGTCACATACACAGTCATGCATGATCAGCACACATGCAACCGTTCCAGTCGCTCAGCCGGACGGCTGCGGGGCGGGCCGGCTGCTGCCTGGCCGCGCGTGCCAAACCGCGCGCGCTCGCTGGGCGGGGCGCGGCCAGCTCGCCCAGATGGCTCGCGTGCGGAGGTGCATCGCCGCTCAGCCGCAGGCTTCGGACGCGGGCGCCTCGCCGCTGGCCGCGCGCGCCATGCAGCGCTCCAGCCGCGAGAGCAGCTCCTCGTCGCAGAGCCTGCCGCGGCGGCCGGGGGGCGCGGCCCGTCAGCCCAGCTGCTGCAAAGCGTAAAGGCAGCCGTTACACAGCACTCTCCTCTCAAACACGCTCCTCCGGCTTCGTGTGCAGGTCAGTCACACAGGCGGCGGCGGCGAGCGCGCGCAGCAGGGCGGCGCGCTGGCGGCGCGCGCACCGCTCCAGCACGGACGCCACGCGGTCGTGCGGCGAGCAGCCTGGCGCGGGCGCGGCCTGCGGGCCAGCGCCGCCGGGGCCTGCGCGCACGTGACCCGCCCAGCTGATATCCCCAAACACGTGCCCGCACTTGCCTTGAATCCAGCAGCCAATCCCACGGCCCACCATTGACGGTCTCGTGGACGGATGTCGCCCTACAAAGAGGATCCTACACGGCAGACTTGCAGGCTCGCCCTAGCAACACATGGCAATGCAGCTGAGCACAAGTGTGGGGTCTGGCAGCATGGAGGCTGCTGGCACGCCGCCGCTCACAGCCCGCCCCCTGCCCCGCCCCGCGCCGACACCTTGCCCGAGCCCTGGCGGCGGCGCGCGCCGTGCGGCGGGCCGGACGACGCGGCCGACCAGGATCCGGCCGGGCCGGCGTCGGGCGCGGTCAGCTCGCGCGTGAGCGCCTCAAATTCGCCGCGCAGGCCGTCCAGCGCGCGCTGGCCCTCCGCGCGCACGGCCGCCGCGCGCCGCAGCGCCGCCCTGCGCCGGCGCGGTCGTCACAACGACACAATTTTCAGCAGGAGGGTGTGCACGCGCGGTGCGGGCATCCAAACGAGGCTGAGCAGCACGCCGGCGAGACGCACGCCCCGAGGGTGACAGACGGAAGCGCGGAAGTCTATGCACGCGAGGGCTGGCAGGCGCAGTGGGAAGCCGGCTGGTGACGGCATGCCTGCAGGCTGAGCGCTGCGGCCGCACGCTGCCGCGTAGCTGGACGACCACACGAGTTCCAGTAGACACTCGTCACAACACTCCCTGCAGACGACTGGCATGCGCCCGACTCCACACCTGTTCGTGCCTCTGCACAAGAACCTACACCCCTGTGACAAGCCTATAGGAGGGGTGTCTGGTCTGGCGTGGTGTTGCGGCGCACGTGAGGGTAGCGACCTCCGCCTCAGCGCCCTGACAGCGCGCGCCAAGCTCCTGCAGGTCGTCCTTCGCCCGCCGCTGCACCTCCTGCGGGCGCGCACGCTCGCCGCTGGCCCCAGCCCCCGACATGCGCCTGTGTGCGCACTGGCATCACACCAGCTCCGCAGGCGGCAGGGCTGGCCGGGCAAGACACAAACCCCCGTGCTACACTAGCCCTGCCCTACCCCCTGCAGTGCCCACCTCGAGCGCCGCCTCTGCCGCGCCGCGCGCCCGCTCCGCGTCCTCCGCGCGCAGCTGCGCGGCGGCGCAGCCGGCCTCGCGCGCGCGCAGCTGCGCGCGCAGCTGCTGCACGCTCGCATCGCCTGCGCGCGCCGCCACGTGCGCCTTGAGACCGTGGACAAAGCGACCCTCTGCTCTCACCAGCGGGCAATGCTTCTAGGCCTAACTCCGCTTGGGTGTTGTGTGCTGACAGGGCACATGTGTGAGCGTATAGGAGCGCGAGATGCCTGGCGCCGGGCCCGCCCAGAGCTGTGCGCGGGTGGGGCGGCTGGGTGCGCGGCGCACTCTGCTTGGCGGCATCCGCCAGGCGCGCGCCGGCCGCCAGCAGCTCCTCCAGCGCGGCCAGCGAGAATGCTGCGGCCGCGCGGCCCCGGGCGTGTCAGGCGCTGCAGGGAGAGGCGTACTGAGCAACGCGGCGGCTGGTGTCTCTGGGGCTTGCTCATAAGCTGCTGCGGCACTTTCGAGCAAGCCAATACAGTGCCGGCCAGGGCGCTCTGCTGGCTCGGCTTCAGGAGGCCGTGTGAAGCGGAGCCCGAGCACAGGCCTGTGCGACCTGTAGCGCCCTTGTGTATCGGCAGACAGCAAGCGCGTCTGATGCCAGGCGTGGCTTATACTGCAGCCGGGGCACCAGTGGAGCCTGCGTAGCAGACCTCCGGGGTGCTGGGCCGCGCCCTGGCTCCTCCGCGCGGTGCGCGCGGCGCTCCGGCGCACGCAGGCACACACAGGGGCGGCGCGCGACCGGGCCGGGGAGGCGCGGGCGCGCACTGGAGCCCGTCACGCTGACCGCCAGGTGGCTGCAGCCGGCCTCCGGCTCGGCGGCGCCGCCGTCGCGCAGCTCGCGCAGCTCGAACACGCGCAGCGCCTTGGCCGGCACCTCCAGCTCGGCCGCGACGCGCTGCCGCGCGACGTCCTGCGCCGCCCGGCCGCCGGCGCGCACCGCATCCGCCGGCACCTGGAACGCCTCGCTGAGCAGGCTGTGTCTCGCGGTGCTGACGGCCTGGGGCGGCAGCAGCAGGTGTTTACTACATGCAGGCATGCTGCACCTTGTCCCACTGACCTTGTGCCAACGGTGTGGTGGGGCCTGTGACACGATTATGCTGCATCTTGCTGGGGCGGCGAGCGCAGACGACGCGCGCGCCTGTCTGCGAGGACGCTCTGTTGCGTGCCGCTGACACAGGGCACTGTCAAGCACACGCGTCCGGCACGCACTGTCACTGTCTGTCTGTCTGTCTGTCTGTCTGTCTGTCTGTCTCTGTCGTGCCTTTGTGGATTGGGGAGGGGCGGGGCGCGCCTGCTTGTCCTCATCAGAGACGAGGCGGTCGTGGAAGACGCGCAGGCACTCGTTGCGCCACAGGCGCAGGAAGGCTTCCGGCATTGCAAAACAGGGCGCCGTGGACAGCAGCAGGCCCTCCAGCACGCGGCTGAGGTCGCGCGGGTTGAACAGGTAGTGGAAGCGCGCCGGCGTGGCCGGCAGCGCGGACAGCACGTGGGCGTACAGCTCCAGCAGCGCGCCGACCAGCGCCGCAGTCATGGCTGCGTGCACGCCGGCCTCTGCCTTCACCGACCCGGAAAGCCGGCTGCCAGGCACCGCAACTGTGATGGGCGCTCCATGCAGGTCAGGTCGGGACATTTTTCCTGGACGCGGTGAGGTCAGCGAGGGTGTTGAGGCGCGCGCCGCAAGCACGCTGTGGCCTGCCCCGGCTGCGCGCGCGTGCGCGGGCGCACGCGCGATGGCGGGCCCCAGCGACGCCGCGTGGTGCAGCAGGACGGGCGTGCAGATGGCGCGCAGGCTGGCGTCGCTTGGCATCTGGATGGCGAAGGCGGTCATGAGGGAGAGCAGGCGCGGGTTGAGCGCGTTGCGCGCGCCGCCCGTGAGCCCCATCGTGCCCAGCGCCTGCACGTCCCTGACCTGCCGCCACTTGAGCTCCTTGCCGCGGCTGTACATGCCCTGCGCGCGTCGCGCGCGTTTCGTGAAAGTAGGGCTAGGGCTGAACCCCACCCACGCAAGTGCCCCACATATGTTATGCTCATTCTCAATCAGAGAGGTTGCGTCGTCGTGACATGCTGCAGCAAGCAAATGCACTACGAGGGCGGACAGGTGCGAAGGAAGTTACAGCGCCGAGTGCGCCGCACCACAGGGCGCCCGGCGCGCTCGGCGCTGCGACGTCCTGCGCACCAGTCCGTCCTTGTAATGCGCATGCATGCTGCAGCATGTCATGCGGCGCGCCTGGCGGCCGAGCAGCTGGCGCAGCAGCGCGAGCGGCTGCTGCGTGCCGTACGCGTCCTGCGCCGGCAAGTTCATGTCGTCGAGCCAGAGCAGCAGGCGCTTGCCCGGCGGCGGCCCAAATGTGTCCTTGCCGCGCTTCTCCAGGACGCCCTGCGGGGCTGGTGCTCAGTCAGCACGGCTCATGTGCATATTGGTTGCGGCAACCGAATATGTCCTGGCCGCCGCATTGAGCATGCCACTTCCCAGTCAACAGGAGTGTGTACAATTGCAGGACATGCATGTCCATGCTCGTGTGTGCAGCACAGTCTACTGCACAGAGTAAAGCATGCGCCAGATCCCAAAGCAATAGTGTTTGGGCAGACCCAAGCTTTCCCACTCAATTTGCTTTCCAAGGTACGAATCAAACACACAGCAGGCAGCGAGCGCGGCGCGCCTCCAGGGCGCGCTGCAGGTGCAGGGAGGACGTCTGGCTCGAGAAGTTGAGGCCCAGCGACATGTCCGCCGCGGGGTCGCGCTCGGCCAGGAAGCGCTGCACGCAGGCGGTCTTGCCGGCGCCCGAATCGCTGATGAGCAGGCACGCGCGGCCGCCGGCGGCCGCGGTGCGCAGCATCCAGGTCGTGCGCACAAAGTCAGCCGTTGGCACGAGCACGCTTGCGAAGCGGCCGTCGGCCGGCGGCCGGTAGGGCTGCACCAGCGTCGCCCACGCCTGCAGGAGCATCGTGTTGACGTGGACGCACCATACACTGCAGCACTGGGAGCGGCAGCGGCTGCAGATCACATTTGCAAAGTTCGCATGCAGGGGCTGCAAGTGGGCACTGCATGCATGTGCTCAAGCGTGCGCGGGTGGGCGCACGCTGCTGCTTGTCAGCATGCCACGCGCACAACACGCGCGCGCTCAAAGCGACATGCCACGGTCGCGAAAGGGACAGGGCGCGCCTTCCACGCGCCGGCCTCCTCGTCAACGAACACGTCAAACAGGCTCTGCTCGGGCAGCATGCTGAGCGGGGCGGCGTCGCCGCCGGCCTGGCCCCTGCCCGCGCGCTGCCGCAGGAAGGCGTCCAGGCGGTCGCGGTGCGGGTCGTCCGCCGTCTGCACCAGCGCCGCGCCAATGCTCCACACGCAGCACTGCAGGTAGTGCGCCTCCAGGACCTGCGCTGGAGGCTTGGGCAGCGTGTGAGTTTCAAACCGATACATGTCAAGTTTGCATGGCAGAGCCGTCACGCTGCTGGCCAGGCGCGCGTGCCGGCAAGGTGTCTTAATTGTGGCAGCAGTAAGAAGAAACCTGATGGTATGTCAAGCGCTTACCTAGGTGCACGCTGTCCGTGATCATAGCAGGCTCCCGGGCCACCCAAGCGCTGGTCAGGCACGCCGCGCCCGCGGGCGGCGGCGGGCCGCGCCTGCGGGTCCCGCACACGGCCGCTGTCGCGCAGCGCCAGCGCCAGCAGCTCGCACAGCTGCTGCACCATGTTGAGGTCGGTGGCCGGCAGCGCCTGCTTGAGCCGCGCGCGCGCCTCCGTCTCGCCGCCGGCGCCCAGCACGAAGGCAATGGCTGGCGCAGCATACTTCTCGTACAGCTCTGCAAGAAGCATGCGCTCCGCGGCATCGCTCCTGCGCGCTCGCGCATGCGGCGCTTGCTGCGCACACGCGCAGGCAAGCTCTGCTGCTCGGCAGGGCGCCCGCAGGTCAGCAAGGGATGCAAAGCGTTGCAGCGCACCGCGCGGCGAGCCACGTGAGGTACGCCGGCTTGCACCCCAGGTTGCGCGCGTCGACGTACACCATGCCGCACCGGCTGATGGTGGCGGGGCTCGCGTACTGGAGGTCCGCCACCTGCCCCAGTGCCCAGTCGGCCTCGAATGGTAAACTCGGGAAAAGAGAAAGTAATCACACCTCCTTCCTTTGCATCGCTTAAAACCGCGTGATGGCAGGCCTGCAGTGGAGGACTCCGCCGGCCCTGCAGGCTTGAAAAGCAAGCGCTGCGGAGCGCCCGCCGCACCTCGAACAGCAGGCGGCAGTGCGCCAGGAGCCGGATGCGCTC